>CEAB01060980.1_pt1 | contig 315740 bp, 227 predicted proteins | sample 557651 | NCBI WGS metagenome assembly CEAB01 (sample SAMEA3182046, study PRJEB8094) | gut metagenome | biome: human; feature: gut; material: Stool; isolation source: human stools | place: Canada | collected 2011-11-15 | reverse complement strand
GCGCTTGGGTGTGCCGTCCGCGTTCAGCCCGGCAACCACGCTGATCTCGCCCGTCTTCTCGTCACGGACCACCAGCACGTCCTTTTCGTCTTTTTTCTTTGCCATCTGAAAAATGTTTTAATGGGTTATTTATGAAAGAAATTATGGATACGAGCCTTGTAGAAGGCTATATCTTCCTTTTTGAAGTCCTTGATATGGTTGGAAAGGAATGTCAGCACGTCCTCCTCGCTGTAATAGGTTTTCTTGCCCAGTGTCTTGTAGGGCAATGCGCCGACACTGCGGTAGCGTTGCAGGGTGCGCTTGCTTATCTGAAGCAGCATGCACAAGTCCTGATTGTCGAAAAGGCGGATGCTTTCCGTGATAGTAGGCTGTTTCCCCTCAGCCTTCATCGCCAGCAGCAGTTCGTCCTGACGGTCGAGCCGTTCCATCAACTTCTGCATCCAGCCTTCGAAGTTGTTTCGTGTGAGCAGTTCCATGACCTATGTCCTCCTTCCTTTGGGGTTGCCGCCCGTGCGCAACGTGTGGTTGCGTTTCAGTTCCTGCGGTGTCGCCGCGTCCTCGTTGACGGTACTCTCATCAAGCAGGCGGTCGATTTCCGACTGCCGGTAGCGGCATTTGCCGCGAAGCACGACATAGCCGATGCGTTGCTCGCTGCGCATACGCTGGAGGGTGCGGGTACTCACGTTAAGCAGGTGCGCCGCCTCGCGTGTGGTGAGCAACCTGTCGGGCGATGCCGCTCTCTTGTCACCGGAGACGGCACGGACGTGTGCCGCAATCTCCGCTATCTGTTCCGTCAATGACCGGAAGACGGAACTTTCCATTGTTATCACTTTCATATTCAGTCCTTTCTTTTTGTATCTGCGGCAAAATTCGGCAATAAACAAAAGGGGCTTTAACAACTCACTACGTGACTCACGTAAGATTTTTACGGAAGATGGCTCCGTAACCCGGTCAAACGGCGCAACAGGCAGCCTTTCAGTGGAAAACGGCACGTGTCCGGGAGTGTATCGTTACCTTTGCGGGCAAACCGATAATTGCATGAATATGGAAATAGTATCAATTGAGAAAAAGACTTTCGAGATGATGGTGGCGACATTCGGCGCACTCTCGGAGAAGGTCGCCGCACTGAGGCGCAAAAGCGACACGGGGCGCATGGAAAGATGGCTCACGGGCGAGGAGGTCTGCGGGCAGTTGAGAATAAGCCCGCGCACGTTGCAGACGTTGCGCGACAAGCGGCTTATCGGCTACTCGCAGATAAACCGCAGGTTCTATTACAAGCCGGAAGAAGTTAGGAGGCTGATTCCGCTTATCGGTACGCTCTATCCCGGCGGCAGGTAATCTTATTATTCACCCACTGAATCCAAAGTTATGATGAACGAGAACAACGATGTTTTTACACTGGAGGACGAGCCGCTTGCCACCGTGGTGCAGAATATGCGCAAAGGCTCTAAATGGCTCTCTGCATTTTTGGAAAACTACCGTCCACCGCTGGACGGGGAACGTTACCTGACGGACAGGGAGGTGGCGGAGTTGCTCCGTGTGAGCCGCCGTACCTTGCAGGAATACCGTAACAACAGAGTGTTGCCCTTTATCCTTTTAGGCGGGAAGGTGCTTTACCCCGAATCGGGATTGCGTGAACTGCTGGAGGCGAATTACCGCAAACCGATGGAGTAATGTCCTGACATTCCGGAATAAAATGCGTACCTTTGTGGTTAAAACGAATACCATTATGCTTCGGAGTGAATTTGCAAAATTGTTAGAATCCACAATAATTCCTGAAGGAATTGAGCAAGAGGACATAAAATCCCGAATCTATCCTATAAGTGCAGCATTGATGTCAATGTTGCCACAAAAACTGTATAGATATAGGAGTTGTTCAACATTAAACCTTGATGCTTTTGACAAGGATCTGGTTTATGCTGTTACTGCTGATAAGTTTAATGACCCCTATGACACTCTTGTTTATTATAGTTTGGATAATATTCAAGAGCAAATGAGAGCTTGTTGTACAGAAGAATTTCTTGAACAATTCAAACAGATACTTGAAACTAAAGATTTCGAATTTCCTCCAAGTGTAATCCAATTTTTCGGAAGAAACAATTTGACAGGTTTAAAAAAACAGGTAATATCGTGTAACGGCATAAATCCATTGACATTAGCTCTTTTTAGTGTTGTAATGGAAAACATATTGAAAGAAATCCTATTAAAAATGGGGGATACATTAAAGGTCGTATCTACAATAGCATGTTTAAGTGAAAGCATAGATTCTGTTATAATGTGGAGTCACTATGCCCAAAATCATGAAGGGTTTGCATTGGAATATGATTTAAGGTTCTTATTAGAACAAGGAGAAATGAATTGTTGTATCTTGCCTGTTATATATGATAATAACCGCTTTGATGCAAATAGTTTTATTCAATGGTATATAGCAAAGAGCTTGGGGCTGGATGTTAAAAATATAGATTCACTATCGCATTTGAAAATGGCTATTCACAAATCCACACAGTGGGAATATGAAAATGAATGGCGTATTATTCATTCAGAGAAACAACCTGCCGCACATTCTCGTGCAACAAGCCTGAAAATTGTTCCTAAAGCAATCTATTATGGAGAGAGAATTTCAAACATCCACAAGAAAACTTTGCATTATATAGCACAAGAAAAAGGAATTGCGGAATATGATATGTACATTGATTGTGGCTCGTTAAAGTATGAGATGTTATATAAGCCATCTCAATTTTGATACCTCATATTCTTTAGCACATAATTTGTATATTCAAAATTGACTATTTTAAAGTTAAAACGGACAGCTTGATGGTTGTCCGTTTTTAATTGATTTTCATCGTCTTTTCAGCAGTAACCGCCTTTTCCGCTATGTACGAATAACATGTAGGCGGTATGCTTGTCTTTTGCAAGTGCCTTGTCCATCAGCCAGCGGCGGAAAAGATGGGCATGGTATGTGCTCAGCCGAAAGGTGACGGGGATGATTATCTCAAGCGAGTAAACATCCGCATACAGACCGTTTTCAAGTTGGATGTAGCGGCATGCCTCGTAGTCGTTCAGCACGTCCGTTTTGAGGATGGCTTTGATGGCGGCGTTCACTGCCGGGACACCCGTGTGGAACAGTCTGGCGATTTCTCCGGCGGTCATCCATACATCGTTACCGGTTACGCTGACCGCCTTGTCCTCAATGATGATTATGTCACGTTTCATGGCTTCTCTGTTTTAGATGGTACGACCTGCAAATTCTTCGATTTGGTTCAATCTCGCGGCAAGGTTCTCCATGTCTTGATTGAGCTTCTCTTTGGTTATTTTCGCGTATATCTGCGTTGTCTTTATGCTTTTGTGTCCCAGCATGGAACTGACCGTTTCGATGGGTACGCCGTTGGAGAGGAACACCGTCGTGGCGGCCGTGTGGCGGCTTTGATGCCATGTAATATGCTTGGTGATACCGCAACGCTTGGCGACGGCACGGATTCCGGCAAGGCACGTGTTATAGTGGGGTACGGGGAATATCCTGCCGTCCCCACACAGCCCACGGTATTTGTCGATGATGCGCTTCGCTATGTCGAGCATACGGATGTTGGACACCACACCCGTCTTCTGGCGGTTGATGTTTATCCACTCGTGTTCGTCAAAGTAGGTGCGGATATTCTCTTCCGTCAGGTTGCGCATATCGGCGAACGACAAGCCCGTGAAGGCGCAGAACAGGTATAAATCACGATACAGTTCTTGCTTCGCATTCTTCAGCTTACCTTCCATCAGCAGGCGGATTTCATCTTTCGTCAGAAAGCTGCGGGTCGTTTCCTCCTTCTTGATTTCATACTCGCGGAACGGGTCGCGCGTGAGCCACTCATTGTTGATGGCGATGAACACCATCGTCCGAAGCGGGCAGACATACAGCCACACGGTGTTGGTGCAGCAGTGTTTGTCCGTGCGCAGGAACATTTCAAAATCGGAAATGAAAGCGGGGGTAAGCTCTTTCAGGGCGATGTCCTTCACGTGGTAGCGGATGGTGAGGAACTCTTGCAGGTGCTTGTAAACGATCTTGTATTTGTCAAACGTGCCTTTGGCTTTCATGCCTGCCTCCACCTGCTTGGCATAGTCCTCGTTGTGTTGCCGGAACACCTGCAATAGCGTGTGGTAGCGGTGTTCCAGTCCAAGAAAGGCGTTTTTCACCTTTTCCGCAGTGACGAAGTTGTCACGCTCCATGATTTCCTGATAGTGCTTGTTGATGCGTACGCGCATCTTGTCGAGCATACGGTTCGTTTCGAGTGCAGCCGTGCTTCTGCCCGTGACACGTCCTCCTTTGGTGTCCCACAGCTTAGGATCGACGGTCAGTTTGCAGCTGAACTGTGTTTGGCTGCCGTCCACCGTGATACGTCCCATGACGGGTACTGTCCCGTCCTTTTTCACTACCTGACGTTTGAGGTAGTAGATAACTGAAAATGTACTCTTCATCGTCCTTAATTTTTTTAGGTTCAAAATTAGTCGGTGAAGAATCCTTCGTCGGTACGCAAAACACGGAGGAACGACGCAATCTTTTTCCGTAACTGGATTTGTCGCGTGAGTTGTTAGTAACTCACTATATCACAACGCCTTGTTTTGCCATTCGTGCCAATTTCGTCACCTATATGGTGTGGTTACGAACAAGTAACGTTGCGACGTCTTGACTTGGCTTCGGCAAGGATTGTGGTGGCGTTGGAGATAATCGGCTGCTTAAATGAAACCTCTGTAAATCAATTCTATTACTTCATTCTTCTGTATTCCACTTTTTTGTAGTATCTTTGTCACCGAATAAAGAAAGTTTTTTGAATGAAAGAATTTGTGATTTCCGACGCACAGGCCGAAACGGCGGTCTTGGTCGGTTTGATTACGCAAACGCAGAACGAACGCAAGACGAACGAATATTTGGACGAACTGGAGTTCTTGGCCCATACGGCCGGTGCCGTGACGGTGAAGCGGTTCACGCAGAAAGTGAACGGCCCGAACTCCGTGACGTATGTGGGCAAGGGAAAGTTGGAAGAAATCCGTGCATACATAGAGGCGGAAGAAGAAGCGGAACGAGAAATCGGTATGGTAATTTTCGATGACGAACTTTCTGCCAAGCAATTACGTAATATAGAAAAGGAATTGAAAGTCAAGATACTCGACCGTACGTCGTTGATACTCGACATCTTCGCCATGCGTGCCCAGACGGCGAATGCCAAGACGCAAGTGGAGTTGGCCCAGTACCGTTACATGCTGCCCCGTCTGCAACGCTTGTGGACGCACTTGGAGCGTCAGGGAGGCGGTTCCGGCTCTGGCGGCGGGAAGGGTTCCGTGGGGTTGCGCGGTCCGGGTGAGACACAGTTGGAGATGGACCGCCGTATCATCCTGAACCGGATGTCGCTTCTGAAGCAACGTCTGGTCGAAATCGACCGCCAGAAGACGACGCAGCGGAGCAATCGCGGACGTATGATCCGGGTGGCGTTGGTGGGCTACACCAACGTGGGGAAAAGCACGCTGATGAACCTGCTCTCGAAGAGTGACGTGTTTGCCGAGAACAAACTGTTCGCTACGTTGGACACGACGGTGCGCAAGGTTATCATCGACAATCTGCCCTTCCTGCTGTCCGATACGGTCGGTTTTATCCGTAAATTGCCGACCGACTTGGTGGATTCTTTCAAAAGTACGTTGGACGAGGTGCGCGAGGCCGACTTGCTGTTGCATGTGGTAGACATCGCCCACCCCGACTTCGAAGACCAGATTCAGGTGGTGGAGAAGACGTTGGGCGACTTGGGATGCAGCGACAAGCCGTGCATGATTGTGTTCAATAAGATAGACGCTTATGACTGGGTGGAAAAAGAGGAAGACGACCTGACGCCGGTCACAAAAGAAAACGTGTCGCTGGACGACCTGATGAAGACATGGATGGCTCGCCGCAACGACAACTGTATTTTCATTTCAGCCCGTGAGAAGACCAATTTGGAGGAATTGAAGAAAGTGTTGTACGACAAAGTACGCGAACTTCACGTGCAGAAATACCCCTACAATGATTTCCTCTTTGAGAAATACGACGAAGAAGGGGCATAAGGCGGGGAAAACAGGGCATAGCCAAGCATGAAAACTCCGTTTTCGCTTGTCTCTGCGCTCGCCTTTCACTATCTTTGCAAGTACGAAACAAGAAATATCTCAATTTAAAACAAAAACGATTATGGCAAATGCACCTGAGTTCAAGTACGCTCCGATGTTCCAGATGGGCAAGGACGATACTGAATATTATTTGCTGACCAAAGACTATGTGTCGGTCGGCGAGTTTGAAGGGCACCCCGTGTTGAAGGTGGCTCCCGAGGGATTGACGGCGATGGCAAACGCGGCGTTCCGCGATGTGTCGTTCATGTTGCGTCGTTCTCATAATGAACAAGTGGCGAAGATTTTGCACGACCCAGAGGCCAGCGACAATGACAAATATGTGGCGTTGACGTTCCTGCGCAATGCGGAAGTGGCATGCAAGGGCGTTCTTCCGTTCTGTCAGGATACGGGTACGGCCATCATCCATGGCGAAAAAGGCCAACAGGTGTGGACCGGTTATTGCGACGAAGAGGCTTTGTCGAAAGGTGTCTATAAGACTTATACCGAAGAAAACCTGCGTTACAGCCAGAATGCCCCGTTGAGCATGTACGAAGAGGTGAATACCAAGTGCAACCTCCCGGCACAAATCGACATCGAAGCCACCGAAGGAATGGAGTACCGTTTCTTGTGCGTGACCAAAGGCGGTGGGTCTGCCAATAAGACTTATTTGTATCAGGAGACGAAAGCCATCCTCAATCCGGCCACTTTGGTACCGTTCATGATTGAGAAGATGAAGAGCCTCGGTACGGCTGCTTGTCCTCCTTATCATATCGCATTCGTTATCGGCGGCACATCGGCCGAAAAGAACCTGCTCACCGTGAAGCTGGCTTCTACTCATTATTACGACAACCTGCCGACCACGGGTGATGCCACGGGGCGCGCATTCCGCGACGTGGAACTCGAAAAGCAGGTTTTGGAAGAGGCGCATAAGATCGGTCTCGGTGCACAGTTCGGCGGCAAGTACCTCGCACACGATGTGCGTATCATCCGTTTGCCGCGTCACGGTGCGTCTTGTCCGGTAGGTCTGGGCGTGTCTTGCTCTGCCGACCGTAATATCAAATGTAAAATTGACAAGGACGGTATCTGGATTGAAAAACTCGACAGCAATCCGGGCGAACTGATTCCGGAAGAGTTGCGTCAGGCCGGCGAGGGCGATGTGGTACGGGTGGATTTGAACCGCCCGATGAAAGAGATTCTGGCACAGTTGGATCAGTATCCGGTGGCTACCCGCTTGTCTTTGAACGGTACGATTATCGTAGGCCGCGACATCGCCCATGCCAAGCTGAAAGAGCGTCTCGACCGTGGCGAAGACTTGCCGCAATACATCAAGGACCATCCTATTTATTATGCCGGTCCGGCCAAGACCCCGTCGGGTATGGCTTGCGGTTCCATGGGGCCGACTACGGCCAACCGTATGGACCCGTATGTAGACTTGTTCCAGAGCCATGGCGGTTCCATGATTATGTTGGCTAAGGGTAACCGCAGTCAGGTAGTGACCGATGCCTGCAAGAAGCACGGCGGCTTCTACCTCGGTTCTATCGGTGGTCCGGCGGCCATCCTTGCGCAGAACAACATCAAGAGCATCGAGTGCGTGGAATACCCTGAGTTGGGGATGGAAGCCATCTGGAAAATTGAAGTGGAAGACTTCCCTGCATTTATCCTGGTGGACAACAAAGGCAACGATTTCTTCAAGCAAATCAAACCTTGGAACGTCTGTAAGAAATAATCTTTCATACAGATAAAAGAATAACGGTGGCGTTTTTATGGTATATAGGTTTATAGTGTCACCGTTTTTTGCCGCTGCGGAGAAGTGATTCTGTGCAGCGGTTTTTTTAAATCTTCAAAAACAGAAAGAAACATGAGAAACAAATGGTGGGCATGGGGTTGTGCGGTCTGGATGGCATGCGCCCCGCTTGCAGCGCAAAATCTTCAAAAGGGAGATTACGGTTATTTATACTGTCACATGAGCGGCCGTGGAGAATGGATGGCATACGCCCTGAGTCGGGACGGTTTGCATTACGAAGACCTTTTGGGAGGAGGGCCCGTGTACGATGTAGAGAAGCTTTCCCCCATAGAGGGAGGGGCGCGCGATGCTTATATTTGCAGGACGTACGACGGTAAAGGGTACGTGATGGTGACGACGGATATGAGCAACCGGAAGAGCCGTTCTTGGTTCAACCATGGCATAGACTTGCTTCGCAGTGACGACTTGATACATTGGGAATCCGTGGCTTTCGATTTTCGTAAGGGCCCCTCCGTCTTTTCCGATCCGGATTCTCCGGATGTGTATCGTGACTATACCGGGATAAAACGGGTTTGGGCTCCGCAGATTTTTTGGGATCCTGCCTACGTATGGCCGGACGGGACGAAAGGCGGATATATGATTTACTATTCTTTGTGGAACCCAGAGGAAGAAAAGTATGACCGCATGTATTATTCTTATGCCGACCATTCGTTTACGACACTGACCAAGCCCCGCTTGATGTTCGACTGGGGCTATGCTACGATTGACGCGGACATCAACTATATCCCGGCCGACGGCAAGTATCACATGCTGATAAAAAAGGAAGGCGGAACGCCGGGAATCTTTGCTGCCGTGGCCGACAAACTGACGGGACCTTACCGGATTAAGAGCGAAACGGACTATGTGCGTTTCGAAGGCAATCGGAAATGCGAAGGATGCTCGGCTTTCCAACTGATAGGAGACAGCACTTGGCGGGTGGCCTATATCCAATATTCCACGAAACCCCGGCAGTATCGTATCTGTCAGGCCGACGAACGTATGCAGAATTTCCATTCCCCTGTCACCATAGAAGGGGTGGAGGCACCGCAGCATGGTTCTTTCATGCGGTTGACCAAAAAGGAATACAAACGCCTGCAGAAATGGTCGGATCGCGAGATGAAGCGGCGGGGACAAGAAGCTAAGTAGCGGGAAAAGTAGAGGGAGGAGGTTCTTTCCTTATTCTTATATTGGAGAGTGTAGCAGATAGCTTGAACGTATATTTGTTACGCTCTGTTTTTTTACGGTATTATCGGATGAGATTTGAGAAAATGCCCAATAATGCCTGCTATGTTGTCAATACTGTGATTTAATATATTTTGTGTTATATTATGGATGTTTGAATGCGTAATAAACATCACTGAAACGTATTTAATTATAAGAGTAATATTGTCTTCTTGCCAGAGGTGGCGTATAGTCAAGGGTGGAGAAGTGGATAATTGGATAATTTACATGGAAGATATTAATAAGATTAAAATGAAACTAATGAAAAAAGTAAAAGTGTTGGTGCTCATGTTTGGGGGCGTATCGGCATTATGGGCTGAGAGTGAACCGAAAATGGAGCTGTTTTCTCCCGATGGGTCTCATTATGTTTCTTTTGAGGTACGTCGAACGGCTTCGGGGACGAATGCATTGTGTTATCGTGTGGATTATCGGGGAGCTCCTGTGATAGAAACGTCTCGTGCAGGACTTGATATGGACAATCGTGTCTGGGAAATGTCACTTGGAGTGCGTGATTTGGAACAACCTGGATGTTGGATGGATAATATGGACGTTGATTCTGTGACATATCATCCTCTTCACGATGAAATCTGGAATCCACTGTACGGAGAGCGTAGCGTAGTACGTGACCATTATAGATCGGCCACGATGTACCTTTCCAAAAAGGATGGTTCGGATTACCGACTGAATGTGGAGGTGCGGGCATACGATGAAGGAATTGCTTTCCGTTACTTTCTTCCGGAACATCCGAAAGCGATTTTCCATAAAATAACGGCAGATTTGACGGAGTACGCCTTTCCCGCCTTCTCCATGGCTTGGACGGAGCAATGGGCGCAAGCCAAATTTGAATATCAGCCTATAAGTAGTATCAAGCATCCGGTAGAACGTGCATTGACGGTGGAATTACCGCAAGGCAAATGGGTGGCTTTGGTTGATGCGGATGTAGATGATTGGTGCCTGACTAAGTTTAGGGCTTCGGAGGACAAGGCCAACACATTGGTTTCGGTCATGTATAGTCCCGTGGATGCGGTGACTTATTGTGCCACACCGTGGAAAGTCGTCATGGCTGCCGACCGGCCCGGCGATTTGTTGGAACATAACGATATCATACAGAATCTGAATCCTGTATGCAGGATTCCCGATGCGGCACAATGGGTGAAGCCCGGCAAGATTATGCGTGAGGTGACATTGACTACGGAGGGAGCTATGGAAACGGTGGATTTTTGTGCCGACCATCATATTCCTTATATGCTTTTCGATTGGAAATGGTATATGCCTTGTACGTCCCATGATGGGGATGCCACGAAAGTGGTAGAGACATTGGATCTGCCTCGTATCGTTGCATACGCGAAAGAGAAAGGTGTAGGAGTCTGGTTGTATGTCAACCAACACGCATTGATGAAGCAAGCGCATGAATTGTTTCCCATTTTACACAAATGGGGCGTGGTGGGAGTAAAATCAGGGTTCGTGCAATATGCGAGCCACCGATGGGCTACATGGTTGCATGATTTGGTACGTTTGTCTGCGGAGAACCATCTTTTGATGAACATCCACGATGAGTTCCGGCCTTCTGGATTTAGCCGGACTTATCCGAACTTGTTGACTCAGGAAGGGATTTTAGGAAACGAGGAGTTCCCGGATGCAACGCACAATACCGTTCTGCCTTTTACGCGTATGATAAACGGGGCGGCAGATTACACCATCTGTTATTATGACGAGCGTTTGAAGAATACGCATGCTCATCAGTTGGCAGCTTCGCTGGTATTTTACAGCCCGTTGCAGACCCTTTTCTGGTACGATAAACCTTCGGCTTATCGAGGAGAACCGGAAATAGAATGGTTTGAGAACCTGCCTACGGTATTTGATGATTCCAAGGTGCTTTCCGGACATCCGGGTAAGGGGATAGTCATGGCTCGGCGTAAGGAAAAGGAATGGTTTGTAGGGCTTTTGACCAATAATGACGGGGCGGAGGAAGATGTTCCCCTTTCTTTCTTGGAAGAGGGGAGGACATATCTGGCTCAAATATATACGGATGGCGGAGAAGAGGTAAAGACCCGGACTCATGTAAAATGCGTATACAAACGGGTCAATGCTTCGCAGGTATTGAAATTCCGTTTGAGACCCCGTGGAGGTGCGGCCATACATTTGCGGGAAATCAATCGGGAGGAGACGCGGCAATACAAAAAGTATAAGGGAGAAGTGTTATAACGGGTATATCGTCATAAATAGTGTTAAAACACAGACGGGCTTACGCGTATGTGCCGCTTCGTTCGTATATAATCATATAAGGGTAAATGGTAATGTAATATATGGAAGCCATGATAAACAAGTTGGGAATAATGAAGCAGGGGAAAGTATGGAGGAAAGTGGCATTCGCCTTAGGGATGCTCGTCTTTTTGCAAGGCCAGGCGCAGAAAAGGACTTTTGTCCATCCGGGTATCACTTACACACAGGCAGACCTGGATAGGATGAAAGCGATGGTAGAGGCCCGGCAGGAACCGTTTTATACCACGTTTCAGCACATGTTGAAAGACGGGTATTCACAAATCGGTGATGGTAATTATGCGGATATCACACAAATTAAAGAGGGCAAATTCAATGGAACCATTGGTGCCGACGGACGCCGGGCGCATGATATGGCATTGCTTTACCATATTACGGGCAACAAGGCTTATGCAGATGATGCCGTGAAAAGGTTGAACCGGTATAATCGTTTGGTGAATGCCAGTAGCCGTGGGACGGCACCTCTCGACAACGGCAAGATATACATGTTGATAGAGGCGGCCGAGTTGTTGCGTGATTATGAAGGATGGCGTCCGGAAGACCAAGAAGCCTTCAAGAAAATGTTGGTTTATCCGTTTTACAGTACTAAAGTCTCGGCAGATTCCTATAAGTCATCGGATGACGATAAGAATGGAGTGTCTTTTTATTGGAATATTTATAAGTTCGACCCGGGACGTTTCGGCAATCAAGGATTGTTCGCAGCCCGTGGCTTGATGGCTATGGGGATTTATTTGGATAATGACACGATGTATGACAGAGGTTATCGTTATTTGGCTTGCTTGCCCGGGCGTAAGGACGATTTGCCTTATCAGGCCGGACCTCCGGTACAGGGTAATCTGATTAGCGAGGATGAGTTTAAACGGGATTATAATGTGACATGGCCTGCTTCTGGAGAAGAATACCATTCCGATGAGGCACTGCGTTATTATATTTATCGTAACGGACAGTGTCAGGAGTCTTGTCGTGACCAAGGGCATACGATGGGAGGTATCGGAAATTATACTGCAATCGCGGAAATGGCCTGGAATCAAGGTGACTCTTTATATGGTTGGTTGGATAACAGGATTCTAAAAGGAATTGAATTCAACATCCGATACAACCTTTCGGGGATAATGTCTTTTCCCGACCAAATGCAACCATGGGAACCTACGGCTTACACGGCCAATGAGGAGGAGTGCACTTTTGAGAACGGTAAATTCTACCAAGCAGTAAGCCGTTCCAAGCGTTGGGAAGCCAAAAGCATGGCATCTGCCGATCGGGGTAAGGTGTTTGGACCGGGTGGATGGAAGACGCAAGCGTTGGAACATTACCGGGTTAGGGCAGGAGTGCCTGAAAGCGATTATGTTTGGCTACAGCGGGCTTATGACAAGATGATGGCGGATTATGGGCATGAAAACTGGGGTGTGGCTCCTAATTGGTATTATGAATGGGCCGGTTGGGGGACGTTGACGAAGAAACGTACGGATTGGATGGCCGGTGACGCCGGGACATGGAAGGACGGAGTTCGGGTGTCGGGGATGCCTACGATTCCGTGTGTGATAAAAGCTGTCGACTATGATTTTTATACAGGAGATGGAGAGATGCACACGTATCATAATGTCGGAAAGGAGCGGTCGTCAGTTTACCGGACGGATGGCACGGTAGAAATAGGGAAAGAGGGGGACGAGGTTTATGTGACGGACATGGAACACGGAGAATGGATGAGTTATACCATGGTATTCCCGGCACCGGATGACAATATGGACGCAAATGTGGAAAAACGGTATAATGTGTACGCCACTTACCGGAGTTCGTCAGCCGGAACAAAACTGTTTGTAGCCGTTGACGGAGGAGAAAAAAAGGGAAAGGAACTACAGCCTTCCAATGGTTGGACGGAAAGGCTGTTGGGAACCGTGACCGTCAGGTGTGGGGCAGCCGTATTAAGAGTGTATATGCAAGGAAAGGGGCATACATTAGATTTAAAAGAACTTCGTATTGTGCCTTTGGAGAAGTCGGAACTGAAACCGGTGGATATAAATGAGAAGGCTGTGGCAGTGAATGTATATGATGCGAATGGGAATGACAAGACTAATGAATCGGAGGCGGCTTTGATAGCGGCCTCCGATGGTATTAAGGATACGCCTATAGGGCTGAGGCACCAGTATTTTTTGGTGTACGATTTCGGGGAGGGCGGTTTGGAGATAAACCGGCTTTCTTGTTATAATGACGGTGTGACGCAAGATACGAGAGAACAAATGAAGGTTTTAGGTAATACCGTTGAAGGGGGATTCAAAGGAGAATGGAACCAATCGGAGGCGAAGGATGTCTTGCGTACTAATGGAAACATTTATGACGGGATTCCCGTTTTAGAGAATACCTGGCTGACCGAGGACGGTGCGGAAGGTTGCTATACCGTAGGGCCTGTGGGAAAGTACAGGTACCTGGCTGTATATAATTGGTCGGCTGCTTGCAATATATCCGAAATAGAAATCTGGTCTAATGTAAATACGGTGATGGAGGAAGAAGACAAAGAAGCATCGGCCGGATGGGAGGATGATGAGGAAGATGGAATTACCGGAACGGTTTTATCCCCAAACCTGTCAGTGTCGGTTCATCCTACGGAATATTGCATTTGTATTTATGCTCCTGAAGAGGCAAGGTTTAGAGTGATAGGTATGGATGGCCGGGTTGTTGAAAGTGGCTGCGTACGGGATGGTATCCACTATTGTAATAAACTGCCAGTTGGATTATACTTGGCTCGTGTTGAAATACAAGGAAAGATTTATGTACAGAAGGTGTTGGTTCGTTAAACGAATAATGATGATGTGGGTTGAATTTAGTTTTAAATGGTATTCATGGTTACCCTTTCAAGCCGTTGTGAAGATATGATTTTATGCAGCAGAGCTTTTTTGTTTATCGGTCAAAGACGAAATGAACAAATGAATAATGGAATGGAGAAATGTAAGATAAAGGCAAAATATCTCTTCTTATTTCCCGGTAAACTTGCTGGGAGGTACGTTAAAGTGTTTGGTAAAACAACGGGTAAAGTATTTCGGGTCGTTGAAGCCGACTTGGTAAGCTATCTCGGAAATGTTTAAGGTATGTCCGGTTTTGCTTATGAGAATTTCTTTAGCTATGTTCAGGCGATAGTTACGTAATAGTTCTCCTATAGCAGTACCTGTCAGTTCTTGTGTTTTTTTGTATAATAAACTTCGGCTGATTCCCATATCTGCGGAGAATTCATCCACGCCATATTCAGCATTGGAATAATTCTTTTTAAGGAGGTTGAGGATTTTATCCATAAATGCTTGGTCTTGGGTACCTGGTTTGATGTGTAGTTCCTCGCTTATCATGTGATATGCGAATTTCTCCTGAAGTCTTTTGCGGTTTCTGAGTAAATTGTCTATCCGAGTCAATAACAGATGTTCGTCAAAAGGTTTGGTCAGATATGCATCCACTCCAAACTCGAAACTTTTGATGTGTGTCGTTTCAGAATTTTTGGCTGTCAGAATCAGGAAGGGGATGTGTGATATGGAAAAGTCCGATTTTACATGACGGGATAATTCCATTCCGTCCATGATAGGCATCATTAAGTCGCTTAAGATGAAATCAACGTGTTGTGTGTGTAGGATGTCGAGTGCTTCTTTGCCTTGCGATGCCTCCAGACAGTGATAATAGGGCGATAGGATGGTATGTAAATACTCCCGCATGTCCTTGTTGTCTTCTACGATGAGAAGGTTTATGGAGTTTTTCTCTGTTTCCATCATTTCCTTATGGGTTTCTGTACTTTTTTGCAGGGATATTTGTACCCTTGTAGATGGAGATACTTCAATAAAGTGTAGGGGAAGTAAGAATCGGAAAGAACAACCAGCAGTCCGGTTATTTACGACCCATATTTTCCCTCCTTGCAGTTGCACAAGTTGTCTGCATAAATATAAACCTATGCCTGTACCACTTTGGCCATTTATTGATGTACAAGGTCGCTTATCTGATTGGTAGAATCTTTGGAATATCATTTCTTTATCTTTTTCAGTAACACCCGGACCTGTGTCGCATACGCTTACAAAGAGTAAAGAACCGGAAGTAGAAGTGAGGGTTTTGGCAAACAATTTTATTCTTCCTCCTTTGGGGGTGAATTTAATAGCATTAGACACTAAATTAAACAGGATTTTATGAAGTGCGTCTTCGTCAAAAGAAATAGTATGTTCTAATAAATGGAAATAATATTGCATTTTTAAACCTTTTTCGGTAGCATAAGCGCTAAATAGGAGTTTCATGTTTTGAAAGAGCGGTAATAGGTAACCTTCGTGGAGAGTAATATTCATATTACCACTTTCTACTTTACGGAAATCCAATAACTGGTTGACCAAAGAGAGCAGATAGTGGCTATTACGGTTCACTATCTGTAATTGTTTGTTGATTTCTATATTGGTATTGGTCTCTAAAAGATGCCTTACGGGGCCGATAATGAGTGTTAAAGGAGTACGGAACTCATGTGTAATGTTTGTGAAAAAGGCCAATTTTTCTGCTGTTAGGTTTTGGATTCTTTTCGACATGCTGAGTATTTCTGCTTTCTGTTGATTAAGCAGTTCGTTTTGTTTTTCCAGCGTTTGTGTACGTTGTGCTAACAAACTAGTTTGTGCTTTTAGCTTCTGTGTACGTGATACAACTTTCCGGTGTAGTTCTTTCTTTTGTTGCTTTAGCGTCTGTACGCGCCACATATATATAAGATATAGAATTAGGATGAGACACAAGCAACTTATGATTCTAAACCATGTGGTTCTAAAAAAGTAAGGACTGATGTGCAATGCCATCTTTCCTTCCGAACCGGATTCGAAGTGTATACCGTCTGTGGCATATCGTACTTCCAAGACATAATGTCCTGGCGGAAGGTTTGCGTATGATATGGTACGGTTATCTTTTCCTGTGATGGTCCATTGGTCATTAAAGCCTTTGAGGCGATAGGCATAGGCTGCTTGTGGGGTAACGTTGTAGTCCAGTGCAGCGAATTCTATAGAGATGAATTTTTCACGTTCGTGTATTTCAATGGATCCATCTTTTACTTGTGTCTCACCTTGCAATGTTTGGCAATGGGTGAATACGACAGGAAATATTTTTTGTAGGATTGAAGGTTGTGACGTTGGTGAGATTATTGAAAGTCCAGTCATGTGGCCAAAGTATAGTTTTCCTTTTGTTCCTTTATATGCTGCGTTCCAGTAAAATTGATTACAAGCTAATCCGTCGTCCAAGGTATAGTTTTGGAAACATTGTTTTTGTGGAAAGAAGCATGAAAGTCCATGCAATGTGGAAATCCAGATATTTTTTGTGTCGTCTTCTAAGATTCCTCTCACGTGGTTGTTCACTAGTCCGTCACGAGTTGAATGGTTCAGAAAGGTGTACGTTCCGTCGCCCATTCTCGTGCCGATATAAAAGCCGTTACCGTTTGTGCCCACTAAAATACGGTTGTCGGAGCTTGTTGTTACGAATGTGATTCTCTCTTTAGTATGTGATTGAGGATTATTTAATTTATACGGCCATAACTGAAAGGCGATTTTTCCTTGGTGGAAGCGTTTTAGGTCGATGCGGCAAAGACCGGCTGTTAATCCTAACCACAAATTGTGGTGGTGGTCTATACATGCTCCCGCGTTACCCGTTTGCATACCTCCAAGTTTTTGGTTCCTAAACGGTTCATCGATTTTCTTGCTGGGGACATGGTATGTATAAACGGATTTGCTGGTAGCAATCCATAGTATTTGATTGAGTACGTCATAGTGGATGGCACAAGTGCTGGCCCAAGCAAGTTCTGGGTGTGTATTGTCGTACAATGGGTGGAATTTCACCTTTCCTGAAAGAGTACGCTCCACACTGCATACTCCACCGCCCCACATTCCAACCCATAGCTGTGAACCGTATCCTGTAATGCAGCTTACTGTGTTACTAGGAAGACCGTCTTCCATTGTGTAGTGTATGAATCTTCCTGGTGAGATCATACGGTTGAGTCCACTTTCTACCGTACCCACCCATACTTCGTTGTCATCTGACGTATAGATGGCGTTGACGGTCTGTGGAGAGATACTTTGTGGCAAGTCATCAGAGTGGATATAGTTTGTCACGGCCAGTCTTTGGGGGACAGCCTTCATCAAGCCGTCAGCTTCCGTACCCATCCATACGGTTTGCCCGTCAACCAACAAGCAATTGATGAAGTTGCAAAAAATGAAGTTCGACTTCTCTTCTTGGAAAGATTCATAGCCTACTTGTTCAAATTTATCCTCTTGTTCATTGTATATGTTTAATCCTTTGAGGGTAGATACAATCAAGGTCTGATCTGTCGTTTTTGCAATATCGGTGATATAGTCTTGACTTAAAGAATGGAGAGGGGATGAAGAGTGATATTCCTTATGGTAGTTACCTTTGGAGTCATATAGGAAAAGGCCTTTTGATGTGCCCACCCAAAAATGATTTCCAGCTTGGAATAACGCTTGTATGCGACAATTTTGTGGTAGACTGATAAAAGAGGGAAAAACGGGGGGGATAGGATACCGTAGGTCAATTCGGTATATGTTTTCGGAACTTCCGACCCATAAAATATCTTTTTCGTTTTCATAAAATGTTATGATATCGTTATTGCGGATGAAAGAAAAGCTTTGTATGGCGGAAATATCTCCTTCGGAAGTAAAACTTATTTTGTAAGTTGCCTGCCTGCCTCCAATCCACAAGTTTCCTTTGCGGTCACAATAGATGGAGTGGTATGGTTGGCAGCGTAACGAATCCCAAGCAAGTGTAGGAGCTGGTAGGCTTTGAGGTATCAGTTTCTCCATGTCAAGGCATTCTATTCCGTTATCTCCTGCAATCCATAGTCTTTTGTATTGATCTTCGCAAATGGCTTTTGCAAAATCATTTTGAATACAGCGGACGTTCTCTGTAGAATTGAACGAAATAAACTGATAACTATCATATCGGCATACTCCGCCTCCATAGAGTGCAAACCAAAGAAATCCTTTGTTATCTTTCAGAATATCTTCTACAAAATTATGCGGTAAGCCTTCATTTATTCCCATGGTGGAAAACTTTTGGCTTTCACGCCAAAGGGAACCGTTTGCATTGGCTCGTACCCCCATACAAAGCAGGATGAGTAATATCGAATAAAAGAAGTTATTGTTTTTCATTGGTTCAATAGCTTTGATAAAGGCAAAGGTACACTTTTTTACTGTGTAAAATAGGGGATAATGAGGATTTTTGTGTCTCTTATTTGATAATCCACCTGAAAAAGACGAAAGTCCACTTCGTAAATATGTTTGGGAAATACATTTGCACAAGTCTTTTCCATTATGTGGAGGGATATGTTCCATTTAAAACACATTGAAGTTATGAAGAACAAGTTACTTTCTTTTGCTATGTTGGTGGCCTTGTCTTCTTCCGTTCCGGCGAAGAATACGGTCATGAAAATCAGCCAGGTGACGGCATCTGTGGTATTGACAGACGATATAGATTATGTCATTACCGGAAGTGAGCCTTTTACAGTGACCGGAAGTATCAATATCAAGAACAAGGAGCATGCCGTAGTTATTTTGGAGAATATACGTCCGAGTGCGGCACTGTCATTCTTGGGATTTATTGATATAGATGGAGTTCCGGCCGTGGATGGGGAAAATTGCCAAGTGAAAATGTATGCGCAAGGGGCAATCATCATGCCTTATGCTAAAGACCTGAAGCCTTTGACGGTATATTCCGAACAGAATTTTGATGGAGAATCGGTGAGTGATTTCGGATTGGAAAATTCGGGTGGATTCATGAATACTTTGACGGAGGAAAAGCTGAACAACCGTATTCGGAGTTTCAAATTAAAGCGAGGTTATATGGTGACATTTGCCAACAATCCGGGTGGACGTGGGTATAGCCGATGTTTCATTGCAGACGATGCGGATCTGGAATTTGCAGCTTTACCAGATGTACTTGACCGGCATATTTCATCATATCGCATTTTTAGGTGGAATGATGCTCAGAAAAAAGGTTTGGCCAGTGATACAGGTAAGGGAAATAACAGTATGCTTAATTCTTCTTGGTGCTATACTTGGGGAGTAGGTTATGATATGGGAATGGATTGTGAATGTGTGCCTCATCATATTCATGAGACTTATCCTTCTCCTACGGCTTTGGGAAAAGCTACATTTTCCCCTCACATGAAGACGAATAATGAACCCGCAAATTCCCATGATGACCAACCGGCTACGGTAGAACAGGTGTTGGCCAATTGGGAGGAACTCATGGCTACGGGTATGCGCCTTTGTTCGCCGTCTTATCATGATGGAGGTACTTCGTGGTTGCGTAATTTCTTGAATGAGATTGACAAAAGAGGATGGCGATGTGATATAGTGGACTTACATTGTTATTGGACTGAAAGCCATTTTAATGATTTGCAGAAGTGGTATAATGATTTTCATCGTCCTATTTGGATTTCCGAATTCCTTTGGGGATCATCGTGGGGTAAAGCGGGTATTTTTGCTGTAGCCGACAATCGGGATTCCTATTCCGTAGAGAATCAACAAAAAAACTATGACGGGTTGAAACCCATATTGGACAAGCTGAACAAATGGCCTTATGTGGAACGTTATTCTTATTGGAACCATGAAAGGAACTGTTCAAAATTATTTTCGGGAGGTAATCTCTCCATAGCAGGGAAGTATTATGCGGAAATGAAACCCGGTATAGGTTATAAGAAGGCTTATGAATATGTACCGAAGGTCGTTTATAACGCTCCAGAAGGTTTTGATGTGGTTTATACAGAACGTACTCAAAAGCTGACTATTCAATGGACGAATAAGAATATGGAACTGACAGACTCTACCTTACTGGAACTCAGTATTGATGGAGGGGAATGGCAGACGGTACGAAAATATGAATCGTCGGAGAAGGAAACTTATGTGTATAACGAGGTCTTTTCTGATGATTTCCAAAAGGGGACATATACTTACCGTGTACATAATTACGATATGGACGGAAACGAACGTATGACGGAAGAGAAGTCCGTTTCATTGGTCGGTGCAGAAGGAGTACCGGGATTGCAGTATGGCATGCTGCGGATTACGGATACAGAAGAAACCAATACGACGTTCGATGCCGGAGCAACGGGAGAGTCAACTGTTTTCATGGGGTTGGTATCCTATAATAATCCTAAGGTGGTTCCGGTCGGCACCGTAGTATCTGTGGCTTATGATAAGTTTTCATTTAGAGCTTTCCCGTGGAATGAAGGCGATTATGTACAGACTGTTACAGAGCCTGAAACGGTGGACTTTATGGTATTCTCCAAAGGACGTCACCAGTATGGCGATGTTATGATGGAAGTAGGTGAAACCCCGAAGAAAGTTACGGATGACAGTGTTTGGGTCAGCTTTGAAACGCCTTTTCCTGACGGAGTGACTCCTGTGGTTATAGCCAACGTTGTGTCCCGTTACAAGGTGCATCCTTATATGGTGAAAGTATGGAACGTGACCCGTGAAGGCTTTGCTGTCAAATTGTCCCGGCAAGCCGCTTTGAACGGGACGTTGGAAACTTTTGCCGGACAGCCTTTGTGCTATGTGGCCGCCACGCCTGGTGAAGCTTGGATTGAGGACGGGAATAAGAAATTGACAGTCGGATTGAATACGGTGGATAAAGTGGACGGGCGCAGGTCCCGTCTGGTGAACCTGTTGGATGGCAGTGGAGCAGCGGTTTCTCTTCTGAATCCTTATTTCCTTTGTGGGCCTCAAACAGATAATTATCCTTCAGCCTCAGTGTATCGGATAGTAGAACAGGTTAAGTCTCCATCGGAAACCGATGCAAGCTTGTTACTGACTACTGGTCTGAAAGTTATCCGTCAAAAGGATGAGACCAGTGAAGTCCATATTGTGGATAATGCGGCGGCCAATGGGGACTTGATGGGATGGATAGCCATTAGTGAGAACTATGGTGGAACGAAGGTTGCTGATGTACGGAAGCCTGAAGTAAAAGTTTGGGCAGAAGATGGCCGTATCGTAGTGGCCGGTACGGAGAATTACAACATATATGGTCTTGACGGAAGGCATATGTCACAAGAACAACGGTTGCCGGATGGCATTTATATCGTAAAGACCGAGGGAAAAGCCGTGAAAATCATGGTGTCTTCTGTAAAGTGAAAGGTTTAATGTTTTTAATTTACCAAATACAAATTTAAAAATGAAGATTATGAAAAACAAAATGTTAGCGTTAGTTGCCCTTTGTAGTGCGACATCATCTACTATGCCTTTGTGGGCAGCGGAATGGAATGACCCGGTACTGGAGTTTGCCGTACCCGACTTGAAAACTGACGGAACGGGCGGGGGAATATATTATATTTACCATGTGGCAACCCAAAAATTCATGTGTAACGGGAATTATAAAAATAATTGGAGTACGGAGCTTGTGGTAGCTGATGAAGGACAGGAGATAACCCTGAGTTATGGAGACGATTACGAATTGAGTCGTCGACCTGAAACAGATCCCGAGTATTCCAACGAAAAAGGTTGGCGTTTAAGCATGAAAGGAGCACCGTCTAATGGGGGCTTTCATGAGTTGTTCATCAGGGCTGCTTCCATGGTGATATGCGTGGACCATAACAAACAGGGGCACATGTTGTGGCAGATTATGCTGCAAGAGAATGGAACCTATCGTATCAAAATTATAGATGGAGATAAATTGTATGGGGTGGAAGTTTCAGATGGCATATATAAAAATTCTTATGTGGCCGTCAACGAAGGGGAAAACGGGGTTAATCCTGTGCTTGATCCTGAGACAGCCGGTTACATGAATGCAGGTTTGGATTGGAAGTTTGTCACGCCGGAAGCTTATGGGGCTTATAAGGCCAAACTTAAATTACAGGATGCGTTGGAGAAAGCCGACGAGGCCGGGTTTACGGATTATGCAGAGTATGCCGACATATATGATAACCCCGATGCAACGGCAGAAGAGACGGAAAAAGCTGTTGAAAAATTGTCCCAGGCCATCATTGATTTCAAATATAATGCTGCCACGGAGGTGAATCCGATGGATGTGACAGAGTTGATTGTGAATCCTATGTTTGACGGGAACACAAATGGTTGGGTGTCTCAAAGAGATGCTGTACCGAGTGGGGCACAGGATAATTTCGGTTATACTTCCGGAACAATTACGACATCCGATGGCGTACCATTTACGACTTGTTTTCAACGTTGGAATTCTAAAAGTCAAGTACCTCGTCAACCGGATTGGTCTGTCACACAGGATTTAACCGGATTGCCGGATGGTAAATATCAATTGAAGGCATATATCCTGACGAATGTGACGGGTATGCAACCCGAAGGGCGGTTCCTGGTCGCTAAGACTTTGGCTGGCGAGAAGCGTACGGAAGCCAATGTACCGTCTCCAGACGGGAGTGCTTATGCTGTTCCTTATACTGTGGATTTTTCTGTTATTGGTGGTACGGCCACGATAGGTATGATAGTGGAAAATTGTAACTCTAATTGGTCTTCTGTGAGTAATTTCTCATTGCAGTATTATGGGAAATCCGGTGCGGCGACTTTCCGTGATGCCTTGCTTGAATCCATAGCGGATGCGGAGAAAAAATATGAGGAATATACGGAGGCTCATGTCACTTTCAGTAATGTAGGCGAGAAGAAATATGAAGAAACGATTCAGTCGGCCAAGGTTGCAGCAGAAAACCAACAGATTAAAGATGAGGATTTGAGACAGGTAATCGATATGGTGCAGGCTCGTATGGATTCTCTGTCATTGGATATAGCCGCTTATGAGAGTTTGAATGCCCAACGATTAGAGCTGGAAAAGGCTTACGATGAAAATCCATATTCCGAAAACGGCTTGGAGGGCTATGAATCGTTTTTGGACGATTTGCAGGAGGCTTATGAACATCGCACTTTCGACCCCAATGAAGTGGACAGCATCCAGTCTCGTGCGAATCGGATATTTAAGTCTTCCGTATTGGAATTATTGAGAAATGGCGGGACGACCGATGTGACGGGATTGTTTGTCAATCCGGATTTCACTTCCGACAATACCGGATGGACGAAGACCGGGAATGGAGAATTCAAACATGCCAACGAGGTAGCCGAGGTCTGGAACGGTACGGATTTTGAGGTATGTCAGGAAGTGACAGACCTTCCGGAAGGTACATATAAGATAACCATGCAAGGGTTTTACTCTCCGAGTTCTACAGATAAAAGTTGGCAGTCTTCTTGGGGGACGGAAGGAGACGAACTCAACGAGGTGAAGGCTTCCCTTTTCGGAAACGATGTGTCCGTGAAGCTCCATCATGTACTGGCATATCCGCAAACGGAAGACATTGCGGGCAATTGTGAACAAGTCTTTGAAACAGGCGATCCTGCCGTTGACGGCATGTGGTTCTGTCACGGGACATCTTCCGCGCATGAGATTTTCGGCATGGCTTCTGACAATTATCAGAATACGGTAAATTGCTATGTTACGGATGAAGGCCGTTTGCGTATAGGAGTAAAGATGGCTGGGGCTACATTGAAGGGGGCTTGGGCGCTTTTCGACCATTTCGAGGTGGAATATCTTGGAGCGGAGGATATGAGTGGCGCCACATCGGTTATCAGTGCCCTGATAGAGGAAGCCGCAGCTATGCGCGACGAGGAACTGCAACTTACTACGCGTGAAGCCCGGAAAACATTGTCGGTAGCGGTAGAGTCGGCTTCGGCAGTACTCGACCAGTTGACGTTGGAAACCTATAAAGAGCAAATGGCATCGTTGAATGCCGCTATCGCCATGGGCAAAGAAGCACTTGAGGCAGCGTCTGTCTTGGAGGGCACAGTCTACGGACATGATGCCAAGATGCAGAGCGAAGAAGGAGGTTATTCCGATTATGTGGGCACACCGGAGTTTGATGAGTTCGAAGCTTTGATAATAGAACTTTTAGGAAAGATAGAAAGCAACGAGAATGCTGTTTTCGAGTCGGTCGCCGAGATAGAGGAATATAATGTGAAAATAACTAAAGCCTATGCCAATATGGTGGTCAGCCACATGGATTTGGCTTCCGCTTCAATCGGTACTCCGTTGGATATGACTTCAGTGCTCATGACACCGAGTTTCTCGGATAAAGATGAAGAAGGCGGGGATGTGAATGCTTCAGATGGATGGGTTTCGTCCTTGGATGGCGGAAAGGCCGAGAACAAGGATTTGGTCTATGAGTTTTACGACACGAAGTCATGCGACTTGCATCAAACGCTGTACCATCTTCCGAAAGGGTATTACCGTGTGGTTTACAATGGGCTTTACCGTGCCGGTGAACTCGTATCGGCAGCGTTGGTTCGTCGTGACAGTGCTGATTCATGGCACGCGGAAGCTTATGTGAAAGCTGGGCAAGGTAAGTGGAGCGAGAAGTTGCAGTCCATTTTCGACGGGGTGAGCGAATATAAATATGATACGTCAGATCGTGTGTTGGCAGATTCCTTATTCCCCGATTCTCCGCAACTCCTCTATCATTGCACGGTGGATTCCCGTGTCGGGGCACGTACGGCTTTCGAGGCGGGTGAGTATGAAGGGAATTTCTGTTTCCAAGTTTCGGAAGAAGGTCTGGATGTAGTTCTGGGAGTATGCAAAAATGAATATGTCAAGAATGACTGGCTTTGTTTCGATAATTTCCGCTTGTATTATTTGGGAGACGGTGATGCGAACAAACCGGACGACTTTGTGGATTCCGTGGATGATGTGATGGCAGAAGGGACGCTGAAGGTCGTAGATACGTTATGGTACACGATTGATGGCGTACATGTATCTGCCCCGAATCGACGCGGAATTTACATACGAGAAGACCGGATGGAAGATGGTTCAAAAAGAACGAGAAAAATCATGGTAAAGTAGGTTTTGTCATGATGTACGGCAAGTAATCAAAGGGAAGGCGGTCTTTGTGAAAAGACTGCCTTTTTAATTCTTTGGTATGATTGTCCACTAAAAAAATACGATTGTCCACGGGTACTTTGAAGAACTGTATTACTTTTGTGAAGTATTAATGATAAAAAGGATGAAGATGGTATTTATAAAAAGGCTTGATAGAGTCTCCTTATTATATTGCAGATTGTGCCTTTTGGCAGTCGGGCTATATGTATTTGTGATATCAGTGAGTGCCTTTCCGGGAAAGAAACGTACGGAGTTATTTGTTTCTGGATGGCGTTTCCATTTGGGCTGTTTGGTAGGGGATGCTTCTCGATATGACTTCGACGACAGTGCATGGCGTGTGTTGGATTTGCCTCACGATTGGAGCATAGAGGGCGATTTCAGTGCCGACCATCCTGCACGGAAGGAAGGAGGTGCCTTGCCTGGAGGATTGGGTTGGTATCGTAAATCTTTTGATGTACCTCGTGAGTGGCAGAGAAAGAAAGTTTTTGTGGATTTTGACGGGGTGTACATGAATTCGGAAGTGTTTGTAAACGGAAACTCTTTGGGCGTGCGTCCTTATGGCTACAGTTCGTTTCGGTACGATCTGACCCCTTATTTGAAGTGGGGGGATCGCAATGTATTGGCCGTGAAAGTTGACAATAGTGCCCAACCCAATTCCCGTTGGTATTCCGGCAGCGGTATTTACCGTAACGTATGGCTTACGGTGGTAGAGACTGTCCATGTGGAACATTGGGGGACATTTGTTGCCACTCCGGAAGTGACCGATGAGAAGGCGGTAATGGAGGTGCGTACTACGGTGAAGAATGACGGGCAGACGGATCGTCGGGTAGAAGTTGTTTCCACTCTTCTTGACGTGCGGGGGCGGACGGTGGCTGGGCAGACCGGGTTTGTGGATGTGCCGGCCGACGGGTGTTCCGAACTACACCACACTTTAGTCGTAGCGAATCCTGAGTTGTGGAGCATTGAACGACCTTATTTATATAAGGTAAAAACAGAACTTAAAGTAGACGGACGTAGTGTGGATACTTATTACACATCCACTGGCGTGCGTTATTTTAATTTTGATGCTCAGACAGGCTTTTGGCTTAATGGAAAGCGTACGAAAATAAATGGGGTGTGCATGCACCACGATTTAGGCTGTCTTGGGACTGCAGTTAACGTTCGTGCTATAGAGAGACAACTGGAGATATTGAAAGCGATGGGTTGTAACGGCATTCGTTGTACGCATAATCCGCCCGCACCCGAATTGCTCGATCTTTGCGACCGTATGGGCTTCGTGGTAATGGACGAGGCATTTGACATGTGGCGTATCAAGAAAACCACTTATGATTACGCTCGCTATTTCGACCGTTGGCACGAGCGTGATTTGGTAGACCTTATATTGCGGGATCGTAATCATCCTTGCACATTCATGTGGAGCGTGGGAAATGAAGTGGGGGAGCAATGGCGTGATGCCGGGCGCGACACCTTGTCGGTGGAAGATGCCAATATCCTTCTTAATTTCGGCCGCGATGAGTCGGATTTGCCCCGGTTGGAGGGGACGCATGTCAATACGCTTCTGGCGGCCAAGCTTACCGGGCTTGTACACCGTTATGACCCTACGCGTCCCGTGTTGACGGGAAACAACCGTGGAGGAAAGGACAATCTGTTGCACAAGCCGGAGGCTGGAATGGATATTATCGGTTATAATTATTGTGTGTGGGATACTCCGAAAGTACCCGAAGTATTTCCCGGACGCCCGTTTTTACTTACAGAGTCTATTTCAGGCTTGATGACGCGGGGATTCTACCGTATGCCATCCGATTCCATATACGTGTGGCCCATGCGTGGCGGGGTACGTGTGCCGGAGGGAAGTAATCATCTGACCTCGGCTTACGACAATTGTCATGTGCCGTGGGGGTGTAGCCATGAGGCAGGGATGCGTATGGTGAAAAATAACGATTTTATTTCCGGACAATATGTATGGACGGGTTTCGACTATATCGGGGAACCTACACCCTTCCCTTTCCCATCACGCAGCTCTTATTTCGGAATCATAGATTTAGCCGGATTTCCCAAGGACGTGTATTACATGTACCAGTCGGAATGGACTGAAAAACCGGTGCTCCACCTTTTTCCGCATTGGAATTGGACGGAGGGGCAGGAAGTGGATCTATGGGTGTATTACAATCAGGCCGACGAGGTGGAGCTTTTCGTGAACGGCAAGAGTCAAGGAACAAAACGTAAGGGAAGAGATGATTTCCATGTAGCTTGGCGTGTAAAATATGAGCCGGGTACTGTGGAAGTTGTATCGAGAAAGAACGGGAAGGATGTCTTAGTGCGTGAAATTCATACGGCAGGTGTACCGGCGCAAATACGGTTGACGACAGACCGCGACACGCTTTGTGCAGACGGAAAAGATTTAGCTTTCGTTACGGTGGAAATTTTGGACAGGGATGGAAACCTTTGTCCTAAAGCTGAAAACTTGGTGCATTTTGAGGTTGAGGGACAGGCTTTGATTGCAGGGGTTGATAATGGTAGTCCTTTCTCTATGGAACGTTTTAAGGGAAAGAAACGCAGGGCATTTTTTGGTAAATGCCTGGTCGTGTTGCAAAGTAGAAGTAAAGCCGGGCATGCCATACTGAAAGCGAAGTCAGAAGGACTGGATGGCACGAGAGTCAAAATAGAAATGAAAAAAGTAGTAGACAACATATAAAAAAATATAGAGAGTATGGAATTGAAAAACAGCATGAAGAGTGTGATGGTCTCTGGGCTTTGTGCCTTGTTTTTAGCAGGGCAACCGGCATGGTCGGGTACGGGGAGAAACAAAGTGCCCTTGAATAATGCCGTGTCTGTAGCGACTGGTAGACCGAAAGTAAAATACAGCAAAATGATTTTCGGACAATTTATCGAGCATTTCGATAATCAGGTGTACGGAGGATTGTACGACCCAGAGTCGAAGTTTGCCGATGAAGATGGTTTCCGCAAGGATGTGATTGAGGCTTTGAGGGAAATCAAAACCCCTATTGTACGTTGGCCGGGTGGCTGTTTCGTATCGACCTATCATTGGTTGGACGGAGTGGGGAAAGAACGTACCCCGGTGTACGACAAGACCTGGCAGGTAGAAGACCCGAACACTTTCGGGACGGATGAGTATATAAAATGGTGCCGGAAGGTCGGATGCGAACCTTACATTTGTACCAATGCAGGAACAGGGACTCCGGAGGAGATGAGCGATTGGGTGGAATATTGTAACCTCACTATCGGGAAATACGGACGGATGCGTGCTGCAAACGGCTATCCCGAGCCTTACCATGTGAAGTATTGGAGTGTGGGGAATGAAAACTGGGGCGCACATGAATTGGGAGCGCGTACGGTGCAGGAGTGGGGGCCTTTGGTGCGTGAGTCGGCCAAGTTGATGCGCAGCGTGACTAAGGATGCCAAACTGTTTGCGGCTGCCACGTCGGACAAGAATTGGACAATGCCTTTGTTGCGCGAAGCCGGTCCTTATTTGGATTATATAGCTATCCATGGTTATTGGGATCCGCTGTTCCATGTCAACAATCCTGCGCCTTTTCTGAAGTGTATGATGAAAACGGATGCTCCGGAGCGAGACATTCAGCGGGCTATCGGCATATTGGATGAGGCCGGATTCGGTGGAGGAAAGATAAAAATCGCTTACGATGAGTGGAATTTGCGCAACTGGCATCACCCTTGGCATGGAGACTTGCGGCGCGGGTTCGACTTAGAGGCACGCCGTAAGAACGATATTGCTTCCACTTACACGATGGCAGATGCTTTGTTTTCCGCTTGTTTCCTGAATGCCTGCCTGCGTCATTCCGATGTGGTGGATGTGGCCTGTTTCGCGCCTATAGTCAATACGCGTGGCCCAATTTTCGTACATCCCGACGGTATTGTGAAACGTACTACATTTTATGTTTTTAAGATGTACACCAATGGACTGGAAGATTATATGCTGCCGGTGGCTTTAGAAGCAGAACGGCTGACGCAAGGCAATCAATCCACGGCTGTGTTCGATGTCGTGTTGACGGGGAATGCGGACGGAACGCGTTATGTTTACGCGGTAGTGAATAAGGATCCGGAGAAAAGCCATGCCCTGACGTTGGATTTCAAAAGTTTGGGAGTGAAAGAACCGCGTAAAATCAAGGGAACCGTATTGAGCGGAACTTCCGCTGACGATTATAATGACATAGGGAAAGAACGGGTGGTGCCCGAGGAATGTACTTTTGAAGTACGGGATGCCGCAGTGGTTTTACCTCCCCATTCCCTGACATTATTGAGGTTGGAAAAATGAGAAGACGGTTGGTCGGTAAATCGGGACGGGTGAGAATTAGTTTTACACCGCAATCCGCTAATTCGTTTGGCTGAGATTGAAAATTCATTCTCAGCCAAACGAAAAAAAGTTCTCCTGAGATTGATTTTCCAATCTCAGGAGATTTTTTTAGCCATCATAACATCTTGAAAATGTGAGCGGTGCATTTTGGGGTGTTGTTATGTGATTTCCTTACTTTTGGCCTACCCGGGCGAGCTTGCCGTTTGAACGTGGGTAAAGAATAAACCTCTTTCTTCCTTTTTAGGGGAGAAGAAAGAGGTTTATGGGGTGATGGGGAAAATGATGTCCGGTTTACTTCAGAATATCTTTCATTCCGTCTTTCGTCAGATTGCCGATGTTCTCACGCATGGCTGTGTCGCCTTTCAGATTTTCCAGTTTGTAGTAGTCCATGAAACCCATGTGGCCGTCGCGCAAGGCTTGTGCCAAAGCTTTGGGCACTTCGGCTTCGGCCTGGATGACTTCGGCACGGGCTTCCTGCGCCTTGGCTTTCATTTCCTGTTCGGCGGCGATAGCCATGGCACGGCGTTCCTCGGCCTTGGCCTGCGCGATGTTTTTGTCGGCGTTGGCTTGGTCGATTTGCAGGGTGGCACCGATGTTCTTGCCCACGTCGATGTCGGCAATGTCGATGGACAGGATTTCAAAAGCCGTACCGGCATCCAGACCCTTTTTGAGTACCAGTTTGGAGATGGAGTCCGGGTTTTCCAGAACTTGCTCGTGGTTTTCGGCCGATCCGATGGAAGAAACGATACCTTCGCCTACACGGGCCAGGATGGTGTCCTCGCCTGCACCTCCCACCAGTTGGTGGATGTTGGCGCGTACGGTGACACGGGCCTTCGCTATCAACTGGATACCGTTTTTGGCTACGGCGGCCACGGGTGGCGTGTCGATTACCTTCGGATTGACGGAAGTCTGCACGGCCTCGAACACGTCGCGGCCGGCCAGGTCTATGGCCGTGGCCTTTTCAAAAGGCAGGTCGATGTTGGCTTTCGATGCCGAAACCAAGGCATGTACCACGCGTTGCACATGTCCACCCGTCATGTAGTGGGCTTCCAGATTGTCGCGGGTGATGTTCTTCAGGCCGGCCTTATGGGCTTCGATGAGGCTTGGCACGATGACGCCGGGCGGCACGTTACGGATGCGCATCAGGAATAGCTGGATGAGCGAAATGTGTACGCCAGAGACTTTGGCGGAAAGCCAAAGGAAGAACGGTACGAAATGGAAGAATATCGCCAGGATAACGATGGCGACAATGGCAATGAATACCGGAAAAACAACTGGATCTAATAACATGATATCAGAAAATTAAAGGGTGAATAATATGTTTATTTCTTTTTGACTGTGATTTGGGCGTCCTCTACGCGAACTACTATTACGGGAGTACCTTCGTCCAGAAAACCGTCGGCAGATTTGACTTCCACCAACCGGCCTCCGATGTCTGCATTGCCGATGAGGGCCAGGCGGGTGACGGCTACTCCTTCGTCGCCGGGTTGTATGGAGAGTTGGTCCTGTGTGGCGGCGGTGGAGTCGATGGACTTGTGCAACGAATATTTTTCCAGTGTCTTGGAGCGTAGCATCCAATAGCCTACGAGGATGCAGGCTACGAGTGATGCGGCGGATAACCAAAGTCCTGTGGTAAGCCCGAACCAGACGAAGGTGAAGTAATTGGCACCCACCAGACAACAGATTGCGGCGATGCCGGCCACGCCTGTGCTCGGCAGGATGAACAGTTCTGCGGCCAACAGAAGGGTGCAGAACAGAAACAGGATGATGATGGTAATGATTTCCATGGAGAGTAGTTGAAATGTTAATAACCTTGCCGGTATTTGCTTTCATGCCGGTCTTCCAGCATGTTCAGGTAAGAGGCATAGCGGCTTTCGCTGATGAGATGTTCCTCTACGGCGCGGCGCACGGCGCAACCCGGTTCATGGGTGTGCGTGCAGTTGTTGTATTTGCAGTCTGCCGAAATCCGGAAAATTTCGCGGAAGTAGTGTGCCATTTCTTCTTTTTCGAAGTCGAACGTGCCGAATCCTTTGATGCCCGGGGTGTCGATGACATAACCGCCGCCGGGCAGACTGAACATTTCGCTGAATGTCGTGGTGTGCATGCCCGTGTCGTGTGCGGCGGATATTTCTGCCGTCCGTACGTTCAGGTCGGGTATCAACGTGTTCAGCAAAGTGGACTTTCCTACACCGGAATGGCCCGAGAGCAAAGTGGTCCGGCCTTTCAGGCTGTCGCGCAGCGCGTCGATACCGAGGGACTGCAATGCGGAACAGGCATGGCAGGGATAGCCGATGGTGGTGTACAGGTGCATCATGCCTTCCATGTAGCGGAGGTTGTCGGCATCGTAACAATCGGTCTTGTTGAAAACGAGCGATACCGGGACGCGGTACGCTTCGGCCGAAGCCAGGAAACGGTCGATAAAGGTGGTGGAAGTCTCCGGATGGCTGACGGTCACGATTAAAAAAGCCTGGTCTACGTTGGCTGCGATGATGTGGCTTTGTTTGGACAGGTTGGAAGCTTTCCGGATGATGTAGTTCTTACGGTCTTCTATCTCCGTGATGAAAGCCGTCCCCTCCGCATTAACGGTAATCTGAACAAAATCGCCTACGGCCACCGGGTTGGTGCTGCGTATGCCTTTCAGGCGGAAGTTGCCTTTGATTTTAGAATCGACAAGCTGGCCGTCGTCCGTGCGGACGACGTACCAGCTTCCTGTATTACGGATGACGAGCCCTCGCATCAGACGGTCATGATTTCTTTGTCTTTGGCCGCGTACAAGTCATCGATTTGTTTGATATACTTGTCGTGCACCTTTTGCAGTTTGGCTTCCGAGTTCTTTTGTTCGTCTTCGGCCATACCGTCTTTCACGGCTTTTTTCAGGGCGTCGATGGCGTCGCGGCGTGCATTGCGTACGCTGACCTTTGCCGTTTCGCATTCGGCCTTACATTGTTTGGCCAGTTGTTTGCGGCGTTCCTCGGTCAAGGGCGGGATACCGATACGGATAATTTCACCGTTGTTTTCCGGCATGATGCCCAATTCGGAATCTATAATCGCTTTTTCGATGACGCGGAACATGTTTTTGTCCCACGGCTTGATGGCGATGCTGCGGGCATCGGGCGTGTTGACGGCTGCCACATTATTGATAGGTACCATGGAACCGTAGGAATCCACACGGATGCCGTCGAGCAAACGGATATCAGCCTTTCCCGCACGGATGTGCGCCAAGGCTTCGTCCAGATACATTACCGCCATGTCCATTTTCTCCTGCGCTTCGTCAAGGATAGTCTTTGAATCTGCCATAATCTGTTCTTTTGTTAAGATGATATATTGATACTATGATACTTTAAAAAACAAAAGTAGCGGATTTTTTATTCATCTGCAATAAAACGGAGGAGGAATTATCGGAAAGTCTTCTGGCACGGTACTCGTTTTCATCTTATTTGCTCTTTTTCTTTTAAAAACCTATCTTTGTAGTTTCATTCTAAAAAGAGAGGGATATGCTGAAGAGTTATTTGGTATTGTTGATGGCTATTGTTTTTGAAACAGTGGCGACTTCTTTTCTGAAACAAAGCGAGCAGTTTACGAAGTTTTGGCCTTCGGTGGTGACGGTAGCCGGGTATGCGGCGGCTTTTTATTGCCTTAGCTTGGTGCTGAAACACATCCCGGTGGGCATTGCATACGCCATTTGGTCGGGCGTGGGAATCGTGCTGATAGCCGTCATCGGTTTCGCAGTGTTCAAACAGCATCTTGACTGGCCGGCCGTGTTGGGGCTGGCTTTGATTATTGCCGGCGTGGTGGTGATTAACGTGTTCTCGGATTCTGTATCCCACTGATTGCCGTTATTGGAATATAAAATGCCCGTCATGTGTGCGACATGACGGGCATTGCGTTTTATTTGTCGGTCGTTCCGGGGCGGATATGGAATCAGTTGTGTACCAAAGTCCCGATGTTTTCTCCTTCCATCACTTTTTTCAGGTTGCCGTACACGTCCATGTTGAAAACGTAGATGGGCAGATGGTTTTCCTTGCACATCGTAGTTGCGGTGAGGTCCATTACTTTCAGGCCTTTATGGTAGATTTCATCGTATGTGATTTCACTGAACTTCGTGGCCGTGGGGTCTTTTTCCGGGTCGGCCGTGTACACGCCGTCCACACGCGTCCCTTTAAGCATCACATCGGCTTCGATTTCAATGCCGCGCAACGAGGAACCCGTGTCGGTCGTGAAATAAGGGTTGCCCGTACCGGCGCTCATGATAACCACTTCTCCGGCTTCCATGCACTCGATGGCTTTCCATTTGCTGTAAAACTCGCCGATAGGCTCCATGCGGATGGCGGTCAGCACGCGGCTTTTTACGCCGATGGCTCCCAGGGCACTGCTCAGTCCGAGCGAATTGATGACCGTGGCGCACATACCCATTTGGTCGCCTTTGACACGGTCGAATCCCTTTCCTGCACCGCTCAGGCCGCGGAATATGTTGCCGCCGCCGATGACGATGCCGATTTGCACGCCCATGTCGTGCACTTCTTTGATTTGTTCCGCATATTCGGCCAGACGCTTTTCGTCGATGCCGTAACGTTGTTCTCCCATGAGGCTCTCGCCGCTCAGTTTGAGGAGTATTCTTTTGAATTTAGCCATAATAAAGTATTTTGGTGGGTTAAAGTACGAATGGGGCGGACGGGGCTGTGTCCGACGGTATCAGGTGGCTTACTTCCTTGAAGGCATATCTTCGTGTCGTGCCGTCCCTGTCTGCCAGAACCAGATGCCCGGTGGGTTCCACGTCGTGGATTTCAGCTTCGAAAACGCCGTCCGCGTCTTGGTAAAGATGAAAACCGTTGGGCCGGTAAAGCCGTTCCCGGTAGTTACGGACGATGTCCTCCGTTTGGCCTTGTTGGATTTTCCGATAATAGTCCTTGAAGCGTTTGATGGTGTCGGCTAAGATGAATATCGGTTCTTGTTCTTTTCCCGTGATTTGCCGGAGCGAGACCGGATTGGGGGCATCGCTACAGAACGTTTGTTGGTTTATATTGATGCCGGCTCCTATGATGCAATTCTCGATACATCGTCCTACCAAGGTGTTCTCGATGAGCATGCCACAGATTTTCCGGTTCTTCCAGTAGATGTCGTTCGGCCATTTGATGCGGATGTCTTCGGCGTAGTCGGACAACGTTTCGCAGATAGACAGTGCCACGGCCTGGGACAGGATGAACTGCCGGTTGGCTTCCACTTCACGGGGATGGAAGAGCAAGCCGAACAAAAGATTCTTACCGGCTTCCGACTCCCAAGAGTTGCCGGCTTGTCCGCGTCCGGCAGTCTGGAAGTCTGCCGTGACCAGAATCATGTCTTTCGGAGAAACAGGACGATAGTGTTTCAGGAAATCGATGGTGGAGTCTGTCGAGTGGAGTCGTATCCATTCAAACCATGGCGAATCGTCCAATATGTAAAGTGAATGCGTCATATTCAAAATATTCTAATCGTGTTGCAGGTCAGTATAGCGGCGGGTAAAAGGCATCCTCTATATGCCTTAGCCGGGGAAGCCCGTTTTCTCCCGTTACGATGGTGATAAGGTCGAAGCGTACCGGGAGGTCGATGGCGTATTTGCGCAAGTAGGCATCGGCCGAACTGACAATGCGTCGTATTTTCCCGTTTGTGACGGCGTCTTCGGGGAGTCCGAATAAAACGTCTTTTCTGGTTTTTACTTCCACGAAGACCAGCGTGCCGTCTTTTTCGGCCACGATGTCCAATTCCTTGTGTCCGCACCTCCAGTTCCGGTGTCGGATGACATAACCTTCTGATTGCAGATGATTTGCAGCCAGTAGTTCTCCCTCTTTTCCCAGTTCATTGTGCGCGGCCATATCGATTTGTTGGATTCCCGTGCTGCAAATTTATTAAAAATATTGGTGAATCCTTGCAGAAATCTTACTTTTGCATGTACTAAATTGTGAAGATATGGCAACTGATGCTTTTTACATGAAAAAAGCGCTGGAAGAGGCGCGGCGTGCTTATGAAGAGGATGAAATACCGGTAGGAGCCGTAGTCGTTTGCGGCGGCCGTATTCTGGCACGTGCACATAATCTGACGGAAACGTTGACGGATGTGACGGCCCATGCCGAGATGCAGGTGATTACGGCGGCTGCCAATGCTTTAGGCGGAAAGTATTTGAACGAATGTACGCTTTACGTAACCTTGGAACCGTGTGTGATGTGTGCGGGGGCCATCGGATGGGCACAGGTGAAACGCCTGGTCTACGGGGCAACGGATGAAAAAAGAGGATATAGGATGTTTGCACCGCAAGCCATACATCCGCGAACGGAAGTGGTGAGTGGTGTGATGGCGGACGAGTCCGTGGCTTTGCTGAAAGACTTCTTTAAGGGGAAGCGTTAGGTTTCTTTTATTTGATTTCCTCGTAGTCCACATATTCCCCTTCGTTGTCGTCGAATATTTTGTGCGAACTGTGGGACGAGGATTGAGAATGATTTTGCGACGTGGTTTGTCCGTGGGGATTACCGGATGAAGACTGTTGTTTATGGTTTTTGGGAGAAAATGAAGACATGATGTTCCGTACTCTTCTGGCTATATTAAGAACCATAATGAGTAGGAAGGCCAAAAAGGCAAAAAGTAAACCGAATAAACATCCGAAAGGACCTGTCATAAATATAATTTTTTATGCTTTGTTGCCGGACTTATAAACAAGAACCATGCCAAAATCAGTGTGTTTTCTGTCGCGAAGTCAGGACGGAAAGAATGACATACCATGCGATGATGGCTGCAAAACAACTGAACCCCAGAAAGATAATCATGGGAATACAAGTCAAGATAAAAATAAACTTAATTTTATTGTCTTGCCAGGAAAGGTTCTTGAATTTGAGGGCGAACATGGGAATCTCCGCTACCAAAAGGAAACAGGATAGCAACATGAACATGAAAAGGAAGAAAGCATTGAACTTTTCTGAAACCAAAAAACCGTAATTGCCCACAATCAGCGAAGCCCAAAACAAGGTGTTGGCCGGGGTAGGTACGCCGATGAAAGACGATGTTTGCCGCGTGTCGATATTGAATTTGGCTAATCGCAAAGCCGAAAAAGCTGCCATAAGGAAAGCCGTATAGGGCATCACGTCGCGTAGCGGTTCCATGAAGTCGGGGTAGACCACCCGATGGAACAGATGGAATATCATGGCCGAAGGGGCTACTCCAAAGGTCACTACATCTGCCAACGAATCCAATTCCTTTCCTATGGGGGAGGATACTTTCAGCACGCGAGCCGACATCCCGTCGAAGAAATCGAATACGGCTCCTATGACAATGAGCAGAAACGCCCAACTGTAATTACCGTAGAAAGCTGCACCCGTAGCCATACAGCCGGAAATCAGGTTGCAGCAAGTAATGCTGTTGGGAATCTGTCGTATGATGATATTTGCCATATAACATTTTATTATAATTTGGCGATGATAGTTTCGTTACCCACCGTCTTTTGCCCCAATTTGACGTTAACTTTGGTCCCGACCGGAAGGAAAAGGTCTACTCTGGAACCGAACTTGATGAATCCCATGTGTTCGTCGATATAACAGTCTTCGTCTTCGCGGGCGTATGTCACGATGCGTCGAGCCATGGCACCGGCAATCTGCCGGGCCATGATGAAGACCCCGTCCGGTGTTTCGATGACGATAGTGGAACGTTCATTCTCAATGCTGGCCTTCGGCAGCCAAGCCTTATGAAAGTTTCCGTCATGGTGTTCCACCAGCCTTACGGTTCCGTCCACCGGAATCCAGTTGGCATGTACGTTGGTCAAGCTCATGAATATGGAAACCATCAGTCGGCGGTCATGGAAATATTCGTTTTCGTCCACCTCTTCTATCACGACGATTTTACCGTCGGCCGGAGCTACGACAACGTTTTCCGTGTCCCCTTCGAAACGTCTGACCGGGCATCGGAAGAAATTGACTACGATAAGGTAGATGACCGTACATACGGTTGCAGAAATATAGAACGGGAGCTTGCATTCAAAAGCATAGTAAAGGCAGGCGTTGAACAGCAACAACACCCCTGCACCTGCGATGAGCGTGTGCGTTCCTTCCCGATGTATTCTGATTTTTTTTAATTTATTCAATTTGCGTCCCATGGAGTTTTCCCCTTGTATTAGCGGACAAAGGTAGCTATATTCCGTTAAAATGCAAAATTCCCTACTTTCTTTTTCAAAGGCCGACCCCTAAAAAGTCTTTTATGTTAAAAAACGAAGGTTTATTTTGTTGGTTTCCTCAATGTGGCGTAACTTTAGCCCGTAATTTCTGTTTTACCAAATTGTAACTATTATGCAGGACTTCGTACATCTTCATGTGCACACCCAATATTCCATCCTCGACGGTCAGGCCAGCGTGTCGCGCTTGGTTGACAAGGCGATGAAAGACGGTATGCGCGGAATGGCCATCACCGACCATGGCAACATGATGGCCATCAAGGAGTTTTTTAATTATACGACCAAAAAGAACAGCGGTACGAATGCGGACATCAAAATGTGGAAGAAGCGTATCGCCTTGTTGGAGAACGGTGAGGATGCGGCCCTGAAAGAATGGGTGGACGGGCAGAAAAAGAAGCAGAAAGAAGCCGATGAACTGAGAAGGCGGGCAGAAGCGAATGACGAGCCGATACCGGCTGAGGCGAATTTCGTGCCGGAGGCGCAACCGGAGTTTCTTCCGATTGCCGATCAGTTGGCCACGGCTCGCGTGGAGTTGGTGGCGGCCCGGAAACGTTTGTTCAAACCGATATTCGGTTGTGAAATGTATGTGGCGCCTCGTCGTCTGGATCAGATGGAAAAAGAAAAGGACGGCCGGCGGTATCATTTAATCGTGTTGGCTAAAAATGAAACGGGGTATCATAACTTGGTCAAGTTGGTCTCCAAGTCGTGGACAGACGGTTTTTATGTGCGTCCGCGTACGGATCGCTTTGAATTGGAGGCACACAGTGAAGGTTTGATTGTCTGTTCGGCTTGTATAGCCGGTGAAGTTCCCCGGAAAATACTGTCGGGCGACCTTGAAGGGGCTGAAGAAGCGGTGCAGTGGTACAAACGCGTGTTTGGAGACAACTATTATCTGGAACTTCAGCGCCATGAGGTGAAAGATCCGAACCAACGGGCCAACCGTGAGACTTTCCCGTTGCAGCAACGAGCCAATGCGCAATTAATAGAACTGGCCCGTAAATATGACGTGAAGTTGGTCTGTACGAACGACTGCCATTTTGTGGAACAGGAAGATGCCGAAGCGCACGACCGTTTGATCTGTTTGAGCACCAACCGTGATTTGGACGACCCGAAACGTATGCTTTATTCCAAACAGGAATGGTTCAAGACGCGGGCGGAAATGAATGAAGTGTTTGCAGACGTGCCGGAGGCATTGGCCAACACTTGCGACATTTGCGACCAAGTGGAGTTTTACAGCATCGACCATGCGCCGATTATGCCGAACTTTGCTATTCCGGAAGAATTTGGAACCGAAGAAGGCTATCGGAAGAAATATACCGATGAGGACTTGTTTGAGGAGTTTACCCGTGACGAAAACGGCAACGTGGTGCTCAGCCGCGAGGACGCCGAACAGAAAGTGAAGAAACTGGGTGGCTGTGACAAGCTTTACCGTTTGAAGTTGGAAGCCGATTATCTGGCTGAACTGACCTATATCGGGGCGGCCAAGCTTTATGGCGACCCGCTGCCGGAACATGTACGGGAACGTATCAACTTCGAGTTGCACGTGATGAAGACGATGGGTTTCCCCGGTTACTTCCTCATCGTGCAAGATTATATCAATGCTGCGCGTCACGAGTTGAACGTGTCCGTGGGACCGGGACGTGGGTCGGCGGCCGGTTCTGCGGTGGCCTATTGTTTGGGTATCACGAAGATAGACCCCATTGAATACGATTTGCTGTTTGAGCGTTTCCTGAACCCCGACCGTATTTCATTGCCCGATATCGACGTGGATTTCGACGATGACGGACGCGGAAAGGTCTTGAGTTGGGTGACGCAGAAATACGGTGAAGAGAAAGTGGCGCATATCATTACCTATGGTACGATGGCCACGAAACTGGCCATAAAGGATGTGGCCCGGGTGGAAAAGCTGCCGTTGGACATTTCCAACGGATTGTGTAAGCTCATACCGGACAAGTTGCCGGACGACGAAAACGGCAAGTCGCGTAAAATGAATCTCCCGAATGCCATCTCGTGCATTCCGGAGTTGCAACAGGCCGAGGCATCGCCGAATCCTTTGTTGCGCGACACCATCCGTTATGCCCGGATGCTGGAGGGTAATGTGCGGAACACGGGCGTGCATGCCTGCGGTGTAATCATCTGCCGTGACGACGTGTCCGATTGGGTGCCGGTCAGCACGGCCGAGGACAAGGAAACGGGAGAGAAGCTCCGCTGTACGCAGTACGAAGGTTCCGTGATTGAAGACACGGGATTGATCAAGATGGACTTTTTGGGGCTGAAGACCCTTTCCATCATCAAGGAATGCCAGGCCAACATCTACGACAGTCTCGGGATGGAAATAGACGTGGACGCATTGGACATTACGGACCCGGCCACCTATCGTCTGTATTGCGACGGACGCACCATCGGGACGTTCCAGTTCGAATCCCCCGGCATGCAGAAGTATTTGCGAGAATTGCAGCCTTCCACATTCGAGGACCTTATTGCCATGAATGCGCTTTACCGTCCGGGACCGATGGATTATATACCCGACTTTATCGACCGTAAACAAGGACGTAAACCGGTGGAATACGACATACCGTGTATGGAGAAGTATCTGAAAGACACATACGGCATCACGGTGTATCAGGAGCAGGTGATGTTGCTGTCCCGTCAGTTGGCCGATTTTACGCGAGGCGAGAGCGATACATTGCGTAAGGCTATGGGTAAGAAGCTGATAGAAAAGCTGAATCACATGTATCCCAAGTTCATCGAGGGCGGAAAGAAGAATGGCCACGACCCGAAAGTGCTGGAAAAGATTTGGGCGGACTGGAAGAAGTTTGCCTCGTATGCGTTCAACAAGAGCCATGCCACGTGCTACTCTTGGGTTGCCTATCAGACGGCCTACCTGAAAGCCAATTTCCCCGCCCAGTATATGGCGGCCGTAATGAGCCGAAGTTTGGCGAACATTACCGATATTACAAAGCTGATGAGCGAGTGCAAAAGTATCGGTATCAATACCTTGGGGCCGGACGTCAACATCAGCCGCCGGAAGTTCAGTGTGGACGTAGACGGAAACATCCGTTTCGGCTTGGGGGCCGTCAAGGGCTTGGGCGATTCGGCTGTGGACGCCATCGTGAAAGAAAGGGAAGCCCACGGGCCTTATAAGAACATTTTCGACTTCATTCAACGTGTGCCGAGCGGAGCCGTGAAACGGAATAACCTGGAAAGCCTGGTGCTTTCGGGGGCTTTCGATTGTTTCGACGGCATCACCCGCGAACAGTATTTCGGCGTGAATGCCAAAGGGGAAAGCTTTATCGACCAGTTGGCACGTTACGGCTCGCGCTACCAGACCGACAAGGATGCCGTGCAGAATTCACTTTTCGGGGATATGGACATGGTGGAAATCGCTACGCCGGAAGTGCCGCAGGCCGAACCGTGGAGTTCGTTGGAGCGTTTGAACAAGGAGCGCGACTTGGTCGGCATTTATCTGTCCGCCCACCCGTTGGACGATTATGCCGTCATACTTCAAAATGTGTGCAACGTGCACATGACTGATTTGAAAGATTTGGAACAGTTTGTCAATATGGACCTCACGCTGGGCGGCATGGTCACGGCCGTACGGAAGGGTATCTCCAAGACAGGTAAGCCGTATGGCATCGTGACGATGGAGGATTTCACGGGAGCATACGAGCTGGCTTTGTTCGGACAGGATTGGCCTACATGGGGCTCATATATGGATGTGGGGAATACGCTCTATATTACGGCTAAATGCCAGCCCCGGCAATGGGATCCTTCCAAACTGGATTTCCGTATCGGGCGCATTGATTTTCTGGCAGATGTGAAAGACACTCTGGTGGAAAGGATTACGATATCCGTGGCTTTGGATGCGTTGGATGAGGATATCGTGCTTTCGCTTTCCGACATCGTGAAGGAGTGTCCCGGTAATACCGACCTTTATTTCCACATTCTCGACCCGTTGGGACAGATGAACCTGACGATGCAATCCAAGTTGGCGAAAGTGTCAGTTAAAAAGGATTTAATTTCTTATATTCAAAGCAAACCCGTCCTGTCATATAAAATAAATTAGTATATTTGTCAGTAATAACAAACGATTAAAAGGAATAATACAATGGCATTAGCAATTACAGATTCAAATTTTGAAGAGTTGTTGGCTTCAGGTAAGCCTGTGGTGGTAGATTTCTGGGCGACATGGTGTGGCCCGTGCAAGAAAATCGGACCGGATATCGAGGCGTTGGCAGAAGAATATAAGGAACAAGCTGTCATCGGCAAGTGCGATGTGGAGGAAAACGACGGCTTGGCCATGCGTTTCGGTGTGCGCAACGTGCCTACTGTGATCTTCATTAAAAACGGTGAAGTGGTGGACAAACAAGTCGGTGCGGCTCCGAAGAGTACTTTCGAGGAAAAGCTGAAGGCCATCCTTTAAAGATATAAGTTATGGACAGTTTGGAACAGGAACTCCTGCAAGATGCTGAAGACGATGCACGCACGGTGGAGTTCATCAAACATTACTTGCCGCAAGAAGTAAAAGACAAGTTTACGGACGAAGAGCTTTATTACTTTCTGGATGTCATCGTGGAGTACTATGCCAATAGCGGTATTCTGGATGCGGCACCCGACAAGGACGGCTATATAGAAATCGACCAGGACAAAATAGTGGATTACGTCATCAGCCAGGCCCGTAAAGACAAGATGGGCGACTTTGCGGCTGAGGATATCTTGTGGGTGGTCCAGGGCGAGTTGGAATACGGGGAATCTTTCGGCGAGGAGGATTAATCCTGATTTATAAGTTTATGACGGCAGCGGTTCGATTCTGTAAAAAATGTAAGACAAAACCACCGTTGCTCCATTTGGAAAATCAACCTCCGCAGAACTGAAAACGTTTCTCAGCCGATTGAAAAATCAATCTCAGCCGAACGATTTTCCGTTCTGCGGAGATTTTTTCTTGTTTCGTATTCAGTTGTAAATTAGAGGATTGCTTCTTGGTTTGGTAAGGTGAGATGTTTTGTTATGGGTATACCTGTTTTCCAAGTGCGCGTCATGTCTTTGGTTGAAGAAAGCATAAAAATAGGGCGCGGAATCACTTCCACGCCCTATTACATCAGGGGCATTTCCCATATTGATATGAGAAAGTATATTTTTGCATAATTAAGGTTTATGAAAGAACATTCACAGAATATTGAACTACTGTTTCTTGTTCTTTTCTGCTATGTTGCAAATATAGGTATTCTTTTTGATAACTCAAAGGGAAATATCTATTATTTTTTTCTTTATTATGAACTTTTCAAACTTTTAGAAGCTCACTGTGCGTGAACCGTCTTCATTCTCTTCGATGGTTACTTTCACCGTATTACCCGGAAGAAGTTCTTCCACCAGTTCCGGCCATTCGATGAAGCAAAGCGCACCGCTGTAAAAATAGTCTTCGTAGCCCATGTCGTATACTTCTTCCAGTTTTTTGATACGGTAAAAGTCGAAATGGTAAATCAGTTCGCCGCTGTCCGAACGGTATTCATTGACGATGGCGAAGGTGGGCGAGTTGATGACGTCCTCCACGCCGAGGCATTCGCATACGGCTTTGGTGAAGGTGGTCTTACCGGCTCCCATCTTGCCGTACATGGCAAAGACGGTGTTGTCGCCCATGGCTGCGATAAATTCCCGGGCAGCCTCGTGGATGTGGTCTAAAGAGTCTATTCTAATCTTCATATAGTTTTTTGTTTTTAATTTCGTTTCTTGCTTTGAAGGGTTATCAGCGGTATGAGCATTTCCTCCATAGAGATGCCGCCGTGTTGGAATGTGTCGCGATAGTAAGACACATAATAATTGTAATTATTGGGATAGGCAAAGAAATTGTCGCCCGAAGCAAAGATGTAGGCCGTACTCAGGTTGGGAGCCGGGAGCAGGACTTTACGTGGGTCTTTGATTTCAAAGACTTCTTTGGGGTTGTATTTCAGATTTTTCCCCAGTTTGTAGCGCAAGTTCGTGTTCGTGTTCTTGTCCCCGATGACTTTGACCGGTGACTTCACGCGGATACTGCCGTGGTCGGTCGTGACGATGATTTTGTAGTCGCTTGCGGCCAGGGCCTTGAACAGGTCTTTCACGGCAGAATGCCGGAACCAGCTTTGGGTGATGCTGCGATAGGCTGCCTCGTTGGAAGCCAGTTCGCGCACCATTTTCGATTCCGTACGAGCATGGGAAAGCATGTCGATAAAGTTGAGCACAATGACGTTCAAGTCATATTTTTCCAACTGTTTGAACTGGCCGATAAGTTTATCGGCCGTAGTCGAATCATTGATTTTATGGTAACTGAATGTATTCTTACGGCGGTAACGGTCCAATTGGGTCTGGATGAGAGGCCCTTCGTTCAGGTTCTTGCCCTCTTCTTCGTCTTCGTCCACCCAGAGGTCCGGGTACATTTGGGCGATTTTGTCCGGCATCAGACCGGAAAAGATGGCGTTGCGTGCATATTGTGTGGCTGTGGGCAAGATGCTGCAATAAATATCTTCGTCGATGAGGAACATATCCGCCAGTTCCGTACTGAGTGTCCGCCATTGGTCGTAACGGAAGTTGTCCAAAACGATGAGAAACACCTTTTCCCCTTGATTCAGCAGGGGGAATATTTTGGTTTTGAAGATATCCGGACTCATCAGCGGGCGGTCTTCGGGGTGGGTGATCCACTCTTCGTAGTGTTTGCGTATGAATTTGGCAAAAGCCAGGTTGGCTTCCGTTTTCTGCATGCCCAACATTTCGTCCATGTTGCTGTCGGTCTCGGACAGCTCCAGTTCCCAGTATACCAATCGTTTGTACACCTCTTTCCAGTCCTCGAACGTCAATGAGTCATTGATTTGCATGCCAATCTTGCCGAAGTTCTGCTGATAGGCGTTTTGAGCCACCTCCGTGACGATTTCTTTCTTATGGATGTTCTTTTTCAGGGTCAGGAGGATTTGCGTGGGGTTGACGGGCTTGATGAGATAGTCGGCAATTTTGGAACCGATGGCCTGGTCCATGATATTCTCCTCTTCGCTTTTCGTCACCATGACCACCGGCGTGACCGGTGTGATTTCCTTGATGCGCGACAAGGTTTCCAGCCCGCTCAGGCCGGGCATGTTCTCGTCCAGCAGAATCAGGTCGTAGGTCGTTTCGCTGCACTTGTCCAGTGCATCCTGCCCGTTGGATACGGTTTCTACCTCGTATCCTTTCTTTTCGAGAAAAAGAATATGCGCTTTCAGCAATTCTATTTCATCGTCTACCCAAAGTAATAAACCGTTGTTCATCATTTGTAATGGTTTCGTATGTTAGAAAATAATACCGCTGTCCGTGTCTTCCTCCTCTTCTTCGTATTCTTCGTCTCCGGCAGGCGGTTCGTCGTCCGGCGTACGGATTTCGATGGAAGTAGGTTCGTCCAGTCTCAGGTCCTCCGGCACTTGCAGCGGTGCGAACTTCTCATCGTAGAACTTCTTGTAATCGTCGAAACTGAAGACCGTGCCCAGCAGCTTCAGGTTGCTTTCGGAGATGATGACAGAACGTATGTTTTTAAGCACGACACTCATGTGCGGATCGGCATACAGCTTTTGGGCGTAAGCGTGTGCCTCGTCATAGTTGAGGAAACCGCTGACGCGCATTTGTGCCAGTCCGTCGGCCTTCACGATGTCGATGTCGAAATTGCGTACCATAAAACTGGTGAAATTATACAGGGCCATCTCATATAACAGTTGGTCCTCGTCCAGACTGTTTTCCGGATAGGCCAACAGGAACACGAAGTTGCTGAGGCGTTCGTCGCTTAATTGCTGCGCTTCGGCTGTGGAGTCTTGCAGAGCCGTCAGTGAACGCCGGCTCCAGATGTCGCTTGCCGCGTATTTCCCGTCGGTCAGCGACCGGCCTTCCTGAATGCCTTTCACGATGCTTTGTGCGATTTCCGTTACTTCGTCTTTCGGATATTTCTCAATGACTTGTTTCAACGTGACCAAGAAGCTGTCCCGTTCTCCGCCGTACAGTTGGCTCATGGCTTGTATGAACATGAATTTAGCGCGGTGTGCCCCCTCCGGGAAATCCGAAGTCGAAATGGAATAATTGCGGAACACTTCCTCATATTCGTTCTTGCCGTAAGCTTCGTATGTGGCGGCATACAGAGAATCCTCTATGTGCTTGCCCTGCCTTGCGTAAAGCTCGTATTTGGGGTTGGCCAGCATGATGGCATACCGGCTGTCCGGGAACTCCTCGATGAGCCGCTGTTTATACTGTTCCGCTTCGGCCATGTCATTCAGTCGGCCGTTGATAAGGAATAGATGGTAGTACACGTTGTCTTTGTCGGCTACGTCCGGGAACGTTTCGATAAGACGCAACAGGGTACGCCGTGCCAAACCGAAATTTTCCAGTCTCTCCATTTCCAGGATGCCGGCCTGATAAAGCGCGTCGCGCAGGATGTCGTTGGAGGCTTGCAACTGCTCTTCCGTGAACGGGATTTGTTGCAGGTAATATTCCCGGTTGTGCGGGTCGCTGGCCAATGAGTCGGCCATACGCTCCTGGGCTTCGGCAATGCTGTCGGCCAAGGCGATGCTGTCGGCTTGTGCCGCCATCAGGCTGTCGCTCTCTTCGCTGTAGTCATATTCTCCGAAATCTTCCGTGCGGTCCTCGTTCTTATGGCTTCTCCGCCAGTTGTCTTCCAACGGGCGTTTGCCCCACGTACGTTGGAACTGACGTTTGCCTTGGGCTACGACCGACGGGTTATAGAAATACCACGTGCCGGTTTGTCCGGAAGCTCCCGCCTGCGCCCCGCGGTTTCCCGTAGGCAGGGTGGGTGTGGCTGTCGGAGTTTTGGGCATATTGGCAGCCATTTCGGCCTGCATGGCCTTGCGTGCTTCTTCTTTCTCTTGCTTTTTCAAGGCCTCGATGACTTTGTCGATGGCCTCGTTACGTTCGTTTTCGGGCAACTTGGCCAACCATTGCAGGCTGTCTTGCAGTTTGACGGCCGACAAATGAGGTTCCAGTTCGGTCAGGATGCCTGAGCGGCGTTCCGCCTCTTTGTAAGCTTCATTTTCTTTGTCCAATATGCCGACCAGTTCGGCGTAACAGCGTTGTGCGTTGATATAGTCCTCCTTGTCCCAATAAATCTCACCCAGACGCAACAATACCATGGCTTTGGCAATGCCGTTCTGTGTACTTTCTTTGGCACCGGTTTCGTATGCCCCGATACACCGGGCGGTATCCCGGTTGGCCAGATAGATATTGCCGATGGCATAATAAATCTGGTCCTGATAGTCCTTGTTTTTCTTGTTCTTGGCCATGCGTCGCAATTTCTTCACCATTTTGTTGTGGTTCCCGCTGGCCATGGCCTCAGTTTGCAGGATACGGGCGTTGAAAGACAATTCGTATGGAGGATTGGCACGTATGACACGCCGCAAGGCCTTGTAGGCTTCTGCTTTGTTTCCCGTTTCGTGGTACAACTGTCCCAACAGGAAGTTCAGGCGTGCACGTTGCAGTTTGCTTTTTTCCTTCTTGACGGCTTTTTGCAAATAAGGAATAGCCTCTTTATATTGTTTCACGAAGATGAGGTAATCGGTGTATGAAGCGTTGAATTCCCGTTTTCCTTCACTTCCAATACTGTCACGTTGTATTTTATGAAAGACATCCTCGGCATCGTAAGGCCATTCCAGTTCTACGTAGCAACGGGCCAGATAGGCCCGGGCTACGGACACGATTTCAGGCTGTCCGGCATACAGCCCGCTGATATAATTGAACGTGGAGGCCGCTTCGATGAAATTGCCCTGCTGGAATTGGGCTTTCCCCATGAGCAGCCAGGCGTGCCGCAAGAATGGGTTGAACTCCTTACGGGCCATATACGCTTTTTCCTTGGCCGTTTTCCGCTTGTTGACGTTCGATTTCGGCCGCGCCTTTATGGAGTGCAGCTTGATGGCTTTCTCGCATTTTTCGATGGCGGTCTCGAAGTTGGACTTTCCCATGGCTGCCGTAGACTTATTTCGCACGGCATACATGGGCAATAAGGTCGTGTAATTGTCCTTGTGTCCTTTTTGTTGTTCGAGGACTCCTTCTTTGAAGGCCTCCGACCCGTTAAAGTACGTATTGAACCGTGCCGTCATGGCATGGTAAAAACGGGTGCCCGACGTGTTCTTTTTCGTGGAACACGCCGTCAGGACGGACAGGAGGACGAGTCCGGAGGTGATGATATGTAGAATCCTTTTTCCCAATGCGTTCTTTACACAGTTAGATAACTGAAAAACATGTATTTTATTGCCTTCTCCATCGAATAATCGACCATGAAATTCCTTTGCACACCAAATAGATGAGTATGGAGACGAAAATGATGGAGGCGCCCGACGGTATATTGTAATGGTACGACAGGTAAAGGCCGCCCAGACAGCCGCTGTAGCCTGTCACGATGGAGAGCAGTGCCATGCGTTTGAAACTATGCGTGAAAATATTGGCCGTTACTTGAGGGATGGTCAGTAGGGAGATGACCAACACGATGCCCACCATACGCAGGCAGGCTACAATAGTCAGTGCGATGAAGGCCATCATCAGATATTCCACCGTGATGACCGGAAGGCGTTGCGAACGGGCGAATTCGGCATCGAAAGCAATGGAAACGAGCGGACGAAGGAAGCATGTGAAAGCCACAAGGGCGATGAGTGCCAATGTGCCTAACAAATAAAGGTCCGAGGGTGTTACGGTCAATATGTTGCCGAACAGGTAGGAGGACAACTCCGGGGTGAAGCCCGGTGCCAAGAAACTGCAAATGATTCCGATGCTCATGCCTAAAGTCCAGAAAATGGCGATGGCCGAATCTTCGCGCATGTCGCGGCGGTGGCTGAACCATTGTATGCCGCAGGCGGACAATACGGAAAATACGGCTGCAGAGAGTATGGGGGAAAATCCGAGGTAAACTCCGATACCGATACCGCCGAACGAGGCGTGGGTGATGCCGCCGCTGATGAAGACCAACCGCCGTGCAACGATATAAGTGCCTATCAGCCCGCAAAGGATACTGGCCAACAGACTGCCCAACAGGGCATTCTGGAAGAAAGTGTAAGACAGGATGCTCATGCGTGGTCGAATCTCCTTTCTCCGATAATAAGGAAAACTTCGTCTTTCAATGCGTCGGGCAGGGGAACGCCGCGCAGTTGCAGGCTGCGCACCCATCCGGCCACTTCGTCGTCGCGCATCGTATAGAGGATATCTCTGAACTCGTCCGTTTCCGTCTCGCTGTACGTGGAAGCGTCCTTTCCCCGGAAACGGTCGAGTTCTTCATCGTTGTAATACTCTATTTGTTTGCTTACGGCAGCCAGCAGGCTTTCTTTTTCGCATACTTCGTGCTGTCCGCAACATTCCTGTGGCGGTTGTACCACGGTCGGCATTTCGCTGATTTCGCCTTGTGCCAGTTTCTTTTTCAGTGAGCGGTTGCGCAAACTGCCGGCCACGAAAGCAATGACGGCCGCGGCGGCAAGGGCTATAAGAATGTAAATGATAATCATAAGGCCGTAATTTCAAATCCCGCTTCTTTCAAGTGGTCCCAATAATGGGGATAAGATTTGCTGACCACTTGCGGATGATTGATATATATTTCGGGAACGGCGAAACAGCAAGGTGCAAACGCCATGGCCATGCGATGGTCTTCGTAGGTGTCGATGGCCGGATGTGGCCGGACTTCAGTGCGTTGCCCGTCCCAGAATAATTCTGATCCGCAGGCTTCATGCAAGGGATACCCCAGTTTGTCCAGTTCGCGGATAAGTGCGGAGATGCGGTCGGTTTCCTTGATTTTCAGGCTTTGCAGACCCGTGAAACGGAACGGGAGCCCCAACATGGCACACGTGACTACAAATGTCTGTGCCAAGTCCGGTTGGTTGACGAAATCATACTCCAGGCGTTCCGTGGCGATGGGTTGTTTGGTCAGTCTGACACATGGCATTCCGTCATCGTCGCAGAAGAATTCCGTGTGCACGCCTATCGGTTCGAACAGGCCGTGTACGGCAGAATCTCCTTGGGCACTGTCTGCGAACAGGCCGGTCAGGACGATTTCCGCGTCTTTGTCGGGCGTCAGAGCCATCATTTCATACCAGTAGGATGCCGCGCTCCAGTCGTTTTCTATATAATAGGGTGTCGGACGGTAAGGTTGCGGTTCCACCTTGATGTGTCGTTCGTCTGTCCATTCCGCTTGTGCACCGAAGTCTTTCATCAGTTTCAGGGTCAGGTCGATGTAGGGGCGTGAAATGACCTGTCCGGTCAATTCCAGTTCCAAACCTTTTCTTAGGACCGGACCGATCATCAGCAAAGCGGAAATGTATTGGGAACTCATGTCTCCCGGCAGGCCGAGCCGGCCTCCCTCATGCAGTCCGCCGGAAATACGCAGGGGGGGATAACCTTCCGTTTCCACATACTCTATTTGTGCGCCCAGTGTCCGCAGGGCATTTACTAAGATGCCGATGGGGCGTTGTTTCATCCGAGCTGTACCGGTCAGGGTATGTGTTCCCTCGTTCACAGACCAGTAAGCCGAAAGGAAACGCATGGCCGTACCGGCCGCCATGATGTCGATGGGGTCGTCGGTTTGCGTCAGTGCCCTTACCATAACGAATGTGTCGTCGCAGTCCGACACATTTTTCGGCAAGTCTTTTCCTCCGGCCAGTGCATGGATGATGAGGGCCCGGTTGCTGATGCTTTTGCTGGCCGGCAGTATGGTTTTATGCCGCAGGTGTAGCGGCGCGGTAAGTCTGATTTGCATGTTTTGCCTAAAATGTGGGTTATACCAGCACAAAAGTAGAAATTTATTTGGAGAATTCAAAAACAATTTCTACTTTTGCACCCGCAAACGGGATGTAGCTCAGTCCGGTTAGAGTACTCGTCTGGGGGGCGAGTGGTCGCTGGTTCGAATCCAGTCATCCCGACAAAATATAAAGGCATCGGTAATCCAAGGATTATGGATGCTTTTTTTATGTGTTTATAGCTTCCACGTCCCGCATGCTTTCCCTCCCAAGGTTTTTCAGAAAAGAGCCTTCATCTTTCAGGCGACATGTCAACGCTTTGTCGTATAGTTTGTTATGGGATGAAGAATAGGGAGGCCATCTTTCAGTTTCCTTTCATTGCAGAAAGCGGATTTTCATCATGAGGCAAATGAAAAATCATTCGGCTGAGAACGAAAAATGAATCTCAGCCGAATGATTTTTCAATCTCAGGTGAACGATTTTCCGTTCTGCGTCGAACGAAATGAGGCTTGGCTGAAGGATGCCTGAAACATCCTTCAGCCTGTAACATCAATATTATGAACGGATTACCATGAATCCTGAAAGATGAAGGATCTTTTTGTAAAATCCCTGTGTAGATACCCAAGGGGTTACCACCAAATTTGCTTTCCGTCTTCGTAAGTGAAGATTCTTTCTTCCGAGCCTTTGGTACGGTTGTGCAGGCGGAACAAGGCCTGGGCTGGGACGTTGTCGTATTTCAATACCGCCTCGAAATTCCCCGTCTTGCGCCCTAATGACATCCATGTCCCGTGGTTCCAATAGAACAATTCGTATTCTTCGCCTTCGCGGATGAAGTTGTCATCGTTACGCGGCAGGAATACGATACGTGCCACGTTTTCCGGCTGTTCCAGTTCCCATCCGTACCATACGCCGTACACGTCGTGGGAGTCATAGAAGGAAAGGACATTACCGTCGAACAGGTTTTCCGGCCCACACCAGGGACGTACGTGGAAGTTGCCCATCAGCCGTTTATGCTTCAGCGTGTCGCCGGCGGCATTGAACGTATAAAGTTCGGCCATGTTGCCCCTCGACCAGTCCGGCGACAGGTAACGGAAATATCTGTATTTGCCGGTGTAACGGGGATGGACGACATGGAATTTGTTGTCCTTCAGGTGCGGGATGACATGTATGGTCAGCGAATCGCTGAAGTCTTCCTGATTGGCCACTTGGAACTTCCCGCCGATTACGCCCTGAAGGAATTGGTTGGAACGTACGTCGTGGAATTTGCGTTTCACTTCCACCGTCGTGCGTTGTGTGGTGTCGGCTGTCATTTTATGGATATTTCCTTGTGGGTCTAAAAGGAAAGCGTCTCCGGCCGGAACCGTGCCGTTTTCTTCGGAATAGTGTACGGGCATGTACACTACGTTTCGTGCCATGTCCCGGAAGGTGGCTTTCCGTCCGTGGCGCATGCCCCAATGCACGATGCTCCAGTCTTGGTTGTCGAAGACGGACAGGTAGACGAACCTGCCGTTTTCAACGTTGTCGTACAACTCCACCTCCACATCAGAAGTGGCCGTGTATTCCCTTGTCACATCCATGATATAAGGTGTGTCGAAAAGGTCGGGAATCTCCTCTTCCCCCTTATTCTGCATATAGAGCGATTCCGGTTGTTTCTCGTAGGTTTGGCGGAACACTTTGGTCAGCCGGTCTTCCTTCCGCTTCATGAAGTGGTCTCCGAGTCGTTCCCCCGGATTGAAAGGGATGAAAGAATGGTTGTCGGGAAAGAACACGCACCATTCATGCCCCAATCCGCGGTTGCCCCACTGTGGTGTGAAGTCGATGGTGGCAGGCAGGCCATGCGCCCTCAGTACGGCCACGCACAGGTGTGCATATTCCTTGCAGGAAGCCGACTTGACATGTTCGAGTGCCGTGAGGGGGAGGTCGGGAAGGAATTGCGGAGGATAATAAATGACGGAACGCATGCCTCCCAGAATGTCGTTGGCCATGCCATAGGCATAGGTGGAGTTGTCTTGGTTGGGGGCGTATGCTTCGCGCACCCATGAAGGCACGGTGAATGTCTTCCTCCAAAGACTTGTCTTTTCATTCCCGATACGGTAAGGCAGCACATAGCGGCAGAACATTTCGAAACTGTATTGTTTGTTCCAGTTCTGTTGCCATACGGTGAATGCACTGTCGATATGTTCGGTCAGGAAGTCTGCCGTGACGGATTGGGCATCGTACAGGCGTTCGTCTTGGCTTAATTCCAAATCCAGGCCTGTTCGTTGCAAGATAGTATCGTATTTCATGATCCAGAACACACGGTCTCCGTTGCAATGGCGGAACACACTGTCCATGTAATTGTCGTACACGTCGACGGCTTCACCGGTGTGGGCGAAATGCCCGTCCATGTTTTCCAGAAGGAAGCGTGCGGCTTTCTCTTTGAGCGGCTCATTTTTGTAATGTTCCAATACGGTTTCCAGTTCCCGGCGGTTTTCACCGGCTTTTTCCAGCGTCTGCCTGATGTCCGTTTTCTGGCAGGAGGAGACGGCTAAGGTTACGGCAAGGCAGCAAAGAAGAAGGTTTTTCATTGCAGTTGATTTTAATGTTATGGAATAGTGGACATGTTGAACATGTAGACGAAAGAGAAAACGGCCAGAATTAAAAGCCCGGCTTTTATCCAGTTGTTTTGCAAAAGCCATATAAGCCCGAACCATCCGTATGACAGGATGAGCGGGCTGTACAATCTGAATGGCATGCTTCCTATGACTCCATAATGAAACAGGCAAGACGGAATAAGAATTCCTACGATGAGGCATAAGCTGATGCAGAACCATGCCACACCGGATTTGCTATTCCATTCCGGGACGTTAACCTGTCTCGTGGCGTTCATCCCATAAAGGTACAGCCAAAGTATTACCGAGCCAAAAAGGTTTTCCGATGCTTCCCATATTTTAGCAGATAATGGGTTGTCCGAAAGGAAAAAGGTTGGAATGGACATTAGAATGAACAGGATGGCCAAAGCGTAAGCCAGACGTTTCAGGTTAAACTTATGACGTTGGTTTATATAACAAATACATCCGTGTATGAGCAGGATGATAGGGAAGAAGAAGAGCAAAAATGCAGGGAACAATACTTCAGCCCTTACTGCGGCACCGTCCGGAATGAAATGAGGACGGGCTATGTGCTGGCCTATTCTGTTCGCTCCAATGAACAGTAATGGCAATAGGGCGCGTAGGATAAATTTGATTTGAGTATTCATGTGTTTAAAAGATTAAAGAAGTATTCCGTTTGTTATTTAGATATTCTATTCGTATCATTGAGTGAAAAACACATTATATATGAATAATATCAAAAATAGTACACCTGTAACGCGTTCGGAACGTTCAATATACTTTATGCTATTAGGAGTTTCTTCCTTTTTGTACTTCTTCTTGCCGTACCCCCATTCATAAAATTGGGATAACACAGATATAAGTATGATATAGGACACTAATGTGGTAGTGAAATCCGAGTGTAGGTTGGTTCCCTCTAAAGAATATGCGGTAAGGATGATTATCCCCATAAAGTAGTATATAATACGGTTGAAATCTTTTTTCATATGGTCTTTATTTTATAAAGGCGTGCCTATCGTAAGGTAATCTTTGTTTTATTTGTTCATTGTACAAACGACAGACTTCCATACGATAGGTATTCCTTATTTAAAATGTATAGCTATCGTCACATTTTATTCCGTAATTCTGCCTACGATTCGGATGAGTTGAGGTTCTTTACTGGCTGTGGATGTGACAAACAGCACCTTACTGAATTGCCCCGACAAATTTCCCGTGTTGATGTTGACGGACAGTTTTGAATCCTGTGAGGGGAGTATTGGTTCGGGTGCGAACTCTGCTTTCATGCATCCACATGAAACATCCACTTTTTGGATGGCAATGGGTTTGTCACCAAGGTTTTTCATGCCAATGTCGAAGCGTACATTTTTTATTCTGGCTTTGTCCACTGTTCCGAAATCGTACCGTTGGGTTTCCCATTGCAAGGACGTGGTTGTGGTGTCTGTTGCATTTTCACCTTTATCCATTACTGTATGCGGTGGATTGGTGTTGTTGCATCCGGGCAATATGGTATATAGTCCGGCCAGTAAGATAATTTTTAATGCTTTCATCGTTTAAATACTCCTATGTAAAAGTCATATAAAGAAATATCTTTCTGTAGGGCGAACTCCATCCATTCTATATGTCCAAAGAATATAAAGTATATCCATACCAAAATGCCCATTAACAATAGTATTTTGGATTTGCTCTTGTAGTACCAAGCAGCCATGAATATATTCCATATTTCAAAGAATGTTATCATCAGACTGCAAAGTGAGGCTTTAAAAGAAACCATGCGTATAGGGAGTTCTAACCATATTTGTCCTGCAAAAATGAAAAATAAGACTTCAAGATAAAGTCCCTTGTATTTATTTAATAATCTATAAGTCACAATGGCATAGCATGTGGCACTTATAATGGCACTCCAACCGAAAGACAGCCCATTAATGGGGAATGTCAATAGGCAGACCAAGGTGGAATACAAAAACACCTTGATGCTATCTCTGATATTAAATATATAATTATCCATATTTATTATAGTTTAAATACCTCCGCAGAGTCCGTTGCAAGCATAAGCTAATATCCATCCACAACCAATACTGGCTTCTTCACATTTTGAATCTTCACAATGGTTTGTAAGGCAGAAGTCATACGTTTGATTACAATTGCAATCAGAAGTAGATCCGGATTCTCCCGAACGTAGTACACGTTTTTGGTGTGTGTGGATTTCAATATTACCATCTTTGTCAATAAGATTGTTTGCTGAGGCGATAATAGCATAAATGAGCTTTTTATCCCATCCAAAATCATTTTCGGCTTTAGTCATCCATTTATAAGCAAACAAATCTAATTGGTTTGCTTGTTGTTCTGTTAACCTTTTACCTTGAAGATAAACAGGATTTTGGTCTATGAAGTTTTGTAATTCTTTTATATGGTTGGTTTCATTTTCAGACCAACCTAAACTTAGGACTTGTTCTATTTTTCCTTTCCATAAAAGTACTCGTTGTCCTTGTGTAAAAGCTACGTAAGCGGCATTCTTATGTGCTTCGTCTAATTTGTTCCAGTCGCTTCTTTTCATGTTTCTGATGTCTGACAAGTTTTGTTTTGCCCATTCGTTAACAGATTCATTACAACTGTAAACTTGTGTGTTTTCTTCTGCTTCGCAGGCAAAGAATAACAATCCCATTACAACTAACATACTGTTTCTAAAAATCTTTTTCATCTTGTTTGTTTTTTAGTTTGACGATTTATTTCATTCTCACATGGCAAAGTTAAGTATGCTTTTGGGTAGTTTCCAAATATTTTAGTTTGCATTTTGAGGTTTTGGAAGGTTTGTATATAATTGAGTATGTGCGATTTATGATTTTTCTCTTCAGAAAAGAATTTGCATCGTGTTTTGGAGGGCGGGTTTTAGGGCTTATTAAGATCCTTAACCCCGTATGCCTTATCACTTTTCCATACGACAGGTCTTCCTTTCCCGGTGATGCCTTCCGCTTCCACGGAAATGACAGTCTGTTTGCTGTTGTTGAAGAGCCGTACGGTAGCTTCTCCTTTTTCGTCGAACTTGACTTCCGGAATCCAGAGTAGTGTACGTCGGTAGTCCTTGGTTTCGGGCAGAGGTTTCCGGCTGTAATCGGGGCTGTAGAAATCCTCACAGACGGCGTAGCCTCGCAGGACGTAATGCCGGTCCCGGTAAGTCCTTTGCTGTCCGTCGTTGGGGAAGAGGCGGTAGTCTATGATGACTTCGGGCTGGTTGTCTTGTGCATACTTCCAACTGCCTTGTTCGCGAGGGGCATAATCGGTGTAGATATACAATTTGTCGAGATAGCGGAGCAGGCGGTATTTCTTGAGCTTTTGTTTGGAAATACTGAAATTGGAGCCTATTGGGGTTGGACTTTTTTCGTCATGCTCCGGTTCTTCATATTTATCAGGAAGGAGAATTCCCGATTTATTGGAACTGGCAATGGCGTAGTCTTCTTGGCTGTTGAAGTCTTGGTCATTCCTGATATTTTCATTTGGATTCATTTTTAATGGGATTCCGTCAAACCATTCTTTGATAGAGTACCGTCTGTCTTGTCCCATGTCATTCGTAAAACTAAAAGCGATTTGTTGTGAGAAAGTTCTCCAATCATGTTTTCCTCCGTTCAATCCATGGTCGGTTATGAGGTTGAAAGCTTTATAAGCATCTATGATGATGGTGGGTTTGCTGTTGTTGAATCGTCGTAATCCATTTCGTTTGTTGCGAATGGTTACAGTGGGAAGTTTACGCCCGTTGAATACGCCAGAAACGGTGTATAGACTGTCAGGATAGTTCGTTTCATATTCTTTGTCTTGGTAAAATGTGTACGGTTTAGGGAAATTGGGATAGAAATGGTTGAGCTTTACGTAAAAATCGGGATATTCTGTTTCATCCATGAATCCCTTTCTCTGTTTTTTTATGGCATCCCTTACTGGGTCTTTGGCATCAGAAGCCATGAGGTTTAATACGCAATCTTCATAAAATTTTGGGGTAACCATGTAGAATGTACTTTGTTGGGTTTTCTGCATTAGTTCAAGCGTGCTTTCTCCTTGGAGGAAAGAAGCTATGACATGTACTTCCTTCTTCATTTTTGAGATGGATGGAGCGTACAAGTCCTGTAGTGTTTTACCTTTGAATTTAGAGGCGCATATTTCTGTGGTATAGAAATCAATGGGTTTAACTTCTTCTTTTTGGTTGTCATGTGCATCTTTTCTCATTAATGAGGTTATCCATGCTTTTTCTCCGAAATCATTGTCTTTATATAATGAATAGGTATGATTCACCTGTCCTTCTATAGTCTGTGACTTTTCGGGCAGAAACCGTAATGAAAAGGCTTCAATTCCCGCCATCTCTTTCCATTCGTATCTTCTCCATCCCTGCACCATCAACAACAGGTCCAAGTCCCTGCGGTGCATGCTGTCGTCAGCTTCGAAATAATATCCGGGATTTTCGACGAACCCTTTGATTTCGCTGGCGAGCATCATTTCCGTGAGCATGGTTCCGTTGTCATAGGTTTGTTCTTCCGTGATCCTGTCCCTGACTGCTAGGGATACGGATGCGGCCGTGTCTTGTATGTCTTGTAGTTTCAGGTTTAGTGTAATGGGTGCGAACGGCTCATATTGTGGTTCTATTCCATGAATGTCGATCCTTGCAGAATCGTAGTCGTGGCGGTTGACGAAACACAGCCTGTCGGCATAGATTTGCCCTTTCCCGTCGAATGCTGTGATTTGGTTCACCCCCGTGCGCAGTTCGTTCAACGGGATGGTTACGTTTGTCTTTCGTTTGTCTCCGAAGTCGATGTGCCGCAAGGTTTGGGGTACTCCTTGTGCCATGACCTGCAGGGCCAGTCCTTCCGGGAAGTCCGTCAATCCTTCGCTTCTTTGCAGTTCTATTCTTAGCAGGGTGTCCTGCCTAACCTGCAAGGCGATGCCTTCTTCCTCCACTTCAGGGAGTTTCACTTCATAGTCGTAGCCCTTGTATTGGAAAACGGCCTTGTACTCTTCTTGGGACGCAATATCGTGCAGGATGAATGTACACCTTCCCCTGTTTCCGGTTCGGGTTCTGGTTATCTTCCTTCCTTGTGGGTCGAGTATGTCAATTTCCACGTTTTCCAGATGTTCTCCCTCTTCCGTATTGAGTTCCAGGGCAACGTTGCAGTCCGTCCCGGCGATGAGGTTACCTCCTTCTGGATAGAATTTCAGTTCGAGTTCCGGTTTCCCTTTTCGTGCCTTGAAATACCTCCTTAAAGGACGTAGTGTCATGTCTTTGGTGTAATGTCCCGTTTCTTTGGGCTTGTCGTAGACGGGGAACACCCTTGAATAGAGTTTTTCATAATCCCTGAAGAAGTCTTTGGCCATTTCCTTGTTATAGAAAGCGTCCTCGCTCCATTGGGCATGCGTATGTTCGTATTGTCCGAAGTTGAGCATCCACCGTGTGTATGCCCGTAGTTCGTAATATCCGGCATAGAGTGAATCCGTCAGCGTGAAAGTTCCGTTAGCTGTTCCATTCGGCATTTCGAGTTGCTGCCTTTCGACGAGGAATCCATCGGGTGTGAGCAGTTCCACGTAGAGGATTTTGCTCAAGTCGGTCAGTGTTCCTTTGTCGCTTCGTGTGACGTATCCTTTGTACCAAATCGTATCGCCCACGAAGTAGCAGGTGTTGTCGAGATGGAGATATACCTTTTCCTGTGGCAGCCCGATGCCGAAGCCCTGTACTTTATGGTAGATGGAGTCGGTGTCTGAGCTTGCTAGTATGTAGACGCTTGTGGCCAGGCTTATGGCAAGTAAAATGAAAATACCCTTTTTCATACCTCTGTTTTTTATTATTACGCTTAAGGCTTTTTAAAATCACAATGTATTCTGTTATTTTTTATAAACGATAGGTATTCCTTTCCCAGTGATGCCTTCCGCTTCCACGGAAATGACGGTTTGTTTGCTGTTGTTGAAGAGCCGTACGGTAGCTTCTCCTTTCTCATCGAACTTGACTTCCGGTATCCATAGCAGCGTGCGCCGGTAGTCCTTGGTGTCAGGCAGAGGTTTCCGGCTGTAATCGGGGCTGTAGAAATCCTCGCAGACTGCGTAGCCTTGCAAGCGGTATCGGCGGTCGCGGCATGCTGGGAAATATTGGCCGTCGGGGTAAAGGCGGTAGTCGATGATGACTTCGGGTTGGTTGTCCTGTTTGTATTTCCAACTGCCTTGTTCCCGGGGTACGTAATCGGTATAGATATAGAATTTGTCCAACCAACTCAGTAGACGGTATTTCCTGAGTGTCTGATAGCCTCCGATGTTGGGCTTTGGAAGTTCCACTTTGACGGGAGAGATGGCATGTTCGAGAGGTGCTTTTACTAAACGGTACCAGTTTTTTGTTTTTTGAGTTTTCCCGTCATATCTTTTCTCGTAGTAGTATTGCCTGTGCATATTCATGTCTCCCACGAATAATGATGCCAATAGCCTGCACATGGTGTCCTCCCTTATGTGGTAAAATGGCCGGTCGGCCAGTCCATAGTCTGCCATCAGGTTGTAAGCCTCGTATGCATCGATTACGACAGCCGGTTTGGTGGGGTCGTAATGGCGTAGCCCGCCCCTTTTGGCCTGCACGGTGACGGCAGGCATATATCTGTTGGTGAAAGATGTGCGGACGACGCTGTCTTCTCCTTCAAAATGTGGCATGTCTTTTTGGGGGACATCCTGATAATAATTGTATGGCTTGGCAAAGTGCGGGTAGAAAAGGTCCAATTTCACATAATAGTCCGGCCAAGCTTCCTCGTCGGTAAAGTCCTTTCGCCGACTTCTGGTGATGTAGTCCGTTCCTTTGTCCAACCTTGCGGCACTGAGGAAGAGCATGTATTCCCCGTAGATTTTTGGCGTTTGCATGTAAAAGGTTCCGTTTCTTGTCGGCTGTTTGAGTTCAATTGTTTTTCCGTTTTGTACAAACATGGCCCATACATTCACTTCCCTTTTGAGGTTACTGGCTTTTTTTAAATCCACATTCTGTCTTTCGGCGTGGTTGACACATCCGGCGATGGTCTGGAACTTTTCCGGCAGCCAGTTAGGAGTGAACGGTTCCACGTCGGCCATCTTTCTCCATTCGTATCTTCTCCAGCCCTGTACCATCATGAGCAGGTCGAGTGCCTGGCGATGAATGCTGTCGTCGCTTTCGAAATAAAATCCCGGGTTTTCCACGAATCCCCTGATTTCGCTGGCGAGCAGCATTTCCGTGAGTATGGTGCCGTTGTCGTATATGGGTTCTTCCGTAGCCCGGTCACGTATGGAGAGCGACACGCTTCGTCCTTGTTTGTTCGTGTCCGTAAGTTTCAGGCACAAGGTGATGGAGTCGAAAGGTTCATATTGTTTTTCCGTTCCGGAGATGTTTATTTGTGGCCTGTCATAGTCGTGGAGGTTCACGAAGAATAGCCGGTCCGCATAGATTCTTCCCTCGTCGTCGAATATTGTAAGTTGGTTTACTCCGGTGGAAAGTGTCCGGAGCGAGATTTTTACGGTATCATATTCTCCTTTTATATTTTTCCTTAACGGGAGATAGAATTTGGAGACTCCTTGGTGCATGACGTGCAGTGCGATTTCCCGTTCTATTCCTACGGCTTGTATGAAGGCTTCCGCAGTGGAGTCGGTTTGTGTGACAGACAGGGCGCAGCCGTTTTTTTCTACTTCCGGTAACTTTTCGGAGAATTTCACCTCCTTTAATGTGAATGTGGCCTTGTATTTTCCTTCAGGAGATATGTCTTTCAGGATGAATGAGGCCCTTCCTCTCTTGTCGGTTTGGCATTCGCTGACTTTCTCCCCGTCTTGGTCTATGATGGTGATGTCAATGTGTTCCAAATGTTTGCCTTCTTCGTCATTCAGTTCCAAGGCAACCCGCCCGGTTGTATTTTGCACAAGGTGTCCTCCCTCCGGATAAAAACGTAGGACAGCGGTCGGTTTCAGTTTCCGTGCTTTGTAATATCTTCTCATGGGTCTTAGGGTCATTTCTTTGGTGTAACGTCCTTCTTCTTTGGGTTTGTTATAGACGGGGAACACCCGGGAATACAGCTTTTCATAATCCCTTATATAGTCATCTTTCATTTTGCGGCTATAAAAGCCATGGCTTTTACGTGAAATGTGAGGGTATTCACATTGCCCGAAGTTGAGCATCCATCGGGTATAGGCACGTAGTTCATAGTAGCCTGCATAAAGTGAATCTTTGAGAATGAACATTCCGGATGCTGTGCCGCTTGTCATTTCGAGTTGTTGTCGTTCTACGGAGTACCCGTCAGGAGTAAGCAATTCCACATATAGTATTTTGCTTAAATCCGTGAGTATTCCTTTGTCGCTTCGTGTGACATATCCTTTATACCAAATTGTATCTCCTAAGAAATAGCAGGTATTATCGAGGTGGAGGTACACCTTTTCCTGTGGCAATCCGATGCCGAACCCTTGTACTTTACGGTAAAGGGAATCGGTGTCTGAGTTTGCCAGTACGTAGACGCTTGTGACCAGGCTTATGGCGAGTAAGATGAAAATGTCCTTTTTCATACTTTTGTTTTTTTATTATTACGCTTAACATCCCTTTAAAATCACAATGTATTCTGTTATTTTTTATAAACGATAGGTCTTCCTTTCCCGGTGATGCCTTCCGCTTCCACGGAAATGACGGTCTGTTTGCTGTTGTTGAAGAGCCGTACGGTGGCTTCCCCTTTTTCGTCAAACTTGACTTCCGGTATCCAGAGTAGTGTGCGCCGGTAGTCTTTGGTGTCAGGCAGAGGTTTCCGGATGTAATCGGGGCTGTAGAAATCCTCACAGATGGCGTAGCCTTGCAGGACGTAATGCCGGTCCCGGTAAGTCCTTTGGTATCCGTCGTTGGGGAAGAGGCGGTAGTCTATGATGACTTCGGGTTGGTTGTCTTGTGCATACTTCCAACTGCCTTGTTCGCGAGGGGCATAATCGGTGTAGATATAGATTTTGTCAAGGTAGCGGAGCAGGCGGTATTTCTTCATGATTTCTTTTGAATTGCTGTAGTCCGGTGCAGTAGGAACTTCTATCTGCACATCCCATTTGTGCTTTTTGAGAGCTTTTCGGTAGTCTGTCCCTTGGTTGATTTTCAGGTTCAACGGTTTGCCATCATACTGTTCTTGGATGAAATACCGCCTGTCAAGTCCCATGTCGCCGACCGTGGCAAAAGCCAGTTGGCGTGAAAAGGTGCGCCAGTCATGTTTTCCTCCGTTCAGGCCGTAGTCAGAGATGAGATTGAATGCTTCATAAGCATCCATTACGACAGCCGGTTTGTCAAAATCCAATTTCCTCAGCCCGTTTCTTTTGTTGCTTATGTTTACGACCGGGAGGCGGCGGTTGAAAAAAGTACTGCTGTCTTGTGGTGTATAACCGGAGTCCGTCTTGTTGAAGATAAGGTCTTGATAGAACCCATAAGGTTGGGTGAATTTTGGATAGAATGGGTCTAACTTGACATAATAGTTGGGATATTGTTCTTCATCGTCATATCCTTTTTTATATTGTTCCGTAAAACCGGCTGCTTTTCCGCCGTTTGTCGTTCCGGTGAGGTCTACGATGCATGCTTCATAAAATTTAGGGGTAATCATGTGGAAATGCCCATTGGTCGTTTTCTGCATTAAGTTGAGCGATTGGTTTCCTTGTGCAAAAGAAGCAAATATGTTCACCTCCTTGTCCAACTTCTTGATCAGCGACCCGTATAAATCCTGCAAGTCCTTATTCCTGTATTTCCAATTACATTTTTCCGTGGTATAGAATTCAACGGGGACGGTAAGGTCTTTGTTTTCTTGCATGAGAGGGGTAATCCATGCATCTTCTCCCGGTTCGTTGTCAGGATATAAATTGTAAGTCAGGTTTACGCTGCCGGTAAGGTTTTGTTGTCTTTCGGGCAAATGCTGTAAAGCAAAGGTTTCAATTCCCGCCATCTCTTTCCATTCGTATCTTCTCCATCCCTGCACCATCAACAACAGGTCCAAGTCCCTGCGGTGCATGCTGTCGTCAGCTTCGAAATAATATCCGGGATTTTCGACGAACCCTTTGATTTCGCTGGCGAGCATCATTTCCGTGAGCATGGTTCCGTTGTCATAGGTTTGTTCTTCCGTGGCCCTGTCCCTGACTGCAAGGGATACGGATGTGGCCGTGTCTTGTATGTCTTGTAGTTTCAGGTTTAGTGTGACGGGTGCGAACGGCTCGTATTGTGGTTCTATTCCATGGATGTCGATCCTTGCATAATCGTAGTCGTGGCGGTTGACGAAACACAGCCTGTCGGCATAGATTTGCCCTTTCCCGTCGAATACTGTGATTTGGTTCACCCCCGTGCGCAGTTCGTTCAACGGGATGGTTACGTTTGTCTTTCGTTTGTCTCCGAAGTCGATGTGCTGCAAGGTTTGGGGTACTCCTTGTGCCATGACCTGCAGGGCCAGTCCTTCCGGGAAGTCCGTCAATCCTTCGCTTCTTTGCAGTTCTATTCTTAGCAGGGTGTCCTGTCTAACCTGTAAGGCGATGCCTTCTTCCTCCACTTCAGGGAGTTTCACTTCATAGTCGTAGCCCTTGTATTGGAAAACGGCCTTGTACTCTTCTTGGGTTCCAACGTTGTTCAGTAGGAATGTACATCTTCCTCTGTTTCCGGTTCGGGTTTTGGTTATCTTCCTTCCTTGTGGGTCGAGTATGTCAATTTCCACGTTTTCCAGATGTTCCCCCTCTTCCGTATTGAGTTCCAGGGCAACGTTGCAGTCCGTCCCGGCGATGAGGTTACCTCCTTCTGGATAGAATTTCAGTTCGAGTTCCGGTTTCCCTTTTCGTGCCTTGAAATACCTCCTTAAAGGACGTAGTGTCATGTCTTTGGTGTAATGTCCCGTTTCTTTGGGCTTGTCGTAGACGGGGAACACCCTTGAATAGAGTTTTTCATAATCCCGAAAGAAGTCTTTGGCCATTTCCTTGTTATAGAAAGCGTCCTCGCTCCATTGGGTATGCGGATGTTCGTATTGTCCGAAGTTGAGCATCCATCGTGTATAGGCACGTAGTTCGTAATATCCGGCATAGAGTGAATCCGTCAGTACGAAAGCTCCGTTAGCTGTTCCATTCGGCATTTCGAGTTGCTGCCTTTCGACGAGGAATCCATCCGGTGTGAGTAGTTCCACGTAGAGGATTTTGCTCATGTCGGTCAGTGTTCCTTTGTCGCTGCGTGTGACGTATCCTTTGTACCAAATCGTATCGCCCACGAAGTAGCAGGTATTGTCGAGGTGCACGTATACCTTTTCTTGCGGCAGCATCGTTCCGAAGAGTGACATTCTACGTTGTAAAGAATCTGTATTGAATGTAGTTGCGCCAAAGCAAAGATAATTCCAAAAGATAAAAATGGAAATAAAGATAATTTGTTTCATATACAGCTAATTGGTTTGATGAGGTTGCCTGATTCTGAGGCAACCTCATGTGTATTGTTACCGATATGGCCTAAATCCAGGATGCACCCAGTCTGAGTATGCAAAGTTAAAATGAGAACGACTGTAGTTTATTTGGCATTCAAATGTTATGTATAACTCTGTCCCACGTATAGAACAAAAATTTCTATTGTTGCTTGTAAAATATCCAAGACGTTGCATCTCAGGAGAAAATTCTATTGTTCCCGTTGCACTAACGACTGGACATTGGTAACTTCCATTATAAACACTTTGTTGCCAGGATATGTTCCATATTAAAGTTCCATATGTGATTTCGCGTTCTGTCTTCATGCTTTCGGATATGGAAGATAATCGTTTGAATGGGATTTTTTTTGTTTTGAAGACCATTGAGTGGGAGGTTGAGTCTATTACTTCCAACTGAGCCGTTAATGAAGCTTTTATCAGCCCGAAGTTTTTAAAAGTTTCTTCCATTTCTTCCAATGTCGGAAGTGGGATTCCCGACTCTGTTTCAAATACAACTTCCGGCACTCCATACTTTTCTGCCATAGCACGTAGCGTGACGATTTCTTCTGCTGAATAACGGTAGGTGCCTTGTCCGTTTTCCATTTCGTCTTGGGTACAACTCCAAATGATAAGTCCACCCAGTGCCACGGCAATCATGGCAATGAAAACTTTTACTTTTTTCATGATGGTAATTTTTAGAAAATTGAAATTAGCGTTGTTACTTTTACTCTTTTGAAGCCGACAACATCTCATTGCCGTAGCCTCTTTGTTTCCGTTTAATCCATTGGACTTTGTTTTATATGTTCGACATAATTTGGATTCTCACATGGCAAAGTTAGGCACGTTGTCGAGTAAAATCCAAATATTTTAGTTTGCATTTTAGGGTATTGGAAATTTTATATATATCTGAATATTTGTTATTTATAAAATTCTCATCCAAAAAATAATTTGCATCGTGTATTGAAACTTAGGTTTTAGCCTCCATTTTGGCTTCAAGGCGTTTCCGTCGACACGAAATGGTGCTATTAGTCAGGCTGCACATTGCGGCGATGTCTGACGTACGGATACCTAAGCGGAAGAGGCAGCAATGAACCACATCATGCATAGTTAAATTGGGCGTAATTTTTTTGAGGCCGCTTGCAAAGTTATTGAAACAATAATCTATTTCTTTCAAGAATAAAATTTTCTTTTCCTCCGTAGCGATTAAGTTTGTGTATTCTTTGGGAGTAGGTTTGTTCGGATTGTCGGCTGTGGGTAGGTTGCGTCCGATTTCCATGTGGTATAAAAGACGATTCCTAAGTTGCTGTTCGGTAGTTTCCCATTCTTTTTCTTTTTGTTGTATTTGGTCTTTAAGAGTGTTTAAATCTTCTAATTGTCGAGTCACTTTTTTCGTGTCTTCTTTTCTGTCTCCTAATAACCTCTGCATTTCGTTCAGTTTTTGTGCACGTCGTTCCAGTTCAACCATTCTTTCTTCTTTTTCTTTTAGCTGTGAGAGTAGCTTTTCAGAGTTTTCTTGTTTCGTTTCCAAAAAGTGGATGGTTTGTTCCTTTTGATTCAAGATGAGCCGGATACGGTCAAGTTCATGCTTGCGACGATGGTCTGCCATGGCGTAGAGACTGCCTCCAAGTAACAAGGTAAAGATGGTCAGGGATATGAATAACGTATTTTTTTGTTCAGCGGCAATGGCATCCCTTTCTGCAATTAGTTGTTTCTTCTCACTTTCCGAGGCATCGGTAAAACTTTGAAACCGACGGTTCCAGTATTCGTTTTCATTTTCAATATACTGGGATAGATGGCTGCGCTTGCCGGAACCCTGCATTTCATATAATGAAAGCAGTTTAAGGGCAGTAGTCCGTAGTTCCAATGACGGACTTGCTGCCAGTTTTTCCATTTGTCCGAATACCGTATCCGAAACGGCTTGTCCGTTATTCAAAGCACAAGCGAACCCTGCCAATATCCTTTCGTTTTCCTGTCCGTCCGTCATCGTCTCGGGAAATTGCTTTTTTGCAGCCGTTTTCCAGGCACGCATGGCGTAAGAATAAGCCTTGTCGTAGTGTTGTTGTTCCAAGGCGATAAGGGTCAATTTGCGGCTTGCAATGTATTCAGCCGTGTCAAGCCGGTATTTAGGGGCATTTTGCAAGACAGTTTCAAAATCAGTCTGGGCACGGTCCAAGAAGTTCTTTTGTATCCAAACTTCTCCCTGTCCACACATGGCTTTCCACCAATAAGTCAGGCTGTCTTCGGGGTGGTATTGGCAGTTCAAGGCGGTCAACTGATAATAAAAGACTGCATCGTTCAGGTTACCTTCCTGATGGAGTTTGACAGCTTCTTCATAAGCTCTTTGCAGGTAAGAGGTAGACTCCTTGCGGCAGTTGGTGAAGAGCAAGGATAAAATGATGATGGCGGATGTTTTGAAATAAATCTTCATGGTTGTAATTCATTTGATAAGAAGCGGATTGCCCGGGTTGTCGGGTCTGCTTCTCCTTTATATATTAATGTGTCATTCTTGAGTATACAAATATAGTCTCCGTATGCGTTAGCTTTAAGCGGAGATTTCTTCAGTTTTTCCCTGCTAATGAAGTATAAGGGTACGGTCACATGCATGGTCTTATGTTCCCGTGAGAGAACCTCGGCTTCGGTCGGCGTGTCGGTCACTCCCAAGATGAAAAACCTGACGGGATGGTTATGGAATTGTAAGGCAATACCTTCAAACATTTTGGTTGTCCAAGGGTTAAGGCTATGAGCAATCATGCATACCTGATATCCCTGGGGAATATTCGTTTCGGATCCTTTTTCTTTGTCCGTCTCTGGCAGGATGAGGACTGCCTTCTCTTTTGTTTCTCCAGTAAATGTACCATATTGTAATTTGTTAAATACATAGGGATCTATATAGAACCCACCTACAAATATGTATATGCAGAGGCCGTTAAATAGTATCACCCATTTCAATATATAAGTTTTAATGTGGCAAAACAATGTTGTGAACAACAACCCAATCGAATATACAATGTCTGTAGAGAAACTTCCTGCTATTGAATTTATAAAGTCATTCCAGTACATTCCTAAGTATAACATCAGAGCGACCTGTATAAACAACATACCGAGATATATGGTTCCAAGTATTTGCCATGCAGAAACTATGGTCAGAGAATAGGAATGCCATATAATAAAGAATGCACAGTAGAGGCCAGTGGTGATTACCACATAATAAGTATGTTCCAAATAAAGGAGAGGGGAAAAAACGGTAGTAAATATACCGTTAATAGTTATTGGCATTTGAAACACAAATGCCAGATTCCGTATTTTCTTGTTTCCAAATGATGCAAAAATCCCAATTAGAAACAGCGGTAGATATATCCACCAATCTCTCCAAAGAGTAATACCATGGCCTAGGCCCCCACTTAATATCAGTGGGGGACATATCAGGCAAAATATGTAGGCCGATATATAAACGGCCTTTTGTTTAATGTTTTTTTCCATCGCACGGTTTTGCACTTGCGGGGCCGCATCCACGTTCCGTTCCTGTACACGCCTCCCCTCTACAGTTCTTATATTCTGTTTCTTTATTACAATTACAGTTCTCATCAGGGGCACTTTCTTTTCTACTTATAACCCTTTTCTTATGTACAATCTGAAAATGACCCTCTTTATCTGTCATTCGGTTTCCTGTATATAAAATACCATAGAGCAGCTCTTCAGTCCATTCATAATCAATCATAGCATCAACAGTCCAAGTTGCAATAAACTTATCGAAGTTTTCCTCTCGGATAGAATCTGCAAAAAAATCCGGTTCATAAATGTCCGGATGTTCTTCCAAATACCGGTACATTTTCATGAGATGTTGTCTTTCCGGTTCGCTCCATTCGAAAGAAGTCATGACTTCTTTCAGTTTGTCTTTCCAGAAGAGTAACTTTTGTTCGGGAGTGAGGGCGTTGAAAGCTGGACGTTTGTACTCTTCATCCAAATTCAGCCAAGCGTCACGGTCCATAGAACGAATGGATTGCAAGTTTTCGTGCGCCCATTCGTTCAAATGTTTGTTGCAACTGTACACCTCTTCGTTCTCTTTTTGGCAACTGCAAATCAGCAATGCTGACATAATCGTTATGAAAAATGCTTTTTTCATGAGTGTTTTTTTTAATAGTTAATTAATCTGTTTGAATCGTTTCATTTTTGCGATGATTTGTCGCACTTCCGGGGAGTCCACTTTGATGGGTTTCCGAAGGATGGCTTCTGCCGTGCGGTGCATGGATGCCGTGTCTCCTTGGGCTTTATATATGGTGTAAAGCTCATAAAGGGGAGTGAAACGGTTAGGGCACATGTATGAGGCCTGCTGCAAATGACGTTCAGCTTCTTTATAACGCCTTAGCTGTTTGCAGTTGTCTGCCTGAAGAAGCCGGGTGTAGTAATCGGACATCCGTACCGAGCTTGCCTTACATATACGCAGGCTCTCCTCATACCGGCCGGCTACGTTCAGTTCGGCGGAATAATTATATAAGAACAGCGGTTCGTTTCCCAATTTTTCGTAAAGTCCCTTGTAGACGGGTAACATATCTTTTGTCATGCCGCAGAGGGAGCGGTTGGCGGTATCACACCATAGAATTTCTGCCCGCATACGTTTGAATGCGAAAACAGAGAGCGTTGTGAGAAGGAGGGCTGTCACGAAAGAAAGACATCCCGTTGTCTGTCGTAATGCCGGGTGTCCGTTAAGTACCAAAACAAAGGCGGAACCCATACACAGTATCCACGTGTGCGGATAGCGGAATGGGTAAGAGAACAGGGAAAAGACGGCAATGGCTGTCAGGCAGAGCAGGGCTGGGCGCGAACTTCCCCCAGGATGTTTCCGCCACATACGGAAAAGCACGACGGCACAGAGAAGCATGGCCGTACCGCCGATAAATCCGAATTCGGTCAAAACCCCGAGATACTCGTTGAAAGGAGATTTCACATCGTCTGCCAACTGTGCATAACGGCTGTTGGGGTGAGTACGGAAAAACTGTGCCTGTTCGTCCATATAGTTTGCTTGAAAACCGCCGTAACCGTATCCGTATAGCGGGCGCCCTTTTATCATATTCCAAGTACACTGCCAGATAAGCAACCTTCCGTCCGCCGAATCTTTTTTATAATGATAAAGGAACACAGAAGAGGCGGTGAACAGCATCACAAGTCCGAAAGTCAGGGCTTTGCCGATTTTAGGCCATTTCATCGGGAAATATAAAAGGAAAATACATCCCATGGAAAGGATTCCTGCCCGTGATTCGGAAGCGATGATGGCACATGCAATGAAGAGGGTACTTGCGAGGGCGGTGTAACGAAAGGGGGTGCAGGGAGATTGGGTATAGTGGAGGCTGAAGGGTAGTGAAAAAGCCAGTGCGGAAGCTATGCCGGCCGGGTTGTCGAAATTGCCGCATACCGGAAACATGGGCTGTGGCGTCCAAAGTCCGCTCCATTGCAAAAGGCCATGGAAAGCCAATGCTGTGGCACAAAGCGAAATGGAGAGGAAAATACCGGTGAAATGGGGCTTTTTAGTAGTCGGTATACTTCTGAAGTGGCTCATTCCGTACATCCAACATAAAAATGTCCCTCCAAAAAGGGCAAAATACCATTTAGGAGCTATTTCTGCATCTATAAATTGGCCGGAGACACTCCAAAAAGTGCCTCCCAGCCAAATGGAAAAGTATAAAACAGTTAACTTGCTCTTCATGGTTTCAATGTTTGAAGCAAATTTAGTAAATAAAGCCAAATGCACCTAATATTTGAGTTTGCATTTTTATCTGGCTGAAGATTCGCAATTCGTTGTTTATTAGATAATTGAAAATGTATAACACAATAAAAAGTTTGCATTGGCATTTTATGAAAACCATAAAGTTGTTAAGTTAGACGAATTATTTCCGTAAACATTTGGATTTACCTGCTTCTTTTCTGACCTTTGGAAAAGAATAAACGATAAAAAGATAGAACTTATGGAGCAGTTGTCGGATGTAGGCTTGATTGGGCTGGGCGTTATGGGAGAAAACCTTGCGCTGAATATGGAAAGAAACGGGCGTAGGGTCTCGGTGTGGAACCGGACCGTGCCCGGCGTGGAAGAAGGTGTTGCGGAGCGTTTTGTAGAAGGACGTGCTGCCGGAAAGCAAATTCTGGGCTTTTCGGACTTGTCAGAGTTTGTGGCATCTTTGAACCGACCGAGAATTATTATGATGATGGTGCGGGCAGGCAATGCAGTGGATGAACTTATCGACCAAGTGAGTCCTTTTCTGGCAGAGGGGGATGTTCTGATAGACGGAGGTAATTCGGATTATATGGATACTGGGCGACGGGTAGCTGCTTGCCGCGCTCGTGGATTGCTGTTTGTTGGAGCTGGAGTTTCCGGCGGGGCAGAGGGTGCCCTTCGGGGGGCTTCCATCATGCCGGGCGGAGCGAAAGAGGCTTGGCCGTTGATTCGCCCTCTTTTACAGGATATGGCTGCAAAGGCAGCCGACGGAACCCCTTGTTGTGACTGGATGGGGCCGGACGGAGCCGGACATTTTGTTAAAATGGTACATAACGGCATAGAGTACGGCGATATGCAACTGATTGCCGAAACCTATTTCCTGTTGAAACGGGCCGGTGGAATGGACAATGAACGGATGAGTCGTTTGTTTGCTCGCTGGAACGAAGGCCGTTTAAAAAGTTATTTAGTGGAAATAACGTCCGACATATTGGCTTATAAAGAAGCTGACGGTGGGTATTTGGTGGATCGTATTCTGGATGTGGCAGGGCAGAAAGGTACGGGACAATGGTCGGTGAAGAACGCGCTCGAACTGGGAGAATCGTTCGGATTGATAGCGGAAGCTGTTTTCCAACGTAATATCTCTACACAGAAGGAACTGCGTGTGGAGGCGGCACGTGTATATGCTTCCCGATTGGAGAAAGAACCGTATGCTTCATTCTCGGCTGATGAAGTAGAACAGACTTTGTTTGCCTCCAAGTTAGTGGCTTATGCTCAAGGGTTTGATTTGCTGTCGAGAGCTTCCGAACAGTTTGGGTGGAATCTGGATTTGGCCATGATAGCCCGAATGTGGCGGGGAGGCTGTATTATTCGGTCTGCTTTTTTGGACGAACTTGCCCGGGCTTACGAGGCAGGGGGAGGACGAGGGAATCTGATGTTGTTCCCAGCCTTCTCCACGCAAGTCAGGGAGGCTTTGCCTGCATGGCGTAGAGTGGTGGCTACGGCTGTCTGTGAAGGGGTGGCTGTACCGGCATTTGCCTCTGCGCTCAATTATTTCCATTCTTTGACTACGGACTTTTTGCCTGCCAATTTGATTCAGGCACAACGTGATTATTTCGGTGCGCATACTTTTGAGCGGACGGATGGTGAAAGGGGAAAGTTTTATCATGAAGAATGGGTTTCACTACAATAAAATAAGGAGGGAATATGAACAAACCTGATGCTTTGACTCTTGTGATATTCGGTGCGTCGGGCGACCTGACAAGGCGTAAACTGATGCCGGCACTTTACCTATTATATAAAGCGGGACGGTTGCCTCGCCGTTTTGCTGTGTTGGGGATGGCACGTACGTCTTATGATGACGACCGTTTCCGTACATCTATACGTGAGGGGTTGCTTTCTTTCGTACGGCCGGACGAGGTGGACGAAAAAGCAATCCAAGCATTTTTGTCCTGCTTGCATTATCTTTCAGCCGATCCTTCGGAGCCGGAAGCTTATGCGGAGTTGAAGACACGCTTGGAGGAGATAGACCGGACAATAGATAATCCTCATAATTATTTGTATTACTTGGCTACTCCACCGTTGCTTTACGGCGTGATTCCCCGCCATTTGAAGGCAGAGGGATTGAATCGGGAAGGCGATGGTTTCAGGCGTATCGTCGTGGAGAAACCTTTCGGTTATGACTTGTCGTCGGCGTTGGAACTGAACCGTATTTATTTGGATGCCTTTCGGGAGGAACAGATCTATCGTATCGATCATTTTTTGGGGAAAGAGACGGTACAGAATATACTGGCTCTCCGTTTTGCCAACAGTGTCTTCGAGCCTTTATGGAATCGAAATTATATAGATTACGTAGAGATTACGGCCGTGGAGAATATGGGAATCGGGACGCGGGGAGGTTTCTATGACGGAGTAGGGACCTTACGCGACATGGTGCAGAACCATTTGGCACAGTTGTTGGCTGTGACAGCCATGGAGCCGCCTGCTGCTTTTGATGCTTCGGGATTCCGGAATGAGGTGGTGAAAGTCTACCAGTCCTTGACACCATTGACTGGAGAAGACATCCGTCATTCGGTGGTGCGTGGGCAATATATGGCTTCAGAGGGGCGTAAAGGATATAGAGAGGAAGAGCAAGTGCCTGCCTTGTCTCGAACGGAAACTTATTTGGCTATGCGGTTGGAGCTGAACAACTGGCGGTGGGGCGGTGTACCTTTTTATATCCGCACGGGTAAACAGATGCCTACGAAAGTGAGTGAGATTGTGATACACTTCAAACCGGCACCTTATTCCTTGTTCCGTTGCGAAGGAGGTACTTGTCCGGTACCCAATCGTTTGGTGATACGTATACAACCCAATGAAGGGATTGTATTGCGTCTCGGCATGAAAAAACCGGGTGAAGGCTTCGAGGTACTCCCGATGGATATGGACTTCAGTTATGCCGAATTAGGTCGCCTGCCTACGGAGGATGCTTATGCACGCTTAATAGAGGATTGTATTGCGGGCGACCCTACGTTGTTTATCCGTAGCGATGCCGTAGAAAGCGGATGGCGTTTTTTCGATCCGATACTGAAATATTGGCAGGATGTGCCGGAATGCCCGCTTTACGGTTATCCGGCAGGCTCGTGGGGGCCGTTGGAGGCAGATAGCCTGGTGGCTCGTCAAGGAGCGTCGTGGACCAATCCGTGTAAGAATTTGACGAATACTCATTTATATTGTGAGCTATGAACATACATGTAGCGGATAATGCCCGTGAGGCGGCAAGAATGTTGCTTCGGAATATGCTGGCCGTCATTAGGCAACCTTCCGGGGCCGGAGGTGAAGGAGATACGGTGAATGTCGCTTTCTCAGGAGGCAGTACACCGGCTATCTTGTTTGATGTGTGGGTAGAGGAGTTCGCTGAATTGACGCCTTGGAATCGTTTCCGAGTGTATTGGGTGGATGAACGTTGTGTTTCTTCTGAGAATAAAGACAGCAATTACCGATTGGCTAAGATACATTTGTTGGATAAGATTCCATTAACCTCGGAACAGATTTTCCGGATACGCGGAGAGCAAGAGGATGCGGAAAGAGAAGTATTGCGCTATTCTTCGATGGTGTTGTCGCAATTACCGTTGGACGGGCGCATACCCGTGTTTGATTTTGTGTTGTTAGGTATTGGAGCAGATGGGCATACCTCTTCCGTCTTTCCCGGGCAGGAGAAACTGCTTCATACTTTGGCGCCTTATGCACTTAGTACTCATCCTGTTACCGGGCAACGTCGCATTGCTATGACCGGTGAAGTCATGGTCCGTGCCCGTCATACATGGTTTTACGTCACAGGGCAGGATAAAGCCGGCGTTATACAGTCTTTATCCTGCCCTGACGTGCGCAACCGTTATCCGGCTGCTTATGTGTGGCAATCCGCGCTTCATGCGGAATTGTTTACCGATATTCAGGTCATTTCACCCGTTTGATTCCTTCGTGTGTAGGAATGACCGGTTTGATGGTACCGTCTTCATTGAATTCCATTTTGTCGATACATACTTCGCGGTGTACGCCCGGCTGATGTTTGATATAATTCTTATTGATGCGGTGATATACGATGTACCATTCGTCTTTACCGGGAATCTGTAGGACGGCGTTATGTGCCGGGCCATAGATTTCCTGTTCGGGACGTTGGATGAGGATAACCGGATTTTTGGCTACTTCAATCGGTCCGAGTGGAGATTTGGCCGTACCGTAGGCTACGTGATAGTTGGGGGAACCCGTATCGTCCACGCTCCACAAGAAATAGTAAGTGCCTTTACGGTAGAACACGTAAGGAGCCTCGCGGAAGGCATAATCTTGCAGCGTACCGCCTTGTGGGGTCATGAGTGTTTCCGTTTCCGGTTTGATGCTCATCATGTCTTCGTTCAGTTCTGCACCGGCCATGTAGCCGTTGCCCCAATAAAGATAGCTTTTTCCGCTTACGGGATCTTCAAACACATCCACGTCTATCTGCTGTCCGTGTTTCTGACCTTCCGGCCGACGGTCTACGATAGGATGTCCTGCATCGGTGAACGGTCCGCAAGGGTGGTCTGCGGTAGCTACTCCGATGGCTTTCCCGTTGGGGGTGTTGCCGCTGAAATAGAAGAAATATTTGTATTTTCCGTCTATTTTCTTTTCGATGATACACGGTGCCCAGGCATTGCCGTCGGACCACTTCACTTGGTCGGTACCCAAGTCGAGCATGATACCTTCGTGGCGCCAGTCGGTCAAATCTTTGGAACTGAAAACCGTGAAATAGTATCCGCCCCATCCCGGAGTTCCGTCGGTAGTGGAATAGATGTAATACTTTTTAGTCTGTTTCGCGTACAGGATTTCAGGATCGGCATGAAATTCCGGGAGTACGGGATTGCCTGTCTTGGCTCTTTGAGCCGAAAGATGTGCCGGAATGCCCAGCAAACCGGCAATGGCGAGAATGGTTAATGTTTTTTTCATCATGTTTATATTAAAAATTAAATGTGTCAGCAACCCATGGTTTCACGGTAGAAGTCCAACATGTTGAAGATTTCGTCCTTTCCGGCTGTACGGTTGATACGGATATCTCCTATGCCGCCCAATAGTGTGAAGTTGACCTCTCCCGATGTGTTTTTTTTGTCGTGGGTCATGAATTGGTATAGCGTTTCGTATGCCTTGCAGTCGAAAGGGAACACACCGTAGTACCTTTTGATAAAGTCCGTAGTCTGGCGTAGCTTGTCTTTAGGGAAATCCTCTCTCAGGCAACTCAGGTAAAGTTCGCATACCAATCCCCAGGCTACTGCGTAACCGTGCAGTACGGTACGCTCTTCTGCCAAGGCCAGGCTTTCGAGTGCATGCCCGGCTGTATGTCCTAAGTTCAGCGCCTTGCGGATACCCTGTTCATACGGATCCTGTGCGACGACGTTTTCCTTGATGGCTACGCTTTGGGCCACCATCTCTTGCAGTAGGAGATAGTCGATGTCGTTCAAGTCGAATGAAACCAATTCTGCCCAATGCTTTTCTGTGCTGATAAGGCCGTGTTTCAGCATTTCCGCATATCCGGAACAGATGTTCTTATAGTCCAGTGTTCTCAGGAACTCTGTATCCAACAATACGCTTGCGGCCGGTGCGAAAGCTCCTATTTCATTTTTCAAACCGTTGAAGTTGATGCCTGTTTTTCCGCCGACAGCGGCATCCACCATGGCCAGCAAAGTGGTAGGGATATTGATGTACGGAATGCCTCTTTTAAAGGTGGAGGCAGCAAATCCTCCAAGATCGGTTACCATTCCACCGCCTAAATTGACCAACAGGGAATGGCGTGTGCCGCCTTTTTGGCTTAATTCTGTCCACACTGAAATAAGGGTCTCTATGCTTTTATGTTCGTCTGTGGCACCGATGACGATATGTTCCGACTGTTGCATGGACGGGAAACCGGAGATAACCGGCCAACACTTTTTGTATGTGGTTTCATCCGTCAGGACAAATAACTTGTCATGAGGTTGTTGGATTATAGCCTGTTCCAAACTCTCCCTCAGATTTTGTGAAATAATGATTTTCTGCTTTTGCATAGCGCTTGTTCATGATAATTCGATTGCAAAGATAGGTTTTTTGGAAGATAATGTTCCATTTTGCCTTTTATTTCTTGTGGATTATTTAATTTTGCAGGTGGTTAGGTAATAAATACATTTTTTTTTGTTAAAAAGCCGTCCGGGAATTAAACCGAAGGGAGGGTTGTCCGTCCAATTTCCGTATGGCGTTTAAAAATTAATGAAGATATAAAATGAAAAAGAGAAACGTGCTGGCTTTTATGCTGTGTGTGTGGAGCGTGTGCTCGTGGGCGCAGAAGGTGACGGTCAGCGGAACGGTGATTGAAGAAGATACCAACGAACCTGCGTTTTCGGCCTCGGCCGTATTGTTGAAAACGACGGACAGCACGTTGGTCACAGGTGCCAGTTCCAATTTGGAAGGGAAGTTTTCCATTCCGGGCGTGAAACCGGGAAAGTATATATTCCGGGTGACGTCGGTCGGTTTTAAGCCTTATTATAAGGATGTGGTGTTGGTGGCTTCGAAGCCTTCGATGGCTATAGGGACGATCAAGTTGCAGACCAATGCGGCTTTGTTGGATGCAGTCGAGGTGACAGCCCGGCAGGCTCAGGTGGAAATGAAAGCTGACACTTTCGTTTATAATGCAGGCGCCTATCGTGTGCCCGAAGGTTCCGCATTGGAAGAATTGGTAAAGAAATTGCCGGGAGCGGAAGTTTCAGAGGACGGAACCATCACCATCAACGGAAAGGAAGTGAAGAAAATCATGATAGACGGCAAGGAATTCTTCGATAACGACACCAAGGTGGCGATGAAGAACTTGCCCACCAACATGGTAGAAAAAATCAAGGCATACGACCGCAAGAGCGACTACACGCGCATGACGGGTATCGACGACGGGGAAGAAGAAACGGTGATCGACCTTTCGGTGAAGCCGGACATGAAGAAAGGGTGGTTGGCGGATGTAGATCTCGGATACGGTACGGAAGACCGCTATACGGGTCGCTTCATGGTGAACCGCTTTACCGACAGGTTGCGGTTGACGTTGCTTGGAGGTGCCAACAATGTGAACGACCGTGGGTTCTCCGGCGGATTCCATGGTGGTTGGGGCGGCAACGGCGGTCTCGTGGCCAACAAGGATGCCGGTATGGACTTTGTCTGGGAGAACGATAAGAAGGAAGACGAGGCCGGACGGTTGAAAGTGGGCGGAAACGTGCGCTACCGCCATAGCAGTACCGACCAGTTGAGCACGACCAATTCGGAATCTTTCCTTACGTCGGGGGCGAACAGTTCGTTTTCCAACAGGATGAACCGTTCCAAGTCGGGCAATACGAACGTGAATTCAAATTTCAGGCTCGAATGGTCACCGGACACGATGACGCGCATCATGTTCCGTCCGAACTTTTCTTTCTCGCAGAATTACAGCGACGGGCAGAGCAGCAGTGTGACGTTTAACGACAACCCTTATACACGGGGCATGACCGACCCGCTTTCGCAATATCGCGATTATGTGTCGGACAGTATCGTGGTGAACGACAACCGGCGTTGGAGCCATAGCGACGGCCAAAGCTATTCCGTGGACGGGATGTTGATGGTGAACCGTCGGCTGAACAGCAAGGGGCGCAACCTTACCTTGCGGATGCGGGGCGGTTATTCCGATTCGGACAACAAGTCGTTCAACATCTCGGACGTGAACTACTTCCTTCAGCGCAAGCCGGACGGAGGGTACGAACGTTCCTATATGCACCAATATAACGTCAATCCCTCGAAGAGTTACAACGGAAGTGCGGATTTGAGCTACAGTGAGCCCTTGTTTGCCGGGGCGCATTTGCAGTTCAGCTACCGTTACCAGTACCGTTATTCCGATTCCGACCGCTCCATGTATTCTTTGGACAGTCTGGTATCCAAAGGCGTCATCACGCAGGAGGAGTTGGAGACGTATCCTTTGGAATATATCCCGGGCGTGGATTGGTTGGATTTGGCGCGGAACTACCAGAATAGCCAATATGCCACTTACAAGGAGCACAATCAAGATGCTACGGTGATGTTCCGTTACCGGAAGGAAAAGGTGCGTTTCAGCGCGGGTATTTCCGTGCAGCCGCAGAAGACCTACATGGATTATACCAAGGGAAGCCTCGACACTACCGTGGTGCGCAACGTGCTGAACTGGGCACCGCGCATAGACTTCCGCTACAAGTTTTCCGAGACGGGGCAGTTGCGCTTGCGTTATAACGGGCGTTCTTCACAACCCTCGATGACGAACTTGCTCGACGTGACAGACGACTCCGACCCGCTGAACATCTCGAAAGGTAACCCCGGTCTGAAGCCTTCGTGGACCAACCGCATGGAACTGTTCTACAACAATTACATACCCGACTTGCAGCGTGGATGGATGGTGCATGCGAACATGAGCATGACCAACAACAGCATCAGTACGGCTGTGCTTTATGATGAGGCTTCGGGACGGCGTACCACCATGCCGATGAATATCAACGGCAACTGGAATGCCTGGACGGGACTTATGTTCAACACCGCGATGGGGGAGAAGAAATACTTCAACTTTTTCACATTTACAACTTTCCGTTATGCCAATGATGTAGGGTACATCAGTTCCGGTTCGCAAATCAACGACAACGTGACTTCCGACCAAATCGTGAACCTTAGCCAAAAGAGCACGACGAAGAGTTCCAATGTTGGCGAACGGGTGAATTTCAATTTCCGTAATGATTTGTTTGAAGTGGGCGTGAACGGTAACATCAATTACCAACATGCACGTAATGATTTGCAGGAGAATGCCAATCTTGACACTTACAGCTTTTCGTACGGGGGCAATGTGCAAGTCAACATGCCGTGGAACATGAGTTTGGCCACGAATATCGGGCAAAGCAGCCGCCGTGGTTACGACGACGCGTCCATGAATACCGATGAGTTGATTTGGAACGCGCAGCTTTCGCAAAGCTTCCTGAAAGGGAATGCCGCCACGGTGTCGCTGCAATGGTACGACATCTTGCGTGAGCGCAGCAATATCAGTCGCTCGCTTTCTGCCACACAGCGTACGGACACATGGATCAATGCCATCAACAGTTATGTGTTGGTGCATTTCATCTACAAGCTCAATCTGATGGGCGGGCGCAACGCCATGGGCGGCGGACAGGACAGGCACGGCGGACCGGGCGGACCGAGAAGGGGGCCCGGCGGCTTCGGTGGCCCGCGTTTCTGAGTCGGGAACGGAGTGCTTATGAACAAGGCTAAGGTCTCATTTCGATGGGGCTTTAGCTTTTCTTTTTGTGATGAGATTTCAGGCCAAGTCACTTTTTCTTCGTATGTTTAACCGAATTTCAATACTTTTTTGTATGTTTGTTATAAAGAAACCGGATTGAGACGTGTTCGATGTGGTAATTTATAGTGTACTTGGTGCTTTTTACTTGTTTATAGTTTTGAGCCAGATGCTGGTGGTGATTTTGGAAAATCGTCAGCCGGTAAAGACTGTGGCATGGCTGATGGTGTTGTTTTCCTTACCCGTCGTGGGGCTGGTCATTTATTTCTTTTTCGGCAGAAACCGTAAACGGGAACATTTTGTAAGCCGGGCGTGTGCCAGTCAGCTTGCACGTCGTTCGGCCGTGCGTTTCTATCAGGGAGGTTTTCCGGAACTTCCGGCAGAGCATAAGCCTTTGATTAAGCTGTTTCGTCGGCAAAGCGGCTCATTTCCTTATCCCGACAATAAAATACGTTTCTTCATTTCCGGAGAGGAGATGCTCGATAACCTCCTGCGCGACATTGCTTCGGCGCGGCATCATATCCATGTGGAGTTTTATATCATAGAAGACGACAAGGTGGGACGACTGGTGCGCGAGGCTCTAGCAACCAAAGCCCGTGAGGGGGTGAGCGTCCGGTTGGTGTACGACGACGTGGGATGTTGGAACGTGAAGAATCGCTTTTTCAAGCAGATGGAAGCGGAGGGTATACAGGTGGCGGCTTTCCTTCCGGTACGTTTTCCGAAGTTTACCAGTAAGGTGGATTTCCGGAATCATCGGAAGATTGTGGTCATCGACGGTATTATAGGCTATGTGGGAGGCATGAATCTGGCAGAGCGTTATTTTTATCAGGTGGATAAAAACCAGCCTGTATGGCGCGATACGCATGTGCGCATCATGGGGAATGCCGTAGGCGGTTTGCAGCGCGCTTTCCTTTCGGATTGGTATGTGGCGGCCGGGCAGACGATTACAGACCAAGTCTATTATCCTCGGGAAGAGGAGTGCCGTAAGATCATGGCCTGCGACCGCGAACCCTACGTGAGCCGGAATGCCTTGATACAGATTGTGACCTCCATACCTACGGCACCGTGGCCGGATATCATGCAGGGAATGATTCTGGCGCTCCTGCGTGCACGTCAGTATTGTTACTTGCAAAGCCCTTATTTCATGCCTACGGAGCGTATGTTGTTTGCATTGCAAACGGCTGCCCTGGCGGGAGTGGACGTGCGTTTGATGATACCGGAGCGCACGGATAAGCGATTTCTGACGTGGGCTTCACGTTCGTTCCTTCACGACGTGATTCGCGCTGGAGTAAGGGTGTACCTTTATCAGAAGGGTTTCCTGCACTCCAAGACGTTGGTGTGCGACGATACGTTGATGTCCTGTGGGTCGACCAACATAGATTTCAGAAGTTTTGAGCGCAATTTCGAAGTAAATGCCTTTGTGTACGACAAAGAGGCGGCATTGCACATGAAAAAAGTGTTTCAGGAAGACCAGAGCCATTGTAGGATGTTGAATCTGGAGACGTGGGAGACGCGCTCCATTTGGTGCCGTGTGGCCGAATCCTCTATTCGTTTGCTGTCTCCTTTGCTTTGAAGAAAGAAAAGTTCACGCTTCCGTATGCGCGGTGTTCTTTGAAAGAAGGATGTGTGCTGAAGTCATTGGTTTTACCATGTTCCAGCACGAACAGGCCGTCGGGTTTCAGCAGGTTGTGCCGGAACACGAGGTCGGGAAGGTCTTCCAGATTCTTCAAGGCATACGGAGGATCTGCAAAGATAAAGTCGAACTGTTCATTGCACCGGTCTAAATAACGGAATACGTCGGTACGCAGCAGGTAGCAGTTGGGGGCTTTCAGCGTGTCGATAATCTGGCTGATGAAGCGGAAATGCTGGGCATCACGCTCCACGGAGACCACCTTTCCGCACCCTCTTGAAAGCAGTTCTATGGTAATGCTGCCGGTGCCGGCAAAGAGGTCCAAAGCCTCCGGCTCTTCGTCGAAATCCAGATAGCCGTTGAGTACGTTGAACAGGTTTTCTTTGGCAAAATCCGTTGTGGGACGTGCCTTGAAACTACGGGGGACATCGAAATGCCTGCCCTTGTATATACCGGTGATGACTCTCATAACGATGATTTATATTATATCACATGGACCCATAAAGCCAGCAGGTCGAACGGGAGTTGCTGATTCCGTGCCAGTGTGGAACGGCGGTAAATATCGGCCGCGTTCGTGTTTCTGACATTCTGCAAGTATCGGGCAAGGAGCTGGGCTGTGTCATCCTTTATATTGCCGTTACCCAATAGTATGCATTCCTCCTGACGTACATCCATTTTCAGGTCTTTCCATACGGAAAGGATGAAGTATACCGCATTGTCCGCCACGTCGGCCGGAAAGGTATTGGCATAACATAATTGTTGTGCCCGATAGCCGAATACGAAAACTTCTTTTTCGTCGAAATAAGCGTATAATTGCCGTTTGTCCTGTTGGGCCAAAAGCCACAGCTTTTCCAATATCATGGTATGGCTGTGGTAAAACCGTATACCGGGAAAGTGTTGGTTGAGTATACGCTCCACCTCATGGTCTACTGTAAATATCTGGGCGATTTCCAGATGAGGCAGGATATTATAATAGGTTTTGCCTGTTTTTTCCTGAGAGTACGTCAGGCGATAGAGCGCATGGGCTTCCTCTTTCCGGAAACACTCTAAAGGCACTTGCATGGAAAGTCCTGTCACCAAGCCATAAACCACGGGGTTATTCCTTTTTCGGACTATGGCGGATTGCGTAATGGCCTTCTTCAAGGTTTCCGCGACGCTCTCTTCTTCATGATAAATATAGTCTTCTATAGCTACCGGTTCCGTTCTTGTCGGGTTGTAGCTATAAAAAGAAAATCCATCCGCGTGCAGGCGGATGGACAGATTATAAGTTTGACTTTGATTATTCCCAGTTTCCTGCATTGTTGTTCGGGGTCATGAGGTCACCAATTTTCAGTCCGGCATAACGGCCTTGTTTCTCAGCCGCGTCTGTCAGGTTGTAAATCTCGCGTTCGCTCAGGCCTTTCAGGTAAGCAGAATAAGGAGCACGGCATTCCATCACATTTTGAGTCACACCGGAGCGGCCTACGTGGATGGTTTTCTCCAATTCAAAAGTCTGCCCGTCACTATACGGGATGAATTTGAGTGAATCTGCGTTACCGTCTGTACCCACAATGGCTTCGGCCATGGGAGTCCATGTAGTATCGCGACGGAAATTCTGCAAACCGTTGGCTGCGATGGCAGCGGCGTCTCCGCTGTTCACAATGGCGGCAGCCTTGGATTCGGTCAGCCCGCTTTCCATTTGTTTGTCACTCAGTTCTCCAACCTTGGTCACGTGAGGAATTCGTGCCGTTTTAATGAAGTTGATCAGCACGTCGAGCGTGTCGCAGAACTCGCCTTGATGTTGTTGGCGGTACTGTTCTTCCGCATCTTTGATTTGAATCAAACGTGCCTTAACTGCTGCTTCCCGTATGTCCTTCTCCTTGTTGAACTGGATGGGTTGCATGATGCTCTCGTAGCAGAGATAAAGCAAAACCACTGCGCATAAGCCCAGGATGACATTAATTGCTTTTTTCATGATACATTTATAATTTTATTTGTTACATTCGCATCGCAAAAGTAAGATAAATAAATTTAATATTCGACTTTTCGACGAACTTTTTATCTCGGTTTTATGATAAATAAGGATTTAGAGCGGTTTATAGAGGGAAAATGCCCTTTTGAAGTTACAAACGGGCAACGGGAGATGATAGCCATGACGGCAGATTTCCTTTTGTCGGGGGACAAAGACGGGCTTTGTTTGTGGCGCGGATATGCCGGTACGGGCAAGACTTCCGTCCTAAGTGCATTGGTCAGGGCTTTGGACGATTTGAAGCAGAAAACCGTCCTGATGGCGCCTACGGGTCGGGCGGCCAAAGTCTTTGCCCTGCATGCGGGGCATCCGGCTTTTACCATTCATAAGCGCATATACCGTCAGAAGACTTTTTCCAATGAGACGGACAATTTCTTACAGAATGTCAACCTGCAAAAACATACCTTATTTATTGTGGACGAGGCTTCCATGATTTCGGGGAGTACCGGCGGAGTGGGGCATTTCGGTTCCGGTTGCTTGTTGGACGACTTGATACAGTTCGTGTATTCGGGCGAGGGATGCCGTTTGATGTTGGTGGGCGACACGGCACAGTTGCCTCCCGTGGGGGAAGAACTCAGTCCGGCCCTCTCGCGACGCGCATTGGAAGGATATGGCTTGCATGTATGGGAAGGCGAACTGACGCAAGTGGTCCGGCAGCATGACGAGAGCGGCATATTGTGGAATGCCACACGCCTGAGACATTGGATTACAGCGGATGAGTACACCGGCCTGCCCCAAGTGCGCATCCAAGGTTTTCCCGACATCCGTCGTGTACCCGGAGATGAATTGATAGAAGCTTTGGAAGAAGCCTACAGCCGGTGCGGACTGGACCAGACCATCGTGGTGACCCGGTCGAACAAACGGGCCAACATTTATAATAACGGCATAAGGGGGCGTATCCTGGGGCGGGAAGAAGAGCTTACGGGAGGCGACCAATTATTAGTGGCCAAGAACAATTATTTCTGGACTGCGGGACAGAAGGACTGTCCCTTTGATTTTTTGGCCAACGGTGACGTGGCGGTCGTGCGGAAAGTGCGGCGTACGCGTGAAATGTACGGGTTTCGCTTTGCCGATGTGTGGCTGCGCTTTCCCGATTATGACGATGTGGAGTTGGAGGCGACGGTATTGCTGGATACGTTACAGAGCGAAGCACCGGCCTTGACGAAAACCCAATCCGATGCCTTGTTCTTTGCCGTAGAAGCGGATTATATGGACATTACGGTGAGGCGTGAACGGTTGAAGAAGTTGAAAACCGACCCGTATTTCAATGCCTTGCAAGTGAAATATGCCTATGCCGTGACTTGCCATAAGGCGCAGGGCGGACAGTGGCAACGGGTCTTCGTAGATCAGGGTTACGTGACGGAAGACATGCTTACGCCCGATTATGTCCGTTGGCTGTACACAGCCTTTACCCGGGCCACGGAAACTTTGTATCTGGTGAACTGGCCGCCGAATCAAATGGAAAGCGAGATGGGATAAAACGCTTCTGTCCGTATTTCTGATGGACTCCTCCGACGGATTTTCCATCATGAGGCAAATGAAAAATCAATCGGCTGAGAACGAAAAATCAATCGACTGAGATTTGTTTTTCGTTCTCAGCCAATTGATTTGGGAATGTAAGGAGAATGGTATGTTGTTGTATGACAGCTTTTTATAAAAACTCTCGTGGGTAAGGGGAGAAAGACTGGACTGTCTTGGATATTCAACATCCTCCCGTAAGCCGGAGCGAGGGGACGAAAAAGTGGGGAAGAGCCATGCTCCTCCCCACTTGCTATTCGATGCCGGACAGTAGCGCGGTTTACAATGCCGCCAGTTCGACGAATTTGTCTACGGCTGCACTCAGTCCGTCGGCATTCTTGCCGCCGGCTGTGGCAAAGTGGGGTTGTCCGCCGCCGCCGCCCTGAATCAACTTGGCTGCTTCGCGGATGATTTTGCCTACGTTCATGCCGTGTGCCTTCACCATATTGTCCGAAGCCGCAGCCGTCAGCATGGGCTTGCCTTCGTGCAGGCTACCGATGATGACCAATGCGTCTTCCGCACCGTTCCGGAGTTGGAAGGCCATGTCTTTCACGAGGTCGGCAGGCATGGGGAGAATGCCACGGTACAGCGTTACGCCGTTTACGATGGCGGCCTGCGAGACAATACGTGCCTTGGCCTGTGCGGCTTTTTCTTTCATGCTTTCTTCAATCTGCTTCTTCAGGGTTGCGTTTTCCTCAATGGATTTGAGGATGGCAGCTTTCACGTCCGGGGCATTGTTGAACATGGTCCTCAGTTCGTTTGTCAGGTCTTGCAGGGTATAAAGCATGTTTTCTACTTTTTCTCCCGTGATGGCCTCAATACGACGGATACCGGCAGCTACCGAACTCTCGCTCAGGATTTTCATCATACCGATACGGCCGGTGGATTTGGCATGGCAACCGCCACAGAATTCCACGCTGTCGCCGAATTGCACGACGCGTACCCGGTCGCCGTATTTCTCTCCGAAGAGCGCGATGGCCCCCAGTTCCTTGGCCTTTTCTATCGGCATGTCACGATGGTCTTGCAGGGGCAGGTCTTCGCGGATTTTGGCATTGACGATACGTTCCACTTCGCGCAGTTGCTCGTCGGTCACTTTCTGGAAGTGGGAGAAATCGAAACGCAGGTATTCCGGAGTGACCAATGAACCTTTCTGTTCCACGTGCTCGCCCAACACCGTGCGCAGGGCCTGGTCGAGCAAGTGCGTACAAGTGTGGTTGGCTTCGCTGGCAGCGCGCAAATCGGTGTCTACGCAGGCCATGAAGTCGGCTTCGGGGTGCTCAGGCAAAGTCTTGGCGATATGTACCGGGAGGTTATTTTCCCGTTTAGTGTCTACGATTTCTATGGTCTCGTGTTCCGAACAAAGCACACCGCGGTCGCCCACCTGTCCGCCCATTTCGGCATAGAACGGCGTGTAGTCGAGTACGATTTGATAGAACGTCTGTTTCTTTTGCGTTACTTTGCGGTAGCGGAGGATGTGGCATTCGTGCTCAGTATAGTCCCAGCCTTTGAACTCGGTTTCTCCTTCTTTTACTACTACCCAGTCGCCCGTTTCCACGGCTGCGGCGTTGCGCGCGCGTTCTTTCTGCTTCTGCATCTCCGCATGGAACGTTTCTTCGTCCACGGTCATGCCGTTTTCACGACAGATGAGTTCCGTCAGGTCGAGCGGGAAACCATAGGTGTCGAACAGCGTGAAGGCCTCCACGCCGTCTATGACGGTCTTCCCGGAGGCACGTGTCTCGGCCATCACGCGGTCGAGCAGGCGGATACCGGTTTCCAAGGTGCGCAGGAAGGAGTCTTCTTCCTCTTTCATCACTTTGGAGATGAGCACCTTTTGGGCTTCCAACTCCGGGTAGGATTTTCCCATTTCCTGTACGAGTACGGGCAGGAGCTTGTACATGAAAGCTTCTTTCTGGCCTAAGAACGTGTAGGCATAGCGTACGGCGCGGCGCAGGATACGGCGGATGACGTAACCGGCTTTGGCATTGCCCGGCAACTGGCCGTCGGCAATGGAGAAAGCTATGGTACGCAAGTGGTCGGCCACTACGCGCATGGCTACATCCTTCTTCGCGTCTTCACCGTATCGGCAATCCGACAAGTCGCCGATTACCTTGATGATAGGCTGGAACACGTCGGTGTCGTAATTGGAACGTTTGCCTTGCATCACAGCGCACAGACGTTCGAATCCCATACCCGTGTCGATGACTTTGGCCGGAAGGGGTTCCAAGGTCTGGTCGGCCTTACGGTTGTATTGCATGAACACGAGGTTCCATATTTCGATGACCAACGGGTTGTCCTTGTTCACCAGTTCGCGGCCGGGTACTTTCGCTTTTTCTTCTTCCGGACGCAGGTCGATATGGATTTCGGAGCACGGACCGCAGGGGCCCGTGGCACCCATTTCCCAAAAGTTGTCGTGCTTGTTGCCGTTGATGATGTGGTCGGCCGGGAGGAACTTCTCCCAATAAGACGCCGCTTCGTTGTCGCGTTCAAGTCCTTCTTCAGGTGAACCTTCGAAGACGGTGGCATATAGGTTGGACTTGTCGATCTTCAACACGTCTACCAGATATTCCCAAGCCCATTCGATGGCTTCTTTCTTGAAGTAGTCGCCGAAGCTCCAGTTGCCGAGCATTTCGAACATGGTATGGTGGTAAGTGTCATGGCCTACTTCTTCCAAATCGTTGTGCTTGCCGCTGACACGGAGGCATTTCTGCGAATCGGTGCAACGTTTGCTCGTGGCGGGACGGTTGCCCAGGATGATGTCTTTGAACTGGTTCATGCCCGCATTGGTAAACATCAGCGTCGGGTCGTCTTTGATGACCATCGGCGCAGACGGGACAATGAGGTGTCCTTTGGACTCGAAGAACTTGACGAACGAGTCGCGGATTTCGTTTGCAGTCATTTGATTTTTATTTTATGCGTTACTATTTTCCAAAAAGTTTTGCAAAGATAGGCCGTTTTGCCTACTTTTGCAAGGAAATGACTGGAAACGAACGGAAAAAGAGTTGAATTATGGCACTGAATCCGAATAAGGAGTTGAAACTTTATTATTCCATTGGAGAAGTGGCGGAAATGCTGGGGGTGTCCGAGACTTTGCTGCGCTACTGGGAGAAAGAATTCCCCACGATAACCCCTAAAAAAACGGGACGGAACATTCGACAGTACTCGCAGGAGGACATCGAACAAGTACGCCTGATTCACCATTTGGTCAAGGTGAAAGGCATGAAGCTGGCGGCCGCCCGCAAGGCTTTGCGGAACAGCAAGGGAGAAGTGGAGCGGAATATGGAGATTGTCAGCCGTCTGCAAGCCGTCCGCGAGGAGTTGATGCAAATAAAAAAGGAATTAGACGGTTTGGTCTGATTCCTTTCTATGGTGTGCGGCCGGGAATGTCTCAGTCTATTCGGGTCACTTCTTCTATACCGGTCATGTTCTTCAGTTTGTTGCAGATGGTTTTGACATCCTCCACATCGTGTACTCCCAATTGTATTTCGCAATCGAATATGCCGTCCTTTGTCGAGACGGTCAATTTGTAGATATTGATGTTAAGCTGGTTGGACAGTACACCGGTCATTTCATGCAGGATACCGATATTGTCGATGCCGCTGACTTTGATGGTGGCGGGGAAGAACAACGTTTTATGTACGTCCCACGTAGCCGCGAGAATATGATTACCGTCGCTGGTCTTGAGTTTGGCGGCCACTGGACATTGGCGTTTGTGAATGTAAATGTGCTTGTCGCTGTCGATATATCCCAGCACATCGTCGCCCGGGATGGGGTGGCAACATTCCGCAATAATGAAATTCTGAATGTTTTCTTCGTTCAGAACCACTGTTTTTTTCCGATCTATGGAGATCGGTTGTTCCGGGGTCGGTTTCTCTTTTGTTTTTGAAGAAGGAGACTTCTTCTTCAGGAAGGGGATGAAATGTGTCCAACTGTTGCCCTTGTTCCCTTGTTTCTCGTGAAGCACATTCAAGTCGGCCGTGCCCAACACGACGTTTTTGCTGCCTATGGCTTGGAAGAGTTCTTCGCGGAACTTGATGCGGTGCAAGTCGCATAGTTTGTCGATGTTCATGCTGTTGGGTTCAACCTCTGCTTTTTCGAAGAATTCGTTAAGCATCTCTTCTCCTTGCTTTTGCAGCTCGCGTTCTTCGCGGCGCAGGATGGCTTGTATCTTGTTTTTGGCCTTGGCTGTGGTGGCGAAGTTGATCCACTCTTTCTGTACCCGTTGGGTTTTCGAGGTCAGGATTTCCACTTGGTCGCCGCTTTGTAATTTGTGGCTGAGCGGTACCAATTTATGATTCACCTTCGCACCGATGCAATGGCTGCCGAGAAACGTATGGATACTGAATGCAAAATCGAGTGCCGTGCAGTCGGCCGGCATCGTCTTGAACTCCCCTTTGGGTGTAACTACGAAGATTTCCGAGGCGTAGAGGTTCAATTTGATGGCATCGAGGAAGTCCAAGGCGTTCGGCTGTGGGTCGTCCAGGATTTCTTTGATGGTGTGGAGCCATTTTTCCAGTTCGTCTTCGCTGTCTGCTGTCGTTTTGCTACCTTCTTTATATTTCCAATGGGCGGCAAATCCTTGCTCTGCCATCTCGTCCATTCTTGTGGAGCGAATTTGCACTTCTATCCATTGGCCCGTCTTACTCATGAGCGTGACATGCAGAGCTTGGTAGCCATTGGCTTTCGGGTGAGTCAACCAATCGCGCAACCGTTCGGGATGCGGCTTGTATATACGGCTGGCACACACGTAGATGCGGAAGCATTCGCTGATTTCGTCTTCTGCCCTTTGCGGTTCGAAGATGATTCTTACGGCCAGAATGTCGTAGACTTCTTCGAACTCGATATGCTTGTTTTGCATCTTGCACCAAATGGAATAAGGTGTTTTGATGCGTGCTTTGATGGTATAGGTAAGCCCCATTTTATCCAATGCCTCGCGGATGGGGCGCGTGAAATCTTCAAAGAGGGTTTCACGATGGGCGCGGGTTTGTGCCAGTTTGTCGATAATTTGCTGGTATTCCTCAGGATGCTCGTACCGGAAGCTCAGGTCTTCCAGTTCTTCTTTGATTTTGTTCAGTCCGAGACGATTGGCCAGCGGCGCATAGATATAAAGAGTTTCCCCTGCTATCTTATATTGTTTGTTGGGGGGCTGCGAGCCTAACGTACGCATATTATGCAACCGGTCGGAAATCTTGATGAGAATCACCCGGATGTCGTCGCTCATGGTCAGCAACAGTTTCTTGAAAGACTCGGCCTGGGCGGACGCCTTGTCGCCGAAGATGCCTCCCGATATTTTCGTAAGCCCGTCTACGATTTGAGCGATTTTAGGACCGAAAATGTTGGAGACGTCTTCCACGGTGTAGTCGGTGTCTTCCACCACGTCGTGGAGCAAGGCGGCACAGATGGAGGTGGAACCCAAGCCGATTTCGCTGCATACGATTTGGGCTACGGCCAGCGGATGCATGATGTAAGGTTCGCCGGAAAGGCGGCGCACTCCTTTGTGGGCTTGTTTGGCAAAATTAAAAGCCTTGGTAATGATTTCCACCTTTTTGCGGTGGCGTGACGCCAAATAAGTATTTATCAGATGCTGAAAAGCATCATTTACCATTTTCTCTTCGTCAAGTTGTTTTTTGGCAGAATCTTCCATGGTCACCTCCTTTTGTCTTTTGCGACTGTTTTATCTGACTTTCAGTTTTTTCCCGGCTCGTATGCTTGTACCTTTTATACCGTTGAGGCGTTTGAGTTTGGATACGGTCGTTCCGTAACGTTTCGCAATCGTCGAGAGAGTCTCTCCCGAACGTATGGTGTGGGTTCTCGATTTGCTGCGGCTGCTCTTGCTGCTACGTGAACGTGTAGCAGATGATTTTTTTGCAGATTGGCTTACAGCCACTTCGCTACGGTTGGTGAACAGTTCGTCCGACTTATAGGTGTAAACGGAATCTCCGGCCGCAATGAACGCGCTGATACCGTGGGTAGGCAGGCGGAGAATACAGCTTTTTTTGGCGCCCGGAATAAGTCCCGTACGGTATTGCGGATTAAGGGCTTTGACTTCTTCCGCCTTGACGTTGCATACAGCTACGATTTGGTCGAAGTGCACGTCGCGGTCAACGATGATGGTGTCCGTGCTGGGAGGCAACGTGGTGGTCATCGGGCATATATTATGTTCGCAATAATAGTTCATGACGTAATTGGCGGCAATGAAGGCCGGTACGTAACCTCTTGTTTCCTGCGGAAGATAAGGATAGATTTGCCAATAATCTCTGCTTCCCCCTGCGCGTCGGATAGCCTTGTTTACGTTGGCCGGCCCGCAGTTGTAGGCAGCAATGACCAAAGTCCAGTCGCCGAAAATCTGATAAAGGTCTTGCAGGTAATGTGCGGCTGCATACGAGGATTTGATGGGGTCACGACGTTCGTCTATCAGACTATTGACATCGAGGCCGTACACTTTACCGGTAGAAATCATGAATTGCCACAATCCGGCTGCACCGACCCGGGAGGTGGCTCCGGGGTTGAGGGCGGACTCGATGACCGGCAGGTATTTCAGTTCCAAGGGTAACTGGTAACTTTCCAATGCTTCCTCGAATATGGGTACATAGAAATTATTGGCTGCCAGCATGTAAGATACGGAGCGTCTCAGCCGTGTACAATATTGGTCGATGAATTTCCGTACCACCTCGTTATAGGGCATTTCTATGACGTTGGGCAGGCGGTTGAGTCGCGAGATGTATTCCTCCTTGCTGTATTGCGGATTCTCGTCCGAACTTTCGCATTTCTCATCCACTCCCAGATAGTTCTTGGTGTTCCATTCTTGCAACAGGCTGTCTATTTCATAGGTCATACCTTCCGGGAGGCCGATCACTTCGTCTTTTCCCGTCTGGTCGTCGTGTACGGTGATGTCGTTTTGTGCTTTCATCCCCGTAGCCAATAAAGCTGCTATACAGAATAATCCGATTTTCTTCATCATGGTTTAAAAGTTTAAATTACATTGGACGCCTACCGAAGCCTCCCGTCCCCGTCCGCCAAAATTAAAGACGGCCGGTTCGATTCGCAAACCCAAATCTTTGGAAATGTCGAAAGACGAGAGTTCCGCGTCCACGTATGCGTCTACTACCGACAGCAGATATACGGCTATCATGGCGAATATACTCATGTCCCGGTACTTGCGGTAATAGTTCTTTTTGTTCTTGAATATTTCTTTGTATTGGTCTTCCCGGCCTGCAATGCTGTAATTCAACGGGAGCATATTTTCGTAGCTCTTCGTGTTGGGGTCGTCATCCATAATATCCAGATAGGCTTGTGAATAGTCGCCATACATCTGGTTGTTCCATGTCAGGGCATAGAGGCAACCTAAAAAGCCGCCGTATACAATAGGTATTTTCCACAGTTTGCGGTTGTAAATCTGTCCGGCTCCCGGAATAATCAGGGATAACCATAGGGCACGCTGTGGATTGGGAATGAAACGCTTTTCCATAAAAGAGGGCGTGTGGCAGAGCAATGAATCGCTTTTCAGGCCGATGGCAGTGGAATCCAATGCGGTTGCTGTGGTGTCCGTCAACGTTCCTGCGGACGGCAAACTGTCGCCGGGCGTGGGGGGCGTTTCGGTGATAACGGGTGGAATGCTGTCTTTGGCCGTAACGGCCAACGTGTCGGCAAGCAAGGGTACTGCGGTGGGCACGGAGTCGTGTACGGCAGGTATGCTGTCTGCTGCCGGAGACGTTTGTCCCCAAACTGAAGACATCCCGCCGTGCATGAACAAGATGCCGAGCAGGATGAGTGAATGACGATATAAGAGTTTAATACACTTCAACTTTTTAAACGGTCAAACAGTTCGATAATACGTTCCAATTCTTCTTCATTCGCAAACGGAATGCTGATTTTACCCTTGCCTTTATCCGAACAAGTGAGTTGTACTTTGGCTTGGAAGAATTTAGATAGACTTTGTTTCAAAACGTTGTATTCTTCGGGAAGACGTGCTCCCTTCGGTGTGATTTTTTTACCTCCGCTTTTTACGCTTTCGCCCTCCGTGAGAGCTTTGACCATTTCTTCTACCTTCCGGACGGAAAGGTTCTCCTGAATGATTTGCTGGAATAGTTTGATTTGCAGTGTAGGGTTATCCAAAGCAAGTAAAGCGCGTGCGTGTCCCATGTCGATGTCTTTGTTTTGCAAAGCCATCTGAATAGGAGCGGGCAAACGGAGCAGACGCAGGTAGTTCGTGATGGTAGAGCGGTTTTTACCGATGCGTTCACTCAATTTCTCTTGCGTCAGGTTGTATTGTTCGATAAGATGTTGGTAGGCCAGTGCGATCTCCACCGAATTCAGGTCTTCGCGTTGGATGTTCTCTATCAAGGCCATTTCCATGACATTTTCGTCATCTGCCGTACGTATGTATGCCGGGATGGTGTGCAGGCCGGCTTGTTTGGAAGCTCTCCAGCGCCGTTCTCCGGCGATAATCTGAAACGTGTCGTCTTCCATCTTGCGGAGTGTGATGGGTTGTACGATGCCGATTTCCGCAATGGAGTCGGCCAACTCGCGCAGACTTTCAGGGTCAAAATCCCTTCTCGGCTGGTTGGGATTCGGAGAAATCTTGTCCAGTTCGATTTCATTGATGGTAGAGGAACCGTCCGTGTGGACTTCCTTGGTGGAAATCAGAGCGTCCAGTCCTCGTCCTAAAGCAGGGTATTTCTTGTGTACAGCCATTCTTTTTTCTGTTATTTGTCTTTTTCAATAATTTCTTTCGCCAAAGCCAAATGGTTCTTGGAACCTGTGGAGTCCGTGTCGTAAAGGATAACCGGAAGACCGTGGCTCGGGGCTTCGCTGAGTTTGACGTTCCGTTGGATGACGGTTTTGAAGACTAATTCCTGGAAATGCTTTTTTACCTCATCATAAATCTGGTTGGCCAGACGCAGGCGGCTGTCATACATGGTCAGCAAAAAACCTTCGATTTCCAAAGACGGATTGAGCTTGGATTTGATAATCTTGATCGTATTGAGAAGTTTGCTGATACCTTCCAATGCGAAATATTCACACTGGACCGGGATGATTACGGCATCGGCTGCCGTCAATGCGTTTACGGTGATGAGGCCTAATGAAGGGGAACAATCTATCAAAATGTAATCGTATTCGCTCTTCATGGGGGAAAGGATACCCGTCAGCACTTTTTCCCGGTTGGGAAGGTTCAGCATTTCTATTTCCGCACCGACCAAATCGATGTGAGAAGGAATGATGTCCAATCCCTCGATATCCGTAGTATAGATGGCATCGCGCGGATCTGCGTGATCGATGATACATTCATAGATAGAGCAGTCTATTTCAGATACGTCTACTCCCAAACCGGAAGACGCATTGGCCTGAGGATCCGCATCGACAAGCAAGACCTTTTTTTCCAATGTCGCTAAAGAGGCGGCCAGATTCATCGAAGTCGTGGTCTTTCCGACCCCTCCTTTCTGATTTGCTAAAGCAATAATCTTTCCCATATCCTAATATTTGGTTTGCACAAAAGTAACGTATTCCTGACTACTGCGCTTTAGAGAATGCAGATAGAAACGTTAAATTGTTGAAAACTCGACTATATTGTTAATAACTGCGAGGAGCATCATGCCGCAAAGATAATGTTTTTCGGTGAAAGCACTGAGCTTTTAAACCTTTTTTCGTACTTTTGTGGAAACAAATATAGGTGAAAATGAACGACATGAGGCCGCTTATCCTACTCTCGAACGATGATGGAGTACAGGCAAAAGGATTGAACGAATTAATAGATATGTTGTCTCCCTTGGGAGATATTCTTGTAATGGCGCCGGACAGTGCCCGTTCCGGTTCCGCTTGTGCGATTACGTCACACGACCCTTTACGTTATCGCGTCGTGGCTGTGCGTCCGGGTATAAAAATCTGTGCGTGTAGCGGGACTCCGGTAGACTGTGTGAAACTGGCACTTGAAATGGAAACCGGCCGTAAGCCGGATGTGGTGGTCAGTGGCATCAACCATGGGGACAATTCTTCTGTCAACGTACATTATTCGGGGACGATGGGTGTGGTGTTGGAAGGCTGCATGAAAGGCATCCCGTCTATCGGTTTTTCCTTGTGCGATTTCGATGCGGATGCTGATTTTTCTCCTATCGTCCCATACGTGCGAGGCATTGTGGCGCGTGTGTTGAAAACGGGATTGCCAGCAGGGGTATGTCTGAATGTAAACTTTCCCCGACCGTCGGGACAGGGTTACCGTGGGACGAAGGTATGCAGGATGGCCCGTGGGATGTGGTCCAACGAGTTGTATGCAGCCGACCATCCTCGGGGCGGAAAATATTTTTGGCTCACCGGTGAGTATACCAACAGGGAGCCGGAGTGTACGGATACGGATGCGTGGGCTTTGGCACACGGCTATGTGGCGGTAACTCCCGTCACGGTGGACGTGACGGCTTATCGGGCTATGGATGGACTCAAAGACTTGGAAGTTTTATGAAATATTATCTGATTGTCGGTGAGGCCAGTGGGGATTTGCATGCGTCTCATCTGATGAAAGAACTGAAAGCCCGGGATGCCGAAGCGGATTTCCGATTTTTGGGGGGAGACCTGATGAAGGCGCAGGGCGGGACTTTGGTTCGGCATTATAAAGAATTGGCCTATATGGGGTTTATTCCCGTGTTGCTCCATCTGCGTACGATACTGCATAACATGAAGGCGTGCAAACGGGACGTGTTGGAATGGAATTCCGATGTGTTGATTCTGGTGGATTATCCCGGTTTCAACTTGTCTGTGGCGGAATTCGTGCATGCGCATAGTCCCATACCGGTATATTACTATATATCTCCCAAGATATGGGCATGGAAGGAGTATCGTATCAAGAATATCAAACGCGATGTGGACGAGCTTTTTTCCATCCTTCCGTTTGAAGTGGATTTCTTTGAGGGGAAGCATCATTATCCTATTCACTATGTGGGTAACCCTACATTGGACGAAGTGGAGGCTTACAAAAGGGAAAACGAAAAAGACTTCGGACGTTTTGCGGAAGACAACGGCCTGGAGGGCAAGCCCGTCTTGGCTTTGTTGGCCGGGAGCCGTAAACAGGAAATCAAAGACAACTTGCCCATGATGGTAGAAGCAGCTTCCGTTTATGAGGGGCAGTATGAGTTGGTGTTGGCGGCAGCTCCTAATATAGACCCTGAATTTTATGGAAAAGTGTTACGGGGCAGCCGTGTGAAAATCCTGTACGGCCAGACCTATCGTATATTGCACCACGCCTGCGCAGCTTTGGTCACGTCCGGGACGGCCACGTTGGAGACAGCCCTTTTCCGGGTGCCCCAAGTGGTGTGTTATTATACGGCCTGTGGCAAACTGGTTTCTTTCTTACGTCGGCATATCCTGAAAGTCCGTTATATTTCACTGGTCAATCTGGTCGCCGGGCGAGAAGTGGTCAGGGAGTTGGTGGCCGACGGGATGAGCGTGGGGAATATACGGGAGGAACTTTCTCGGATTCTGCCCGGCGGAAACGGACGCACGGCCATGTTGCAGGGCTATGAAGAGATGGCTGTCAAGTTAGGAGATACCGGTGCGCCCGCGAAGGCGGCAAGTCTCATGCTTCGTCTGTTGAAGCGTGGCGTGGGACGGAGAGCCACTTCCGATAGCTGTCGTTAAGACAGACCTGTATGGATAATGAAAGAGCGGGAACCGTTGCTTTGAGCGAATGGTTCCCGTTTCTTGTATCAGGTATGGCCCCGTCATGGCCGGGTTGTCTTTTTCTCCTTATTATAATAAGGTAAGGGTGTAGAGGTAGATGACAGAAGCCGGAATGGCCAGTAACGAACTGTCAAAACGGTCGAGCATCCCTCCATGTCCCGGCAGGATATTGCCGCTGTCTTTGATTTGCAACTGCCGTTTCAGAAGGCTTTCCACAAGGTCGCCCCACGTACCGAATATTACTACCGTGAGCGCCAGTCCCAACCATTCCCATCTGTCGAGCGACGGTTCGAAACAGGCAAAAATCTGTGAAGCGGCCACGGCGACCAATCCTCCTCCGACGGAACCCTCCCACGACTTGTTCGGAGAGATGCGCGGGAACAGTTTGTGACGACCGAAAAGCGAACCGAAACAGTAAGCTCCGGAGTCGCTGGCCCAAAGGAATACGAATACGGACAACGGAAGCATGCCCGCATAGGCCACACCGATGCTGTAAGACGCTTCGGGTTGGTAAGCCAGGACATTGAGCGACGCAAACGGCAGAGCTACGTACATTTGGCTCATCATGGTATAGGCCCAGTTGTTCAGTGCATGTTCGCTTTTCAGGTAAAGTTCACTGACCAACAGGTACACCACTGACAACAGATACGGGATGAATACCCCGGAAGGAGTAAGATTGCTGCAAAAGCCCGAAACGGCTAAAAAAAGGTAAATCCCGGCCACCGTACAAATCACCGCATTGGTTTGTACATCGGCCCGTCGGTTCACCACTTGGCAAAACTCCCATACGCTCAGACCCGTTATTACGGCAAAGAGCAGGGTGAATGTGACGTTACTCCATAAAATACCACCCACCAATACCGCTACGAAAGCGATACCGGTGGCTGTGCGGAGACATAAATTCTTTATTTTATCGGTCATTTTTCTTTAGGGGCTTGTGTGTCTTGCGGTTTCTCGGCCTCGTGATCGGATGCTTGTGCCGTGGCTTCCGTAGGATGTTCGGCCGACGTTTCCGTCGGTTGCTCATCCGAGGCAGGCGCACCCTGTTCTTCTTTTTGCTCGTCAGACTCCTGAGTCATCTCGTCTCCCGGGAGTTCTTCGTTCATGCTAAGCAACTCTTCCGTACGGCTGGTCCACGGCCGTTTGCCGAAAATCTTCTCCACGTCTTCGGCGAAAATCACTTCGCGCTCCACCAACACTTTTGCCAATTCCGCATGCCCGTCCTGATGTTCGCGTAACAAAGATTTGGCCCGTTCGTATTGTTCGGCAATCATGTGCTTCACTTCCTCGTCAATCAGTTGTGCAGTCTGGTCGGAATAAGGCTTCGTAAAGTTGTATTCGTCGTTGTTATAATAACAGAGGTTCGGCAATCGTTCACTCATACCCAGATAGGCAATCATGCTGTAAGCCTGTTTGGTCACGCGTTCCAGGTCGTTCAACGCCCCGGAAGATATGTGTCCCGTGAATAATTCTTCGGCCGCCCGGCCACCCAATGTGGCACACATTTCGTCGAGCATCTGCTCTTTGGTCGTAATCTGTCGTTCTTCGGGCAGATACCAGGCGGCTCCCAGTGCACGTCCGCGCGGCACGATGGTCACTTTAATCAGCGGGTTGGCATATTGCAGGAACCAGGAAATGGTGGCATGTCCCGCTTCGTGCAAGGCAATGGTCTGCTTTTCTTCCACCGTCATGACTTTGGTCTGTTTCTCCAGTCCTCCGATAATACGGTCTACAGCACTGAGGAAATCTTCTTTGCCTACGGCCTTTTTACCATGCCGGGCTGCAATCAGGGCAGCTTCGTTACATACGTTGGCGATATCGGCACCGGAGAAACCGGGCGTTTGACGGGCCAACAAGTCAATGTCTACCGTGCTGTCCGTTTTCACCGGACGGAGATGGACTTTGAATACGGCTTTCCGTTCATTCAGGTCCGGCAAATCCACGTGTATCTGCCGGTCGAAGCGTCCGGCACGCAACAAGGCTTTGTCCAGAATGTCCACCCGGTTGGTGGCTGCCAGAATGATGACACCGCTGTTGGTGCCGAAACCGTCCATCTCGGTCAGCAACTGGTTCAATGTGTTTTCCCGTTCGTCATTGCCTCCCATGGCCGGGTTCTTGCCGCGTGCACGTCCCACGGCGTCGATTTCGTCGATGAAGATGATACACGGAGCCTTTTCCTTAGCCTGGCGGAACAGGTCACGCACACGGCTGGCTCCCACGCCTACGAACATTTCTACGAAATCGGAACCGGAAAGAGAGAAAAACGGGACGTTAGCCTCTCCGGCTACAGCCTTGGCCAATAACGTCTTACCCGTTCCCGGAGGACCTACCAGCAAAGCACCTTTGGGTATTTTACCTCCGAGGTCGGTGAACTTCTTCGGATTTTTGAGGAACTCCACGATTTCCTCCACCTCCATTTTGGCACCGGCCTGTCCGGCCACATCTTTGAAAGTCACTCTCGTGGCTTCTCCTTTCTCAATCAGTTTGGCTTTGCTTTTACCGACGTTGAACACGCTTCCGCCCGTAGGGCTTCCGCCGCCCATCCGTCTCATGATGAATACCCAGATGGCGATAATGAAGAGCAAGGGGAAGAAGTTCCAGAAGATATTGCTCATGAAGTCGTTGCTCTGTTCGAAGCGCAAGTTTCCCTTGAAATTGTTGTTCGCCCGGGCTTCATCCACGAGGTCCATCAGTTTTTCGTTGGAGGCATATTCCACGGTGACCATCGGAACCGTTCCTATTTTCTTGAAGTCGTCCGTGCCGAACACATCTTTCAAATGTTCTTTCGACACATACATTTCCAATACCCCCTTGTCTTTTTGCGCAATGATTTTAGAGGCATAACCGCTTTTTACGTATTGTTCGAATTGCGTGTAGTCCACCGTTTTGGAGGAACTTCCGCCCGTACCCGTAAAGAAGAGATACACCAATATCACAATGATAATGCCGTAAATCCAGTTCATGTTGAACCGTGGCATTTTATTTTTGTTTTCTTTTTCGTTCATAATGTTTTTAAGGTGAGTTTAGTCAATGTCGGGAAGAGAAGTCAGTTGTGCGTCTGCCCATAAGTGTTCGATGTCGTAAAAGTCGCGTGTTTGCGGCAAGAAAACATGTACGATGATGTCCGTGTAATCCATTGCCACCCACTCGGCGTTTCTCAACCCGTCCACGGCTACAGGTTTGGCGTGCGCCTTAAGCCGTGCGGATTCCCCGATGGATTCCGCTATCGCCTGCACCTGTGAGGGCGAATTTCCTTGGCAGATGATGAAATATTGGCAGATGGTGTCACCTATGTTCGTCAAGTCGGCTACGACGATGTTCTTTCCTTTCTTGTCCTGTATGCCTTCCGTGATGGCATTTACTAATTGTTGCGTTTCGTTCATGCGTTAATTCATACATAATTTGTCGGGCAAAGATAGTATATAATATGTTATCATTCCAATTTTTAGGCTCAAAACCCTTTGCTTTTTATCTTTTTTAGATAATATAATCCGGTTTGTGCCTGGCGGTTCGTCCGGAAACAGAGAGAGACCATCGTAGAGGAAGATTTTTATAGACACGGCGGCTTCCCTACGAAAAAAGGGAATAAAAATTTGTGGGTTCGAAAATAAGTCGCTAAATTTGCAGTCGCAAAAAGGACAATGGGCTATGGTGTAATGGTAACACAACAGATTCTGGTCCTGTTTTTCCAGGTTCGAATCCTGGTAGCCCAACGGAAATGGTGTCGGTGGCATCTGATTTTTGCGGAAGATTGGACTATGGTGTAATGGTAACACAACAGATTCTGGTCCTGTTTTTCCAGGTTCGAATCCTGGTAGTCCAACACGAAGCTTTCCTCATTGAGAGGGAAGCTTTTTTTATGCGTGGCGGTTGATTCCGAGACGACGTGCAAACGGCTTTCTTTCCTTCCCAGGGATTTTGCAAAAAGATCTTTTATCTTTCAGGTTATATCGTAAGTCTTTTAAAACAAGTATATTGTGTCCTGAAGGATGTACCGTCCATCTTTCAGCCGAAGCTTTCCCCTTCTTTATGGAGGACGGGAAAAGGCCTTCCTTAAAAGGGCTTTTTTTTCTGCGCCAAACGATTTTTCAATCTCAGGCAAGCGATTTTTCGTTCTGCGCCAAATGATTTTCAACTTTCAGCCGGTTGGTTTACCGTTCTCATCCTGACGGAAGGCTGAAAGATGGGTGTCCCATCCTTCAGTTGTTTTATATGTTGGGACACAGTGTGTTATCGTTCAGCCTGAAAGATGAAACCATTTTTCTGAAAACTCTTGGGGGAGGGGATGCAGAGGCTGGGGTTCACGTCAAGGTGTGGGCAGTTGATAGGGTTTTAATGGTGTGGCTATGTTCTTTTAACACTTGCTGGGCAGAAATGCCGTTTCATGTTTCGGTCTCACGGAATATGTCAGGAGGAGGCCATTAGGAAAAAAAGAAGCCTGCCGCGTGGTGGCGGCAGGCTTTGAAATCAGAAGGCTTTGGTGCCTAATATGTAGGGGCAATTATGGCATGGGGTATATGTAATCTTTATATAATTTCCAAACCTTTGCGTTCTTATACGTCTCTACAGACTTTTTAGGTACATATATTTTGAAGGTGATTTGAGGCCCCAACGCTCCTATTGGTAGTTTATTATTAGTTGTAGGCGGTTCTTTTGCGTGGATATATATTGTTTTTAAAGAGAGATTGTCACCACCACCCAAAGCGCTTTCTCCAATATACGTGACTTTTTCTGGAATGGTTATAGATGTAAGTCTCGCACCGCAAAAGGCACCTGATCCAATACGGGTAACATGTTCCGGAATAGTTATAGATGACAATTGGCTGTAGCCGAACTCAGACTCAGCTATTGAATCAACTTGTTGTGGCAATAAAATTGTCTCGATGCCATAAGTGAACATAAATTTTCCACCACCATATACAAAACGTGTTTTACTATTCTGACCTGTGTCGGTTGGGTCAGACAAACTGTATATATGTTCTTTGTTACCCATAGGTTTGTATTTAAAATAAACATCTCCTCCTTTAACAAAATTGGCCTCGGTTAAGTCTAATGTTTTAAGAATTCCAACAGATTCAAATTCTGTAATAACTGGAGATTCATATGATTCCGATCCATCCATAGCAAGTATTCCATTACCCATCTGCCTCAAACATCTTACATCATCACCGTTTAAATTACCAGAGACTTTCAAAGAAGAGATTTGTGTGAGTTTATCGTCAATAATGGAATATAGAGTGCCCGGGGTGGTTACGTTTACGCTCATGTCATAAGCAAAACCGACGGTGGCCTGCCATTGATATGCCTTCCCTTTCTCCATTTTCATCCCATTGATTTCCCCGTTGTAAATCTCCTTGTTTACGTCTTTGACCGTCACTTGGATTTTCTGGCCTTCAAGCTCCAATGGATTAACCATAAAATAGATTACGGCCTTGTTGCCGCTTTCTGTTTTTACATTTTCAAGTCCTATCGAGAAGGTGTTCTGCATTTTGGTAGGTGTGATTTCAATATTCCCGGAAGATAAATCCATAGTTCCTTGTTCAATAAAGACCTTTTCATCCGTCGTGAAGGTGACAGAAGCAAGTTCCGTGGCTTGGGGTAAATCCACACAGAACTGAACCAAACAGCCCAAATGCTTAAAGTTGAAATTCACATTGCCGTTTTCAGGAGTAGAAGCCACTGCAGCCATATAGTCATAAGCACTTAAATGTTGGGTTGAATTATTCCCCGTTTGTTTTTGCCCGACGTATGAGACCGGAATGGCTGTATGAACCAGGTACATATCTCCCTTGAAAGGATAATATGCGGCATACCGGGAGGATGATTTCAAAGCCCATCCTCCTCCGTCGAACGTGGCGGTTTTTGTACCGCTTCCGGCAGACATGGAGAAATAGACTTGTGACCCTTTTTCCGGGAAGATTCCGACCGTGTCATTCTCAGTCCATTGAAACTCGGCTCCTTGGGGAGTAATGTTGAAACTGGTCTTTTTACGGATGTCATATTCGAAATCATCCGCAGTAAATGTAAGTTGTCCAGGAGTTGTGCCCGCATTTACGAGTGGATCCATTTCGGAAGAGCATGCACAAAATACGGACAAGGCCGCAACCATACAGGTGTAAATCTCTTTAATCTTCATAATCATAATAGTTTAAGTCCCAATAATCATTTAATCTTCTGCTTCTTCCCCATGGCATGTCTTCTCCCGATCCTTCGGGGTTACTTACGCTCATAAGGTTGCCGGTGGATTCTAACTGTACAATCCGCATCGTAGGGTTTACATAGGTTCTTTTCTTTTTTAGTATCATGCTCATAGTAACTGTTTTTATAAGTTTATTCTTCTTTTTCCTTTAGTATCCTGTTTATAATTCTTTGTATATCATCCTTTGAATGGTAAGACTCCAAGTAATAGATAGGCTTTTCTTTGTCGTTCAAGACCATCATGTCAGTGGGATGAACGCCTTGTGTGTAGTTTGGGAGATCTTTGGCTTTATCTTCTGCGAACGTTCGAAGAAGGCCGTCAATGAATGTGTTTTTTAATAAGCAAAAGCCTTTTTCCTCTTTGTTAATCTCTTGATAACTGGATAAACATTGGTAGAGTTCTGAACCCGTAGGGATTTCTATTGTCCCTTCTTGGGGTTCACATTCTGATTTGTAGTTAAATATTAGTTTCATAAGAGTTGGTTTTTATTATTTCTTGTCGTTCTCTGCGCAAGAGACCGACAAGGGGCTTATATGCCTATGCAACATGAGGTTAGAGGATTCACACGGCGTGTGTCATGCTGCTTTTGGAATATATTTTTCAAGAAAAGAATAAAATAATTGTATGGAAATGATTGGCTATCAATAAACTTTTCATAATTTTGCAGGTGGATGTCGGTCTCTTGCGCAGAGACCGACATTGTCGTTTTCTTCACGTTTCATTCGTAAACCGCCTTGTTGTGTCCGTTTCTATAACCCCTCGATAATCATGCGGTTTGCATCGTCCACTACCGATGTCCGGATAGAGTCGAGGTAGATACGCGTGGTCTGTTCGTTGTCGTGGCCGAGGGCTTCGCTGATGACCGCAAGAGGCACATTCTTATCTCGGGCGATGGTCGCCCAGGAGTGGCGGGCACAATACGTGGTCAGCGGTATGGGCAGGCCGAGCTGTTGCCCGATTTTCTTCAAATGCCGGTTTACTTGCTGCATCTTGCTTTCGTACTGGGTACGTTCCGTGCCGTCCTCCCGCGTAATGAGGGGCAGGAGGTAGCTTGTGGCCTTTTCCGTGGCGTACCTGTCTACGATGGCCTGCATCTGTTGTTCCCATCCGATAGAGAGGGTTTGTCCAGTTTTCCGTCGGCGGTAGGTCAGTGTGCTGTCCGACACGTCCGACTTTTTCAGGTAGGCCATGTCCACGAACGACATCCCACGGGTGAAGAAACTGAACATGAAGATGTCGCGGGCGAAAGCTTCCTGTGGCAAGCCGGACAAATCCATGCGGTAGATTCGTGATATGTCCTCTTGCCGGAGTGCCCGTTTCGCGGTCTTGTCCACTCCGGTGTAGACGTGCCTGAACGGATGCCGGTCGGCAGTCAGGCCTTGTTCCACAGCCAGATTGTAGCAGGTGCGGAACTGCCGGATGTAGAATGATGACGTGTTGCGGCAGAGACCTTGTTCCTTTAAATAGCTTTCATAACGTTGCACGAGGCCGGAGGTTACTTCGTCGTAACTCAAATCGACATGCTTCCGGAAACGCTTGAAGCTGTTCAGGGCGGTGAGGCAAGTCTCTGCGCTGCGCGTCCGTCCTGTTTTCCGCCACATCATGCTGTGGCGGAGCATGAATTCAAAAACTTGCATAAAAAAAGCCGCATCCGAAGTAAAATTCCGGATGCGGCAAGCTGTTTATAAATGGTTTGTCTCTTTTATTCTGACTGTGCAGACATTTCCTTGTCGATGGCGGCAATCTTTTCGCCAATCAGGTTCAGTTCGTCTTTCAGCTTCTCCATCTTCTTGTTCATCTCGTTGAGGAGGCTGCTGCCCTTCTTAGAACTGCAAGTCAGGAAGCCCAGATTGTTTTCGTACGTCTTGATTTCGCTGCGTTTGTTTTCGTAGGCCCGTACCAGACGTTCCCGTTCGCGGGACAAGCCTTGTCCGCCTTCTTTGGCATCGTTCTTCAAGTTGTTCTTGAAGTTGTCCAGACGGCGGCGTGCGGCCGACATGTTCAGGGCTTTGAACAGTTGGTCTACCGTTTCGTGGTAAGCCTTATAGATTTTTTCTTTCTCTTTGAAAGGTACGAAACCGATTTCGTTCCATTCCTTCATCAGCTCTCTTACGGCGTCCTGTTTGTTTTCTTCCTCGTCGGACTCCAACAAGGCTTTCAGCTTCTCGATGACCTGCTCCTTCTTTTGCAAGTTTTCTTTTTCCTCCCCACGTTGGGATGCCGTGTTCTTGCCCTTCTGTTCGAAGAAGTAGTCACAGGCACCGATGAAACGTTGCCAAAGGGATTCGGAATGCTTTTTAGGAACGGCACCGATGGTTTTCCATTCCTTTTGTATCTGCATGAGCTTGTCGGCCGTGGCTTTCCAGTCCGTACTGTCTTTCAGAGCCTCGGCTTTTTCACAGAGTTCCGTTTTCTTGGCCAAGTTTTGAGCCTGTTCCTCTTTCAGGCGTTTGAAGAATGCAGCCTTTTCCGTGAAGAACCGGTCGCATGCGCCACGGAAACGCTCGAAAATCTTCACGTTCATCTTTTGAGGGGCGAAACCAATGGTACGCCATTCCTTTTGCATCTCGATGATTTGCTGCGTCTGTGCCTCCCATGCAGCCGCCGTCTTGATGGCCGTCAGGTCGACGGCTTCTATTTTCTCGCAGAGTGCGGTCTTGTGTGCCAGGTTTTCTTCTTCTTTCTGCTTCAGTTCCTCGAAATATTGCTGATGACGTTTGTTCACGGCGGTAGATGCAGCCTTGAAGCGTGCCCAGATTTCTTCGCGCAATTCTTTCGCTACGGGACCCGTTTCCTTGAATTCCTGATGCAAGGCTTGCAACTGTTGGAAAGCGGATATGACATCGGCTTCTTCGTTCAGTTTCTCCGCAGTCTCGCAAAGGCGTGTCTTGATTTCCAGGTTCTTCTTGAAATCGTACTCACGGAATTCGTTGTTGAGCTTCAGTTGGTCGTAATATTGCTCTACGTACAACTGGTAGGTTTTCCACAGTTCGTTGGCTTTTTCTGCCGGGACGAGCGTCAGTTCCTTCCATTGGTTCTGGAGTTCTTTAAACTCCTTGTAGGCTTGGTTGGCTTCCTCCGGCGTGGCACTCAATGTCTTGATCCGTTCCAGAATCTCTTGCTTCTTCTGCAAGTTCTCTTCTTTCTGCCGGTCCAGTTCAGCCTGCAATTCAGCTCTTTTTTGCTTGATGACGTTCATGGCCGCCTTGAATTCGTCCTCGAGCACATTCGGTGTCGGAAGGAAAGCCTCGGGCTCGCCTCCGTTTTCGATGAATTGTGCACGGGCTGCCGCCACGTTTGCCTTATGTATTTTATAGAAAGCCTGTTTCAGGGCGTCCAACTCCTGTTTCTCGGCCGGAGCGTCGGCTTCGGCCAGTTCCTTCACTCGTGCAACGACTTCTTCCTGTGTTTGCGGCACTTCTATCGTTTGATTTTCCGTTTCGTTCACTTCAGGTGCTACGTTTTCTGTTACGTTCTCTTCCGTTTGGAGAGTTTCTTGAGAGTCCATCATGTTACTTGTTTTAGTATCTGATTCGGTTTTACTATTCACTTAATCCGGCACAAATTAAGTATAAAAAACGGTGGAAACCTAAAAAATCTCCTGTTTTTTTACTTTGCCCGGCTTTAAATCCATGTTTTTCGCTTAAAATACCATACGAATGCCACGGTAATGCCCACGGTAAGCATCAAAGCCACCGGGAATCCCCAAGCCCAATTTTCCATGCCGTTGACCAGGTTCATGCCGAGCAAACTGGCGATGAGCGTGGGAAACATGAGGATAATGGAGATGGAGGTCAACATCTTCATCACGCCGCTCGTGTTGTTGTTGATGATGTTGGCGTAGGTGTCCATCGTCGAGTCGAGGATGTTGGCATAGATGGATGTCGTCTCGCGTGCCTGGCTCATCTCGATGTTGACATCCTCGATAAGGTCGGCGTCCAGTTCGTCCACCGGAAGTTTGAACTTCAGTTTGGAGAGCAACGTCTCATTGCCTCGGATGGAAGTGATGAAATAAGTCAGACTGTCTTGCAGGCGCGACAGGTTGATGAGATCCACGTTGTCCACGTTACGATCCAGGTGTTGCTTGGCTTTCTCGATGAGCAGGTTGATTTGCTTCAGCCGTTTCAGGTACCACACGGCAGACGAAAGGAACAGGCGGAACACCATGTCTACGGAGTCGGTGAATCCCAATCCGCGTTTTTGCTGATAGCTTACGAAGTCTATCATCATGTTCGTCTCGAAATTGCACACGGTGATACACACCTCTTTGTTCAGGATGATACCGAGGGGAATGGTCGTATAAGGCGTACGCGAGCGTACTTCTTTCACGTAGGGGATACGCAGGATGATGAGTATCCAACCGTCGTCGAACTCATAGCGGGCACGCTCGTCGGTATCGGCGATGTCCATTAAGAAGTAATCGGGAATGTGGAGCGTATTCTCCAGATAATCTATGTCGTCCTGAGTCGGACAAGTAACCTGTACCCAGCAGTTGGGTTCCCACTTTTCGAGCGTGCGCAGGCCGCGGTTTGTATTCCAGTATGTTCGCATGAATAAAAATCCTCCATAATTATAACGGAACGGAGGCAGCTCCTTGCAAACCTCTGTCCTACTTAGTTCATATTTTCCGCGTGATAATCGTCCATTTTAAATAAACACTGTGATAAATTGCGGTGCAAAGATACGATAAACCGCTTGAAGTTACAAATAAAAAAACGGCTTTGAGGCCGTTTTTTCTATCTTTTTCCCGGATTATGCCGTTTCGGAAGTTTCCCGGGTCACGGCATTGGTCAGATTGACGAATTCGGCTACGGATAATTGCTCCGGACGGCGGCCGAAAATCTCGGCGGAGAGAAATTCGGTGTGGTCTTTAGGCAGCCGTCCTTCCTGTTGTGCCTTGTGGTCGGCATCGGCCAGCACAGGGCGGATGGAGTTGCGAAGCACTTTGCGCCGTTGGTTGAATGTGGTTTTCACCACTTGTTTGAAGAGCCGCTCGTCGCAGCCTAAGTCCGTCGTGGCGTTGCGTGTCATACGGATGACCGCGCTCTTCACCTTGGGGGGAGGGTTGAATACGTGTTCATGTACCGTGAACAGGTATTCCACGCTGTACCATGCCTGGAGCAGTACGCTCAGGATGCCGTAGGTCTTGCTGCCCGGCCCGGCGGCGATGCGTTCCGCCACCTCTTTCTGTATCATGCCCGTACAGCAAGGGATAAGGTCCTTGTAGTCGAGCATCTTGAAGAATATCTGGCTGGAAATGTTATAAGGGTAGTTGCCCGTAAGCACGAACGGCTGTCCGCCGAACGTCCGTTCCAGATGCATTTTCAGGAAATCGTCTTCTATGATGTTTTCTTCCAGTTGGGGATAGTGGGTGCGCAAATAGGCCACGGATTCGAAATCAATCTCGACTACTTTGAGGGGGCGGTCTTTGCGCACGAGGAACTGGGTCATGACACCCATGCCCGGCCCCACTTCGAGCACCGGGATTCCGGGGCAGGCATCCACCGTATCGGCAATGTCCTGTGCGATTTTCAGGTCTTTTAAAAAATGCTGTCCGAGAAACTTTTTGGGCTTGACTGTCTTCATTGTTGTTTTTTTGTTTTATTTTTGTGGGGACAAAGGTAATTAAAAAATAGACATAGGCGGCATTGGAAACTTCTAAGATCATTCGTCATGCGTTGAAATTTGCGATTAAGCGAGCGCAGACAGAGCTTGCTCTGAATCTGCCGAGCGTGAGCAAATTATTCAAAATAGCCTTTCCTTTGGTGTTGGGAGGCTTGATTTTGTGGTGGATGTACCGTGATTTCGATTGGAACGGGCTGTGGGACGCGTTGAACGACGGGATGAATTGGACGTGGATGTGGCTTTCCATGCCTTTCGGCGTGTTGGCGCAAGTCTTGCGGGCGGCCCGTTGGCGGCAAGCCTTGGAACCGTTGGACGAACGTCCGCGTTTGTCTTCGTGCGTGCATGCCGTGTTCCTTTCATACGCCTCCAGTCTTGTGGTGCCCCGGGTGGGAGAGGTCTTGCGTTGCGGGGTACTGAAGAAATATGACGGGACTTCTTTTACGAAGTCCTTGGGGACGGTGGTGACCGAGCGTATGGTGGATTCCCTCCTGATGTTGTTATTGGCTGCTTTGACCGTCTTGCTGCAAGTCAAGGTGTTTATGGTATTCTTTGCCGAGACGGGAGTGAGTTTTGAAGAACTGGCCGGACGTTTCTCGGCAGCCGGTTATTGGGTCACGGCGGCCTGTTTGTTGGTCGTGCTGGTCTTTCTTGCCGTTTTGGCCAAGCGGTTGGCATGGTTCAACCACACCCGTAACCTGCTCCGCAATGTGGTGGACGGTGTACTTTCTTTGCGCAATGTCCGTCATGTCCCTATATATATAATGTATTCGTTTGGGATATGGGCTTCCTATTTCCTGCATTTCTATTTGACTTTTTATTGTTTTTCCTATACTTCGGGATTAGGGATTACGGCGGCTTTGATTGCTTTCGTGGTCGGCACGTTTGCCGTTTTGGTACCCACGCCGAACGGTGCCGGGCCGTGGCATTTTGCGGTAAAGACCATTTTGGTGCTCTACGGCGTATGCGAGTCGGACGCTGTCGTGTTCGTGCTCATCGTACATACGTTGCAAACCCTGCTCGTCATCTTGCTCGGGCTCTATGCTGCGGGGGCATTGGCCTTTACCCGCCGGAGGTGCTTGGCCGGAGGGGAGGACGGAACGGAATAAATTGGATTGTTGAACCATAATATAGGTTGTTATGAACGAGATTAAGAACTTGGAACCGCAGATCGTATGGAAGAATTTCCATGCGTTGACCCGCGTTCCGCGTCCGTCTGGACATTTGGAGAAAGTGCAGCAATTCCTGTTGGATTGGGCGGCTGCGCACGGTATAGAGGCTTTTAAGGACAAGGGCGAGAACATCGTCATGCGCAAGCCTGCCACGCCGGGGATGGAGAACCGCAAAAAAGCCGTCATGCAAGCCCATATGGACATGGTGCCGCAGAAGACGGCGGAGAGCCGGCATAATTTTGAGACCGACCCCATCGAAACCTACATCGACGGCGAGTGGGTGAAAGCCAAGGGGACGACCTTGGGCTCGGACGACGGAATGGGGGTGGCGGCCATTATGGCCGTGATGGAAGACGAGAGCCTGGAGCACGGCCCGTTGGAGGCATTGATTACAGCCGACGAGGAAACTTGCATGTACGGGGTCAACCATCTTGCGCCCGACACGTTGACGGGCGACATCCTGCTGAACTTCGACAACGAGACGATGGGCGAATTTGTGGTAGGAAGTGCCGGAGGGGTGAACGTCACGGCATCGATTTCCTATAAAGCCGTGGAGGCAGATCCGGCTGACGTGGCGGTCAGAGTGACGGTCAAAGGTCTGCGCGGCGGACATTCCGGTCTGGAGATTTGCGAGGGGCGTGCCAATGCCAACAAACTGATGGCGCGGTTCCTGAATATGGCCATTCGTGAGAACGAAGCGCGTTTGGCTTCGTGGAAAGGGGGCAATATGCGCAATGCCATACCTCGTGAGAGCGAAGCGGTGGTGACGGTACCGGTCGATGATGTCGATGAGTTACAGGGACTGGTGGAATATTGTACGGAAATGTTTGCCGAAGAATACCGCGGGGTGGAAGAAAACATCGTGATGACGATGGAGCGCGTGGATTTGCCTGCTACCCAAGTGCCGGAAGACATTCAGGACAACGTGCTGGATGCCATTATGGCTTGTCATGACGGTGTGCTCCGCTACATCCCGTCCATTCCGCACATCGTGGAGACCTCGTCCAATCTGGCGATTGTCAACGTGACGCCGGAACGTGCGGAAGTGCTGATTCTGGCACGCAGTTCGAGCGAGAGCATGATGGACTATATCGGAACCATGTTGGAAAGTTGCTTCAACATGGCGGGCATGAAGGTGGAATTCAGTGGCCGTTACGGGGCATGGCAGCCTAATTTCGATTCGCAGATTACGGCACAGATGGTGGAAATCTATAAGGAAATGTTCGGCGAAGAGGCATTGGTGCAGGTGGTGCATGCCGGTTTGGAGTGCAGTCTTATCGGGGAGGTATATCCCGATATGGACCTGGTAAGTTTCGGTCCTACGCTCCGTTCGCCGCATACGCCGGATGAGCGTTGCCATATTCCTTCGGTGGCCAAATTCTGGGCGTTCCTGAAAGAACTGCTCCGCCGGATACCGGAGAAGGCATAAATTTTTTCCATGAAGGCCATGGTATGTTTGGGAGATAATGGGAGGCATGCCACGGACGGATGACCGCATGGCGTTGTGGAGATTTCTTACTGCTTTGGTTTGTATTCGTAAATTGCTGTGCTTTAGTCTATTGAATGCTCTAAAAAGTTCTCCTTAGATTCGCAAATCAATCTGCGCCAAACGAAAAATCAATCGCTTGAGACTGATTTTTCGTTTGGCGCAGAACGATTTTACCACTTCCTCACTTGTTGTTTTGTCGTGGCTTTTCTGTTTTTTGGGCTTTGAGTACGGGTGAACTGGAAACCCGGTCGGTCTGTGATGTACGGTTTTTAGAATATTATAACGTTGAATAGTTTCATTTCTCAAGAAGAATGCCGTTATTTGCATAAATCAGTACTAAAAACCAAAAGAAATAACTATGAAGCAAAAAATCTTATGGAGTATATGCGCGATGTTCCTTTGTTTCGGAACAGGGTGCCCGGCTGCGAGTTTCGATGATTTATGGAAACAAGTGGAAAAATATGAAAGACAAGATTTACCGAAATCAGCTTATAAGGTAGTGGGACAGATAGCCGCCAAGGCGGACAAAGAGCGGCAAAAAGGTCAGCAGATGGCAGCTTTGCTCTACGGTTGCAAGCTCCGTCAGGACATCGTACCCGACAGTTTTTATTCCGACATCATGAAATTGGAACGGCTCAAACGGCAGACTGCCGACGAGGTTCAACGGGCGGTGCTGGCCTCCGTGTTGGGAGAATTGTATGAAGACAATGCCAACCGTAACCGGAATTACAGCGACCGGACGGACGCTCATCCCGACAGCATCCGCGAGTGGTCGTGGGAACAGTTCATGAAGGTCTCGTCGGAGAATTACCTGCTGTCCATGGCCCGTCCGGACTTGTTGGCAGCAGCCAAAGCCGCCGACTACATGCCTTTTGTGGAAAAAGGGAAGGATGCCGGTTACTTCGGCGGGGACTTGCTGAATGTCATCGGACGGCGGGCAGTGCAGGCGAGGGCGAACAAGGGCGAAGGCTCGTATGCGCTCGATACGGTTTATGCCCGGATGTTGGCCGTTTATCGCGCCCGGGGAAACCGTGAGGCGGAATTGCTCGTGTCCGTCGATTCCGTTGCATTTGCCATCGGGCGGGGCGATGCGGAACTGGTGGGGCAAACCGACGGCTTGTCTCCCGAGGAAACTGAGCGCGTGGTGTTGCAATCACCGGCTTATAAAGCTTACGAACGGTTGCTTTCCCGTTTCGGCGATTTGCCTTTGTCGGCCGAAGTGTATTTGGGCATGTTGGATTTGGAGGTCACGCCGGGCACGAAGGTGGCTTGGGCTGAGGAAGGATACGCGAAATATAAGGCATATCCGCGTGCCAAGGAATTGCTGAACCGGAAACGGCAGTTGGAAGCTCCCTCTGTTTTCCTCCGCTTCCCTGCGGAGGTTTATCCCGGCATCCCGAACGAGTATGTCGTGGAGCATCGCAACGTGGCAGGCATGTCGTTGAGTTGGTATCAGCTTCCCGACGGCTATCCCGAAGCGGAGGCGCGGAGGGCGGAGTATCGGAAAGATGAGGCTGCCTATGTGCGGAAATACGGGGTGTTGCGGAAAACGGAGCGTTTGGAATGGCAGGCGCAACCGGCTTTCCTGGAGGTTAAAGATACTTTCCGGTTGGCCTGTCCCGGTGTGGGCTATTTTGTGGTGGTCGGAAAGACCGATGGTGAAGCTTCATCCGGCGGCAAGATGGTGGCTTCTCTCCGCGCTTCGCGTTTCGAGGTGGTGGCCGGAGACTTGCCGGACAGCACGAGCCTCTGTACGGTAGTCGACGCGCAAACGGGTGCTCCCATACCGTCCGCCACCGTGGAGTGGTGTGCCGAAAAGGACGTGGTTTACTCCACGCAGACGGATGCCGAGGGAAAGGCCAGATGGAACTTCGCGGATTACAGGAAAAAACATGCCGGCCATTACAGCCTTTCCATCAAAGTGAGGAAGGGGGACGACCGTTATAAAACAGAACACAGTTGTACCTTCCGGCAGCCTTACCGGAGGGATGACGGAACGCATGGCGAGGAACGCCTTTACACCGACCGCTCCGTGTACCGCCCCGGCCAGACGGTCTACGTCGGGGGCTTGTGTTGGGACCGGACGCATGACCGGCAACAGGCCGCAGGAGGGCGCAAGGTGGTACTGGTCTTGCGTGACTCGAACGGGAAGGCCGTAGCCGAACAGACGGTGGAAAGCGACGAATGGGGAACGTTTTCTGCCACATTTGCCTTACCCGTGAAAGGGCTTTCGGGGCGTTATGCCGTGCGTACGGGGAACAACAGCGTAGGCTTTACGGTGGAGGAATACAAACGACCGACCTTTGAAGTCCGTCTGGATGAGATTACGGCGCGTTATCAGGCAGGCGACACTTTGTGCTTGGCCGGTACGGCCATGGGTTATAACGGGGTTCCGCTCCGGCAGGCTCGCGTGACGGCTGTTTCCGTTGTGGGCAGTTGGTTCTACAGGGTGAACCGGGAGGGAGAGGATATTCCGCTCGACACGGTTTATACCGGTGAAGACGGACGCTTCACGTTGCGTGTCCCGGTGCGTGAGGCCGGGAGGCGTGGACCAAGGTATGGTGCCCGACAGTTCGTGGATGTGTCGGTCATGGGTACGTCCGGCGAGACACAGACGGCTAAAACGTCCTTCCCTTTGAACAAGGAAGGCCTGCGGCTTACGTTAGAGGCCGGTGCGTATTGGACGAAGGATAGTTTGCCCGCTCTTAAGGCTGTGGTGCAAACGAATGCCGGTGCCGAATTCAAGGGCAGGGTGGAAGTGACGGGTGAAATCTACCGGATGCAAGATGGGAAACAGGTGGAAAAGGTGCTTTCCGGCTTTGCCTTCCCTGCCAATAAGCCGGTACGCTTGTCGGAATTGTCCGCACTTCCGTCCGGCAGTTACGAGATGCGGTTGCGTGCCGTGACGGAGTCTGATACGCTTGAATATGCCCATCCTTTCGTGCTCTTCAGTTTGTCCGACCGGTATCCCGGAGGTGGCGAAAAATATTTCTATTATTGTATAGACGATACGGTCTCGGTCGGTCGTCCCGCCCGTCTGATGGTAGGCAGCGGGGCCGACAGCGTGTCGCTTTTCTATATGCTGTTCTGCGAAGACCGTATCTTGGAAGAGAAGGTTTTCCATTTTTCGGATTCCATCTTGCATTTCGAGTATCCTGAGGTGCCTGCCGGAGCAGACGGTCTTCAGGCGATATTCTATTTTGTCAAAGACGGACAGTATTACGGCCAGAGCCAGCATCTCATTCGTAAACAGTCGGACCGTAGGTTACGCCTCTCGTGGACTTCTTTCCGCGACCGCTTGCTGCCGGGAAGCGAAGAGACATGGAACCTCCGCATAACCCGGCCCGACGGCCTGCCCGCCCCGGCACAGTTGATGGCCACGCTTTACGATGCCTCGTTGGACGGCATACAGCCGCATGCGTGGAATTTTTCTCGTTATGTCCCGCTCTCTTTGCCTCGTGTGTATATAAATAAGTTTTGGTTGTATGGTGGAGACAATATGTCCTACCATGCTTCGGTGCGGCGTGAATCCGTTAAGCCCCTGCGGTTCGACTATTTCAATCCGATGATGATGGCGTGGGGCGGCTTGCGCACCGTGGAAGAGGTGCTCATGATTACGGACAATAGCCTGGCAGTGGGTGCGGCACCGCGCAGCGGTAGGATAGCCGGGGTGGAAATGAAGTTTGGGAAGCAGAAAGCCGCATCTGCGGCCGGTGCGCCTGAATACATGGCTTTGAAATCCCCCTCGGAGGAGGAGCAAGCTTTGGTGGAAGGTGCCGCAAAGGCGGAAATGGATAAGGCTCCGGGCGTGGCCGTCCGTGAGAATCTGAATGAAACGGCCTTTTTCTATCCCCGTTTGATGGCCGATACGAGCGGCGTGGTGACCTTGCGCTTCACTTTGCCCGAAAGCCTGACAACGTGGAAGTTCATGGCTTTGGCCCATACGAAAGACATGATGGCGGGCTTGTTGACGGACGAGGTGGTGGCCGCCAAGGAGGTGATGGCCCAACTCAGCCTGCCGCGTTTCGTGCGGATGGGCGACCGTGCCATGCTTTCGGCTACGTTGTTCAACTTGACAGAGAAAACGTTGGAAGGCAAGGCCACGATGGAAGTGTTCGACCCGGCTACGGGCGAGGGTCTTTGGAAAGAGACGGTGAAGGTGGAGATGGAGGCGGAATCGGATACGGTGGTGTCTTTTGCCTACACGCCTTCAGGCATTGTATCCTTACCGGCTTGCCGCATAATCTTCGAAGCCGGGGAACATACCGACGGAGAACAGCGTTACCTTCCCGTTTTGGAGGACAAGGAATGGCTGACGCAGACCCAGCCTTTCGTGGTGTCGCACGAGGGAGATACGGTGATACGGCTCGGCGGTTTGTTCCAAGACAACCATCCTGAGGCGGAGCACCGTCGTCTGACGGTGGAATATACGGTCAATCCCTTGTGGTATGCCGTGCAGGCCCTGCCTTCCGTGCTGGAGCCACGGACGGATGATGTGCTCTCATTGGGCGCGGCCTATTATGCTTCCACGCTTTCTTCTACGTTAGCCGTACGGTATCCGCAGGTGAAAACGGCGGTAGAATTTTGGCAACGCGAGGCGGGTGAAGAGTTCAAAAGTCCTTTGTCTGGCGGGGAAGACCTGACCGGTATCGTGCTGGAAGAAACACCTTGGGTGGCCGATGCCGAGATGGAGACACAGCGGTTGATGGCTTTGCAACAGTTGTTCGATGCCAACCGTCAGGCTGATTTGCGCCGCCGATTTGCCGAGGCTTTGGGTAAGTTGCAACGTGGCGATGGATCCTTCGGTTGGTTCGAAGGGATGTCCGGCAACGCATGGCTGACAGGACGTGTGGCCCGTCTGTTGCTCCGGAGCGGAGCGGGCGTAAAGACAGACAGCCTCTTGACGCAGTATGTGGACGTGAAGAAGATGATGGTTTATTTGATGGGTAAGGCACACGAAGAAATCATCACGGATAAGGAAAGCCTGCGCGAGCATAAAATCCATGCATACGGAGGTTCCTATTGGTTGGATTACCTTTATTTGGCAAGCCTGAGCGATGTGACGTGGTTTGATGCGTCTGTCCGTAAGGACTTGGGATATATGCAAAGCCGTATTCTGGATTGTGTGGAACAAAGAGAGGCTGACGGAAAAAGACGGATGGCGGGGGATAGTGACAGGCTATCTCTTACCGAAACCGCCCAGGCCGTCATCGTATTGCGCTATATGGGCAAGGCTGATGCCGCCGCCGGACTGGTACGTTCTTTGCGTGAACATTTAGTGGACGGGGCAGAAGGGTTGCATCTGGAATATCCGTCTAACGGTTTTGTGGGTTCCGACCGGAAGATTGCGGTGCATACATTGTTGATGGAAGCATTGTCTGCTCCGGGAAACGCGGATGAAAAGGAACAAGAGGGACTGTGCCGCTGGCTGTTGTCGCAGAAGCGTTTGCAGGCCTGGGGGACTACCACGAGCAGTATGGACGCCGTGTATGCCTTGATGCAAGGGCAAAAACAGGATTTGGTCTTGCGCTCGAATGATGTGGTCCGGTTGGAAAGTCCGAAGGGTGAAGAACTGGCCGTATTGAAATCTTCGGAAAGCAAGTTGGCCGGTTTGGGTACGGTGACGGCTACGGTGGAAGGCCACGAGTTGTCGAAAGGTGCCGGTTTGTTGAAAGTGGAAAAGGCGGAAGACCGTCCGTCCGCTTGGGGTGCGGTGTATGCGCAATACCGTTTGCCGCTGTCCGAGGTCGGCAGTTCCGCTTCGGGTCTTCGCATTCGTCAAGAAGTGGACAATGAACATCCCCGTGTGGGCGACCGCGTGACGCTCCGTTACGTGCTCACGTCCGACCGCGACTATGAGTACGTCCGTCTGAAGGCGGGACGCGCGGCTTGTCTGGAGCCTGTGGAATCCCGTTCGGGCTATGAATACCGCAATGGTTTGGGGTATTATAAGGAGGTGAAGGACGCTTCGACGAACTATTTCTTCGAGCGTTTGCCCAAGGGAACTTACGTGATAGAGGCGGAATGCTACGTGGAACGTGCCGGACGCTATGCCCTCGGTGCAGTGAAGTTGAATGGAGTGTATGCACCCGAGTTCAGTGCATACGGGGCAGGAACGGTATTGGAGGTACAGCCGTAAGCATGCTTCTTATAACGTCTTGTTTCTAACTTTGTAAATGATAGATAATGCAAATGGCGGGAGCGAAATCTTTTTTCTGCGTATTGTGGAGCTTGTGTCTGTGTGGTGTCATGGTGGGGCGTGCGGCCGACTATGATGCCTTATGGAAGCAAGTGCGACAATTTGAACGGCAGGGGCTGACAAAATCTGCTTATGAAATCGTGGAGCAAATCGGTGTGAAAGCTGACAAAGAGCATAAGGAGGGGCAGCAGATGGCAGCTTTGATATATGGCTGCAAACTCCGTCAGTGTATCGTTCCGGACAGTTTTTATGCCGACATAGTGCGTTTGGAGAAATTGAAACGAGACGCCCGGGATGAAGTACGGCGAGCGGTGTGGGCCTCCGTATTGGCCGGTTTGTATAAGGACAATGCAGGTCGCAACCGGAGTGTATGGCTTAAAAAAGTCAAGGGACCGGAAAGAATGCGTGAATGGGCAAGTGGAGAATGGAAAGATGCTTCGGATGCGAACTTCGACTTATCGCTGTCTCATCCGGAATTGTTGGCCGAGGTGAAAGCTGCCGACTATTTGCCTTTCATCGAGCAAGGGGAACATGCTGCCTATTTCGGAGGTGATCTGCTGAACGTCATCGGGCGACGGGCTGTAATGGCACGGAAGGACTACAAAGCGAAAGAAGACCGTGAGGCTGTGGCCGGGTATTGTGCGAAGATGCTGCAAGAGTATCGTAGCCGGAGAAACAGGGAAGCGGAGCTTCTGGTGTTGCTCGACTCTTTGGCTCAGTCGTCCGATGAAATGGTAGGGGAGACCAACCGGTTTGTTTGGGAAGCAAGTTCGGAAGAAAGGGAACGGAAGGAGTTGGACGAAAGGGGATATGGAGACTATTGTCGGTTGCTCGATCGTTTCGGTGATTTGCCTTTGGCAGCCGAAGTTTATTTGCAATGGATGGATTGGAGTGTCACGGCCAAGCGGAAGATAGAATGGGCGGAAGAGGGTTGGAAGAAATATGCTTCGTATCCTCGTGCCAAGAAGTTGCGGGAACGAAAGGATGCCTTGCAGGCTCCTTATGTCAGCATTTCAAAGCGTGACATTCTGTATCCCAGAAAGACATATCGTTGGACGGTTAATTATCGCAATACGGAAACTGTTGCTTTACAATGGTTCAGGATGCCGGAAACCGTACGGAAGGACTCTCTTGATGTATGGAAGGAACGTAAGGTGTTGGTGGATTTTGTGAAGGGGAACGGTCGTCTGGTGAAGTCCGTACAGGTGAAACTGAAGGAGGGACAACCTTGGGAAGATTTGAAGGATACACTGGAAGTCGAAACTCCCGGGCTGGGATTGTATGTGGTTTGTATGCGGCCGGAGGGTGTGCTTGGAATGGAAGAGGGACTGCTGTATCCCATTTGTGTGACTCGTTTTCGGGTCGTGACATTGGGTTGGCCGGACAGTTGCTTGCAGTGCCGTGTGATGGACGAGACGACAGGTAAGCCGGTGGAGGACGCAGAGGTAGAGGTTTATGTCCGTGACAGTTTGACAGCCCGGGGTGTGACGGCTGCGGACGGTGCGTTTGTAATCCGTTTTCCGGTGAAGGAAAAGCGTTCTTTGGACGAGATGAAACTTCATGTGGCCAAGGGGGAAGACCGTTATCTTTTTGCAGAAGAATGTGGTTGGGAATATAGGTACAACGATAGATGCCAACCGGAAGAGGACGGCGCGTTGTATACGGACCGAGAGGTATATCGCCCCGGACAGAGCGTATATGTCGGAGGACTTTGCATGATAATGGGTGGCGGTGAAGAACGGGTGCTGCCCCGGCGGAAGTTCGAACTCAGGCTGAAGGATTCTCGGGGTAAGACGTGGGCAACGAAAGAAGTGGTGAGCGATGAAATGGGGACAGTGGCTACGGAGTTTGTCTTACCTCGGTCTTGCCGGGCCGGACGCTATTACATTACCGGGATATATGATTTATGTTATTTCAATGTGGAAGAATACAAACGTCCTGCTTTCGAGGTCAAGTTGGATAAAAGAAAGGAACTCGGGGATACCGTGTTCCTGATAGGGGAAGCTCGGAATTTTATGGGAGTTCCGGTTCGTGATGCCCGGGTCACGGCAACTTCGTCATCGAGGAATTGGGTATATTCCCAGACTTATAGCGAGAAAGAACCGGTTGCGTTGGATACGGTGTATACGGATGCGGAGGGATGGTTTGTACTGCCTTTGCCTCTTAATAGGGAGGGTAGGCGGACCGGAAGGGGAAGTTACAGGATTGTGGATGTATACGTGACGGATAGGAACGGACAGACACAGAACATTACGAAAAACGTTCCCACAGGACCGACCGAAATGCAAATAGGTTTTTCTGTAGGGTCATATTATTGGCATCGTGACAGATTGCCTTCCGTTAAGGTCGGCTTGCGTGAAATTAACGGTGGGGAGCACCCACGTACGGCCCGGGTATTTTATCATCTTTTCCGTTATGGACCGGAAGGGCGGTTGGATACGGTTTGGATGGAGCGTCCTATACAAGCCAATGTACCGATGACTTTGACGGAAGTGAGGGACTTGGCATCCGGAGAGTACAGATTGCAGATGGAGGCCGTGGCCGGGGAAGATACCGTGAGGGCGCGTGCACGGGATTTTGTATTGTTGGACTCTACGAACACACGGCCGATAAATGGAAGTTTGGATTGGTTTGATTGTGTGGAGGATACGATAGCCCCGGGATGTCCTGGACGGATTGAAGTAGGGAGTGCCGGAAAGGACGTGACTTTGTTTTACACCTTACTTTATAAGGATCGGGTTCTGGCTGATACGCTTTATACAATCAGTGATACTATCTTGACGTTTTCCTATCCGCAAGCCTTGGACTATGGGGATGTCATGGAAGCCGTGTTCTATTTCGTCAAGGACGGAAGCATGTATAAGCATAGACAAACTTTGAAGGCCGGGCGTCCGTCAAAGCAGTTGCGTATGGAATGGACTTCTTTCCGTGACGGTTTACAGCCGGGAACGGAGGAAACTTGGAGGTTACGTGTGGTGACCACAGACGGGCGACCGACATCCGCACAAGTGATGGCAACACTTTATGATGCGTCTCTTGAGGGTAAGTTCCCGCATCAATGGAGTGTGCCTTATAAGTATTGTGGGTCATGGGTATATTATAGTTTTAATGACTACGACGGGAATTATTTTTCTTTGAGGACTCAGAAAAAGGTAGAAACCTCAACCGTCAAAAAATTGTGTTTCGATACTTTTGGGGCGAATTTCCTGAATTGGAGAAAAGCGATGGAAGATGTACAGGGAATTACGAAGCGGGAATCCCAAATTTATGATTGTTTGGAAGAAAGTCCTCGTCCTGCCCCTTTGATGCGTTCTGCCCGTGTGGAGGATGGAAGTTTCATGCCGTCTGAGGGACAAGGGAAGGATGAAGACGATGAAATGCGCATCCCGATCCGTAGAAATCTGAACGAGACGGCTTTCTTTTATCCTCGTTTGATGGCCGATGAGAACGGAGAGGTGACGATACGTTTCACCTTGCCGGAAAGCCTGACGACATGGAAATTCATGGCTTTGGCTCATACGAAAGATATGATGACGGGTACGTTTACGGACGAGGCGGTGTCATCCAAGGACGTGATGGCCCGGCTTGACTTGCCCCGTTTCGTAAGGATGGGCGACCATGCCGCGCTTTCTGCCTCGCTTTATAACCTGACACAAAAGACTATCAAGGGCAAAGTGACGATGGAGGTGTTCGACCCGGCTACAGAGAAAACATTGTGGAAGAAGACACGTAAGCTGGAGGTGGCAGCCTCCGCTGATACGGTGATGACTTTTACTTACGTACCCGTGGAGGGCGTGACGCTGTCGGCTTGTCGCGTTTTGTTCGAAGCGGACAGCCATAGCGACGGAGAACAACGCTATCTTCCGGTCTTGGAAGACAAGGAATGGCTGACGCAGACCTTGCCTTTCGTAGTGTCACATGCAGGAGATACGGTCATCCATCTCGATGGCTTGTTCCAAAACCATCATTCGGATGCGTCACGGCGCAGCTTGACAGTGGAATATACGGCCAATCCTTTGTGGTATGCCGTCACGGCACTACCTTCGGTGCTGGAACCTTCGACAGACGATGCGCAGTCTTTAAGTGCTGCCTATTATGCTTCCACGCTTTCCACTCGTTTGTCTTCGCTTTATCCGCAGTTGAAGAATGCCGTTGACTTGTGGCTGTATGAAAGCGGCGAAGAATTGGAAGGCTCTCTTTCCATGCAGGAAGAACCGGCCGGTGTCGTGTCGGACGAAACTCCTTGGATGATAGGTGCGAAGAGGAAAACACGGCTCATGCAGGAATTACAGCAACTTTTTGACCGTAACCGACAGTGTGATTTGCGCCGCCAATTTGCAGAGAGTTTGGGCAAACTACAGCGGGAAGACGGTTCTTTCGGTTGGTTCAACGGGATGTCCGGTAGTATGTATATGACTTACGGAGTGGCACGTGCGCTGTTGCGTAGTACATCCGGCATAGAAAACGACAGTGTCCTGACGGAGCATGTGGATGTGCGGCAAATGATGGAATATTTATTCGGTCGGGCGCATGAAGACGTACAACGGGACAAAGAGAACCTGCGTGTACACAAGGTATATGCATACGGCAGTTCTCGTTGGCTGGATTATCTGTATCTGGCCACGCTTTGCCCGGAGGGATGGTTGACGTCATCCTCTCGGAAAGATATGGATTACATGAGGGAGCGTCTTTTGGAATGTCTTCCGGCGGCGGCTTCTTCTAATAAAAAGCGGCTGATGGGCGATGAGGAACGTATGTCTTTGCCGGAGATGGCTGAGGCGGCCGTAGTCTTTCAGCGTATGGGGAAGGCCGAAGAGGCCGAGTTGTTGATGACTTCCCTTCGCGAACATCTGGTGGATGATGCCGAAGGATTGCACATCGAATATCCGTCTAACGGCTTTTACGGTTCGGCGCGGAAGATAGCCGTCCATACGATGCTGATGGAGGCTTTTCTCGCAGAGGAATTTCCGGACAGTCGTGTTACAGAGGGGCTTTGCCGTTGGCTGCTGGCTCAGAAGCGTTTGCAGGATTGGGGAACTTCTACGGGTAGTGTGGATGCCATTTATGTCTTGTTGCAAGGACAGCCGGAAGGTTTGACGTACCGTGCGTATGATGCCATTCGCTTACTTTCTCCGCAAGGGAAGGAGTTGGCTCATGCAGTATCTTCGGTGGGAGATTGGGTCGGTTTAGGCGCGGTATCGGTATCTGTAGGAGGAGACGACCTGAAGAAAGGGGTTGGTGCTCTGGCTGTGACGAAGACAGAAGAACGTCCTTCGTCGTGGGGGGCCGCGTATGCTTGTTTTCAGTTGCCTTTGGATGAGGTGGAATCGTCCGCTTCGGGTCTTCGCATCCGTCAAGAAGTGGACAATGAGCATCCTCGGGTGGGTGACCGCGTGAGGCTCCGTTACGTGCTCACGTCCGATCGCGACTATGAGTATGTCCGTCTGAAGGCGGGACGTGCGGCTTGTCTGGAACCTGTGGAATCCCGTTCGGGCTATGAATACCGTAATGGTTTGGGGTATTATAAGGAAGTGAAGGACGCTTCGACGAACTATTTCTTCGAGCGTTTGCCCAAGGGAACTTACGTGATAGAAGCGGAATGCTATGTGGAACGTGCCGGACGCTATGCCCTCGGTGCAGTGAAGTTGAACGGAGTGTATGCACCCGAGTTCAGTGCATACGGAGCAGGAACGGTATTGGAGGTGAGCGAATGAAACAGGTATTGAATATAACACTCGGTATGGGGATGCTGTGGCTCTCCGCAGGATATGCGGAAGCTCAGCAAGTGGAACTCTTGAAACCGAAAGATTTGGGACGATGGAACATTCCTCCGGGGAATTACAGTGGGATAACGCCGATAGGAGACGGGCGCTATGCCGTGGTGAGCGACAAGGAGGCGCAAGACGGATTCTTTGTGTTCCGTATCCGGCAGGATGAGCGGACGGGACAGGTGACCGAGGTGGTGAATGAAGGATTCCGTGGAACGGATTCCGCATTGAAAAGCGGTAGGGATGCGGAGGGTGTGGCTTTCGTGCCGGAAGATTCTTTGGTGTGGGTAAGCGGAGAAGCCGACCAACGTATTGTGGCCTATCGGATGGACGGCACACCGGTACACCGCGAACTGGCTGTTCCTCCGGCATTGGGACGGTCGGCCATTACGCCGAATTATGGTTTCGAAGCTTTGGGTTACGACCGTGCGTCCGAACTTTTCTGGATCGTGACCGAGAATGCTTTGAAAGCCGACGGCAGGGTAGCGGAACCCGGTGCAGAACATGGCGTTTGCCTTCGTTTGCAAAGTTTCGGGCGTGACGGGCTGCCGCGCGCGTCATATGCTTATCCGTTGGACATGCCCGAATCGGAGGCCAAAGGAAAACAGTATGCTTTCGGGGTGGTCGCGATCTGGCCGCAGGAAGGCGGACGCTTGTGGGTGATGGAACGGGAATTCAATGTCCCGAAGAGGCGGTTGAAAGCCCGTACCGATATGAAGATTTATGAGGTAGTACCCGGTTCCGGAACGGCACTTCAGGAAAATACCCCGTCGGAACGGTTGTCCGGCTACGCTTTGAAAAAGGAACCGGTTGCGGCTTTTTCCACCCGCATGCGTCTGGTCAGGCCGAAACTGGCCAATTACGAAGGGCTGTGCGAAGGAAGTCGTCTGGCCGACGGACGGCGTACATGGCTGCTCGTGAGTGATTCGCAGGGTGGTTATGGAAACAGATTGTGTCATTTGCGGGATTGGATTCGCGTTTGTGTCTCGCCTAAAATAAAATGAATATGAAGAAGAAAAGTTTTTGGAGGCAAGGAATTTTAGCCCTTTGCCTGGCGTGTATGTGTTTCGCCTGTGGCGGTGGCGAAAAGAAAGCTCCGTTGGGGCCGTCCAAGGGACTGCCCGGAGAGTTGTTGTTGATTGTAGATGCTTCGCTTTGGAAAACGAGCGCCCGTGACTCGTTGGAAGATGTGTTGAAAGGCAGTGTGCCCGGTTTGTCGCAACATGAACCCATGTTTCGGATGATACGGATCTTTCCGGAAAATTATTCGGGGCAATACTCCACGATGCGCAATATCATCGAGGTACGTGAGGACCCTCAAGCCGATGGGGTGGAGATGGGAGTGGCGTATAATGTGAAAGCCGTGCCGCAGACTTATGTGAACATCAAGGCGCGGGACGTAGCTTCGCTCAACCATTTTCTGATGACCCATCGGGAGCAGATAACCGATTTGTTCCTTGCTTCGGAAATGCAGTGGGAAGCAGCGCGTTTGAAGAAAAAGTACAGCAAGATTGTGGACGACGCGTCGCGGGAACTTTTTGGCTATACGGTGAAGGTGCCGGCAGATATCGCTAAGGTCAAAAAGGGGGAACAGTTTATCTGGGCTTCGTCAGACCGTCAGACACAAGATATGAACTATGTGTGTTACAGTCTTCCGTTGGCAGACAGCAGCATGTTGTTGACCAAACGGTGGGTAGAACTGCGTGATTCGGTCATGAAACGGAATATTCCCGGTTCGACACCCGAGAACTGGATGACCACCACACGTGAAAACGGCGAACCGTTGGTGGTGCAGCGGTCGGTTCAGTTGGCCGACGGGCGTCAGGTATATGAGATGCGCGGTCTGTGGGAGATGCGAAAAGGGGCGCTCGGCGGTCCTTTCGTGTCGTTGGCATATCCAGACTCTGCGCAGGGGCGTTTGTTGGTGACGGAAGGTTTTATTTATTCGCCCGATACGAACAAACGCGACCTGGTGCGCCGCATGGAAGCCGCCTTGCGTACGTTAGCTCCGGTGAAACCTTGAAAAAAACGGTTCCTTCCTTGTGGGATGGGGCCGTTTTTCTTATCTTTGTTCTCACGAAGATAGGATGCGGTTCGGCATAGACCAATCAGAAAACTGCGTTTTCGTTTGTCTCTGCGCTCACCTTTCACTATCTTTGTACCAAATGAAAGTACGAATATGTCTGTAAAAAGAACCTTCCTGAGCGTTTGGGGAATGATACTGGCGGGAGTTGTGTGGGCACAACCCCGGCTTGCCATAGACCGCGATGTGGCCAACATGGGTGAGATTATGTTTCAACTGCCTTCTAAAGTAAACTTTACGTTGCGCAACACGGGGACTGACCCGTTGAGTATCACGGAAGTCATCCCTTCATGCGGCTGTACGGCCGTAGACTGGACGCGCGAGCTGATAGCCCCCGGAGCGGAAGGTACGATCACAGCGATATATGACGCCAAGATGCTGGGCGTTTTCCAGAAAGACCTTGAGGTGTACACCAATGCTTCGGACGAGCCGGTTTATTTGCATATACAAGGGCGCGTGGTGTCTAAGTTGTCCGACTATTCAGGTTCTTTTCCCATAGATTTGGGGAATGTGCGATTGAATATCAACAATATAGAATTTGACAATGTGAACCGCGGAGATCATCCGATGGTGGAACTGCAAATCGTCAATATGGGGCGGAAGAGTTACAAGCCTTATCTGATGCACTTGCCGCCTTATCTTTCGGCACAGTATTTCCCGGAGACGTTGAGCGGCGGGCGTATCGGCAAGATCATGCTCACTCTGGACAGTGAGAAGTTGCACCAGATGGGGTTGACGCAGACTTCCATCTACTTGGCCCGTAAGGTGGGCGACAAGGTGTCGGAGGACAATGAGATTACGGTTTCTTCCGTGTTGTTGCCCGACTTTTCGTCTTTGTCGGCGAAAGACAGGGAACAGGCACCTCACATGGAGCTTTCCGCCGACACATTGGACATGGGCGAACTGGGACGGAAGCGTAAGAAGTCGATGACAGTCCTTGTGAGCAATAAGGGCAAGCGTACGCTCGAAATCCGGACTTTGCAAGTCTTCAATAAAGCTTTGGTTGTGGGGTTGAGCGACCGGAATATTGAGCCGGGTGAGACGGCGAAGCTGAAAGTCACGGTGTTGGCTAAATATCTGAATAAAGTGAAGAGCAGCCCGCGCGTGTTGTTGATTACGAACGACCCTGCCCGCTCGAAAGAGATTATTACCGTAAACGTGAAGCAATAAAGATGACGGCTATGGAACATCCTGAGAACAGTGCGGAATATAAGGGACTGACCGTGAACAGCGGCGTAGCCCAACCTTCGATTGTGAACCCGTACCTGAAGCGCGGCCGGTACCGGCATCGGCAGATGTCGGCAGGGGATTATGTGGAAGGCATCCTGAAAGGGGACGTGACGATACTCGGACGGGCCGTGACGTTGGTAGAAAGTACGAACCCCGCCCATCAGGCCGTGGCGCAGGAAGTGATAGAAAAATGCCTGCCCCATGCCGGGCGTTCCATTCGCGTGGGCATCAGCGGGGTGCCCGGTGCCGGGAAAAGTACAAGCATTGACGTGTTCGGCATCCATGTGTTGCAGGAGTACGGAGGCAAATTGGCCGTGCTGGCCATCGACCCGAGCAGCGAGCGGAGCAAAGGGAGTATTTTGGGCGACAAGACCCGTATGGAGAAACTGGCCGTGCATCCCGACTCTTTTATCCGTCCCAGTCCCTCGGCCGGTTCGTTAGGTGGTGTAGCCCGCAAGACGCGTGAGACGATCATCCTGTGCGAGGCTGCCGGTTTCGACAAGATTTTCGTGGAGACGGTGGGTGTGGGACAGAGCGAAACGGCCTGTCATTCCATGGTAGATTTTTTCCTGCTCATCCAGTTGGCCGGTACGGGAGATGAGTTGCAAGGCATCAAACGCGGTATCATGGAGATGGCCGACGGCATCGTCATCAACAAATGCGACGGGAACAACGTGGACAAGTGCCAGTTGGCCGCTACACAGTTCCGCAATGCGTTGCACCTGTTCCCGGCTCCTGAAAGCGGGTGGATACCACAAGTGCTGACCTATTCCGGCTTTTACAATTTGGGCGTGAAGGAGATTTGGGACATGGTGTACCGTTATATGGATTTTGTGAAAGGAAACGGATATTTCGAACATCGGCGCAACGAGCAGTCCAAATACTGGATGTATGAGACCATCAACGAGCAGTTGCGCAACAGTTTTTTCCAGAACGAACAAATTGTATCCCGTCTGGCTGAAGCCGAAGCCATGGTGTTGTCGGGACGGCAAACCTCTTTCGTGGCAGCCAAACAGTTGCTCGATGAATATTTCGCCTCGCTCCGGTAAGCGGAGGTGGTGCGTAGGAAACAGCCGGGACGGATGTGTGACATCCGTCCCGGCTGTTTTTCTTCTGGACAGGAAGCCCCGTCCTGTGTGTTTACGGTTGCATCCGCTTCCGGATGGCTTCGGCGCATTCCTCCATCAGCCACTTCGGAGTGGACGTGGCCCCGCAGATGCCTACCGAACGGCAGTCCTCCAACCAGGCGAAGTCAATCTCCGACGCGGCGTCCACCAGATACGAGCGCGGGTTCACGCTTCGGCATTCGTCGTACAAGACTTTTCCATTGGAACTTTTTTTGCCGCACACGAAAAGAATCACATCGTGGCGCGTGGCGAAATCGCGGATGTGCGGCATGCGGTTGGCTACTTGGCGGCAAATGGTGTCGTAGTAACGGAAGGTGGCTGTGGGAGAGATGTGCGCGCCGATGTATTCCACGATTTTCCGGAAACCCTCCAACGGTTTGGTGGTTTGCGAATACAGGCAAATGTCCCGGTTGAAATCCAGTTTGTCCATTTCTTCCGGAGATTCGATGACGATGGCCTTGCCGTCGGTCTGTCCCACGAGACCGAGCACTTCGGCATGGCCGTTCTTTCCGTAGATGACGATTTGTTTGCTTTCCGTGCCCCCCGCCTGGTATTCCTTTTTGATGCGTTCCTGTAAATGGAGTACCACAGGGCAAGTCGCATCTATGATTTCAATCCCGTTGGTTTCGGCTTGCCTGTACGTGGCCGGAGGCTCACCGTGGGCACGCAAGAGCACTTTGGCGTGGTGCAAGGTCGAGAACGTGGCGTGGTCGATGGTGATGAGGCCGAGTTTTTTCAGCCGGTCGCATTCCTTGCCGTTGTGCACGATATCGCCCAGACAGTAGAGCGTGGCTCCCCGTGCCAGCTCTTCTTCCGCCTTGTTGATGGCGCGGGTCACGCCGAAGCAGAAGCCCGACCCTTGGTCTATCTCTATCTTCATTTGTAAGAATCCTTTAAGTTTTAAGCACTGTGCCGTACAGTCCCTTTTTCCGTTTTGCTGAAGTTGTCGTTTCGTTCTGCTCCGAATGGAAAATCAATCGGAGCAGAACGATTTTTCAATCTCAAGAGATTGATTTTTTATTCTCAGTAGATTTTTTAGCCGACTCTATCTTGTTGGTATGCAATGGTTTGTATATTTGCATGGAATCCTCTTTATTCCGCTTCGGCAGCTTTGCGGAACCGGGCTGCGAGCCATTCCTTTTGTTCGGAAATCGTCATGTGGCTGTTGTCCAGTTCTATGGCGTCGTCGGCCTTACGGAGCGGACTTACGGCGCGGCTCGTGTCTATCCGGTCGCGTTCTTTCACGTTTTCCAGGATTTCCTCGTAACTGCCTTTTTCACCTTTGGCCTGCAATTCGTCATAGCGGCGTTGGGCACGGATTTCGGGTGAGGCGGTCACGAATATTTTGAGTTCGGCATCGGGGAACACCGTCGTGCCGATGTCCCGTCCGTCCATGACGATACCTTTTTCCCGTCCCATCTGTTGTTGGAGGCTGACCATGGCTTCGCGCACGAAACCGAGTGCGGCCACGATGCTGACTTTGGACGATACGGCCAGCGTACGAATGTCGTTTTCCACCAAGGTCCCGTCCAGATAGGTTTGTGGCTTTCCCGTCTCGGGATTGAGCTTGAAAGCGATGTCTATGTGCGGAAGGGCGGTTTTCAGGCGGTCGGTGTCTACCTCGTCGCCGTGGAATAGCCCGTGCCGGAGGCAGTAGAGCGTGACGGCACGGTACATGGCACCGCTGTCGATGTAAATATAGCCTATTTCGCGAGCTAAATCTTTGGCCATCGTGCTTTTCCCGCAAGAGGAAAAACCGTCTATGGCAATCGTGATTTTCTTCATGTCGTTCTGTATATTATAATAATGTATAAGCTGAAATGGGGACTTGTCTGTCCTTACAGGCGGTAGGACGCATTGAAGACGAAAGACGGGGCGGACAGGTGGTACTGGGCGTATGCCAGTCCGAAACCGAAACGGGAAAGCAGGATGCCCGCACCGGCACAAAGACCGGCGGCGTGGGAAGAGCCTGCCGCCTTCATTTCGTTGGCTTTCAGGAAGTTGTAACCCAAGGACAGGTACATGTAGTCGGTAGGCAGGAAATCCACGCCCGCTGCCAGATGGTTCATGAGCATCTTGCCTGTAGACAACTCTTCGCCCGATGCGAAATAGTAATCCTTGTCCCATCGTGTCAGGTCCACGAGGGTGACGGACACGCGGAATGGGGCGTGGTCGAATCCTTTCGTAAAACCGATTTGCATGGAGAAGGGCAGCTTTTCGTGAATTTCACCGAATGCTTTTACCTGTCCGCCCAGGTTGCGCGCTACGGCCGACAACGAGAAATCCGTGTTCTCGTTGTAGTAATTTACGCCCAAGTCTACGGCCAGTGCCACAGACGAATAGTCGCCGTATTTCGAATAGATGAACTTTCCTGTGGCACCACCGGCCCACCGGTCGTTCAGGTTGTAGGCATACATGCCGCTCAAAGCCATGTCCATGGCCGAGAAAGAGCCCACGGTGACGTTGTCGGCCGTGATTTCGTCCATGGTGCCGTAGTGGGCATATTGCGCCGTGACGCCCATTGTGGAACGTTCTCCCAATATCTTGACAAACGCCGCGCTCCCTACGTTACACCCTTGCAGGTAGGTCATGAAATTGAGATTCAGCGTCTTGTCGCTCACGGAACTGAGCAGTGCGGGGTTGCTGAAGACGAGCGACGCGTCGTCCTCTATCAGGGAGATATTGCGTCCGCCCAAAGCCGTGGAATGTGCGGACACAGGCATTTCCAAGAAGTTGAACACGGAGTTGCTTTCTTGGGCATGCGACGCGGCGGCAAGCAGGATATATAATGCTAAAATAAGCTTTTTCGTCATCTGAAATGAATTTTGTGGCCAAAGATACGGATTTTCTGAAATATCTGATTATATTTGCGCGATAATTCCGTATGGGCATACCGTTATGCAGATATAACGTGAAAAAGTCCGATTTAGGGTGTGGAACGAAAAAAAATGTGAGATTGGAAAAAAAATGGGGCGAAGCGCATGAGATATAAAAAAAATGTGCTACTTTTGCCCTTGCATGAAGAATACGTAAAAAGCTAAATATAATATGGAAATTAAAAAATCATTGAGCGCGGATCTCGAAGGCAAGAAAGGCACTGGATTACTGATGGGCTTTGTCTTGGCTCTTTCGGCCATGTTTGTCGCATTCGAGTGGACACAGCATGACAAGAAGGTTATTGAAACAGAACCTGTATTCACGGCGGCGATTGAGGAGGACATGATTCCCATCACGCAGCAGCCCGAAGTTGTGGCACCACCCCCGGCTGCAGCTCCGAAAATCGCTGAAATCATCAATATCGTGGACAATGAAACGGAATTGGTGGAGGAGGAAGTGGAAACTTCCGAGGAAGTGAACCAAGCCATTGTGACGACTCCGGGTACGGGGACAACGGCCGTAGCTACGGGACCGGTAGGCCCTGTGGTGGAAGAAGTGGACGAGAACCAGATTTATGACATCGTAGAGGAGAATCCTCGCTTCCCCGGTGGTGAAGAAGCTTGTATGAAGTGGTTGTCCGATAACATCAAGTATCCCCCTATTTGTGTGGAGCAAGGTATTCAGGGACGTGTATACGCTCAGTTCGTGGTGAACAAGGACGGTTCTATCGTGGATATTAAGATTGTGCGTAGTCCGGATCCTTATTTGTCGAAAGAGGCTGAGCGCGTGTTGAAGATGATGCCGAAGTGGAGTCCCGGTAAGCAAAGAGGTAAACCGGTACGTGTGAAGTTCTCATTGCCGGTGATGTTCAGATTGCAATAATATAATAAGATGTATAATGTAAGGAGGCTGCTCACGGCAGCCTCTTTTTGTGAAAAGTATAGCCTATGTATAATTGGAAAGAACTTTTAGATTACATTAACGGTGAGATTGCCGGAATGTCCTTCGAGCGTCAGCCGGCGGAACTCTATGCACCGATTCGTTACGTCCTTTCGATGGGGGGAAAGCGAATCCGGCCGGTATTGATGTTGATGGCTTATAACCTTTATAAGGAAAAGGTGGAGGTTATCGGATCCCAGGCCATGGCCATCGAGATTTATCATAATTATACGTTGTTGCACGATGATTTGATGGACAGGGCCGATATGCGGCGGGGCATGGCTACGGTGCATAAGAAATGGGACGACAATGCTGCGATATTGAGCGGGGATTCCATGCTGGTCATGGCTTACCGTTACATGCAGCAGGGTTGTCCGATGGAACAACTGGGAAACGTTATGGGATTGTTTACGGAAACTGCCCTTGAAATAGGAGAAGGGCAGCAATACGATATTGAATTCGAGACCCGTGCGGATGTCAGCGAAGAAGAATATATAGAGATGATTCGTTTGAAGACATCCGTATTGTTGGCTTGCGCGCTGAAAATCGGGGCATGGCTGGGGGATGCCCCCCGGCAGGATGCGGAGCTTCTTTATCGTTTCGGCGAGAATCTCGGCCTGGCTTTCCAGTTGCAGGATGATTACTTGGATGTATATGGCGACCCGGCGGTCTTCGGTAAGAAAATAGGAGGGGATATCCTGTGCAACAAGAAGACTTATATGCTGATTAATGCGTTGGGGCGCGCTTTGCCTGCCGACCGTGAGCGGTTGGAACAGTGGTTGGAAAAAGAAGAGGGGACTTATGCGCCCGAAGAAAAAATCGCCGCCGTGACAGAACTGTATGATAAGATAGGTATCCGTGCCTTGTGCGACGAGAAAATCCGTTTCTATTTTGAACGGGCTCGTGAAATTCTGGATAAGGTGAATTTGCCGGAGGAGCGGAAGGAACCGTTGTGGGAGATGGCGCAAAGTTTGTTGAATCGGAAGTCTTGAAGGAACGGGGAAGTCGGTGATGAGAATAATTGATACGCATGCCCATTTGTTCGATGAGGTTTTTGCCGAAGATTTGGAAGAGGTGGTTTCCCGTGCTTTGCAGAACGATGTGGACAAGGTATTTCTGCCCAACATAGACGAGACGACGATTCCTGCCATGCTGAAATTGTGCACAGAGCATCCGGATTTCTTTTATCCTATGTTGGGACTTCATCCCACGGAGGTGAGAGCGGATTATGGCGAGGTGCTCGGACGTATGGAGGCACTGTTGCAAGCCGGCCATTCTTTTATAGGTATCGGTGAAGTGGGATTGGACTATTACTGGGACCGTACTTATTATAAAGAACAGCAAGAAGCCTTCCGTTGCCAAGTGGAGTGGTCGCTGTCATACGGTCTTCCCCTGATGATTCATTCCCGTTCCGCACAAAAAGAACTGGTGGACCTGCTCACTCCTTTTCGTACGAGAGGGGTTGCAGGAGTTTTCCATAGCTTTGGCGGCACGGTGGAAGAGGCACGGGAGTTGCTTTCGTTCGAAGGATTCATGATAGGTATCAATGGTGTGCTGACTTTTAAAAAGTCTGCCTTGCCGGAGGTGTTGCGGCAGATTCCGATAGAGCGGGTGGTGCTGGAAACCGATGCCCCTTATTTGTCGCCGGTTCCTCACCGGGGCAAAAGGAATGAAAGCGCATATATCCGGCACACATTGGTGAAAGTGGCGGAGGTTTACGGTTTGTCGGTGGAAACGGTTGCCGAACAAACATACGAAAATGCATTGAAAATGTATCCTGGCGCCCGTAAATGAAGCCGTCGAAAGGTTAAAATTAAACTTTTTGTAGGATGAGACGCACTTTTTGGGCTGAGTATGGTGATAGTCCGGAAAAAAAAGAATATTTTTGTACTCGAAAACGGAGGCATATCGTTTTTTTTTGTAACTTGCGCCCGTTTTGAGAAGGAGAGATGCTCGAGTGGCTGAAGAGGCACGCCTGGAAAGCGTGTATACGCCTAAAGCGTATCGGGGGTTCGAATCCCCCTCTCTCCGCTAAACATAAACGAGGAAATAATAATAATTAATATTAATCTTAAAAAATTAGACACACAATGAAAAAGTTATTTGCAATTATTGCGATGTTTGGAGTTTTTGCATTCGGTGCGACTCAGGCCATGATGGCACAGACTGACGAGGCCGCTGCTGCGGAATCGGATTCGGCTGCTGCAATGGTAGACAGTGCAGCAGTAGATTCGGCTGCCATAGATACGGCTGCTGTCGAGACAATGGATGCTACGGAAGAAACTGTTGCGCCGGTAGAGGAAGAAAGCTTCCATAAGGAATTGAAGACGAAGTTCATCGAAGGTGATGCAGGCTTCATGTCATTGGTTGCTATAGCCTTGGTGTTCGGTTTGGCATTCTGCATTGAACGTATCATTTACTTGAGCTTGGCTGAAATCGATTCTAAAAAATTGATGGCTCAGATTGAGGAAAGACTGAATGCAGGTGATGTTGAAGGTGCAAAGACGATCTGCCGTAACACTCGCGGTCCTATTGCTTCTATCTGCTATCAGGGCTTGATGCGTTTCGATGACGGTGTGGAGGATGTAGAGCGTTCTATTACGGCTTATGGTGCCGTGCAGGCCGGCTATTTGGAAAAAGGATGCTCTTGGATTACCTTGTTTATTGCTATGGCACCGTCACTCGGGTTCTTGGGTACTGTGATCGGTATGGTGATGGCCTTCGACCAGATTCAGCAGGCAGGTGATATTTCTCCGACTATCGTTGCCGGTGGTATGAAGGTGGCCTTGATTACGACAATCTTCGGTATTATCGTTGCATTGGTATTGCAGGTATTTTATAACTATATCCTTTCTAAGATTGAGGAAATCACTTCTAACATGGAAGAAGCTACTATTTCTTTGCTTGACATGTGTATGAAGTATAACTTGAAAAAATAATTAGCAATATGGCAGCAAAGAAATATATGACGTCATATTATGTCCTGTATGCTTGCTTTGCAATCATCGTATTGTTTTTCGCGGCATTCTTTGGATATGGATATGATAATCCCGTAGGAGATTATAACGCTCCTGTTTGTACGGAAGGTTTAATGTGGCTGATGTACGGTATGTTTGCCGTAACTTGCTTGTTAGCGCTTTGGAGTGTCGTTCGCGGCATTAAGATTTCCATGGGTTCCAAGGGAGGCGACATCAGCGGTGTGCCGGGGGCTAAGATTAGTGCTGTTTCTTTTGCCCTTTTGGTAGTTTCTTTAGTGGTAGGTTGGGTTTGTAACCTGAACGAGACCGATTTTACGGCAGCGGACGGAACTGTGACATCTGCCACTATGGTTACCGTAACTGATATGTTCTTGGTATCGATTTATATCATGTTGTTATTGACTACTGTTGCAGTTGTCTTTAACATGTCTGGTGTAATGAAGAAAAAGAAATAAAAACGTCTAATTTAAGAGTAGGAAATGGCAAGAAAAAAAAGAAAAGTACCTGGATTGAACGCCAGTTCAACAGCGGATATTTCTTTCATATTGCTTATCTTCTTCCTTGTGACAACTTCAATGGATACGGATTCCGGTTTGGCAAGACGCTTGCCGCCGCCGCCTGAAGATGAACAAAACGAAGCTCAGATAGACGTGAAAGAGAGAAACGTGTTGATGGTTAAAGTCAATGCAGCGGGGCAACTCATGTGTGGGGGGGATTTCATCGAGATCGACCAATTGTGCGATAGAGTGAAAGATTTCGTGAAGAACGAGAACAACAGTCCTAACCTGCCTGAGAAACATGCCAAGAATATTCCTTTGTTGGGAGTATGTGCGGTGACGGACAAGCATGTGGTTTCCGTACAGACTGACCGAGGGACAAGTTATAATGTGTATTTTCAGGTTCAGAACGAGTTAGTTCGTGCATACAATGAGTTGAGAGACGAGTTGAGTAAAGCCAAGTTCGGGAAACTTTATGGGGCTTTGGATGATGAGCATCAGGCTGCCATTCGCGAATACTATCCGCAGAAGATTTCCGAGGCAGAACCTAAAAATTATGGAGGGACAGACTAATGGGACGATTTAGTAGAGGCGGAAGCCGAGAAATGCCGGAATTGAATACATCTTCACTTCCTGACTTGATTTTTACCATTTTGTTCTTCTTCATGATCGTAACGACCATGCGTGAAGTTACCTTGAAAGTGAAATTTACGGTGCCTACAGGTACGGAATTGGAGAAGTTGGAGAAGAAATCTGCGGTTTCTTTCATCTATGTAGGGCCTCCGACAGACCAATTAAGGGCTGCAATGGGTTCGGGTACGAGAATCCAGTTGAATGATAGATTTGCGGAGCCGGCCGAGGTGATGGATTTCATTGCGGAGGAACGTACAAGAATGACAGACCAGGCTGCCCAGACTGTATCTATGAAAGTAGATCAACATACGCAGATGGGTATTATTACCGATATCAAACAGGTTTTACGTAAGTCGTGGGCCTTAAAGATCAATTATTCTGCTGCAAAGCGAAATTGATAAAGAGAAATCATTAAAAAACGGTATTTTCATTATGAAAATGCCGTTTTTTTTATGGATTTATACCAAGGTCTTTGTTTTTTCTTTATTTTTGCAATAAATAAACGAATAGATTATGGGGATTGCTAATTTGGATGCTCTTGACGAGCAGATTCTGAAATTAATTGCCGACAACGCACGTATTCCTTTTTTGGAAGTGGCTCGTGCTTGTCATGTATCTGGTGCCGCGATTCATCAGCGCATACAGAAGTTGACGCGCTTAGGGGTCTTGAAAGGTTCACAATATGTGTTGGACCCGGAAAGAATCGGTTACGAGACTTGTGCCTACGTGGGGCTTTTTCTGAAAGATCCTTCAGATTTCGATCGCGTGGTAGAGGAGTTGAGAAACATTCCGGAAGTGGTGGAATGTCATTATACAACTGGTGATTATGACATGTTTATCAAAATCTACGCCCGGAACAACCACCACATGTTGAGTATCATCCATGATAAGTTACAGCCTTTGGGCTTGCAACGCTCCGAAACCATTATTTCTTTTCATGAGGCCATTAACCGGCAGATGCCGATTCCTGAGATAAAGAATAAGAAGGGGAGCACGGAGAATATGGATGTAGAAGTGGAGGAAGAAGAATAATGGGGAGAAAGGAAAAGAGGTTGTCATGTCGGGAAGGCGGACAACCTCTTTTCCTTTCTTTTTAGGTCTTGTTATTTTATACGATTCTTCGTTTGAGACGGAATTTCTTAGGGGTATCAATGGTGGCTCTTTCTTTGATAATCTTTGAAGGAGAAAGGGCATTGATGTTTTTCGTCCCTATCATGTCGGGAACTTTGTATGAGTTCCCATAGCCGGATGTCGAAGGGCGGGAAGAAGGCATCCGCTTGTTGGGGCGTGTCTTCTATTTCCGTGAGATATAGTTTTTGGGCGAGTGGCAGGGCTTCTTTGTACACACTTTCACCGCCGATGATGAATATCTCTTCTTCTTCCTTACAATGTGACAGAGCTTCTTGTAAGCTACTGAATGTTTCCGCACCGGGGAAGACGGCTGCTTTGTTTCTGCTCAGCACGATATTACGCCGGTTGGGCAACGCTCCTTTGGGAAAGGATTCAAACGTCTTGCGCCCCATGATGATGGTGTGTCCGGTGGTGAGTGCCTTGAAGCGCCTCAGGTCGTCGGGAAGCCGGTACAGCAAGCGGTTTTCAAAACCGATGGCACGGTTGCGTGCAATAGCTACGATAACAGATATCATGTCGGGATGGTTAGAGGGTTATACGGAAACCGCACCGGCAATGTGCGGCCAAGGATTATAGTCTTCCAATGTGAAGTCTTCGAACTTGAAGTCGAAGATGCTTTTCACGTCCGGATTGAGCTTCATGCGAGGCAAGGGACGAGGTTCCCGGGTGAGTTGCAGTTTCACTTGTTCCAGATGATTCTTATAGATATGTGTGTCTCCTAACGTGTGTACGAAGTCGCCTGCTTTCAGTCCCGTCACTTGTGCCATCATCATCAACAACAGGGCGTATGATGCAATATTGAAGGGAACGCCGAGAAACGTATCCGCACTACGCTGGTAGAGCTGGAGGCTCAATTTCCCGTTAGCCACGTAGAACTGAAAAAAAGCATGGCAGGGAGGTAGGTTCATGTTCCCGAGATCGCCGACGTTCCATGCACTGACAATGATACGGCGCGAATCGGGATTGTGTTTGATGGTATCCACAGCCTCTTGTATCTGGTCTATGAATCCCCCTTTATAGTCCGGCCACGAACGCCACTGATACCCGTAAATATGTCCCAGGTCGCCGTTCTCGTCCGCCCATTCGTTCCAAATCCTTACGCCGTGTTCCTGCAAATATTTCACGTTGGTATCGCCTTGCAGGAACCAGAGCAGTTCGTAGATGATGGACCTCAGGTGTAACTTCTTTGTGGTAAGCAGCGGGAATCCTTCTTCGAGGTTGAACCGCATCTGATGGCCGAATACACTGAGGGTACCCGTACCCGTACGGTCGCTTTTTTCCACGCCTTCCTCCAGTATTCTGTGTAACAGGTCGAGATATTGTTTCATGCTTAATATTGTTTTATTCTTTTTTCTTCTTGATAAGGGTGGTCAGCCAATCGTTGGCGGCTATGCAGAGCATGACTACACCCACGACATACAACAGGTCGGTGAAATCGATAATCCATTCAATGACGATAAGCCCTACGCCCCAACAGGCATTCTTGATGGCAGATTGTTTGAGCAATTGGTTTCTCCTATCTTCGTCTACCGTCCGTTTTTCCGGGTCATACGCGGATCTTTCTATTCTCATGTTCTTTTCACGATGAGAACGGTATATCAGGTAGACGGCCAAAAGTACGAGGAGGACAGGAATGAGGAACAGGATTACGGTAAGTACCGTAAGGAGCACGCCGCCAATTCCGAGAAGTCCGGATAAGAAGTCCAAAATCCCTTCGTTTCCCAAGTCTTCCATGAGAGAAAATGTGTGAGAGTAAACCGATGGAGGAGCATTCCACGTGCTGTCGTCAGCCACGTCTTCCAGAGCCGACACCGTATCGGAGTAGACTGTGATGCCATTTTGTGCCAAGGTAATATTTTGTGAGAGACAAGCCCATAAAAGGCAAAGCCATATTTTGAGCCGTATGACGGGAAATATAGGGCGTTTCATGTGATAAGCGGTTTGATTTAATGTACAAAGATAGCGAAAGGCGAGCGCAGAGACAAATGAAAACGAAGTTTTCTGGTTTGGCTATGCCGAGCCGCATCCTATCTTCGTGGGAACAAAGATAGCGAAAGGCGAGCGCAGAAGCAAATGAAAATCCGTCCGATTTTGTTGTTCGCCCCATTTTTTTTGCCTACTTTTATCCTCATAAAATGATACGACATGACACGACCTGATATACCTCAAGAGTTTAAAGACTATGCCCGACGTTTGCTCGGTGCGGAGCGTTATGCACGTTTTGCCCAAGCTTTGGATGAAGACCCTTCCGTAAGTGTGAGGCTGAACCCGTTCAAGGCCGTATGGTCCGGTCTTTTAGCGGAAGATTTGAATGGGGTAGATGGCTCGGTGCCTTGGGCCTCCGGAGAAGGATGCTACCTGAGCGAACGCCCTCCGTTCACGTTCGACCCGTTGTTTCATGCCGGTGCCTATTATGTACAAGAGGCGGCTTCCATGTTTTTGGGGCAAATCTTACGCCGTTATGTGACTCGTCCGGTGGTAGCACTCGACCTTTGTGCTGCGCCCGGGGGCAAGTCTACCCATATTCGTTCATGTCTGCCGGAGGGTAGCCTGCTGGTATCCAACGAGCCCGTTAAGGCACGTGCTCAGGTTTTACTGGAGAATCTGACGAAGTGGGGACATCCCGATGTGATAGTGACAAACAGTTACCCAAAGGATTTTGCCCGCTTGCCGGACTTTTTCGACCTGTTGGTGACCGATGTACCGTGCTCCGGTGAGGGGATGTTTCGGAAAGAAGAAGATGCCGTGACGGGGTGGAGCATGGAGGCTGTGCGGATGTGCCGGGACCGTCAGCGTGAGATTTTGCGTGACGTATGGCCTTCGTTGAAGCCGGGAGGGCTGTTGGTGTACAGTACTTGTACGCTGAATGCTTTGGAGGATGAGGAAAATGTGGCTTGGATAGCCGAAGAACTCGGTGCGAAAATACTTCCTTTTGATGTGGAATCGGGTTGGGGTGTCGTCGGGAACCTGCTGCCGGTCTCCTCAGTAAAAGATACGGCGAAGGCGGAAAAGTTTTTTCCCGTTGCCCATTTCATTCCCGGCTTTACTCGTGGAGAAGGATTCTTTTTGGCTGTTTTACGTAAAAATGGCGAAGAGGAGACTTCTGATTGGGCGATGTCCTCCGATAGGTATGAAAATGAGCGCGTGAAGTCTAAAAAGAAACGTGCGCTACACGCTTCCGTTCCGGCTTTGCCTGCTTCCTGCCGGTCATGGTTGCTTCATGCCGATACCTTTGATTTCGTTTCCGATGGACCGGTGTGGACGGCTGTACGCGCTTCGTTCTCCCGTCAGGTAGGCCTGTTGCAGGAAGCGGTTAAAGTGTGGCAGGCTGGTGTTCCGTTGGCTACGGTAAAGGGGAAAGACTATATTCCGCTGCACGCTTTAGCGATGTCCGTTGACTTGAATCGCTCGGCTTTTCCAATTGTTCCCGTTTCCTACGATATGGCGGTGGCCTATTTACGTAAAGAAGTGCTTGTTTTACCTCCCGACACTCCTAAAGGTTACGTGTTGCTGACGTTTCAGGAAATTCCGATCGGTTTCGTGAAAAATATAGGTGGACGGGCTAATAACCTTTATCCCCAGGAATGGAAAATACGTACAAGTTATCTTTCAACTTATAGTTTAAAGGGAGATTTAGGACGAAAATCAATAGAGTAAAGTGAAAAATACTAAAAAATAGATGCTTTTCCTTTTGATTCCTTGCTTTTTAATCCGGTAAAAGCTATATTTAAAGCCTGAGAGTGTGAATGGATTGAAACGATGAGGGTTCATACTCACGCCGTAGAAATCTAATTGTCTAACTTAATCTAAACAACGCTATGAAAATTTTATTTATCGGATCCGGGTGCGCCTGCAGGCTACCTTTTGTAGAATATCTTTTTAAGAAGAAAATACAAGAGGCAGAGGTTCCGGACATTGAAGTAGAGTCTGCCGATATGGCCATGTGGGGAGTCACTTCTAATGAAAGTGGGATTCCGGAAAGCAGTGGTCCTGATAAAGTAGGCAATTTACTGAATCAGGCTGATTTTATCGTGGTTATGGAGGGGAGGCAGCGGAACTTTCTGACACGTTTTATGGATTACAGTAGTTGGAATAAAATTCACTTATTCTTGGATTATTGTACATCCGGGAAAGAGCATTTGGTAGGTTCCGTGTGTGGCGATCTCGATTATCAGACGCAGGATGAAGAAATGACTAACGGTTGCATGAATCTGATAGCTCGCATAAAGGCCTTTTTGAAGGAGCATTTAGGCGAGAAAACGGAAATCTCCACGTTGATAACGGCTTAAACGATAAAGCATATCGGGCAGGGACGTTCATGCTCGGTATGCTTTATGATTAGATATGAAGGAATATGTGTTTTGTGAAAGCTATTGCGAGTCTCCTTGTGATGCTTATGGTCGGATTGCAAAGTGTGCAATCGCAAAATTGGGTCATAGTGAAAACTCCGTCTGTAAAGGTGATATCCGAAACACGGAGGGTCGGGGGAGTCTTGGGGAAAGCTAAAAAAGGGGCGGCGTTATGGTTGCGTGAAGGGACGGTAACGGATGATTGGGCTCATGTTTGGTTTAAGGGACGTGCCGGAGGGCTGCCGCTTTCTGCCGTGGAACAGTTCTCTTCGTCAAAGCTTTCGTGGCAGGCTATGGCGCGTACATACGATTTGGTGAGCCTTAAAGAAGAAGGTAAAGTGTTGGCCACAATGGATTTCGAGGTAAGGGACAGTACGTTGTTCATGTGTTTGCGTTGGCCGGATTCAAGGCGGGGTACGGAAATCTATGAGTTGGCTCGGGATTCTTGCCGGTTGGTAGCCACGCGGGCTTATGCTGGGGAGATGCCCGACGACATGAAGATGTTTTATCAAACTGCCAAGTCATTGAAATATGCACGTGTTTTCTATTACGATGAAACGAAAAAATCTTTCTTCGACGGGGACTCTTTCTATTTTCGTGAAAATGCAGAGTCCGTTTCTAAGGATACCGCTTGCTTTTCTGGGGTAAGGATACGATTAAAAGAATTTCGGAAAGAAACGAAGGGACCTAAGATAGGCACCGGTCGGAATGCCGTTATGCCTGGGGAGCAGAATCCTGAGTTTCCGGGAGGTGAAAAGGCATGTATGGCCTTTTTGTCTAAGAATATCCACTATCCGCCTGTTTGTGTATCTGAAGAAGCGAGCGGAAGAGTATATGTGCAATTCGTGGTGGAAAAGGACGGAGAAATCGGTCAAATCAGGGTGTTGCGAAGTCCTCATCCTTATTTGGCACAGGAAGCAGTGAGGGTGGTGGGCATGATGCCTGATTGGAAGCCCGGATATAAGAACGGCAAACCCGTCAGGGTGTTGTTTTCTTTGCCGGTAAAGTTTGGGTTGAAATAGGCATAAGGAAAGATGAAAGGCGGAAGCGAAGTGTATTCCTTCCGCCTTATTCTTGTGGTGTAGCGCTGTCCTGCTCTTTTGCTTCCGTGTTGTTTTTCGGTGCGTCCGGCGTATCGAACAAACCGTAAGTAGTACGGAGGACACGGAATTCCGTCCGGCGGTTCAGGGCGTTGCAGATTTCCTGCTGTTCTTCCGGCAGTTTTTTGATGAAAGCTTCCGTCAACGTGTCGTTCTCATGCAGGAACGGATACCGTTCCGTCAATCGTTTGCGGATGACTTTCGGGCGTGTCTCGCCGTATCCGATGGGAGTCAGACGGTCGGTAGCGACGCCGTGTGCTATCAGGTACTTTACCACGGATTCTGCCCGGCGTTGGGAGAGGCGGATGTTGTATTCATCCCTTCCCCGATAGTCGCAATGCGAGCTGAGTTCAATCGTGATGTTCGGATTGTCTTCCATGAGCGTGACGAGGGAGTCCAGTGCGAGGGTAGAAGAGTCTGTGAGTTCCGCACTGTCGAAAGCGTAAAACACATTGTCTACCAATACGGGAGCCGTGATAGAAGCCAGTTCGAACTGAAGTACGTATTCTTTGCTTACGCTGCTGGTGTCCACTCGCAGTTGTTCTTTATGATTCAGGAATCCCTTGCACGTACCTAAAAATACATAGTCTACATTCGGTTGGATTTCCTGGGTAAAGGAACCGTCGCCTTTCACGCTCAACTTTAGATTGGTTCCGTCGTTGCCTACCATGTAAACCAAGCCTTCCGGCAGTTCATAGCCGTCTTTTTCGTAGACCCATCCCTTGACCGTGAGCAACACTTCCGGACATTCGAAACTCATGATGTGGTCCCACCCTCGGGCATCGCCTCGGTTGGTACTGAAAAATCCCCGGTTGTGCAGTCCGTCGAAAGTCATGGCAAAATCATCTCCTTGCGAATTCATCGGGTATTTCAGGTTTTCTACGGTCCATGTGCCCGTACTGTCCTGTTCGGCCTTGAACAGGTCCAAGCCGCCCATGCCGATGTGTCCGTCGGAGGAAAAATACAAATCTCCGTTCGGACGGAACGAAGGGAACATTTCATTCCCCGGAGTATTGATGGGTTCGCCGAGATTATCCACTCCGCCTAACCCGTGTTCTCCTATTTCGATTCGCCAGATGTCCAGGCCTCCTAATCCTCCCGGCATGTCGGAGACGAAATACAGCCATCTGCCGTCCGGCGATACGGTAGGATGGGCAAAGGAGGATAAAGTGTCTTTGGTGATTTCCAACAATTTGGGTGCGCCCCAACTGGCATCCGTACGCTCCGAAGTATAAATCTGTGCATATCGCGGATATTCTGGGTCATGCGTGCAACGGGTGAAATACATCGTTTTGCCGTCCGGCGAGAAAGCGCAGGCTCCTTCATCATACTCACTGTTTATCTCGGATTCTACCTGTTCCGGCGACTGCCATTTCCCTTTATCGTCTTTTCGGGAGATAAAGATGTCACCGGACTTGATTCCTGTGATGCCGCTCAGTTCGTTGCCTGTAGCCTGTGGGCGTGTGGAAGTCAGGTACAACATGTCCATATCATCACCTGTCAGCATCGGGCAATAGTCCGAACGGCGGGCATTGAGTAGCGGTTCTTTCTTTATCGAATACAGTGTAGGTTTCTGTTTCCAGATGGGCGCCATGGTACAGCCCTGTAGGCCGTGACGTGCCAACACGTCGTCCGGTTTGTACTGAAGGTAAATCTCATAATTCTGCAACGCCTTTTTGTAATCGCCGTTTTTGCGTTGCATTTCAGCTAAATAAAAATAAACGATGCTGTCCGGGTAGTTGTATCGTGCCGCATTCTGGTATGACCCGATAGCCCGTGAGGTATAATTGATACGCCGGTAACAGTCCGCGGCTTTATAGGCCCGTTCGCCCCTCTTGGCCCGTTCCTTGGGTTTGGTCCGCATATAAGCTTTCCGGTATTCGGCAGCCGCTTCGAAATATTCTCCGATGGCGTAGAATTTATCTCCTTTTTTCACATTGCTTTCCGCACTACAGCCTGCGAGCCATAGTGTCACGAAAACGACCCCAAAAAGAGAAATCCATTTTTTCATATTCCGTTCGGTGTGCAAATATAATTTTTTTATTTCATTTGCCCTTGCAGTTCACTGCTTTTTTTGGACCGTAACGGTTTTTAATGGTCTCTTTGTGGGGTCGTTGTGCAATAGTGAATATCTCGTTTAGCGGATAATGATTTTATCTTGTTTTACGCTACCGTCGGTGAAGGTGGTCTGACGGATGTTGATACCCTTGCGGGGCTGCTCCAACTGTATACCGTCCATTGAATAATATATCGTTCGTGCCACAATTTTACCGCCGGTCGTTTCGGATACCTTACTGCCTTCTACAGGAATGAATTCGAACGGGTAATCATTCGGGGTTTCCGTCGCAGCGAAGTCGATACTGCCGTCTTCTGCCACTTGCCAATAGATGTTACCGCTACGGGCCGACTTTTGGATGGCTAATGTTTCAATATCTACGGCACCGCTGAAGCGGAACGGCTTGGTCATGGTTTCCTGCCACAACCCCTCGTCGGTCAAGTAGGTTCCGTCCAAAACCGACTGGAAACCGTAGGTCGTAGAAGGAGGAGTGTTGACGACGTTCCATTGTTGTGCAGCTTTATTGGACTCATCTTCAGGCTCGAACGAGGGATAGTCGTCGTTGCCATGATTGGTAAGATACGTTCCGTAGGTCTTGTGCCGGATGTAGTAGTTGCCCGGTGTTACACTGCGGTATCCCGTTTCTTTTACATAGATTTGATAAGTGATGGTACTTGTCTGGCCGTTTATGGTATAATCCAATGTATAAGAGGCGGAAGTTTGCACGTTATTAATGGTGAGAGAGTCTTTGGTAGAGCCGTCTCCCCACAAGTAAGTTCCTCCCGTCATGGCATCTGCCGGTGTGGCCGTGAGCGTCACGTTGTCGCCTTTTTCTACGATCATCATGTTCTTATCCGTATAACGTCCGCCGTTGACGATGATGTCAGGGCGTGCAGCCTGTACATTGATACGGAAGACGGTTTCCTGGCGACGTCCGCCTTGGTTGGTATGGATGACGGAAACGGTACGTGAGGTCGTGACGTGCGGCAGGGTGATGGAAGAAGCCGTACTGCCGGTTTCCCACAAATAGCTTCCATAGCCTCCCACACCGAATATGGATAAGGACACTTCGCTGTTGTATAATACGTTGATGGAAGTCGCTGCACGTGTGGAACCATTGTAGGTTATGGTCGGGTTGATTGTGCTTTCCTCACAATCGCCTTCCACGGCGATGCTGAACATCTGTTCGCTTTCCACACCGTTTTCATTCGTATATGTCACGCGCCAGATGCCGCTCCTGTCGGCTGCCACGGTGAGGTCTTTCGTGTTTTCTCCGGTGCTCCATTTCCATTTTCCCGTATCGGTCGTGCCATCGGGAAGTTGTGGCTTCAGGGTGACGAGTGTACCAGCCGGGAGCGTTTCCGTAGGTTCGGTACGGTACGTATTGTGCAGTCCGCCCAGTTCGTTGTGTTCCACGCTTATACCGTTGTATTCCATGATGGGAGTGAGCGGGGTGGGTATTTGTTCGGGAGTAGGGAAGTCGCGGGTGTTCATCAATACGGAATAGCCCATGTGGTCGTAGCCTCCGCTGGTATTACCCTGTCCGCCGCCGTCGATGCCCATTTTTTCGTAGACCGCTTTGGAGAAAGGCATTTCTACGCCTTTAATGCCTTCATAGTGCCCGATGACGGTACCCCAATAAGGACGTATTTGTTCTCCCAATGCGGGGGCGGTTTGTATCCATGTCCTACCATCGCTCCAGTGTAGTCCACTCGTACCGTAATGGTAATTAGTCCATGGCAGGTTTTGTACGCTTTGCATTTGTGCCGCCAAATACTCTATACCGGCTGCCAGTCTGTGGTCCATATAAGAGAACAAATCATCCCCCTGGTTCCAACCGATGTGGGCTACGTCTACGGCTAGCCCGCCGGCCATGGCGGCATGGCCTACATCACGGCCGCTTTCTTGCATTTGTCCCAGTTTGCCGTAAGCTCCGGTTTCCAAATCGGATTCTTGTGTCGTGACGACAAGGTTGCCTAAAAACTCGGTCAGTCCGTCGTTCAGGATAGGGTCGGAAGTACGCGGGTCGGTGAAAGTACCCACTTGATCGTATTTGAAGAAAGAAAGTCCCTGATTATAAATGAATACGTCATCGCAAAGGATGCCTATACTCATGACGGCCAATACGTTACAAAGTCCCCAGTTCGACCAGTAATGTCCGGGGCATTCCCACCATTTTCCCGAATTTTGCCAAGTTCCGTTGCGGCCGCGCAGGAAGCCGATGCAAGATGGATACCACACGTCGAGCATCCATTGTTTGAATGTGGTGAAATCTTCGTCAGACCATCCTTCGTAGTCGCGCACGAGTTCGGCGGCGTTGGCAAAGGCATATCCGTATAGTCCTGCAGCCAGTGCATAATTGGAGTCGCCTCCGATGCCTTTGGTGACGCGTGCCCATTTCATCAGGACATCCACTGCGTGTTTGGCATGTTCTTCCGAACCGTCGATTTTCCACCGCAGGGCATTTTGGTAAGCGATAGAAGCTCCCTGCGCTGCATTAATGTAATTTTCTCCTACTCCCCCTCCGCGTATGATGGTCGGTACGGGATTTGTAGCTGCCGTAGACTGTGAGAATCCGGCGTTGACCAATACATTGTAGGCTGCTACGACTTTTTCATTTCCGGCTTTGAGCTGTTCCCTGATACGTTCAAAGTCGGCATCGGTATGGAGGGCACCGGGATGCCGGAATCCTCTTTCTGTGTCGTATCCTGTCGTAATGCCTGTGACATCGAAATCGAATCCTGCCGCGGCTTCCAAGGCCGTACGGGCTGATGCGAGGTTTTCGAGCTGTCGGTCGATGGCATTTTGGTTTACTTTACCTTCGTTCACGAGGTCTTGGGCGATATTGACTTCGTCTTGGTAAAGTGCAACGATTGCGTCTGTGTAAGAAGAGGCGTGTGAAGCGATATATTCCTGGGCTTCATTGATGGCATTTTGCAATGCCGTGAAGTCGCCCGGATTGCCGTAAGTATAGTCGGCACATATGATAAGGCAGGATGCCAATAGCGTCCTAAACCTGTTTCTTTTGCTTTTCATGTTTTTGTTCATAAGTGTGATTCGATATAAATTGAGTCATTCGTTTTATGTTTATACGAATGAACAATTAAAACTACCTGTTATAAAAAGTATAAAGAACGTTAAATTAGAAAAGAAAACCGCGGCACAGGGATTAGCTTTCCTTGTGTCGCGGTTGGGGATGAGGTAATTTTTCTTCGGTTATTTCTGTTTTTTCCCGTTCCAATAATTCTCCAGCCGGTCGGCCTCTTCTTGGGTCAGGTGGATGACTGCGCCGTGCTTGGGCGACCGGAAGTTGGTGGTCTTCATCACGCCTTCGTTGAAGCGTCCCAAGTTTTTGAAGTGTACGAAATCGCTGGTTTCTACAAAACCGAAGTTATGTGGATTGATACCGAATATATCGTACATGAGCACCCATTTGTCTTCACCGATTCGTTTCCAGACGTTAGGCGCCTCGCAGGCCACCGGTTCAAAGTCTATCCAACGCGGGTCGAACCGGTAGCCTCCGTCGATACGGTCGGAAACCGCCTGTTTGATGCCCGAACCGGATTCATGCGCCACGTAGAACAGGTGATATTCCATTTTTTGCCGTTCCTCGTTCCATATTGGGGTGATGTCGCCGTCGATGGCAGACGCTCCCGAGGGGTATTCAAACAAGATTTGCGGAATGCTCTCGATACGGTTGAAATCTTGGTTTACGTAGACATAATAAAGCCTGTTCTGCTCGGTGCCGAACCGCATGGTAAAATAAATCATCATCCGTCCCGTGACGGGATCGTAGACCGTTTCCGGAGCCCAAGCGCAACCGATTTGTGCAAATTCCTTGGACATTTGGTCGAAACGTATGTTGGTGCGCGTCCAATGGATGAGGTCGAACGACTTCATCAGCACCAAGCCACGGTTGTTTCCCCAGCCATAAGTTTTTCCGTCGCGCTCCCATTCCGTATCGCGGTAACCGTCGCGTTGTGCATAAATATGCAGGTCGGTCATGGCCAAGTAGAAGCCGCCGTCCGGACCACGGTAGATATGTGGGTCGCGGATACCTTTCTGGTCGGCAATCGTATCGCCTGCAATAATGGGCTTGCCGTCGTTCAGAGCGGTAAACGTATAACCGTCGCGGCTGATGGCCGCATGCAGGCAGTGGTCTTCGTCCTGATGGAATACCATAAGATAGGCCGCCATGTCTTTTTCTTGCGGTGTGGCGTTACGGTAGGTGAAGTTGCGGAAAGTAGTACGTCCTTTTCCCGCGGACAGGAGTGCAGGACGAAGGGCATAGAACCCACCGTAGTTGTTGTGATGAAGTCCCGACACGTCGATATCCGTGGCCAGTTCATCCCATGACTTTCCGTCCTTGCTGGCAGAGAGGGTCACGCGGTTAGCACGGTTGAGCAGGCGGAGGTGGAAATGCTTGTGGTAATCGGACGGCATGGTTTCGGTTTTTTCCCCGTTGCGGTATATCGTGAACGTCTTTCCGTCCGAAGCGACACCGGCGTATGCTTTTTCGTCATAGAACAAGAGCAGGCCGCCCGTGTTTCCTTTTCCGAGAGTGATTTCCGTCGTGAGTTCATAGTTCTTGTCGGTGGCCGTAACCATGAGCAACCGTCCGTCTGCCGGTGTCTTGCCTTTGGCTTTGACGCTCATGCCATCCTTGCCGAACGAGAGGCTTTTGGGGGCGTACTCCTTCCAAAAGGTCCATTGCAGGCCGAGTTGCTTGCCCGTGAAGTCGTCGGAAAGTTCCAGTCCGTGTTTTTCAGGGTCTTGTGCCGGGAGCGGACGGGCGTCATGCCGCAACTTGACCCATCCGTCGGCCGTCCATTCCACCGGGTCTATCAGCGTCTGCCGGCCCAACGTGTGGTAACCTTGTGCGTAAGCGTGGTACACCACCCACCAGTTTCCTTCGGCATCGTCGATGAGCGTACCGTGTCCTTTCGACCACCAAGGGTCGCTTGCACTATAGGTATGCACCAAAGGATTGTAGGGAGAGTTTTCCCACGGCCCGAATACGCTTTTGGAACGTGCCACAACCACCATGTGGCTCGTGGCCGGTCCGGCCGTGCCGCCTTCTGCCGATACCATATAATAATAACCGTCCTTGTGCAACAGTTTCGGACCTTCGAGGAACATGTCGCCATTGCCTTCGGTTTTCCATTCTTTGGGGAATTGCCAACCTTCGTAGACGGTCTTTTTCGGTCCCGTCACTTTCAGCCCGTCATCGCTTAGCGGGGCTATGGCACCTTTGTCCACATATAAATATCGCTTGCCGTCTTCGCCCACTACATGTCCGGGGTCGATGCCTGTCAGGTCGAGTTTCACCGGTTGGCTCCACGGGCCGCGGATATTGTCGGCATAGACCACATAGTTGGCTCCGGCGGCGGGATAGTAGATATAGTAACGCCCTTTGTACTTCACCAAGTCTGGGGCGTATACCGAACCGTCGAGGGCATGGAGTGCACGGGCTATGGGTGTCCAGTTCACCAAGTCGGTAGAATGCCAGACGAGCAGTCCCGGTGCATAATTAAAAGATGAGTTCGTCATGTAGAAATCTTTTCCTTCCCTGATGATGGACGGGTCGGGATAATCCCCACCCAGCAGCAGGCGAGGGAAGGTTTGTGCACGGCCTGTGGTTACCAGGCATAAAAATAGTAAACTAAGAATCAGTTTGCTGATGCGAGTACTGTTCATGGTTTTAGTGATTAAAAGTTATAGGGTTGAAATTCTCTTCAAAGGTATATAAATAGGGAGTGAAGAGTGTGCTGTTTACATATGAACGTTAGTGTTTTTAATACAGTTTAACTGTTTTATGTTTCATTTTTCTTCTGCGACAACTAAGATGGGATTGGACATGTCGTTCAATGGATATTCGTTTACCGCTATTTTCTTTAAAACTTCCAAGTCGTCGTCGTCAAACCTGTCTATGGGTAGTAAATCCACCGCCTTATCATTGAATGCCACCCAAGGCCAAAAACTTACATGTTTGAATCTTTTTAAAGAAAGGTGTTCCGATTCACTACCGTATGCATACTTCTTATCGTGGATAAAAGCATACGAGTGGCGGTCTATCAGTAGGTCGCACTGCTCCTTGTCCATGGTCACGGTTAAATAAAAGTATTTATCTGTAACCACAATGTTGTCGATTTGATACTTCGTCCTGTAGAGTTCGTCCGCATAATCCCAGTTTTCACATAGTTTCCTGCTTGGGCGAAGATTGCCTCTGTCCATCGTTAATGTGTCTATGATACCTTGTTGGGTAAGTAAAGTCACTTTGTCGTCAAATGGCAGCATGAACATGACTCCCTCCGAAGTATTACGAAGCATGCCGGTCCTTGTCATACTACGTGAAACCTGTTCGTTATCTTCATATATAGGATATGTACCTTTCTCGACTCCTTCAGGCGACACTGTACGAAGGCTGACCTGAAGCCCCTCGCCAGAATACTTCCTCGTCTCGCACACCAAGGCGTCCAACTGTTTGTTGAACCTGACAGTCTGGAGGATTTCACCGTTTTCGGCTATCTTGAACTGTCCTATATAGTTGCCTTCAATATCGTATTTATATATGAAACCTCCCATGTTTCCGACATAGATAATTTTCTTGTTTTCATCATAATTGGCGGAGTTGATATGCCCGTGTTCTCCATGTCCTTTTCCTAACCGTCCCACTCTGTTCAGGAATTTTCCATTGGAATCAAATCTCAGAATCTCGTCTTGGTCCCAAATCAGTACGTTGTCGCCGTCCATTCCAAACACGTTCGGGCTGCTCAATATGCTTTGCCCGTGGGTCTCAAGCGGAATGAATTTTATGGAAGAGTAAATGCTTTCTGCAGGAACAACGATTTCGTTCTGTCCTATGTCGGTCAAATCTATTATAGCTCTGCCTTTTTGTCGGCTACATGCGCATAAGCAAAAAATATACAGCAATAGAAAATGACGTTTATTCATTGTGCTGTTGATTTAAATGATCCACTAATTTTAATACAAGCAAAATAGATGTGGTTCTCGTCGGGATTTTCCATGGCAATGGCAATTCCCTCTTTACAAACGTGCATGTTTAGGTAATGGAACTGTTTGTAATCCGTTGAGATGCTGCTTTCCGACAAAATTTCTCCCTTCGTATCCGATATGACGATGGAGAACGGTTTGCAAAATGCTCCTTTCTCGTTCCAGTCTTGTAACGGATGTTCTGCAAGTCTCAGGTAGAGATTCCGGTAAGGATCATATATGATATTGGAATAAGTAGTTTGGCTGATATAGTAACGGATTTCATTAGTTTCATCTTCTGAACCGTCAAATGCAAATTCTTCAATGCCCTTATCGTACCGGCTTTTCATTGGTATGGTATCGCACAATGAAAAATCATTATTATAACGCAATACTTTATCCAATATAGGGAAACTATACAGGTAGCGGCCTTTTGAATCCTTAGTTACGTATGTGCAATTCATATAATATCCTCCCCAATTATATTGCATATATAAATCAGGATAATAAGCAACAGATTTCCATTCGCCTGATTCCTTGTATAAGCATTCAGATATGGGGATGGTCAAACCTTTCGCTTGGCTTAGTGCACCCAATATGCTTCCGGAAAGCAGAAACTTTTCATGGTCGGATTCAATACGTGTCCCGTTCAGTGCATCTACTGAAGAGACCCATTGTGTATAATTGTCACTTCGGGGGATATTCCAACGTTTTTGAATATTTCCGTTTGAGTCAATTAAAAAGACAGTTTTCTTGCCATCATTGTAAATGATAATAGAATCAGAATTTATATAATTAAATCCGGAACAGTTCCTAAGAAGGCCGCATTGATGAAGCGAAACAGAATCTTCGAGTATTCCTTGTTGCCAATCAAAAACATAGAGGTAGAATTCGTCCAACATAACGTATTTATCTACCCCGTTCATTGAGATAACCTGAGAAGCCATCGGCTTATTGGTGATGTTTTCCCCAACACTGATTTTTTTGACCTCATAATGGTTAATATCTATCATGGAACTGTCGCTGATATTGACCATTTTACTTTGTATGCTTTGGGGGTGGTTTTGGCAAGCTCCCAACAAGCCTATCAATATAAATACCAATAAATGAGTCTTTTTCATGATATTACTTTGTTGTTCATCCCTGTAAACATATAAAAAAGAAATGAATTACAAGAATTTTTTATCAGAAATCTGTTTTGAATGATCAAAATCGGTCAAAAAGCGGTTGATTTTATGTTTTCAAGCAATACTTCACTTGCAAAGATTGTGGTAAGACCATACCCTTTAGCCTTACAGGAGTAAATGTATGCGGCAGGGGCGGAAGCATGGAGTGCCTTTGTCAAAGAACTTGGGACAGTTGGAGGTTGTCGGGGTAGAAAAGGTATTTTGCCGGAGTCCGTCATTCCCTGCATGCTTCCCCCAAGAGTTTTGAAAAAACATCCTTCATCTTTCAGGATATAAGGTAACCGATTAACATATAATGCGTTATGGAATGAAGGATATTTCAGCCATCTTTCAGTTTCCTTTCATTGCGGAAAGCAATAAAAAGTTCTCAGCCGAATGATTTTTCAATCTCAGCCAAACGATTTTTCATTCTCAGCCAACTGATTTTTCAATCTGAATCAAGCGAAATGAAGCATGGCTGAAAGATGCCTGAAACATCCTTCAGCTTATAATATCAAAAGTATGAGAGACTTACCATGCGACCTGAAGGATGAAAGATCTTTTTGCAAAATTCCTGTGTAGGAGCGGTACGGTATGCAAGGACGTGGTTTATGAAGAGATTTCCAGAGGTGCGCGGAAAGTACATCCGTTTTTCCATTCCGAACAGCCGAATGCGGTCTTGCCTTTGATGATATGCCCTTTTCCGCAGAGCGGGCAGAGGTCCCCCTCTTTGGGGGCAGGAGGCGTGGCCGGGATTATGGCAGCTTGAGGGGCGGCCGACTTTTTAGATAAATCGCTCCCGCTCGGCATAGTCAAGCGAGCTTGGCTATGCTCTCGCTTACTCGCGATTTTGCGTGTCGTCTTTTGGGTTTTGGTCGGTTTTTCTTTCACGGCTCCCTTTTTTCCCTTGGGTGCAGGCTTATCTTCCTGTGTTTCCGCGACACGGCGATTGGTGTTGTCCGCCAGGACGGTATGTACGATTTCGGCTACCATTTGCTTGAGTTCTTCCAAAAAGGTTTTGGCATCGTAGGTTTTCTTTTCAATCAACCGCAGACGGCGTTCCCAAATGCCGGTCAACTCGGCACTTTTGAGCAGTTCTTCGTGAATCAGGCTGATGAGTTCCACCCCCGTGGGAGTGGCTATCAGGTTTTTCCGTTCCAATCGGATATAATGCCGCTTGAAGAGGGTCTGGATGATGGCGGCCCGGGTGGACGGACGGCCGATACCGTTCTCTTTCAAGGCATCACGCAATTCGTCGTCGTCCACCAAGCGACCCGCAGTCTCCATGGCGCGCAAGAGCGTGGCTTCTGTGTAAGGTTTGGGCGGTTGTGTCCATTTTTCGGCCAAGTCCGGTACGTGAGGGCCGCTTTCGCCTTTCGTGAAAGCGGGAAGCGTGCGTTCCTCCTCGGCGGTTTTTGCCAAGGTTTCCGCCGTTTTGGCCTCCTGTGCATACACGTCCCGCCAGCCCGGCAAGAGAATCTGTTTGCCGGTGGCTTTGAACGGGATGTCGGCCGTTTCGCCGAGGATGGTGGTGGTAGCAAATTTACAGTCGGGGTAGAACGCTGCGATGAAACGCCGCGCCACGAGGTCGAATACCCGTTGTTCGTCCGGTGTCAAGCCGTGTGGTGCTACTCCTGTAGGGATAATGGCATGGTGGTCGGTGACTTTGGAAGAGTCGAACACCTTTTTACTCTTTTTCAACGCCGCGCCACGTAAGGGTTGGAGCAAGGCGGCGTATTCGCCGGCTATACCGTTGAGGATGGCGTTGCATTTCGGATAAATGTCGTCGCTCAGGAAAGTGGTGTCTACACGCGGATAAGTCGTGACTTTCTTCTCGTAGAGCGACTGGATGAGTTGCAGGGTCAGGTCGGATGAGAAAGAAAACTTGCGGTTGCATTCCACCTGTAGCGAGGTCAGGTCGTACAAGCGGGGAGGGGCTTCCGTTCCGTTTTTCTTGGTGACGGACGTAATCGTGAACGGTGCGTCTTTGATTTGTTCAAGGGCTTTCCGCCCTTCTTCTTCCGAGGTGAATCCCCGGCGTGCCACATCGTTTGCCTTGCCGCTTCCGTTGCCGTTCGCACCTTTTTCCTGAGAAGCCGTTGCGGTTTCCTCTTCGTCTTGTTCCAACACAGCGGTAAAGACTGTATCACGGTAGTTGGTGGTCAGTACCCAATAAGGTTCCGGCTTGAAGTTCTCGATTTCCAGTTGACGGTTGACGATGAGAGCCAGTGTGGGAGTCTGCACCCGCCCGATGCTCAGCACCTGGCGTCCCTGTGCGTATTTCAACGTGTAGAGCCGCGTGGCGTTCATGCCCAAAGTCCAGTCGCCGATGGCGCGGCTCAGTCCGGCTTCGTAGAGCGACTGGTATTCGCTCTGGTCTTTCAGGTTGCTGAATCCCTCACGGATGGCTTCTTCCGTGAGTGACGAAATCCAGAGGCGTTTCACCGGGCATCGGGCACCGGCCTTCTGCATGACCCAACGTTGTATCAGCTCCCCCTCTTGCCCGGCATCTCCGCAGTTGATGATCATGTCGGCAGCCTGCATCAGTCGCTCAATCACCCGGAATTGTTCTTCGATGCCCTTGTCGTTTTTCAGCTTGATGCCGAAGCGGGGAGGAATCATAGGTAATGAAGAAAGGCTCCACGCTTTCCAGAGCGGAGTATATTCGTGCGGTTCCTTCAGCTCGCAAAGATGACCGAAAGTCCAAGTGACCTGGTAGCCGTTGCCTTCCCAATAATTACGGTGGTCTTGCGTGGCGCCCAGCACTTTGGCAATGTCTTTACCCACACTGGGTTTCTCTGCGATACATACAATCATGCGTTTCTCTTCTTCATTATAGCGGGACAAAGATAGTGTTTTTTGCCGGAAAAATGCAGGGAAAGCCTTTCGATTTGCAAGTGGATACAAGGATGTCTGGGGATTGGGATTGTATTTTTGCGGTTGTTTTATAGTTAAAAAACGCCCGAAGCCTCTTCTTTTCTTTCTTTTTTATTATTTTTGCATTGTTTTAATGTAAAAAAGTGTGTCTATGAGAAAATCTACTTCTAATTTTAAGGCAGTTTTGATTGCCTTGTTTGCTGTTTCATTGGGTGTGGAAATGGTTTCGGCTGCCGGTTTCCCTTCGGTTAAGGATTTGTATGGCCGCTATAAATTTAGTGGAGAATGCTCTTATGTTGACATGGTTTCTGGAGCGGCGGGCGAGGCTCCGGTTCCTGCTACAACGGATTATAATATGGCCGTGTTGCCGGGCGAATCAGAGAATGAAGTGAAGGTGCTCGGTTTCTTCGGTTATGGCGGTGGTGTGACGTTGACCTATAATCAGGAAGATGGAACGTTGAAGGGAGAAACGCCAACCGCAGTGTTTATAATGGGAATGAATTTAATGGTTGTAGCGGATGCGGCATCTACAGGAGGGACTGTTGTCTTTAATTATCAGGTGGCGGAGAAAGACGGCAAAATACAGATTACGGCGCAGAATGCATTGGAAGATGTCACCATTATGGATATGGAGAACGGTATTATGGGGATGCTTTCTTACGCTTCTGCATATACCATGACCAAGGAGGAAGTCTCCTATAATCTTAGTGATGTGATTGGGGAGTACGATTTCGCGTCGACGAGAGTCGATAATAATTTGTTGGCTGATGCGTCTGAAAATTTTAAGCTGAAAATTACGGGAAATACCTCAGAAACGATTTCTTCCGGTGTGAGCTTAGGAAATTGGTTCGGGGTGGAAAACACGGATGTGACCGCTGAGTTCTATGCCGATGGTGGCATATTGGTATTGCCGCATGATATGAAACTGGCCAATGGCATGTGCTTCGGGCAGCAACCAACTGAGGAAGGTGGGTATAATCCCAACGAAGCTCCGTTCTTTTTTGTGGAAAAAGACAAGTTGGTGACTCCGGGCTATTTGGTATTAGACAACGGATTCGATGAGGTAATGGAAATGCCATTGCAAATGTCAGTCGTTGGCGGTGAGGCTGTGAAGGCAGGAAGTAGCATTAGCAGCCGTTGTATCAAGGATGTCAAAATTTATAGTTCAGACGGTTCGATTCGCGTGGATGGGTTGGAAGATGCCGAAATCTGTGTGTTTGACGCACAGGGTATGCTGGTGGCATCTGCGCACGGAGCTACAGCAGCATTTAACGGTCTGAAGTCTGGTCTGTATCTGGTGAAATTTGGCAATCAGACAGCGAAAGTTGTAGTGAAATAACCTGAAGATATACATGTAAAACGAAGGGAACCGAGTCTTGTGAGACTTCTTTCTCTTCGTTTTATTTTTCTTTTTCCAGAGTGTTGGAGAAAGGGAATATAAAATGGTTGGCAGGAGTAGTAATGTCCTGCTTTTTTATATATAACGAAAGAAGTATGAAAATAAACTTGAGAATCGTATTTTTCCGTTTGAAGGCTTACGGTGCTGGGCTTGTCCTTTTCGTTCTTGCGATGGTGCTCTCATCGGTCACTGCGCTTCATGCACAGAACGGTACGGGTGTCGGAGGGGCGGTCCGTACCGAAACAGTCGGAAGTACGGAAAAAATGACGGTAAAAGGCGTTGTGGTGGATAAGGAGACCGGAGAGACCATGATTGGAGTTTCCATTCGCGTATTGGGTACGGACGTGATTACGGTGACGGATATAGACGGTGCTTATTCATTAACTTTGCCCAAAGGACGTTATAAAGTGTTTTTTACTTATATCGGCTACGAAAAGTTAGAGCGGGAATTGGACGCATCCCATACGGACAGTTTTAAGAAGGTAGTGATGGCTCCGGCTTCGAAAGCCATGAACGAAGTGGTGGTGACGGGAATATACCAGCGTAAAAAGGAAAGCTTTACGGGATCGGCTGCTACTTTCGAGGGGCCGGAATTGAAAAAAATCGGTGTACAGAATGTCTTGCAGAGTTTGAAAACCCTCGACCCTTCTTTCAAAATCGCGGATAACATCCAGTTTGGTTCAGACCCCAACCGCATGCCGGACATCGAAATCCGTGGTAAGAGCAGTATTATGGGGTTGAAAGAGGAGTATGGTACGGATCCGAATCAGCCTTTGTTCATACTGGACGGATTTGAAACCGATTTGCAGACGGTCTCGGATTTGAACATGAATCGTGTGGCTTCCGTTACGATATTGAAGGATGCGGCTTCTACGGCTATTTACGGTTCGAAAGCGGCCAATGGTGTTGTGGTCATCGAGACGGTGAAGCCGGAGAAGGGACGGTTGCGCTTGAGTTATAAAGGCGACTTTTCTCTGACGATGGCCGACTTGACGGATTATAACCTGATGAATGCCAGCGAAAAGATAAAGTTCGAAGAATTGGCCGGGTTATATACTGATTTGACGAACGACCCGTTAAACCAACTGAGGTTGGACAACCTGAGGAATGAACGCTTGAAAGAAGTGGCACGTGGAGTGGATACTTATTGGTTGAGTGAGCCGTTGCGTACCGGTTTCGTGCAAAAACATAACGTTTATGCCGAGGGCGGAGAAGAGAAAATCAGGTATGGCTTAGGGCTGACTTACGGGAATACGGAAGGCGTGATGAAGGAGTCGAGCCGCCAGACCCTATCCGGTAATCTGGATTTGATTTATCGTACCGGGAAGTTCCAGTTCAGTAACAAACTGACGATTGATTATTTGGAAACGTCCGACCCAGTGGTCTCGTTCTCCGAATATGCTTTGGCTAATCCCTATTACCGCAAGTACAATGCCGATGGCGGAGTAGACAAGTATTTGTATGTTCCGGAGAATGACGACGAGGCTCCTGTTCCGAATCCGCTCTGGAATGCCCGTCTGAACAATTATGATCGTGGGGATGAATTTGGCTTTACGAATAACTTTATTGCGGAATGGTTTGCCACGACGGATTTGCGTGCCCGTGCCAAGTTCGGAGTGACGAAAACTACGGCCACAGCCGAAACGCGTTTGTCTCCGTTGCATACGGATTTCGACAGTATGAGCGATACGGAGAAAGGCTCATACGAACATTCCACTACTGCTGTTACGAAGTATGAAGGGGACCTGTCCGTGACTTACGGCAAGCTGTTCCGGGAAGTTCACATGCTCAATCTTGTCGGCGGGTTTAATTTTTCCAATACGGAGTCTACCCGTAACGGTTATAAAGCAATAGGCTTCACCGAAGATCAGTTCGGTGCACCTTCTTTTGCCAATGGTTATCCGGATGGTGGAAAACCGTCATATTCCGAAAGCACCACGCGTGCTGCCAGTTTCTATTTGAATGGTGGATACGCGTATGACAACCGTTATTTGCTCGACGTAAACTATCGGCGTGACGGAGCTTCCATGTTCGGGTCGAGCCACCGTTTCCGTGATACGTGGTCGGTGGGTATAGGTTGGAATATTCACAAGGAAAAGTTCATGGGCGGCACGGACCTGTTTCAACTGCTCAAGTTGCGTGCGTCTGTCGGTAATCCCGGTAATCAGAACTTTTCCGCTTATCAGGCTTTCACGACTTATCAATTCAATGGATGGATGACCAATGTATTCGGTGCGGGTGTTTTGATATCGGCTTTGGGAAATCCCGACCTTCAGTGGCAGAACACTTTGAATTATACGGTAGGGACGGATATAGCCATGTTCGACAATCGTTTGAATGTAACGGTGGATGTCTTCCGCAAAATCACAGACCCGCTGTTGGCTGTCATTACGACACCGGGTTCGGTAGGCGTAAAGAGCGTAGCGATGAATGCCGGCCAGCAAAATACGAATGGACTGGAGGCTACGTTGCGTGTGTCTCCTATTCATAATTTGGAAAAGGGGATACAATGGACCGTCAGCTTGAATGCACGGACGTATAAATCGAAGTACGCTCATATCGGTAATTCTTTGAGTGCCTTGAACAAAGCCGGACAGGCTTCGGTGACGGGGACGACGCGTTATTACGATGGAGGAAGCCCGACGGCTATTTGGGCTGTCCGTTCGGCAGGTATTGACCCGGCTACGGGTAAAGAGCTTTTTATTAAGAAAGACGGTAGTTATTCGTTCGATTATGATGTGAATGACGAAGTTGTCGTCGGTGACACGCAGCCCAAATTGGAAGGGGTTTTGGGAACGACCTTTTATTACAAGGGTTTTTCGTTCGGAGCTTATTTCCGTTACCAACTCGGGGGGCAGATATTCAATTCAGACTTATATAATAAGGTGGAGAATATCGACTTGAGTGACATAAACTACAACCAGGACCGGCGTGCGTTGTATGACCGTTGGTCCGTACCCGGCCAGGAAGCACAGTTTAAGGGTATCTCTTTAGTACAGAAAACGGATAAATCTTCTCGCTTCGTGATGGATGAGAATACGTTTGCCGGAGAGTCCTTCAATGTAGGATATGAATTCACGCAACCTTTCATTAAAAAGGTCGGTCTGTCGTCGTTGACCCTTCAGGCCAACATGAACGACATCTTCCGGGTATCTACCGTAAAAGCGGAACGGGGTATTGATTATCCTTTTGCGCGAACTGTGTCATTCTCTGTTTCAGCCGTATTCTAAAGCTATAGAAATTATGAAAATCCTAAAATATATCATATTGTCTTTTTTCGGCCTGTTTTTCACGGCCGGATGTAGTGACTGGCTTGAAGTGAAGCCCTACGACACCATGGCCGAAGGTGATTTGTTGAGCACCGAAGAAGGTTTCAAGAAATTGCTTAACGGAGTGTATATTGATTTGAATAAAGACGAGCTGTACGGCCAGACGCTTACTGTGGAAATGGTGGAGATTATGGGAGGGTCTTATCTGATCGGTACCGACCCGTTGACTTGGGGAGATTATATTGATTTGAACAACCGGAACTTCACTACCGAGTATTGGCGTACGAGACTCGACAATACGTGGGACAAAGCGTATGCATTGATTCGTAACTGCAATACGATATTGGAACAGATGGAGAGTCGTAAGTCGGTCTTTACGGGTAACAATTATAATTTGATTCGGGGAGAAGCGCTGGCGTTAAGGGCTTTGCTGCATTTCGACATGTTCCGTCTGTTCGGTCCCGTATATAAGCTGAATCCGACGAAGGCCAGTATTCCCTATCAGACGTCCACTACCTTGCAGGTGCAGGAACTGTTACCGGGGAATGAAGTGATGCGTCATGTCATAGAGGACTTGTCTGAAGCGGAAAGGCTGTTGGCCGGTGATCCTATTATCACGATGACGGACCATTTGGTCAATCATGCGACGACGGGGGGCAGCAATTTCTTGGAGTACCGCACGTTGAGGCTTAATTATTATGCCGTACAGGCGTTGTTGGCACGGGCATATCACTATATATCCAGTTACAAGGATGAGCATCAGGCAGACTATAAAGCCAAGGCTAAAAGCTATGCCGAAGGGATTATTAATATTGCTCCGCAGCATTTTCCGTTTGTGAATAAAGCAAACGTGTTGGGAACACCGGAGAATGTGGATCGCATTTTTGCTACGGAAGTGATTTTCGGTCTGACGAATGTGAACCGTAATCTGATGTTCAAGAACAACAACGATCCGGACCACAGCCCGAAGCCGGTGCTCAGGATGGATCCGGCTCTTTTGGAGATGCCTTATTTCGGCGGCGGAGCGGACTACGGCGGGTCTACTGACGACTATCGTTACATTGCCAACTGGAAAAAGAGCGGAAATGATTACTATTTTTATAAGTATGCAGACATTACCGACGTGGGGAAGATAGAGAACACCATCGTTCCGATGATACGGTTGGGAGAAATGTATCTGATTATTGCAGACCTTTATGACGAAGTGAGCGAACGTCCTCTTATGGGCAGTTGGGTGAATAAGTTGAGAGAACACCGTGGAGTAGAGAAAATGGATGAATCTAAATATGCTCCGCGTTTCTTGGGATATGAGGTCGTGAGAGAGCTGTACGGAGAGGGACAAATCTTTTTCTATCATAAGCGGAACTATTTACCGGTATTGATTACTTTTGATCCTATTACGGAATTCATCCCGGCTTCGGAGAAATTTTTTGTAGTTCCTTTACCGGATACGGAATCAGACAACAGACAATAAACAGGTTATGATGAAGAAATTAAAAATATGGTTTCCGATGTGCCTTGCGCTTTGCTTGTGGAGTGCATGCGATGAGCGCACGCCGGATTTGTATAGTGCTCCCGACGGAATTTACTTTAATAACCGGACTTCGGGGAGTGTGTTGGTAGATACGACGACTTTGACTTTCGTTTATGAGCCGGACGAAACGATGTATCTCGATGTACCGGTAGTCATACAGACCATCGGAAGGCAGGCTGACATCGATCGTCCGGTCAATCTCAAGGTCTGGTCGGACAATGCCGAGGAAGGAGTGGATTATGAGTTGCTGACACCGGCGGTGGTACCGGCTCATACCTCCATGTTTTCCTATGTGGTTCGTTTGAAACGTACGGAAGCCATTAAAACGGAATTGAAGTCCATTTATCTGGAACTATCGGCTAACGAGTATTTCACTACGTTTCTGAAGAAGGATTCTACGGGAAGCGAGGAACGTCCTTACACCGAGATGTTGAAGTTCCGGATAGATTTTTCCGACTTCTATTCTACTCCTCCGGCCGGATGGCTTCCTGAATATGTCGGCGAGTTTTCAGAACGTAAGTTACGTCTGATGTGGAAACTGTTCGACGATGTGGTGGACCGTGCCGACTATAATGTAAAGGGAGCTATTCCTTTCAATAAATGGGTGTACATGCAACGTGAAATAGATACCTACATGACGATGCAATTGTATATATTGTTGGGATACGAACAAGGGACGGTGGATGTAGACGCATTGGTGGACCCGACGGCTGAAGGGAATGACCGCCAGTTACTGGATTTTACTCCTATAACCTCTGATAACTAATATGGAATGATATGGAAAGAATGAAATATATCCGTTTGTTATGGTTGCTGTTGCCATTCTTATGGCAAAGCTGTGCGGAAGATAAGGGGAATTACGATTACAAGGATTTGAACGATTTGAATATTTCGTTCGATGATGTTTATTCTGCCATTTCCCGTGAACCTTTCGTCATAAAGCCGGAGGTGACAGCAAAAGAGTTCGCACCGGACGCTTATACTTATGAATGGAAGGCGTACGACCAGTCCGGGAGCCAGGAACCGGTTGTGTTGGGTACGGCTTTGAATTTGGATGTGGAATTGACTCTTGCACAGGGCAACTATCAGTTGGTACTGACCATTAGGGAGAAGGCGTCGGGGCTGTATTATCAAAAGTCGGCCACGTTGAACGTGGATACGCCGCTTTCGTTGGGGTGGTTGATATTGTGCTCCGACAACGGGCGTGTGCGTCTGGACATGGTGTCGCACATTAAGGAAACGGATAATGTGTATTACGATTTGTTGAAAGGGACGGATTTGGAGGATTGGCTACAACCCTACCAGTTGCTTTGCGATCCCGGGATGCAAGAGCCTTTCTATTTGGTGACCGGTAGCGGGACTACGCGTTTGAGCAATAACGATTTTCAGTGGAACGACTCCTATATGATAGGTTATGAGTTCGGTAACGGAATGTATACCGGTACGGTACGTTGCTTGGCTTCTCACAGGCCGGGCAAGTTGTTTGTCGATATTGCGGGACGTGTGTATTATTGTAATACGTTGTCCGGCGACGGTTTGTTCGGTTCCGTTCGAGCCAACGGTTTTTATGTAGAGCCGGCAGTCGGTTATAATGCCAAAGGGACTCCTTTTGTTCCGGCTTTTATGATGTGGGACAAGAATAACCGCCGTTTCGTGGTCTGTGCTTCGGAGTTTGCGTCTATCGGATTGGATAATGTGAGAGACGTGCCGATGGATGAATTGGCCGCCGACGGTTTCCCTACGGTGAATGAAGAGCTTTTCGTATGGCCGAAAAGAGCAGACCGAATGGACTTTATCTGTATGGAGAATACCCGTTACGACCGTAATCAAGACGGTAACGGAATGACATACGCCGTGTTGGGTAAAGGCGACCAACGTTTCTTGTATGGTATTATTCTCAATGAGCTTTACTCTTTTGCCGAAGCCAAATACGGTTATGCCTATGAGAAAGCTTATTATGTGGATTTGTCTGCTTGTACGGACATTGCGCAAGCCACACATTTTGCGTTCAGTTCCCTGAAGACATTTATGTATTATGCCGTGGGTAGAAAGGTCTATCGCGTGAATTTTTCCAATGCGGCTCCGGTGGCAGAATTACAGTTCGAATTACCCGAAGGAGACGAAATCACCTGTTTGAAATTCTATCTGTGGGAACAAGAAGATGCAGACAACCGTTCTTACGACCTGATTGTAGGCAGCAAGAAAAATGATACGGGTGAGAGTACATTGCGTATTTATGACGGTTTCACGAATGAAGGCAATTTCCAGGATGCCGTTCCGGTAGAACAATACGCCGGTTTTGCAGACATTGTGGACGTGATTTACCGCGAGAAAGTAATTTATCAACAATAATTAATAATGAATGAGATGATGAGAAATAATATGTGGTTTAAGGCAGCCTTTCTGACATTTGTCTTTTGTGCCTTCGGGTTCGTACAGAGTCGGGCCGATATTCAGTTGACGGTCGATGTGGCGAATAAGACGGCTTCGACAGTCGTTGTGGTGTATCAGACTACGATCGTAGAGATTCCGTTGGACGACAACGGGCACGGTAGCCATACCTTTCAACATATAGGTGCCGTACATGCCAGTTTGTTTTATGGAATGGACAGCAAAAACATTTTTTTGGAAGACGGAGATCGTATCCATATCTCCTTCGACGGGGCTGATTTCAAGGAATCCGTAAAATTTGAAGCGGATGGAGGCAAAGAGAAAATCTTTAAGTATCTGAATCAGGTGACCCTTTTGGATGTCCCGCAAGAGAAGATGGCCCTGCCGTTTGAGGAGTACGCCGCGTTGGTGGACAAGAAAGAAGAGTCCATGATGCGTATTCTGAAGGCATGGAAGCTGGATGAAGTCAGTCCGCGTTTTGTTACCGTCGAAACCGGCCGCATCCGTTATGCTTATGCTTCTTCGCTGATGATGTACGCCGTGGGGCATCCTTTTGTAGCTCAGGATACCACTTACCGCCCGGACGAAGCCTATTACGATACACTTAAAAAGTATGCTGTGGCAGACGAGAACCTGGTAGAACTGAAAGAGTATCGTGAGTATATGAAAGAGATAGCCCGGATGTTCGGCTGCAAGAAAGAAGAGGCAAAGACGCCATACGACCGTACGATTTGTATGATGAACTACATTGCCGACCATATCGAGGACGACAAAGTGAAACAGGCGCTGTTGAACGTGTTGGCTATCGAGCAAGTAGAACAGTACGGCATCAGCAATATAGATGAGTTGCTGAATCTGCACGGCACTTACGTGACCGATCCCGTACTGCAGGCTGCCTTCAAAGAAAAATATGATGCTTGGGATTTGGCTCGTCCGGGTAACCCTTCTCCCGATTTCCGGGCATGGGACGTGGACGGGAAAGCTTATACCGTAGCCGATTTCAAGGGGAAATATGTGTATATCGATCTTTGGGCGACGTGGTGCGGTCCGTGCCGCCGTGAGATGCCTTTCCTCAAGCAGTTGGAAGAAGAATACAAAGGGCGCAATATCACCTTCCTGAGCCTTTCTACGGATGCACGTAAGGCCGATTGGCTGAAGATGGTGAAAAGTCAGCCGATGACGGGAATACAGTTGCATTTAGGTACCGGCAGCCGTTTCCAGACGGCATACAAGGCCGATGGCATTCCTCATTTTATCCTGCTCGATCCCGAGGGAAAGATTGTGAATGCCAATATGCTGCGTCCTTCTTCGCCCGACATTCGCGGTTACCTGGACCGCCAACCCGGTCTGTAAAAGAAGTGATATGAGGATAAAAGGAGCTTTCGGGCTCCTTTTTTTGTGGGGACAAGCCTTGTACGGTTACACTCCGAAATATCTTTTTTGTTTTTTTACGGCACGGACGGTTGACGAAGAATGTTATTTTTTTCATCTTTGTACAATTAAATTCCAAGAGCCGTAACTATGAATGTTTCCATTGAAATAGGATTGCTTGTATCCGCCTTTCTGATTTTCTGTAGTATCCTGATGAGCAAGACCGGTTACCGTTTCGGTATCCCTACTCTGTTGATGTTCCTGTTGGCCGGCATGCTGTTCGGCACAGACGGTCTGGGCATACAGTTCGACGATGTGTCGGTGGCCCAGCATATCGGTATGGTTGCGCTGTGTATCATCCTTTTCACCGGCGGAATGGACACGAAGATGGAGGACATCCGTCCGGTATTGTCGCCGGGTGTCATGTTGGCCACCTCCGGCGTGTTTCTGACTACGCTTTTTTGCGGATTGTTCGTCTATTGGGTTTCCGGCTGGCAACTGCATACGGGCGTCGGTTTCACCCTCATCGGTTCCTTGTTGTTGGCCGCCACGATGTCGTCCACCGACTCCGCCTCCGTCTTCAACATCCTTCGTTCGCAGCAAATCAACCTGAAACATAATCTTAAACCGATGTTGGAACTTGAAAGCGGGAGCAATGACCCGATGGCCTATCTGTTGACCATCATCCTGATACAATGCCTGCAGGCCGGAGGAGTTTCAGGTTGGGAAATCCTGTGGTCTTTTCTGCTGCAGTTTGTAGTCGGCATAGCCGGGGGGTATCTGTTGGGACGTTTGTCCGTATGGCTCATCAACCGTGTGGGCCTGAAGAATGCCGAGCTTTATTCCATCATGGTGCTTTGTTTCATTTTCATCATTTATTGTTCGGTCTATTTGCTGAAAGGCAATGGGTATCTGGCGGTTTATATTGCCGGTATGGTCATCGGCAACAGCCGCCTGTTCAAGAAGAAGGAAATAGGAACTTTTCTCGATGGCATGACATGGCTGCTCCAGATTGTGATGTTCCTCATGTTGGGACTGCTGGTCAATCCCCACGAGATGCTTCCCGTCATGCTGACGGCTGTCCTGGTCAGCGTCTTTATGACCTTTGTGGCCCGTCCGCTTAGCGTATGGTTAAGCCTTCTGCCTTTTGGACGGAAAATCACGAATAAATCCAAACTTTTTATTTCCTGGGTCGGTATCCGTGGGGCTGCTCCCATTATTTTCGCTACCTATCCGGTGATGGCGCAAGTGGACGGTGCCAGTCAGATTTTCAATATCGTGTTTTTCGTCACGTTGATATCTTTGCTTTTTCAGGGTATGTCCTTGTCATGGGTGGCGCGTAAGTTGGGCCTTACGGAGCCCTTGCCGGAAAAAGAGGACAACTTCGGTATCGAACTGACCGAGGATGTCGGGAGCACGTTACGTGAAGTGCTTTGTACGGAAGAGCTTCTGCAACGGGGACGTCATATTCGCGAACTGTCGCTCCCGGAAGGAACGCTGGTTATTATGATTAAGCGGGGCGACCGTTATATTGTGCCGAACGGTTCGCTGGAACTGATGTTGGGCGACCGCTTGCTTTTCATGCAGCATGGCGAAACGGTGGAACGGTAAGACCATAAGATTTCTTTTTGTCAGAATGTCAATGCTTCCTCTTTTTCCTTGCCGTATTTTCATGGGGTTGCCCTTGTGTCGGATTTTACGCGATTCTCGTGAAATAGGGGATTGCCGTTTTGTCACCTCTACGCGTTTGACAGTTTCTTCGTGTTCTGTCGCTGTGCGTGTTGTACGTTTATAGGTTCGTGTCGTGTCATCTTTTTAAGTTTTTCCGTGGCAAACGGATTGGGCATAACGGTTTGTATTTTGCCTTCAAATAATTATAGAAACCGTCCTTTGGGCGGGACGCGTGCGGTTTTGCTGCCGTCTTTTCTCCGTTTGGAGCCGTTTGCAATGCAGATATGCGGAGAATTTTTTTTGTTTGGCTTAGATTGATTTTTTGTTCGGCTTAGAAAAAACGCGTATTATACGGTATATATGCGAAAAACCCGGGGTGATTCTGTATAAATATGCAGAATCTGTCTGGTTTTCCGTTCCGGATTACATTTTATTTTCTGTATTTTCCGCCGTGTTTTATGTCTTTTTGGATGGAAAATCCCGTTTTACGTGAAGTTTTGTCAGTATGGAACGGTTCATGCCTGTGCGGAATAGTTCGTTGGCTTCGGCCAATCGGATAGTTTCAGGATGCAGAAGTCTCCCCCTGAGAGTACTGCTTTTTAAACCGGTATGTTCTACACACGTTGCTATCTTTAAATTCGGACTGTAATGGCACGTTTGAAGAATATGACAAAAATATATGAATAGATGTACTTTGATTGTTGGGGAATGTTTGTGACTTTTACAATGCTTGTTTTCTTATATATCCTTGAAATACATTGTGTTATATGGGGAATATAATTTCCATCTCTATGCAAGAGGTGGAAGATTTCGATGCAAATGTAGATAAAATACGCATACAAACAAAATAATCTCTTCTTTTTCTGATGAAAAAAATAAGAAAATCTTAAAATAAATAGGTTTTTATAAAGTCGATTCTTGAGCTTACCTTATTATATATAAGGCATTTACGGGATACTATTTCCACCTCTTGCATAGAGATAGAAGTTTATCAACGGCAATAAAGAGAGTAGAGAATTATACGTTTTAACTAATTTTATTTGATTATGAAGAGAAAGTTTATCAGTGTGGCTTTGTTTGGTGCGCTTCTTGCGGCATCGACAAGCGTAACGACTTCTTGCAAGGACTACGATGATGACATCAGTGGCTTGCAAGGGCAGATTACGGCCAATGCGACGAATCTTGATGAATTGGTGAATGAGAAGGTCAACAACCTGACTCAGGAAATCAATTCGCTGAAAGCGCAGGAGGCTGCCTTGGAAACGGCTTTGGCCACAGCCAAAACCGAGTTGACGGCTACTATCGCAGAAGCTGAACAAGGAGCTAAGGATTATGCCGACATTCAGGCCGCTGCGGCCCAAGTGGCAGCCATCGAAGCTTCAAAGGCCAATATCGAGGAAGCCCGTACGGCACTCCAGGCCGGTATCGACGCGGCAAACGCTGCCATCGAAGCCCTGAATTCGCAGGTAGCAACCCAAGCCGGACAGATTGATGCTTTGCTTTCTGCCGACGCGGCTTTGCAAGAGGCTATCAACATAGCCAATGGCGAGATTGAATCGGCCAAGAGCATGGCGGCCACAGCGCAGAGTGCAGCCGAAGCGGCTCAAGGCACAGCCGACGAAAATGCGCAAAAGATAGCCGGTGTGACGGAAAAGCTCCAGGCCGTGGAAGAAGGCTTGCAGGGGCAGATTACCCTTTTGGACGAAAAACTCAATCAGGCCGTAGCCGACATCGCTGCTAACAAAGCTGACGTGGAAGCCAAGCTGGCCACGGTGAACGCCCTTGTGCAAGCCAATACGGAGGCTATATCCGCATTACAAGACAAGGATGCTGAATTGTTGGACAAGATTGCCCAAAACAGTACGGAACTGTTGGCTCTTTCTGAGAAACTGACGGCTTTACAGAGCACGGTAGAGCAGAACCTGACGGCAGCCAAAGCATATACAGATGCACAAGTAGCTGCTTTGAAAGCCGAATTGGGCGCCGATATGGAGCTTGTAAAAGCTGACCTTGCCGGTGCTTTGTCTCGTTTGGGTGCTGCGGAAGAGAAAATTGCAGCTATTCAGGAAGCCGTTGGTGCTTTGGAAGATAAGGACGAAGAGCTTGCTGCAACCATCGCAGAGGTAGAAGGCAATATCGAAAGCATCAATACTTCTATCGGTGGCATCCTTGGCAGGCTTGAAACTTTGGAAGGTATGGTAGCGCAACAGAATCTCGACATCGAAACGCTGAGGCAGACTGCTGCAGGGTTGAGAACGGATTTGGATGCCGTGAAAGTTACGGCTGATGAAGCCAAGAGCCAGATTGTCCAGTTGACTTCGGACTTCAACAGCTATGTGTCAGCGAACAACGAAGCATTGGTGAACCTGGAGAACCGGATGAGTAATAAGCTGGACGAAGCTGTCAGTACGTTGGGTAGTGAACTACGTAGCGAATTGACAACAGCTACGGGCGAACTGGATACCAAAATCGGTGAACTTCAAGGTGACCTGCAAGAGAAATATGAGGCTCTGAAAAATCAGATTGGTGCCATCACGGGCGATGAAGGTACAGTCGGGCTGATAGACGAAAAGATAAACGCCGTAAACCAGAAGGTTGCTGAGTTGGGTACTAAAGTAGAAAACCTGACTACCGATTTGACCGCATTGACGGGTCGGGTGACGACTGTAGAGACTGAAATCGGTGAAATATATAAGCAGTTGGCACAGACTTCTGCCATCATCGGGCAGTGTATCAATGTGTTCAATGCTGAATTGGGGCAACTTTGTGCGATGTTGAGTGCTCAGTTGAGGAGCATCGTCTTCAGTCCGACGGAGTATTATCAGGGTATCGAAGCGATTGGAGTCTTCTCATTCAACTATAATGCTTTGAGCGTGAGCGCGGCTGATAAGACGGGCGACCAAAAGACGGATAGGCCGACCACGTTGACGCAACCTGAAACGAGCGTCGTGCCGTTCGTGAAGGCTTCTTACCACTTGAATCCTTCGAATGCGGCCATCAGCACGGACAAGGAACATTTCTCCTATGTGGTCAACAATGCTTCTTACACGCGTTCGGTGGGCAGGAACGATATTTCTGTGGACAGCGTGGAACTCGACAAGGAGGAAACCGGTATGCTCAATGTCTACTTCAGCATGAAGAATGCCAACGATATCGAGAAGATTCCGGCTGCGGGCGACGGCAAGGTGGATGTAGCTGCCCTCCGTTACACTTATTCTACAGAGAACGGGGATACGCTTATCACTTCCGACTACGCAGCCTTGAAGCAGTATAAGATTACGGACTTTGCCATCAACAAGGTGACGGCGAGAGGCAATATGGAGGAGAAGATAGAGAACCATTTGGCTGCTACGGCTGCCGAAGCCATTACCTCTAACAATCGCCTGCAAATTACATACGAGAACAAAGACCCGTATGCTGACTCTGAAACTACAGGCCTTGACCTCAACGAGTGGATTAACGTGCATTATGTAGTAAATGATGCGAATACCGATCAGGTATGGGGCGACCAGGAGAAGATCAATGAAAAGAAATTCAAACTGGTGTATGAGTTGATCGGTTACAAGGCCAATGATGCGGACAAGACGAGTGAAAGCGAACATGCCACTATCGTAGACGGCCATATCCTGAACGTACACGGAGTAGACGGAAGCCCTGCCGGAAACCGCAACATTATCGGTCGTACGCCGTTGCTTCGCGTAACGTTGGTGGATGAGAATACGAATAACCAGATTGCAGAAGTTGGTTATATCTTAGTAGAGATTACGGATGTAATCGTGGGTCCTGTAACTGTGGACGACATTGCACCAATCACCAATGGTTATACAGTAAACTGTGATGATGCTCCGATATTGGATAACGTAAGAGCCGTTACATGGGTAGAAGTCGAGAATAAGATTCTGGGTCAGTTGAACATGAGCAAGGAAGAGTTTGAAGCAAATTATGCGCTTGAACTCAACAGTGACGGCGTGACTTGCAAGCAATTCAGCGAACCGAAGGATGAGGCTGTGAGGAATCCGCAAATCGGTAAGATTGTCAACACTAACGACGACCAGGCGCACGAAACGAACGTGCTGAAGTGGAGCGTGGGTAACCAGCAAGCCTATATGTTGTTCTCGGAAGACAGACAAAATCTGGATGCTGTCTCTACTTGGGTTAAGTTTACTCCGAAGAGCACGGTTTCTTCCCACAAGCCTGTATTCGTGAAGTTGACGTGGGCACCGAGCGTGGTGAATGATAAGCCAGAAGCCGCTATCGAGGACAGCTACAACCACAAGAAACGTGCCGATTGGCATGCAGAAAACTCACGTGATGAAGGCTTCAAGGAATTGCAAATCCAAGTGGGTAAAGCTACCGATCCGTCTGCGACTTGTGAATACGAGCACATGGTTGTAGCGAACACGTTCAACAAGCAACCGGTAGACATCATCAAGGATGCTATCAAGGGTACTTATGGAGCTTTGGCTGATGCTGTGACTGTGGAATATAAGTTTGCTCCGACTAATGAGCAGAGTAAGCGGAGCTACATTGTAGGAAATACCACTTACAATATTCAAGTGTCTGCTGATGGTCGTACAATCTCTACTACAGGTGGTGTAACGTTGGCCACGATAGAACCTACTAACGGTGAAATCACAATGGGTAGCGATGATGTAGTGAAAGCTATCATCAACATTTATGAAGAATCTTTGGCTGATGCTTTGACGTTCACGGTATTGGTTGACGAAGCCACTTGTGAGCCGGCAAAGGATTTGATTGCCTTCAACAACAACAAGTTCAATGTGAAGGTCATCAAGCCGATCTTCCTCAAGGGTGGTAGCATCGCCGAGATGACGCTGAACCAATGGAACACTTTGACGCAGAAGTTGTCGCTCACCTTCGAGGACTTCAACGGTTACGACCCGAAAGAGTTCTACGACTACAGTAACCAGACCAAGACGTTCTGGGACTTCTACGGAGTGTCTCGTATAGAGCTTGTTGGCACAGAGACTGACTATTCTGGTAATTGGGGTGCTGTGGATAACAATGTGTTTACGATTAGCTACACTGAACCGACTGGTAGCATCAGTTTGGACAACATGGGTTCTGTAACCCTGACACAGGTGAACATGAGCCGTGCGAACTCGTTCAATGTGCGGATGACGTTCAAGGTGACTTACTTGTGGGGTGAGCTCACAGAGACTGTTACCTTGCATGTGAACAATGCCCCGGGTAAACGTTCTCTCAACCGCTAATATGCGTAGCATTTAGCATGGGGATTTAGGAAGGAGGGCAGGTGGTTGAAACCTGCCCTCCTTTTCATTTTAAGTAAAAGTAATTTAGATTGTAAGATGAAAATTCATCATTTGCTGTTCCCCTTATGGATGGGAATCATAATATGCTCGGTGTCAGCCTGTGCGGATAAGAACAAGAAAAGTAGCGAAGAACAAACGCAAACGGAATTCGAGCAGACGCTGGAGGCGAAAGATACAATAGCCGTTAAGGAGCTTATAGACCAGTTCTTCACGTATGTGAAAAACAAGCAGACGGACGAAGCCATTCTTATGCTATATCGTAACGACCAGACAGAAGACGGTACACCGGTTTCGCTAAACAACGAAGAGATGGCGGAAGTACGGGTCATGCTCGAATCCATACCGATGGCAGGTTACGAGATTGCATACATGAAGTTCAGTGAATATTATGCGAATGAGGTGCAATGCAATGTGATTATCCGCGAAGCGGGAAACGGCATACCTCCTGTCACGACCAAGATATTCTTCAAACCGGTGTTTTATCTTGGTAATTGGGTGCTTTGCCTGACCAATACGGAATATGGGGACAAGTCGTTAGGCCGTTAGTCGGATGAAGGATGTTTAATATAAAAAAAGAATGACTATGAAGAAAAAGAATTTAATGTTCGTGTGCGCATGCCTGTTGATGTCGCATGCGGTATCTGCGCAGTCCAAGGGTGAAGAGATACAGTTCCACCGGCATGGTAGCCTGCAACTGCAAGGCGGTGCGGCTTACACCTTGGGTGAGGCCGGGTTTGGCGACTTGGTATCTCCGGCTGTGGGGGTGCATGGCAGTTACTATTTTACTCCGGTGTGGGGACTGCGTGCCGGTGTGTCCGGTTATGAATCCAAAGGAGCGTGGGTGAATCCGCTCCAAGTATATAAGTATAATTACCTGCAAGGAGACATTGACGTGGTGGTGGACCTGGCCAACTGTTTCAAGTATAATTATAAACGGGTGGTGAATCCTTATTTGTTCCTGGGGATAGGACTGAACGGTGCGTTCGGCAACGACGAAGCGGTGGCCGTCAATGACGGTGGTCATACGTTGGAATATTTATGGCGTGACCGCCAGTTCAATCCGGTAGGTCGCGGCGGTATAGGAGCTAACGTTCGCTTGGGCGAGAGAGTTTATTTTAACCTTGAGGTCAATGCCAACGTGTTGGGCGACAAGTACAACTCCAAGAAGGCGGGCAATCCGGACTGGGTGTTCAACGCGTTAGGAGGCTTGGTCATCAAGTTGGGCAAGACACACAAGAAGGTGGTCGAAGAAGCTCCCGAGCCGGTGGCTCCACCCGTGATACCGGAAAAGCGCGAACCGGTGACTCCGAAGAAGGCCGAACCGGTAGTGGAGAAAGCCAAAGTGGAAAAATTGCAGGAGAATGTGTTCTTTAAACTTAATTCAGCCGTAATCCGTGCGTCTGAGGAAGCTAAAATAGAACGTCTGGCCGCTTATCTCACCGCCAACCCACAAGCGAAGGTCGTGATTTGCGGATATGCCGACAAAGCTACGGGCACTCCTAAAATCAATGATGCACTTTCGCTGAAACGCGCTCAGGCCGTGTCGAAGGCCTTACAGGTCAAAAAGATAGATGCGGGCAGGATACGAGTGGAACATAAAGGAGATACCGTACAACCTTTTACAGAGGTTGAAAAGAACCGCGTATCTATTTGCATAGCCGAATAATTTGACTTTTGGATGTTTTGCGACCGCCGTGAAAGGAAAAGGTTGGTTGGTTTCCGATAAAAGAGGGTGTTTGTCGGGAGACCTTTCATGGCGGTTTTTTTTATTCAATGCAGTTTATGGGAAAAGAGGATGTTGAAGAAAAACATGTCAAGCGTACGCAGAAAGATTATACGCTTGACTTTAAACTTCGTGTAGTACGAGAACTGGAGACTTCCCACATCAGTATGAATGCCATTTCACGGAAGTATGGAATACAGGGGGAGAGCACGGTGAGCAGATGGTTGGAGAAATACGGTGCGCGGGATGCAGACGGAAATGTGGCTGCCCTCATGTTCCGGAAGAAGCGTCCGCTTTCAGGACTGGAACAAAGAAACCTTGTTTTGGAACATGAACTGTCACTGTTGAGAGAAAAGCTGAAACAGAAAGGGTATAAAGAAGCTTTTTATGAAGTGTTGTTGAATATGTTGGAGAGGGGATACCGCGTAGAAATTTATAAAGATAAGGATAAATTAGGTATAAAATCGGGAAGGTAGTTTTTGCGTTTCCTGAAAAGGAAACCGGCAGACCGGCTTTTTAAAAGGCGGGAAAACGAAAGTAGGAGAAAAGCTTCACCTTGCTTTCCTCCTACTTGATAGTTTGGGATAGGAACCTTGTCCGGTCCTTATTCTTTGTCCAAAAGGATTTTCATCATTTCACAGGCTGCTTTGGCTACGGAGGTGCCGGGCCCGAAGATAGCCGCTACGCCTGCTTTGTACAGGAAGTCGTAGTCCTGCGCCGGGATGACACCGCCCGCGATGACCATGATGTCCTCGCGTCCCAACCGCTTCAGCTCTTCGATGACTTGCGGGATGAGGGTCTTGTGTCCGGCTGCCAGCGAACTTACGCCCATGATGTTCACATCGTTCTCTACGGCTTGGCGTGCGGCCTCAGCCGGTGTCTGGAACAACGGTCCCATGTCGACGTCGAAACCGCAGTCGGCATAACCCGTGGCACAAACCTTGGCCCCGCGGTCGTGGCCGTCCTGTCCCATCTTGGCAATCATGATACGCGGCCGGCGGCCTTCCTGCCGGGCGAATTCTTCCGTCAACTCGCAAGCTTCGGCGAAGTCGGCGTCTGCTTTACTTTCTGATGAATACACTTGTGAAATAGTTCTGATTACGGCTTTATATCGGCCTACGATAGCCTCGCAAGCATCTGAAATCTCTCCTAACGTGGCACGTACGCTGGCTGCCTTTACGGCCAGGTCGAGCAGGTTGTGTTCGCTCTTCTTGCCTTCGTTGAACTCGCGTACGCATTCGGTGATGGCGGCCAATGCCTTTTTCACCTCTTCCTCGTTCCGTCCGGCTTTCAGTTTCTTCAGGTTTTCTTCCTGTTGCAGGCGGACGGCAGTGTTGTCCACTTCGAGGATGTCGATAGGATCTTCATGGTCCAAACGGTATTTGTTCACACCCACGATGGTCTGTGCGCCGGAGTCGATACGGGCCTGCGTACGGGCTGCGGCCTCTTCGATACGCATCTTGGGCAGACCGGTTTCGATGGCTTTGGCCATACCACCCAGTTTCTCGATTTCCTGAATGTGTTCCCAAGCCTTGTGGACGAGTTCGTTCGTCAGGGTTTCCACATAGTAAGAACCGGCCCACGGGTCGATGTGCTTGCACACTTGGGTTTCGTTCTGGATGTATATCTGAGTGTTACGTGCGATACGGGCCGAGAAGTCCGTCGGCAGGGCGATGGCTTCGTCCAGTGAGTTGGTATGCAACGATTGGGTGTGCCCCAAAACGGCTGCCATGGCCTCGATACACGTACGTCCCACGTTGTTGAACGGGTCCTGTTCCGTAAGCGACCAGCCGGAAGTCTGCGAGTGGGTACGCAACGCCATGGATTTCGGGTTTTTCGCGCCGAAGCCCTTCACAATCTTGGCCCACAGCAAACGTGCCGCACGCATCTTGGCAATCTCCATGAAATGGTTCATGCCGATGGCCCAGAAGAAAGATAAACGGGGCGCGAATGCGTCGATGTCGATTCCAGCGTTCACTCCGGCGCGCAGGTAATCCATACCGTCGGCCAGTGTGTAGGCCAGCTCGATGTCCGCCGTGGCACCGGCTTCCTGCATGTGGTAACCGGAGATGGAGATGGAGTTGAACTTAGGCATCTTCTGTGAAGTGTACTCGAAGATGTCGGCAATAATCTTCATCGAGAAGGCGGGTGGATAAATATAGGTGTTGCGCACCATGAATTCTTTCAGGATGTCGTTCTGGATGGTTCCGGCCATTTCTTCCAACTGTGCGCCTTGTTCCAGTCCGGCGTTGATGTAGAAGGCCAGAATGGGGAGCACCGCACCGTTCATTGTCATGGAGACGGACATCTTGTTCAAGGGGATTCCCTCGAAAAGCACTTTCATGTTCTCCAATGAGCAGATCGACACGCCGGCCTTGCCCACGTCGCCTACCACACGTTCGTTGTCCGGGTCGTAGCCACGGTGTGTCGGGAGGTCGAAAGCCACGGACAAACCTTTCTGTCCGCTGGCCAGGTTGCGGCGGTAGAATGCGTTACTTTCCTCGGCGGTGGAGAATCCGGCGTACTGGCGGATGGTCCACGGGCGGAACGGGTACATCATGCTGTACGGGCCGCGCAGGAACGGAGGTATGCCGGCCGCAAAGTCCAAATGCTCCATTCCTTCCAAATCTTCTTGGGTGTACACCGGCTGGATGTCGATCTGTTCGGGCGTTTTCCAGTTGGCGGTGATACCGTTTCCTTTTTGCCAGTCCTGACCGTTCTGTCGGCCGAAACCGGAGAATATGTTTATATCTTTAAAATTCTGTCTCATTTGATTCCCAATTTTGCGTTATACTCTTTCAGTGTTTGGAGTTGGTCTACACGAACGTGGATGAAGTTCTCGATGCCTGCGGCTTTCAAGTCCTCCATGCAGGCCGGAGCACCGGCCACGACGAACATGGCACGGCCGTCTACGGCTTTGAAAGCCGGGATGGCATATTCGGCGTATTCGTCATCGCTGGAGCAAAGTACCACGATGTCGGCACCTGCCTTCATGGCGGCTTCCACGCCTTCTTCCACGGTTGGGAAACCTAAATTGTCTATCACCTTGTAGCCTGCGCAAGCCAGGAAGTTACAACTGAACTGGGCGCGTGCCTGCCGCATGGCCAAGTTGCCTATGGTGAGCATGAAGGCCACCGGCTGTTTTTCGGCTTGTTCCGTCTGTAGGCGCAATGCCTCGAAATCGGCAGCCAGACGGCTTGTTTCCAGTTTGGCGAACGGCTTTTCGCAACTGTCGCCGTGGCTGTGGCAACAGCATGTGGCTGCCAACGGGGCTTTCCCTTCGCTCTTTTCGTTGAAGTTGGGGAATTGGTTCGTACCGAGCAGGAACTCCTTACGCTTGCCTGCGTTGGCATGGCGCTTGGCGTTGGTGTCGTTCACGGCCTTTTGGATGCTGCCAGCCTTGGCGGCTGCGAGGAATCCGCCCTCTTCTTCCACGGCAAGGAACAGTTTCCAAGCTTCTTCTGCCAGCGAACGGGTGAGCGTTTCGATGAAATATGAACCACCGGCCACGTCTACGATTTTGTCGAAATGGCTTTCTTCCTGCAACAACAACTGCTGGTTGCGGGCGATACGTTCGGCAAAATCGGTCGGAGCCTCGTATGGAGCGTCGAACGGAGTCACCACGATAGCGTCCACGTTGGCCAGTGCGGCACTCATCGCCTCAGTCTGCGTGCGCAGCATGTTCACGTAGCTGTCGAACACCGTCATGTTGTAAGTGGAAGTGGTCGCATTGACATACATTTTACAAGCACAGTTGCAGGACTTATCCTCACCCGTGTTGGTGCAGTCTTCGCGCGGACAAACCGGGTTGTACTGCTTCACGATCTGGGCCCACATCATGCGTGCGGCGCGGAACTTCGCGATTTCCATGAAATAGACACCGCTGATGCCGAAGTTGAATTTGATTTTCTTGGCGGCGAGGGCTGCCGGGATACCGGCCTCCACCATCAGGTTGAGGTATTCGTTCCCCCATGCCAGGGCGTAGCCCAGTTCCTGATAGATATAGGCGCCGGCGTTGCAAAGCGTGTCGGCATTGATACAAATGCAACGCATTTTGGGGAAGGGTGCGAGAATATTGACCAGTTCCGCCAGTTTGTTCAGTAGGGCGGTCGTATCCTTACCTTTGGTCAGAATCTTCTGCATCGGGTCGAAGTCGATGCTACCTACCAATGCGGTGCGGTCATATCCTTTTTCATCGTAGTATGCCGTCAGGAGACGGGCTAATTCCACGGTATGACCTTGACACGTACTGAAATTCAGTTCCACTGCATCAGCCTTAATGCCTTCCAGCAAAGTGGAGATGAACGTGGCATTCAGTTCTTTGGCCGGAACTTTAAATCCTAATGATGTGACTCCCTTGTCCAGAAGGTCGAGTGCCTTTTCGTTCGCTTCTTTAGAGTCGGTTACTCGGATGTTTTGGCGGACATACCAACGGTTATTGTCCTTTTTGTTCCCTCTCAGGTAGGGAAATTCGCCAGGAAGCACATCGGTCTGCGCCATGCCTTCCAAATCTTCTTTTCGGTAAAACGGATCTGCGCTGAACCCTTCATTGGTTCTCCAGACCATTTTTTTCTGATAATCCGCACCTTTGAGGTCGACGTTGATTTTGTCGAGCCATTCTTGTCGCGTAGGTGCAATGAAGTCAGAGAAAAGCTTTTCTTTACTATCTGCCATAGCTATACTGTTAAAAAGAATTTTATCAATCGAGCAAAAGTAACAAAACTTTTGTAGAAGCACAAAAAAATAAGGTGGAAAAACTCAGTTGGTGTACTTTTTTTGAGTACTTTTGCCGATGAATTGGAAGAATTAAAAAAATCATTTATTTATAAAATTAAAGTAAAGCGATGAATTGGTTAGAGCAATTGCTGTTTGATTCAAATTCCATTGCCCATATCGTCTTGTTGTACACGGCGGTAATTTCTTTGGGAGTCTATTTGGGAAAAATTAAATTTTTCGGCATCTCATTGGGAGTGACGTTCGTGTTGTTTGCAGGTATTTTGGCCGGACATTTCGGATTTACCGGTCCTGTCTCCACGTTGAATTTCTTGCAGGATTTCGGTTTGATACTGTTTGTGTATTGTATCGGCTTGCAGGTGGGGCCGGGGTTCTTCGAGTCCTTCAAGAAAGGTGGTGTGACGTTGAACCTGTTGGCTTGTGGTATCGTGGCACTGAACATCCTGGTGATGTTGGTGCTGTATTATTGTGTGTTCGACACGAACGATCCACGCAATTTGCCGATGATGGTGGGTGTGCTTTGCGGTGCGGTGACGAATACACCGGGGTTAGGTGCCGCGACGGAAGCTCTGACCCAAGTGTTTGCCAACGCTCAGGCTGTTCCTCAGATAGCTTCGGGATATGCTTGCGCCTATCCCCTCGGAGTGGTGGGTATTATTGCTGCAACCATTTCTATTCGTTATATCTGCGGAATTGTGTTGAAAGATGAAGAGGATCGTATATTGGCGCAACAGGCGGAAAATCCGCATGCCAAACCGCACAAAATGACCTTGAAGGTCACGAACACGGCCCTGCATGAAAAGACGCTTCTGCAAGTGCGTGATTTCTTGGGACGCAATTATGTTTGTTCGCGTGCCTTGCATGAAGGCCACGTAAGTATCCCGACCAAGGATACGAAGTTTTATTTGGGCGACCACTTGTTCATTACATGTGCCGAAGACGACGCGGAAGCTGTCCGTGCTTTTATCGGACCGGAAGAATATATCGACTGGGATATGCAGGACATGCCGATGGTGTCGAAGAGCATTGTGGTAACTCAACCTAAGATGAACGGCAAGACTTTCGGACAGTTGCATTTCAGTTCTGTCTATGGGGTGAATGTGACGCGTATTTCCCGTTCCGGAATGAATCTTTTTGCCGACCGTAACTTGCGCATGCAGGTGGGCGACAAGATTGTCGTAGTCGGGCCGGAAGATGCTGTCGACCGTGTGGCGAGCCTGATGGGTAATTCCGTGAAACGTTTGGACCATCCCAATTTGGTGACGATTTTTGTCGGTATTCTGGTGGGTATCATATTCGGAAGTATTCCGTTTGCTTTCCCAGGCGTGCCCACGCCGGTGAAGCTCGGTTTGGCCGGAGGTCCGCTGATTGTGGCTATTTTGATAGGTCGTTTCGGCTATAAGTTCCGTCTGGTTACGTATGTGTCAACGAGTGCCAATTTCATGTTGCGCGAGTTCGGATTGGCATTGTTCCTGGCCAGTGTGGGGATAAAAGCCGGGGAGCATTTTGTGGATACGGTAGTAGCCGGTGACGGTCTGACGTATGTGTGGACCGGTTTCCTGATAACCGTGATACCTATATTAATAATAGGTGTGATAGCCCGGATGCGTTTCAAGTTGAACTACTTCACCATTATGGGGTTGATAGCCGGTAGCACGACCGATCCCCCGGCTTTGGCTTTTGCCAATCAGGCGTCCAGTACGGATGCTCCTGCTGTGGGCTATTCTACAGTTTATCCGTTAACGATGTTCTTGCGCATTCTGACGGCACAGTTGATCGTGCTGTTGCTTTGCGGCACATTCTGATGCCGTATGGTGTAACTATACGAATGGCGCCCGGTTTATCAAATAAACCGGGCGCCATTCGTAGGATGCGGTTGTTATAATATGCCGGATGAACTTTCCGTTCGGGGTATTTCTATCACTTCCAGGTCTTTGAAGGCCTGCCCCTCTACGGTGAAACGTACGAGCGTACGTACTTTGTGCCAGCCCATGATACCCGCAGCTCCCGGGTTGATATGCAGCAAACCCCATTTCGGGTCGAACTGAACCTTTAGGATATGAGAATGGCCACAGATAAACAAATGAGGCGGACGATTGTACAATTGTGTTCGAATGCCGGGAGCATATTTGCCGGGGTATCCTCCGATGTGTGTCATCAGCACCTCGGCATCTTCACAACGCCACCGGAGTTTTTCTCCGAACATTTTACGGATGTCCCCACTGTCGCAGTTTCCGTATACGGCTCTGAAAGGACGGAACGCAGATAATTTTTGTACCACTTCCATGGAACCGATGTCGCCGGCATGCCATATTTCATCGCATTCTTCGAAATATTCCAGATATTTAGGGTCCCAAAAACTGTGTGTGTCCGACAGTAATCCGATACGTTTCATAATTTGAGCTTCTGGGATATGAAGTTTTCAATCACGTCGATAGTAGCTTCTATACCCAAAGCAGACGAGTTGATGCAAAGGTCGTAGGATTCTGCGCTTCCCCATGTCTTGGCACTGTAATAGTTATAGTACTCAGACCGCTTCTCGTCACCTTCGATACATTTCTTTTCTGCCTCTTTTTCCGTGATGTGGAGCATCTCGCAGACGCGTTTGATTCGGTCGGGCATGTCGGCTGTGATAAAGATACTTACGGTGTTAGGGTAGTCGCGCAAAATGTAGTCGGCGCATCTTCCTACGAACACACAAGAATCCTGTTCGGCCGCCTTGCGGATGGCGTCGCTTTGAAATTTGAAAAGCGATTCGTCACTGAGCTGGTTGGCGTATGGGTCGCTATTGCCGAAAATGGGAGCAAAAGAGCTGAACAATACTTTGAGAAAGCCTTTGTGTTCATCATTACGTTCGAAGAACTTTTTGTTGAAACCGCTTTCTTTTGCAGCCAGGTCCAAAAGTTCCTTATCATAAAACTTGATGTTGAAATCTTCCGCAATGCGGTTCCCGATGATGCGTCCGCCGCTACCTAACTGGCGTCCTACATTGATAATGATATGTTTCTTCATGACGTTATACGGCTAATTTTTTAAATTTTCTGTATGCTGTAATTAACATGATTCCGGCTACTATACATGCGATGGCATCGGATATAGGCATGGCCAACCATACTCCTTTTACACCCCAGAACTGAGGCAATGTCAGAAGCAGGGGGATGAGGAACAGCAGTTGCCGTGTCAGGGACAGGAAAATGCTCTTGCTCGCTTGTCCTATGCTCTGGAAGAAGTTGGTCGTAACCATTTGCATGCCGATTAAAGGATAGAATATGACTACGATACGCATTCCTCTCACGGCAATGTCGGTCAGTTCTTCGTCGGTCGTAAAAGCACGGACGCACAATTCGGGAAGCAACTCCCCGATGAGAAAACCGGTCGTGGTAATCAACGTACCCCAAAGCAGGGTATAGCGCAGCACTTTGAGTACACGATGGTAGTCCTGCGAACCGTAATTGTATCCGGCGATGGGCTGCATGCCTTGGTTCAATCCTATGACAATCATGATGAAGATGAACAAGACGCGGTTGACGATGCCATACGCACCGATGGCCAGGTCGCCGCCGTACTGTCCTAATCCGCGGTTGATGAGGATTACGACAAGACAAGCGCAACTGTTCATCAAGAAGGGAGACATGCCGATGGCGAAAGTGTCTTTGACGATTTTCTTTTTCAGGCGGTAAATGCCGCGTTTGAACTGGATGAGCTCCTTGGGGCGGCGAAAGACGCTCACCTGCCACAACAAAGAGACGATCTGTGCCAGAATCGTGGCCGTAGCGGCACCGCGTATGCCCATGTTCATTCCGTAGATGAAAATAGGATTGAGAATGGTGTTTCCCACCACAGCCATGATGGTAGCATTCATGGCCAGTTGAGGATGCCCCGTAGAACGCAGGATGGCGTTGAAAGTGAAGAAACTGTGCGTGACGACGTTACCCAGCAAAATAATTTCCATGTACTCCCTGGCGTAGGGGAGTGTGGCGGGGCTGGCACCGAAAAAGCTCAGAATCGGATCGAGAAAGACCAGCGCCACAATGCTGAACAAGACACCTAAAATCAGGGTCAGGGTGACCACGTTGCCGAAGATGTCTTGTGCGGCTTTGTAATCCTGTTGTCCCAATCGTACGGATATTAAAGTGGATGCCCCGATTCCGACCATGGCCCCGAATGCGGCGGACAAGTTCATGAAAGGGAACGTGAGTGCCAGGCCGGAGATGGCCAAAGGTCCCACGCCGTGACCGATAAAGATACTATCCACCATGTTGTAGAGCGACGATGCCGTCATGGCGACGATGGCCGGGAAAGCATATTGTTTAAGTAGCTTGCTGACGGGAAGGGTTCCTAAATCTAATGGTGAAGTGGGATTCGACATATTAAGTTAATTTAAGTAAGACAAAGGTACGAAAAAAGCCCGTAAGGTCGGTAATCTTTTTTCGACTAATTTTTTCCGCATAAAAGGCTTGATGGAAATTCTTTTTTAGTACCTTTGTTGCAGCATGGCAATACTCGACCGCCAAAGTGAGGCGGATAGGTAGCAGATAGTATTTCTTAAATCATATTAAGTATCATGAGTAATCAGTTAGAGAGAATCAAGGAATTAGTGGAGCTCCGTGCCAAAGCGCGCATGGGAGGAGGCGAGAAGGCCATAGAAAAACAACATGCGAGAGGTAAATATACGGCTCGCGAGCGTATCGACATGTTGCTGGATGAAGGCAGTTTCGAGGAAATGGACATGTTCAAGCTTCATCGTTGCACCAACTTCGGCATGGAGAAGAAACAATATTTGGGAGACGGGGTCGTGACCGGAAGCGGCACTATCGACGGGCGTCTGGTTTATGTATTTGCCCAGGACTTCACGGTGAACGGAGGCTCTTTGTCTGAGACCATGGCTGAGAAAATCTGTAAGGTGATGGATCAGGCTATGAAAATGGGTGCGCCTTGTATCGGTATCAATGATTCGGGCGGCGCACGTATCCAGGAAGGTATCAACGCTTTGGGCGGTTATGCCAATATCTTCCAGCGTAACATCGAGGCATCCGGTGTGATTCCTCAGATTTCCGGCATTTTCGGTCCGTGTGCAGGCGGAGCGGTATATTCCCCGGCACTGACCGATTTCATCCTGATGATGGAGAACACCTCTTATATGTTCCTCACCGGGCCGAAGGTAGTCAAGACAGTGACGGGCGAGGATGTGTCGCAAGAAGATTTGGGCGGCGCGAGCGTGCACGCCACGAAATCCGGTGTGACGCACTTCACGGCCGAAACGGAAGAAGAGGCCATGCAAATGATTCGTACCCTCATCAGTTATATTCCCCAGAATAATATGGAAGAGGCTCCCCGTCTGGAATGTACCGACCCGATTAACCGTCTGGAGGATTTTCTCAATGAAATCATTCCCGACAATCCGAATCAAGCGTACGATATGTACGAAGTTATCGGGGCGATAGTGGACAACGGCGAGTTTTTTGAGGTGCAGCCCGATTATGCCAAGAATATCATCGTGGGCTTTGCCCGCTTCAACGGGCAGAGCGTGGGCGTGGTGGCCAACCAACCGAAGTGCTATGCCGGCGTGCTCGACTGCAATGCCAGCCGCAAGGGGGCGCGTTTCGTGCGTTTCTGCGATGCTTTCAATATCCCGTTGGTGACTTTGGTAGACGTGCCGGGCTTCCTGCCGGGTACGGGGCAAGAGTATAATGCCGTGATATTGCACGGGGCGAAGTTGTTGTATGCCTACGGAGAAGCCACTGTGCCTAAGGTGACGGTGACTCTGCGCAAGAGCTATGGCGGCTCCCATATTGTGATGAGTTGTAAGCAACTGCGCGGAGATATCAATTACGCATGGCCGTCGGCGGAAATCGCGGTGATGGGAGCTTCCGGTGCCGTGGCCGTATTGTACGCCAAGGATGCCAAGGAAGCCGAAGACCCGAAAGCCTTTCTGGAAGAGAAGGAAGCCGAGTATAACAAACTCTTCACTAATCCTTACCAGGCAGCCAAGTACGGTTACATCGACGATGTGATAGAGCCGCGCAACACACGTTTCCGTGTCATTCGCGCGTTGGCCCAGTTGCAGACCAAGAAATTATTGAACCCCGTGAAGAAGCATGGGAATATTCCATTGTAATCCGATAATATAAAAATGATGTTACACAGAAGATTTTTAGGAATCCTTGTTGGTTTGACGGCTGTGGTCGCTGCTTTCGGGCAGGGCGCCTTCAGTTTCAAAATCAATGAAGTGGTAGTCTCCAATACGGACGGTCTCATAGATGAGTACGGCGAACGTACGGGATGGATTGAGATTGCCAATACTTCATGGGGAACCAACAATCTCCGTAGTTGTTACCTGACTACGAATCGTGAGGCTTTGAACAAAGGACTTTCCGTGCCGGAACGCGTCAAGTTGATGTCGTTGATACCGAAAGGTGACGAACGGACGAACTTGACCGCCCAGCAACGTATCGTGTTCTTCGCCGACGGACAAACCAACCTGGGCACATTGCACACGAACTTCACCTTGAAGGAAGGCGAGGAAAACTTCATCGCCTTGTTTGACGGAAACGGTAAGACGTTGCTCGATTCCATTACCGTCCCACCTTTGGCCGAAAACCAGTCTTACGCCCGGGTATATGATTCCGAGAGCGAGACCTACGTATGGGTAGTGCTCGATGCGAACGAAGTGACTCCGGGAGCCCCTAATGTTGGGCAGGGAAAGGTACAGGACAAGGTGGCGGAATTCAAAGAGAAAGACCCCTACGGCGTGGCTATGTCTATCATGGCGATGGGAGTCGTGTTCGGTTGTCTGCTTGCCCTTTATGTCTTTTTCCGTTTGTTCGGTTACATGGTGGCCTTATTCTCCAAGATGGCTCGCGTGAGAGCCATCCGTGCGCTCCACGACCAGGCGGACAAAGCCGCTGTCATGGCCAAGCAGGGACTGGAGACTAAGGGCGTGGACATGAAAGTGTATATGGCCGTCATAGCCATGGCGCTCCGTGATTATGAAGAAGACGTGCATGACGTGGAAAGCAATGTGCTGACCTATCACACCGAGGAGCACTCGGAATGGAATGCGAAAGGATACACCATGCGCGAGTGGCCGGAGTAAAATCATTTGTTTAAGTCTAATCAATAAAAAGAATCATCATGAAAGAATATAAATATAAGGTAAAGGGAGCCGAATATACGGTGAAGATAAACGATGTGGAAGGCAATATGGCCAAAGTGGAAGTGAACGGGATTCCGTTTGAAGTGGAGATGGAGCGTCCGATGCACCTGACGCATAAACCGGTGATACGTCCGGTAGCCCATGTGCACCACGGTCCGGTCACTCCGGCTGCCGCTCCGGCTGTGCAACCCGAAGTCCCGGCAGGCAACGGTACTGCCGTCCGTGCTCCTCTGCCCGGTACGGTGAATGCTGTGGCGGTCACTGTGGGACAAGCTGTCAAGAAAGGACAGACTGTAGTGGTGCTCGAAGCCATGAAAATGGAAAACAATATCAACGCCGAGTGCGACGGTACGGTGACAGCCGTGCATGTAAACAAGGGAGACTCGGTGCGTGAAGGTGCAATGTTGGTAACAATCGGTTAGGACTATGGAAGTATTTGATTTCATTGGAACAAAATTGTCCGACTTCCTCACTTATACGGGATTTGCGAATGCCGAGATGGGGAATTGGATTATGATTCTGGTCGGTGCGTTCTTCTTATGGCTGGCCATCAAGAAGGATTTCGAGCCTTTGCTTTTGATTCCTATCGGCTTGGGTATTATTTTAGGAAATATTCCTTTTAAAGCCGTAGGGCTGGAAGTCGGGCTTTACGAGGATAATTCCGTGTTGAATTTCTTCTATCAGGGTGTGAAAGCCGGGTGGTACCCACCTTTGGTCTTCCTCGGTATCGGTGCCATGACGGATTTCTCGGCGTTGATAGCCAATCCGAAGCTTTTGCTGGTCGGTGCTGCCGCCCAATTCGGTATTTTCGGGGCTTATATGATAGCCTTGGCCTTGGGATTCGAGCCTAACCAGGCGGCGGGCATCGCCATCATCGGAGGAGCCGACGGGCCTACGGCCATCTTCTTGTCTTCCAAACTCTCGCCGAACCTGATGGGGGCCATTGCCGTGTGTGCCTATTCCTACATGGCCTTGGTGCCGGTCATTCAGCCGCCCTTGATGCGTTTGCTCACCACGAAAAAAGAGCGCGTGATACGCATGAAACCCGCCCGTCAGGTGTCGCAGACCGAAAAAATCATCTTCCCCATCGTCGGTCTGTTGCTGACCACGTTTATCGTGCCTTCAGGCTTGCCGTTGTTGGGTATGCTGTTCTTTGGTAATTTGCTGAAAGAAAGTACGAAGACCACCCGTCTGGCCAAGACGGCCGGTAGTGCGTTGAACGATGTGATCGTGATGTTGCTCGGCCTTACGGTGGGATGTTCTACGCAGGCCAGTGAGTTCCTGACGTTCGATACCATCAAGATTTTCTTCCTCGGTGCGTTGGCTTTTATCATCGCCACTGCTTCCGGCGTGTTGTTCGTCAAGTTCTTCAACCTGTTCTTGCCGAAACACAAGAAAATCAATCCGCTTATCGGTAATGCGGGCGTATCCGCCGTACCGATGGCTGCCCGTATTTCGCAAAATTTAGGATTGGAATACGATTCCAAGAATTACCTGTTGATGCATGCCATGGGGCCGAACGTGGCCGGTGTGATAGGCTCGGCTGTGGCTGCCGGTGTGCTATTGGGCTTCTTGAGCTAACTTGGGCACGAGCCGTCAGACGATACGAAAGGCCGCTTTCCTCCAAGGGAAAGCGGCCTTTCGTATATAGAACCCCGTACCATTTTTTAGCAAATACAAAGGAAAGATATGTTTTTTGTATGGAATCATAGTGTAGATGCATTTTTTTTCGTATGTTTGCAATATGAGAAAGGAGCTTGGCAAATGGTTGATGGATATAGCCAAATATTTGGTTACGGCTGTACTTTTATCCTCTATTATTACGGATATGGGTAATTCGTGGATTCTTTATTTGTCGATCTCTTTTTCTGTGGTGGTGACTTTGAGCGTAGGGCTTTGGCTTGTACGGGATAAAAAAGAAAGGAAGTGAGTTATGGGTGCGATTATTATGAGTGCATTGGTATCTGTAATAGCCATTGTCGGTGGTGTTTATTTTTGGATTCAGGACAAGAAAGAGACGCGGAAGGATATGTGATTGTCAGCCCTTCGGTGGAGTTGTCCTCTTGAAATATATTTACGGGCAACCTTTTTGTATTATCTTTCTGTTTATGGGATGTAAGTGCTAAGAAATGAAAGACTTACAAACCCTATTTATTCCTCTTTTTATCTTCCGTAGATTTGAAAATCAATCTCAGGAGATTGATTTTTCGTTTGGCTGAGATTGATTTTCCGTTCTCTGCAGAATGATTCGGCTTCCTCCGGAGGTGTAAAAAATCCTCACAGCACATCGGAAGACGCAGAAATAATTCTTGGTTTTTCCTTTACTTTATTTTTTTCTTCGTACTTTTGTGTAAAAGGACTTTCACGCTAACAGATATGGAACATGAAAGAAAGAAGGTATTGGTCGGCATGTCGGGTGGTATCGACAGTTCGGCGGTGTGCCTGATGTTGTTGGACGAAGGCTACGAAGTGGTGGGCGTGACGATGCGCGTGTGGGATCTGCCGCGCCAGTTTGCCGATACGGGACAAGAGTATCCCGATTTCATACAAGATGCCCGGGCTTTGGCCGCCCGTTTGGGCATCGCCCATTATGTAGCCGACGAGCGGACGGCCTTTAAGGACATCGTGGTCCGTAATTTTGTGGATGAATATCTTGCCGGGCGTACGCCGAATCCCTGTGTGATGTGCAATCCCGCGTTCAAGTTCCGCGTGTTGGCGGAGTGGGCGGATAAGTTGGGTTGCGATTATATCGCCACGGGACACTATGTGAGGGTGAAGGAAGAAAGCGGCCGTTACGGATTGTATTGCGGTGTGGACGGGAAGAAAGACCAGTCCTATTTCCTTTGGCGACTGGGGCAGGACGTGTTGTCGCGCTGTATTTTCCCTTTGGGTGCACTGCGGAAGGAAGACGTGCGGGGCTATCTGGCACGGAAAGGATTTGAGATGAAAGCCCGCGGCGGAGAGTCGATGGAGGTCTGTTTCATAGACAAGGATTACCGTGAGTTCCTACGGGAGCAAGTGCCCGATTTGGATCGGCGCGTGGGCGAAGGCAAGTTTGTCGACGTACAGGGGCGCGTCATCGGTACGCACTGCGGTTTTCCGTATTTCACGGTGGGGCAGCGTAAGGGCTTGGGCATCGCCTTGGGCAAGCCGGCCTACGTGTTGAGGCTGAATGCCCGGAAGAATACGGTGATGCTGGGCGATGCGGAAAATCTTGAGGCGTGTGCCATGTTGGTTTGCGGGGGGCGCATCTCGTCCGAGGCCGATTGGGCCGACGGGCAGCTTTCCGTGCGTATCCGTTATCGCAGCCGTCCGATACCGTGCAGTGTACGCCAAGTGAAAAACCGGTTTCCGGAAGAAGGAGGCGGCGAGAATTTGTGGTTGGTGCGTTTCAAGGAGAAGGCTTCGGCTGTGACACCCGGCCAGTCGGCCGTGTTCTACGTCGGTGACAAGATGGCAGGCGGTGCCTACATCGGTTCGCAACGGGGGCTGCAAGCTTATTTGGAAGACTGAGATGGAGGCATTGACACTATATGAATTGAATGGGCTGGTGCGCGGTACGCTGGAACGTACGTTGCAGGCCGAATATTGGTTGCAGGCCGAACTGAGCGAGGTACGCGAGGCTTACAACGGCCATTGTTATCTGGAGTTCGTGCAGAAGTCCGTGAACGGCCGTGACTTGGTGGCCAAAGCTCGCGGTGTGATTTGGGCCGGGATGTACCGGCTGCTGAAACCCATGTTCGAACGGGAGACGGGGCGGACTTTATCGCCGGGACTGAAGGTTTTGGTCAAGGTCGGGGTCACCTTTCATGAACTTTATGGCTATTCGCTGACTATGACGGACATCGATCCGGCCTATACGTTGGGCGACATGGCGCGTCTGCGCAGGGAGATTCTGGCACGTTTGGAGGCGGACGGCATTCTGAACGACAATAAGGAATTGTCTTTGCCGTTGTCGGCCAACCGTATAGCCGTCATTTCGTCGGCCACAGCCGCCGGTTACGGTGATTTCTGCAACCAGTTGCTCCGCAATGACTATCGCCTGCGTTTCACCGTCCGGCTTTTCCCTGCCGTGATGCAGGGCGAACATGTGGAATCATCGGTGCTGGCGGCGTTGGATGCCGTTATGGCCCGGCAGGACGACTGGGATGCCGTGGTGATTATCCGGGGCGGAGGGGCAACCAGTGACTTGTCCGGCTTCGACACCTATTTGCTGGCAGCGGCTTGTGCACAGTTTCCTTTACCGGTGATAACCGGCATCGGGCATGAACGTGACGATACGGTGATAGACCTCGTGGCTCATACGCGGGTGAAGACCCCTACGGCTGCTGCGGCTTTTCTCATCCATCACCAGTTGGAGGCGGCCTCGCGTCTGGAGGCTGTGGCACGTGAAATCCAACAGCAGGCCAAGGGGCGCATGGAGGGTGAGCGTTTGCGCGTGGAGCGTTTGTCCGCCCGATTGTCGGCGGCAGCTTTGCAGGTGCGTACCCGTGGGGAGCGCAGGTTGGAGCAGATGGCCGCACGCCTGTTCCATGCCGGACGGCAACGCCTTTCCGACGAACGCCATCGTCTCGACCTGTATGCCGGGCGGATAGGGCGCGGCATTCCCGTGCGCATGGAGCGCGAGCGGTTCCGCTTGCAGCTCCTGCAACAGAAATGCGAGGCTGCCGACCCCGTCTTGTTGCTTAAAAGGGGATACAGCATGACGTTTTGCGGTGGAAAGTTGGTGCGGAAAGCTTCGGAACTGAAAGGAGGAGAAGAAATCACGACTTGTTTGGCGGAAGGTGAGATCCGCTCAGTTGTACAATAAGATAAGGTATATGAAGAAAGAAAACTTGTCATACGAGGAAGCCATGGCGCGCTTGGAAGAATTGGTGCGCCGGATAGAGGCCAACGAAACCGGCATCGACCGGTTGGCCGGGGAACTGAAGGAAGCGCAACGCTTGGTGGCATTCTGCCGCGAGAAGCTTTATGCGACGGACGAAGAAATCAAGAAAATACTGGAAACGGGCGAAAAAGAGGCCTGAGACAGTTCCGGCTTCGTCCGGCGTAGGGCGTTTTTCTTGTTAAATGATAAATTCTTTGCGGAAAACGCCTTTAAAATAATAAAATTCTGTAATTTTGTCTTTCAGAATGAAATTTAAAAACGGAAAAGATGAAAGAAATCGATTGGGCGAACCTGTCTTTCGGCTATATGAAGACAGACTATAACGTACGTTGCTATTATCGTGACGGAAAGTGGGGAGAGATTGAAGTTTGTTCGGAGGAGACCCTCAATATCCACATGGCGGCTACTTGCCTGCACTACGGGCAGGAAGCTTTCGAGGGGCTGAAGGCTTACCGTTGTCCGGACGGCAAGGTGCGCGTGTTCCGCATGGACGAGAATGCCAAGCGTTTGCAGAGCACGTGCCGCGGCATACTGATGCCCGAACTGCCTACGGAACGTTTTGAAGAAATGGTCAAGAAGGTGGTACGGCTCAACGAGCGTTTTATCCCGCCGTACGAGAGCGGGGCCACGTTGTACATCCGTCCGCTGCTTATCGGTACGGGAGCCCAAGTGGGCGTGCATCCGGCCAACGAATACCTCTTCGTGATTTTCGTCACGCCGGTAGGGCCGTACTTCAAGGGAGGCTTTGCCACCAATCCGTACGTGATTATCCGCGAGTTCGACCGTTCCGCACCGTTGGGAACGGGTATCTATAAAGTGGGCGGCAACTATGCGGCGAGCTTGAAAGCGAACAAGATGGCACACGATTTGGGGTACTCCTGCGAGTTTTACCTCGATGCGAAAGAAAAGAAATACATCGACGAATGCGGGGCTGCCAATTTCTTCGGCATCAAAAACAATACGTATGTCACGCCGAAGTCCACGTCCATCCTGCCTTCCATCACCAACAAGAGCCTGATGCAGTTGGCCGAAGACATGGGCATGACGGTGGAACGCCGCCAGATTCCGGAAGAAGAACTGGCCACTTTCGAAGAGGCCGGGGCATGCGGGACGGCTGCGGTCATCAGCCCCATCGAGCGTATCGATGATTTGGAAAACAAGAAGAGCTATATTATCAGCAAAGACGGCAAGCCGGGACCGGTTTGTACTCAATTATATCATCACCTGCGTAATATCCAGTACGGCATCGAACCCGATGTGCACGGATGGACTACGGTGGTGATGGAGTGATTCATTCATTAAAAAATCTATTATCATGATTAGAAGTGCAAGTGAAATGCGGGCTGCAGCCCGGGCGTCGCTCTCTGGAAAATGGGGCGGCGCGGTTATGGTTACGTTGGTTTATCTGGCGGTTATGGGAGTGTTACCGGCCGGTATCGACTTAAAAGTTTATGATGGAGTAGGTTCCATTATACAGTTGGTGCTGATGCCTCTTGGTTGGAGTATGTCTGTGCTGTTCCTCGACAATTTGCGTAGTGGCGACGAGTATAAGGTCGGGCAGTTATTCGAGGGGTTTCGCGATTACACCCGTGTGGCCGGGACGATGATACTCACCGGTATCTATACGTTTCTTTGGACCTTGTTGCTTATCGTGCCGGGCATCATCAAGTCTTTTTCTTATGCCATGACGGCTTTTGTCTTGCGGGATAATCCCGAATTGAAATTCAATGGTGCCATTGAAAAAAGCATGAAGATGATGGACGGTCATAAGTTCGACCTGTTTTATTTGTACTTGACCTTCATTGGTTGGGGGTTACTTTGCATCTTGACGTTGGGCATCGGCCTCTTGTGGTTTGTCCCTTACATGCAATCAGCTTTAGCGCACTTCTATGAAGACGTGAAAGCCGAGTACGAAGCGGCTCAGGCGCAAGGGGAATAAAGAGAACCTCGAAAGATAGAAAAAGAGATGGAGAAGATAACGGACATGAAGCAACGTTTAGGCGACATCCTGTTTGCTGTATCATGGCGAGACTTGTCGCGTACATACTTTGATAAATCAGTGTCATGGCTTTATCATAAGATGGATGGTATAGATGGTAATGGCGGAACGGGTGGTTTTACTCCGCATGAAGCAGAGCAGATGAAAGGGGCTTTATGTGATTTGGCTGACCGTATACGTCGGGCGGCTGATAATATCTGAGTGTATTTAGAATTCATAATTTTGAGCTGCCGGCAAGAGGAAAAGTTTGTCGGCGGCTTTTTTATTCTTCTGATATTGCCTACCTTTGTGACGGAAACCTACGGGTAAGGATTAGATTCTGATTAGAATCGGCAAAACAAGGGTGAAGATTGAAATGGGCTTCGGCCTATAAATGATATGACTATGGAAGGAATTGGAACAATGGAAACCAACAGCCGGCAGGTATTGTCTTTGTTGGAAAAAATAAAAAGTTCAAAAGGCAGGAAACTCAATAAGCTTGGTGAATTGCTTAACAAGGGCGGTAAAACTCCGTTTTTGTTTGATGAGAAAGATTTGAAATACATTCTTAGATGAGGGTTTATCTGGACACGAACATATTGGCTTTTTTAGTTGGACAAGACAAAGGGGAGTCGATAAGTAGGGATGTGATGGAGCTTTTGCAAGATTATGAGGTCGTGCTATTGTCCAGTGCGGTGTGCTTTCAAGAGTTGGTCCATTTGGTTCAAATCGGAAAGTTACGCCGTCCTGATTGTCGTGACGTGGGTAAGGCGGCTGCTGAGGCTTTGCAGGTATTGGAGGATTATGGGATAAAGATGATGCCCGTAAGTGAAAAGCATATTAGGAGACTTGTGGAACTTCCATTGTATGAAGACCATCGTGACCCTAACGATCGTTTAATTATAGCGCAAGCTATATGCGACCGTATTCCGCTTGTAAGTTCTGACCAAAAGTTTGTCCGTTATGGGCGTTATGGGTTGGAGTTGATATTCAACAGGAGGTAATCAAAAAAGATTTGACGTATGTGGAATAAACAATATAAGGAATGGGAAAAGGAAAATTAGCAAAGTTTGCCGACATGGCCAGTTACCCTCATGTGTTTGAATACCCTTATTCGGTCGTGGATGAAGTGCCTTTCGATATGAAAGGACGTTGGCATGAAGATTTTTTCCGGAACGACCATCCTATTGTGTTGGAACTCGGGTGCGGACGGGGTGAATATACCGTAGGGTTGGCTCGTTTGTATCCCGACAAGAATTTTATCGGGGTGGACATCAAGGGTGCCCGTATGTGGACGGGGGCCACGGGGGCGTTGCGCGAAGGCTTGTCCAACGTGGCGTTCCTGCGCACGAACATAGAGATTATCGACCGTTTCTTTGCCGAAGGCGAAGTGGCCGAGATTTGGCTGACGTTCAGCGACCCGCAGATGAAGAAGGTGACCAAACGTCTGACCTCCACTTTTTTTATGACGCGTTACCGCCGTTTCCTGCAAGACCGTGGACGGATTCACTTGAAAACCGATTCCAATTTCCTTTTCACTTATACGGAGTATATGGTGGAGAGGAACGGTTTGCCCTTGGAGTTTTCCACCCGCGACTTGTATCACAGTACGTGGGCTGAGCATCCGGACACCGAAGAAGCCCGTATCCTGAACATCCGGACGTATTACGAACAGCAATGGCTCGACCGCGGACTGGATATCAAATACATGCGTTTCCTCTTGCCGCAAGCCGGAGAACTGGCGGAGCCGGAAGTGGAGATAGAATTGGATGAATACCGGAGTTACAACCGCAGCAAGCGCAGCGGATTGTCGACGGCTAAATGAAAGAACGAACTAAAATACCGAACTTATGGAAATATATCCCAAATTGATTATGGACGCACTGGCTACCGTGCGTTATCCCGGTACTGGAAAGAACATCGTAGAGGCGGGGATGGTGGAAGACGATCTGCGTATCAGCGGGCTGCATGTCAGTTTTTCGTTGATTTTCGACAAGCCGACGAATCCTTTCCTCAAGTCGCTCGTGAAAGCTTCCGAGGCTGCCATCCATGCCTACGTGGGCAAGGAGGTGGAAGTGGAGATACACACCAAAACCTTGCAGGCTCCTCGTCCGGAGGTGGGGCAACTGTTGCCCGGTGTGAAGAATATTATCGCCGTGTCGTCCGGCAAAGGCGGTGTGGGGAAATCTACGGTAGCGGCCAACTTGGCTGTGGGGTTGTCCAAGTTGGGCTACAAAGTCGGCTTGTTGGATGCCGACGTGTTCGGACCGAGCATGCCCAAGATGTTCCATGTAGAGGATGCGCATCCTTATGCCGAATCGGTGGACGGCCGTGATTTGATTGTGCCGGTGGAGAGTTACGGTATCAAGATGCTGTCTATCGGTTTCTTTGTCGATCCCGACCAGGCCACTTTATGGCGTGGGGCGATGGCCTGCAACGCGCTGAAGCAGTTGATAGGCGATGCAAACTGGGGCGACTTGGATTACTTCATCCTCGACACGCCTCCGGGTACGAGCGACATACATCTCACGTTGGTGCAGACCTTGCCTATTACCGGTGCCGTCATTGTCAGCACGCCGCAGAAAGTGGCGTTGGCCGATGCACGCAAAGGCATCAACATGTACCAGAACGAGAAAGTGAATGTCCCCATTCTCGGATTGGTGGAAAACATGGCATGGTTCACTCCTGCCGAATTGCCGCAAAACAAATACTACCTGTTCGGGAAAGAAGGGGTGAAGCGCCTTGCCGAAGAGATGCATGTGCCTTTGCTGGGACAGATTCCCATCGTGCAGAGCATTTGCGAGAACGGTGACAACGGTACGCCCGAAGTCTTGAACGACGGGAGCCAGACGGGACAGGCGTTCATGGCCTTTGCCCGCCGTGTGGTGGAAGAGACCGGCCGCCGGAATGCGGAACAGGCACCGACAAAAATCGTGGAAGTCAAGAAGTAATTGGATATATCATCATGTATGAGCCGTTTTGCCATGGGCAGGACGGCTTTTTCAACACAATAAGAAAGATGGCACAAGACAGACGGGAACCTTCGGCTGTACACGTGGTGGGGAATATGGATTGGGACGGGCTTCACCGTCCGCAAATCTATTATGCCATGGTGGCTATTTTTTCTGGGTTGTTCCTTTCGGTCATCGACGGCACGATATGCAACGTGGCCTTGCCCACGATTGCGCGTCAGTTGCAAATCTCTTCCTCCGATTCCATTTGGATAGTCAATGCTTTCCAGTTGGTGGTCGTCATGACCCTGTTGCCCTGTTCCGCGTTGGGCGAGTTGTTCGGATTCAAACGTACCTATCTATGGGGAATGGTTTTCTTTACCGTCGGTTCGCTGTGTTGTGCCTTGTCCGGTTCGTTTGTCCTGCTGGTTCTTTCACGCATGTTGCAAGGCGTGGGGGCAGCCATGGTGATGAGCGTGAATGGCTCTTTGGTGCGTCTGATTTATCCGAAACGCCATCTGGCCAAAGGTTTCGGACTGAATGCCACGGTCGTGGCTCTAGCCTCCGTGGCCGGACCTACGATATCCGGTGCGATTTTATCCGTGGCCTCCTGGCCATGGCTGTTTGCCGTGAATTTGCCGTTCGGCGTACTGACATTCTTTTTAGCCCGTAGATACTTGCCGGGGAATCCGACGCGCGTCGAAGGGCGACGGTTCGATTTCCCTTCGGCAGTGCTGAACGCTCTTACATTCGGTCTGTTCATCGGTTGTGTGGAAGCCTTTTCCCACGGGCTGTCCTTTCGTTGGATTGTGGCCGGAGTTGTCCTTTTAGCCGGGATAGGAACCGTTTTCGTGCGTCGTCAGTTGCGCCAGCCCTATCCGATGCTGCCTTTCGATTTGCTTCGCATACCCGTGTTTTCTTTGTCCGTGCTGACCAGTATCCTTTCCTTCACTTCGCAAATGTTAGGCATGGTGGCCTTACCTTTTATGTTTCATCTCACGTTCGGGATGAACGCGGCAGAGACGGGGCTGTTGATGACCGCCTGGCCTTTGGTGATTGTGGTGGCCGGTCCTTTGGCCGGCACGTTGGCTACGAAAATCCATCCGGGGCTGTTGGGAGGTGTCGGACTACTGGTGATGAGTGTCGGGTGCTTCTTGCTGGCTGATGTGTCGCCGTCGGTGGGTTATGGCGGACTGGTGGCGCGTTTGATGCTCTGCGGGTTCGGTTTCGGACTGTTCCAATCGCCCAACAACCATTTGTTGCTGAGTTCCGCACCGTCATATCGGACCGGTGGGGCGAGCGGGATGCAGGCCACGGCACGTTTGGTAGGACAGACCACGGGAGCAGCCTTGGTAGCTTTGCTTTTTTATCTCAACGGAGACCGTGCGCCCCATGCTGCCATGTGGTTGGCCGGCGGTTTTACACTCTGCGGAAGCCTTGTATCCTGTTCGCGTTTACGGGCACACCGTTTTTGAACGATTTTATTTTTTATGTCATGAAGCATCGGTTTGTTTCCGGATGTTTCGGGTTTTATCATATTTATTCCTATCTTTGCATTTACATTCCACGCCGAGAAGGGATTTTTCATGTGGAGACACGGAAAAAAGTTGTAAGGTAATTTAGCCGGAAAACAGCGGTGGGGGTGTGCATATATTGAGAAGGCGTTTGCTTAGGCGCTTTGTTCTTGACACACTGGAATCTCGCAAATTCGAAGTATCAGTCAGGACATGGCAGCGGCAGATGCCCATGGGGTGTGTACAGGAACGCATGCCTTTATTGCCGTTGGTGAGTGTGCCACTTTTGTGGCACACCACATACGATGCCATAAAGGTGGGTGTTGTTCATATCGGCGTGGGACTGTGCGTTGTTGTTCTACTGGTATGGGCAATGCGAGGGCCTCAGTGTGTGGAACAGCAACGGGCGGGTTTTCCACGCTTTTTTCGTATGTGCCCGGAATTATGTCGTTTAAAAATTAACCGGTGCCTGAGAGGAAGACACGGGCACGAAGCCGCAGGATGACAGTGCGGCGGGGTTGTGCAGATGGAAAACAAACTATGCTTCAGTGTGTATGGTGAACTCTATGTCGTGGATCTCGACCGGATGTTGTATTTTGAGGCCGACGACCATTACACTCATGTCTATTACTCTTCGGGGACACATTTCATGATTCCTTTCGGCCTTGCCAAAGTAGAAGCCGCTCTCTCGAACAAGGGGAGGGCCGGTGATGCGTTCCTGCGCTTGGGACGTAAATATATCGTCAACATCCGGCGGGTCTTCCATGTCAACGCGGTGAAGCAGGTGGCGGTGTTGGCCGACGACCACGGTACGAACTACACGCTTCGCCTGCCTAAGCCTGTGCTTCGCATGTTGATGGAGGATATCAGCGGAAAACCGCAGATTACGACGACGCAAAGCTGAAACTGTTTTATAATATCGTGCCACGTTGTCGCAGTTCCAGCGGTCGATGCCGTGGCGGTGCGTTCTTCAAGGCAGATGGCGTTCAGGTCACGTTTCGTGGCAGACCGGTGTGCTTTGAGTCTATTATCTGTCCGCGAAGATGCAATATGAAAGCTCCCGTGTCAGACCCTTCACCGTAATGTGTTGAAAACCAATCCGAATGCTATTTTATTAAAAACAGTTTCATGCGGACAACTCGTTTTCCGGTGAAATTTCGGTGAAGGATAGGACGGTAGAAAGTTCACCTTAAAGTGTTGGTACAGAGGAGGTCTGAAGGATGCGAACCTTTTCGGGCGAAAAACTGTCTGCTATAGGTGAGGTAGGGAGAATACAAATCAGGGACACCTCCATACCTTCTTTTTATCCGGTTTTCAGCATGGCAAAGCCCGTAAGACGGATGTCAGTACGTCCGAAAATCGTTCTCAGCAGATTGAAAAATCGTTTGCAGCAGAACGGAAAATCGTTTGGCTGACACTGCAAAAGCTAAAAATCCAAAGTCTTATGCCAACATCAAATGGAACGTAAGACTGTTCTACAAGCCTAAGATATCATCTACAGAAAGCCCCGTTACCTGAGCAATGATTTCCGCGTCCACCCCCCTTGCCTTCAAACCTCTTGCATTCCGCAACCGTTCCTCAATACGACCTTTCTCCAAACCTTCCTTTAATCCCTTCTCTTTTCCGCGTTCTTCTCCGCGCAACTCTGCTGTCGCCATTACGCTGAACCAATCCCGGTAAGCCTTCAGGCTTTCCTCGTATTCATAACGTTCGACCCTTGAGAACTTGGCGATTTCAGCCGCCTCGAACAAATGCGCAAAGACTTTCTCCTGCAACACACGGGGACGCTCCATCAATGCTGCCAGATTGCGGATGACATAAAGCCATTTGTCAAACAACGATTCAAGCTCATTTTCCTGCTTCGTGAACTTAGGCATCTCCAAGTAGATGAACACCAACTTGTCATAGAAAACCTCCTTCGTGGCCGTGTCCATCAGCTTCACCTCGTGGTAATAGTTCCCCTCCCTCTCCTTGTCGAAACAAAAATTCAGGATGCCGATGGTGTACACCCCCTTCAGCTCATAGTTCCACTCGCCACGTGGAGCCTGTTCCCTGATGGCAAAGGTCGAATAATAAATGCTGCGGTCCTTGAAGAACTGCTGTTCGCCCTTCTGCATCTCCACCAAGAAAACCTCGCCCTTGTCGTTTTTGCAATACACGTCGAACACGGCACGGCGGTCATACTCCTGTGTACCGAGGTGTTCCGTATTCAGATAATTGACATCCAATACGACCTCACGCCCCTGCAACAGGGCGTTTAGGAAACTGATGAGCAAATCCTTGTTCATTTCTGTCCCGAAAAGCTTCTTAAATGCAAAATCCGTGTAAAAATTGACATACCTGTCTATTATACCTTCCGTTCCCATGGCTACAGTCATTTAATCATGTCATACCCGACAAAGATATTAAATTATTCCCATAAATCCATTATCCCATCTTATATTTCCGCCACGCGGTATCGGTTGCCGTAATGTGTGTGCCCCTTCTGTACTCCTGTGGCCATGAGGACTTGGGCCAGTTTCGGCAGCGTCACGCCTGCCATCGCCCCGGGTTCCAACCGCTGCAACCGTGCGAATGCCTCAGGCAGGGAGCGCCCCAACGGCCCCCATGCTTTCCCTTTATCCGGTTTTCAGCATGGAAGGGTCCGTAAGGCGTATGCCAGTACGTCCGAAAATCGTTTGCAGCAGAACGGAAAATCGTTTGGCGCAGATTGTACCGTCATTCTGTTTTTGCTTTTTCACGAAAAGAATGGCATGGTTCACGAATAACACCTTTTAAGTTTGCACGCCGTTTATAGATAGTAAGTAATTTTACCCCACAAAAATTAGGTGGGTGCTATTCCTATTTATATAAAGGTAAAGGCATTCGAATGGCTTAAAAGAGACTTTAATAATTTATAGAATTTAAAACATTAAAAGTATGAAAAAGAAGACACTGGTTTCTGTTCTTGCAATGACATCTGCTTCTATGGCAGCCTATGCCAATGCAAATTTGGATCAGATTAAGACAGAAGTGGATCAATGGGTGGGAGCGGAAAAACCATCGTTGGTGAACGGTGTGTTGACATCTCCAAATGGTACCACGATTTCTCAGTCTTTGGGTTCCCTTTTACCTGGTACATACAAGTTGTCGGCTACTACCTTGATGAATGCTAAGTTCTTGGTGAACGGCAAGGCGTTAACAAACGGCGAGTTCAAAGTGGAAGGTACTGCGGCATCCGAGGTCACTCTTGCCATTGAGGCTGTCGAGACGGGAAAGGAATTCCGGGTTGGCGGTTTCAAGTTGGAACTGGTATTCGATTTTGCCGGAGCACAACGGACATTGCTTAATGCAGCTTCGAAGGCTATTGCAAAAGTGAGCCAAGAGGATGATGCGGATAAATATGCCGAATTTAATAAACGGTATAGTGATTTAACGGTAAAAATCAATCGGGTGAAAGATGATGCTGCCGGTGATTTCGCTGCTTATACGGTGTATGGTGAGTATAAGTTTTACCTCAATGGCGTGGAAGGAAGTACACTCATGTCAGAGGTCAAGGCACTTGATACGGATATCGAGGCGCATTTGGCCAACTGGAGAGCTTATACGGCTTCGAAGGCTGTCGGTGAAGAACAAAATACAGCTTTGAAAAGCGCTTGGGATACAAATATTGGCAATTTGAGTGATGCAGACGGAGTAAACAGTAAGCAAAGTGCTCAGGACTATGCCAAGGTGTTGTCCCAGAGCGAATATAATGCTGCAAAGAAAACAATCGATGCTTTCCTTGTTGAAGTTAAAGGTTATTATGATAATGGTACTGCTGCTACTGCATGTACGCCAGCATTCAACAGTGAATTTGCCAAAAAGGCATCGGACGCTATAAAAAAATTCACCGATAAGTTGGTGAATGTCGACAAGAACCATACGGCTTATGACGAAGTGTTGGGGAAAATCAACTCTACTAAGACTCATTATAACGAACAGTTGCAGGCCTTCATGAAAGTAGCGGTAGACCCTCAGGATTTCTCGGGCTTGTATGAGACGATGCGTACTGAGGCTCACAATGCATTTAACGAAGTGAACCTGGGCATTGTAGCTGTGGAGAGGAAAAACGGAACGAATGAGAACCATCAGACCGCAGAAGAGGGATATGAGGCTAACACGCACGCTTTGGACAGCTTGTACGAGAAAACAGACGAGGTGTGTAAATTCTATACGGACAGCATCCAAAACAATGACAATATATACAAGGCTTTGATTGCCGAAAGGACAGACGGCAAGAGTCCATGGGCATTGCTTGCGGAATTGAAAAAAGATGCGGTGGTTTCCGAAAAGTATAAGTCCGATTTGGAAAAAGCCGAAGCCAATCTTAAAGCAATCGAAACCGAGGTTGTAAATCAATACAAGAAGTATACGTTGGATGCTTATACCCAAAAAGGAGGTGCATACGAGAAGGCTAAGGAACCGGTGACAAAGAGCCTGAATACCATCATTGAAAAAGAATACCAATCTTTGCCGAACTATCAGGCTAAAGTGGAATTGACCGCTGTGTTGGATGTTCAAACGGCTGCGTTCGATAAGGCCAAGACAGAAGTGCATGCCCTGAAGTATGGCGACGTGTCGGTGGGCGACATCTATAAAGATACCGATGAGAAGAAGTTGCAAGAGGAGATAGATGCATTCTCTTCGTATATAAAGAAAAGCTTTGATGAAGGGACTTGTGCCGATAACAAAGATACGAAGAAAACTGAAATAGAATCTCTTAAGGGCAAAATCGAGGGCTATGTGAATGCTGCCAAGGCCGTCGTGAAGGTTTATGACAACGCTGCAAAGACTATCGCCGATATTCAAGCAGAAATCAAAAAGCTTTCGGACAAGGTCGGGAATGGCGATGGACGTTATGTACCGGTTTATACCGGAACGGAAACACCGGACGAAAATATCGATGATTTACCAACTTATGGCGGCAAGTTAGACGAAATGAACAAGACATTGTCCGACCTTCAAACAGCTTTGAAAGCCGCAGCGGCTGCCAAGGATGCCGATGGGGATACGCATGCTAATGGCATGAACAATGTTTTGACGGAGGCAACCAATGCCAAGGGAAATGAAACTACAGGTATCACGGGTGAGGTGAAAACCTTGGTAGGAACTTTCGATAAGCACAAAGAATGGTATGACCAGCAAGTAGTCGTAATTACCATCAACCGTTTGAAGAATCAAATCACTGCGGATATCAAATCTGTAAATGATGATTTGGATGGACTTTCGGTGACTGCGGAGATTTACGGGTCTTTTGCAAAGAACTTGCTTGAAAAGCAGACGGTATTGTACAACTCTGTAGATAAAATAGAAGAAACGGTAACTGATTTGGACTACACAAGCGAGGATAAGCAGGCTGAAACTTTGGCTGCCTTGTCTGATGCCAGTGCTGAGATGGCGAAACTTCTTGAGGATGTCAGTGCCTTCATTGATGAGGTCGGTGAGGCGAAGGAAATTCACGCCAAGAACAACTCCGTCCAGGCAAGTCTGACGAAGGTTGCTGATGGTATTGCGGGAAATATCGGTAAGATTGATGCGAATTGGACTCCTATCGATGACAAGGATGTGTCGAAAAAGCATTTTGATGACCTGAAGGGAAGTTATACCACGGAGCTTGGTAAGCAGGAGACGGCGATGGACAACGCGTATAAGGGCGATACATTGCACAATGACAGTGCCGCTATTCACGAGGCGATGAAGGTTATTGACGGCAAGGTGAAAGCGACATTGACCGAATTGGAAGTGGCCAGGAAGAACTTGGCGGCTTACGAAAGATTGGCTGTAGAAACCAAGAAGACGGATATCCACAACTTGATAGTAGCGGAATTGGGCGAACTGTCAAATTTGGCATTGGGCAATAGTGAAAACCATTACGTAAATGGCCTGTTGGGCGAGAATACCAACCCGAAAGGCACGTATGTGATAGAGTTCGATAATTGGGTGGCTAACGTGAATGCGGCTTGGAAGAGCCATTACAACGACAATAGTGCCGAAAGCTGCCAGACGCGAGAAGACAACTTCAAAGAGGACTACACTGATATTTGTGAAAAGATAAAGCAGGTATCTAAGGATGCTGAGACAAATATCAAAGTGGATAACACACTGGATACAGAATACGCAACTGTGAAAAATTCCGTGGACAGTTTGTATACCATATTGACTGTAGGTGATCCGACTACGGCGGCCAAAGCCTTTATCGAACAATTAGAGGCAGAGAAGAGCAAACTTGAAAATCAAGTTGCGGAGGATATTGCCACAGCTTTTGAGAAGGGTAAATCCGAAGAACAATATGGAACCATACATGGCGTATTGCAAACCATCAAAATGCAGGTGGTTACGATCGGCGCAAGTCGTGAGCAGGGCTACGTGGATGCTGTGAAAACTGATAACCAGACCCGTTACAATAGCTTTAACAGTGCCGTCGAGGATATGCGTAATTGCTACATCGAAGCTGTGAATGTGATAGGACAGGTTAGCAAGGTACAGACTCCGGCACTGCTTAATGTCGTTAAGAGTGCGGTAGAAACAGCGAATACAAGTATCCAAAACTACCTTCAAGAAATCAACAACATCGAGAACGAAGCTTTTGCTGCCTTTAGCGAGGCTCAAAATACAGACAAGATGTTGTTCGACCCTGATAAACAATATGAGGCCGACGTACGGGCATACGAAGGCAAGATAGACCAGATATTGAATACAATGGATGCAACTGTGCAAAGTGCTACGCAGACGTTCTTTGCCGGTGAATATGCAACTGCGCAGGGATTGTATGACGCTGCCTATCAAGAATTGGTCGATGCCGATTATGTTACGGCTGATGAGGCGTTTGCTAACGTTCAGGCTGTTCTCGAAAAAGCAGAAGCTATCAAAGATTTCGTTCCGGGTCAGTTCAATATCACGAAAGTGGACGGCATCGTCTCTGATTTCGCTAATTTTGAGGCTTGGATTGCGGATGGAAAAGAACCTGCTGCAGTGTACGAATGGGAGACATTGCATACCGATACCCTTGAACAATACAACAGCCATTTGGCAGAATTGGAAGAATGGTATGAAAATGGTGCTTATCTTGAAGGAGTCGATGGAAAGAAATTCGTTGATGATATCAAGGCAACCCGGCCTACGTTGACAGAAGCAGAAAAGACGTATGCTGATAACACGGGTCATATTTATGGTGATGTCATGACTGAGTTGCATGTGAAGTTAGGACAGTTCGGTACTCCAATGTATAATGCTTATGTCAGCGGAAAGACGGAACATAACGAATATGTGACCAATAATGACGTATATAACGGTCTTATTGTGAAGGTTGAAGCCTTGCAGGCACCGTTGGATGAGGCTGCGAAGTATGTCGATGCCTATATCCTGACAGACGCTTGCGGTGTGGATGCTTTGCAAGCTCGTATCGACAGGCTGATTAGCGATTTGGAGACCAAACGCTACAAAGGTGGGTTGGATAACGCTTACAAGACAACTGCCGAGAATGAATGCAAGAGTATCACGACTTCTATCGAAAGCGTTTATCAATCGGCCAATACGAAAGAACAGGCTCAAATACTGGCAGAATTCAATGTATTGCAGGCTGCTTGTGCCGACGCACAGAATAAGGTGAAAGGCGATGCTGACGCTGAGGCAGAAGTAAACGCTTTGTCTACAGCTATCAAGGAAAAAATGGCTGCCTTTACGAAGGATACCGCTAATGACGGTGCAATCACCAACGCAGAAACTAAAGCCAAACAGCCGTTATTCCTGGCTTATGAGACTTGGATTGCAGACATGCGTACGAAACTGGCAACTTACACGGATGCTGCTGCCACAGAGAATGCTTACACAGCTCTTATGGACCGTGCAGGCGAAGTGGAAGGAGATGTGAAGGCTGGCCGAGAGACGCTTGCTGCATGTCATGCCAACGTACAGGGTAAATTCGAGGGCGATATGGCCGGACTTGAAAGTGATGTGGTTGCCGTGAAAGACGGTATAGAGCAGAACAAGACGAACATGTTGTTCTATCAAGACAAGTTGAATCACAAGATGGATGTTATCTTGTCTGATTTGAAGACGTTGTTGTCCGACATCGCAAAAGATCAGGAACGTTATACGCTCAACGATGAGGCTTACGAGGCCCGCAAGGCTGATATGGCTCATTTGAATGACTCGCTCACCACTGTAGTAGACAAGCTGACCGGCTTTGAGTATTACAAGGTAGACGAGAAGGCTAATGCAGAAAGTATAGCTGACATTACGGCCCATATCGGCAAATACGGTAAGGCCATGGATGAATACTATGCTGATATCGAATTGACTGACGTAGACGCCGAAAATGATCTTAAAACCATTATGGATAAAGTGCTGGAGCGTATCGACTCTTTGGACTGCAGGGCTTCCTTCATAGAATATACGGGCGTGATTGATAAGGCACTGAGTGATAGGATTGAACTTGTTAAGTCTGTGAACAGTCATACGTTTGTTGTCGAAGTTGAAGATGCCTTGAACGATACGTTGGAGCTTGTCAGGAAAGATTTAGGCAATATTAAATCCTATAATGAGGATACCAATGACGGTTACATCAGTGTGGACATCAATGGTAATGATGTTACTTCGACGTCAATTCACTACGTAAAAGAAGCCCTTCCGCAAATTCAGGCCGCACTTGCAAAGCAGGAAGAACGGATGGCAAACGTACGTGAAACGATAGAAACCGAATCATTCATACGGGGTGACGTATTGCGTGACGGTGTTGTCGATGTACTCGACTACACGGAATTGATGATGTATGTGCTCGACCCGTCTAAGGCTGAGGCTATCGCGGGTACGATCAAGTGGTATGCCGCAGATGTGAACGACGACGGTCGGATCAACGTGGCCGATCTAACGAAGCTCACGAACAAGATTATGGATTACAACACGATGGAGGTCAGTCAAGTGGCACCTCGTGTACGTTTGGCAGAGCCTGCGATGACACAGACCGAAGAAAGCGTAGAGATGAACATGGAAGAAGTCGGAGGCACGAAGCATGTAGCCATCCTTCTGAAAAACGTGAACCCCTACGTAGCTTGCCAGATGGACGTGACGCTTCCCGCAGGCGTAACTTTGTTGGGAGAATCTTTGGGTGGAAGTGCAGACGACCACCAGTTGTATTCCAATACATTGGCCGATGGGACGACGCACCGCATCGTGGTAAGTTCGCTCCAGAACAAAGAGCTTAACGCAAATGGCGAAGCCCTGATTTATTTGGAAGTATCGGGTCGTGCTGCTTCTAAGATGACCGTAGGCAATGTGCTTGCAGCAGATGTCGATGGCGTACTTTACAGCATCGGTGGCAGTGGCGAAGGCGGCGTAACCGGTATCAACGGTGTGCAGGCCAACCCAAGCATGAAAGAGAAGATATACTCTGTGGGCGGTCAGATCATGGACAAGTTCACAAGAGGTATCAACATCATCCGTAATGCTGACGGTTCAGTGAAGAAAGTTTTGAAGAAGTAAGTGAATAAAGTCTCTGTGTGTAGGAAGCGTGGCTGCCACGTAAGGTGGCTGCGCTTTCCTTCTAAAGGAGCTTAATGTAGAATAATAAAAACAGAACGTATGACAAAGAATACAAATACTTCGATGCGACGGTTTGCGGCGAAGTGCCTATGGATATGGGGCATGGTGATGGCTTTTGTGGCAAGTGCTGAAGCTGAGAACAAGGTCACCATTGATAATTTCAATATCAAGGTGGACGAAGAGAAGACGATTTCTGTCTATTTGGAGAATAGCGATCCTATGGTGGGTTTGCAGATGGACTTCAAGCTTCCCAAAGGCTTGGATTTTGTTCCGAATAGTGTACAACGCGATGAGGTGCGCTTGAGCCGTTCTTCGCACAGCATTTATATGAATGAGGTGCAAAGTTCCATGGACGATATGGCTAAAGGTATCAAGACGGTGCGCCTTCTCATTCAGCCAAATGGGATTTATAATATTGCAGGCGACCGCGGTGCCGTGGCTTATTTCAAAGTAAGGGCAAATGAGAATATGGTGGAAACCAGTGAAATCGTGTTGGATAACATTGTGGGCAGCAGTTCGGAGTTTGACGAAGAGACCGGTAACATCAAGGGGTATCACCTTGATTCCTATACCGCACATGTGGGTCCGAATGTGGGCTTTTTCTATCTTACCGAAGACTCTATCTGCGTGAAGAACGACGGTAGTGTTAAAAAAGTAAGCTTGGGCTTACGTAACTATACGAGTGTCCGTGGTATGGAGGCTGTGTTGTCGTTGCCCGAAGGACTGTCATTGGATACGGAGGCCAACGGTGCACCTAAGTTTGAATATGGTGAACGTTTACCACAGAACTTGTCTATCTCTTCCAGTATTTTGGAAGACGGTCGTACCAAATTGGTGCTGAGTGGTCTGACGAGCGAAACGCTGAAGGGAGATACGGGTGTGGTATTTTCTTTCTTTGTGAAAGCTTCTGAGACTTTCCAAGAGGTTGCTGAGCTTTCATTGGATGAAATTATTTTGTCGGATAATGCAGGACATGGCATTAATATGGAGGGTAAGTTAGTTATGAAGGTGATTAATTCTTTCATCGCCTACTATACTCCTGCCAATGACTCCATACAGGGCCTGCGTACGCGTTATGAGGCTGCCGTAGAGAAAATCAATACTGAGGCTGCCAACGTGAAAGACAGTGCGATTGTCGTGAATGCCGTTCAGGAAGTGGCTGTCCGTATTGAGGATTTGCAGAAGTCTGTGAACGAGGCTTACGCCAATGAAACGCTCGCGACTATTTATGATGAGGTGTTGGCTCCTGTGGTGGAAATCGACACGGCTATCGTGGATATGGTGGAGATGGTGTTGGACTATCAACAGAAAGTTACTGCCAATGAAGAAGCTTACACTCGTTTGACTGCCGACATCGCCGCCGTTCAGGCTAAGTTGGACGCTGCGAAGACTACGATAGAAACGGATTATGCCGAGGTGGCAGAACAGTTCACGGCCGACATTGCCGCTTTGCAGGAAGACATCGATTCCATCAGTAACGAGGTGAAGGACTTGTACGATGAAGTGAAGCTGACGGCAGAAAGCCAGATTGATGCAACGGCCATCGAAGCCGGTATCGAGAAGGTATTGGCAGATGCTAAAAAAGCCCATGAGGGAAGTAGCATTGCCGGAGTGAAAGGTCCTGAAGGTGCTGAATTGCTGGGTATCTATACCGTAAGCGGCAAGCGTGTGGCTGCTCCGCTGAAAGGGCAAGTCAACATCTTCAAGTACTCCGACGGAGCAGTGAAGAAGTTTTATATGAAATAATAGGTTGGTAGTTGCGTGTGCTGCGACAGCACGTGCACTAAAAAGGAGAACGCATAGGGAATGATTTCCTCTATGCGTTCTTTTTGTCTTATAGGGACTTCGGTTTTACCGTTGTCCCTTGAAATCTTTTATGATACCCTGGCAAATCCAGTCGGCTAAGGCCTGACGGTTGGACGGGATGACGAGGCGTTTCCGGTCGCGTTCGTTTTGTATGTTGCCCAGTTCCAGGAAAGCTGCCGCCGGGTTGGATTTTTTTAATACGTAGAGCGAACGTTCGCTTACCGTACCCCGGAATCCCCGGTTCGGTTGGTGTTTGTCGTATTTCCGTTCAAAGGTTTTATGAATGTTTTCCGTCAGCCGTTTTCCTAATTTGCTGCCGGGAGAGTGGTAGAAGAATACATCGACCTGGTCTTTATGTCCCCGGCTGTCCACGTGGATGAAGATGGCACGTTTGTATTTCTCTTTATCCTTATACGTCAGGCGGTTGATGGCATCGCACCGCTGCTGTAGACGGGCTATCTGGTCGAGCGGAATCGTTTGTCCGAGGCAGGTCTCACGGTCGCTGTTGGACAAATACCGGTCATCGCGGATGCCGTCTTTCTCATCCTGAATGATGATATGTACCTTGGCACCTTTTTCCATCAATGCACGTCCCAACCGCAGGATGATGTCGTAGGCATACTCGTCTTCGTGCAATTCCCGATTGCCTACTTTTCCGATGGCTCCGGGGTCGGGACCTCCGTGCCCGCTGACCAGATACAAGCAAGCACCTTCTAACTCATGGGAACGGACGGATACGTTTTGGTATGCCGGGCCGAAAAGCGGTTCTACAACGCTGGTCTTACGACTGCCAGCCCGCGCTTTTTTCCCAGACTTCTTACCGGTGGGAAGCCGGTAACTACGTCCCAGTATCAAGCCTCCGTCGCGGGTCAGTTTCCCTTTGTTGATTTCCAGAAACTCCTTTTGGGCTGCACGGGAAGTGTAGCCAAAACGTTGAAGAAATGTCGATACGCCTTCTCCGTTTTTAGGTTTGGCGCGTTCTTGGGCGTATAAAGTCGATGTCAGACAGCAACCCGTCCAAAATACAAAGAGGAAAAGTTTACGGATGTTCATGTTCGCAAAGATAATGCAAATCGAACGCAAAATCTTAAGCTTGCTTGAATATTTTGCCGTGATACAACCTATTTTATGAAAAGATATGTTTTTGGGGATATGCGTACTGAAAAAAGCAGCCGGTAACCGGAGAGGTACGAAAAAGGCACATTCCCCCTTTTCGGGATGGAATGTGCCGGATCCGGATTTACAGTTTTTTCTGTTTAGTCATCCATATCCATGTCGATGACATTGAATTGCTTGTCAAATTTGATTTCCCAAAAGTTGGACAGTTTCACTTCGTAGGTGTAACGGTCGCGCTCCAGTTTGAGGATGGTAGCATTGGGATGACTTTCTTTTACGAACTTTGTGATTTGGGCGGGAACGGCTTTCGTCGGTACGCTACTGCGTTTGCAGTCCAATTCTGTCCATTCGCCGTTCTTGTCGAACTCAACCCCGTTGCCGTTGACAAACACGACATCATAGCTCGTGTCCAAGAATCCTTTCTCCATTTTGGTGAATGCCACCTTTTCCGTGGGGAAGTTCTGTTTGATGAAAGTCTGTGCTTTAGCCGGCAGCTTGTCGAAAGTGATGGGTTTGTCGTTGTCGGCCTGCGCTACTTGTAAAGTGAATACACTCAGTAGTAAGAATAATAACTTTTTCATAATGTTCATTTTTTGAAAGTTAGACATTTGTTTCTTTTTGATGATACAAAGTAAAGGATTGATTCTGGAAAGAAATGGGAAAACAAACGTTTAGAATGTTAAACTGTGTAAAACAAAATATCCCTGTCCTTTGGAGTAGAGGACAGGGATGTGGCTATATGCGGGATTGCCCAATGCTTAGCGCATATCTTGATATTTGATTTCGTCTTTGTCGCTGTATTTCAAGTTCTCGCCGGCCATTCCCCAAATAAAGCTGTAGTTGCTGGTTCCGGCAGCGGCGTGGATGCTCCATTCAGGAGAAGTGATGGCTTGCTCGTTGTGCAACCATACGAGGCGTTCCTCTTTGGGCTCGCCCATCAAGTGGCAGATAGCGTTACCGTCGGTTACGTTGAAATAGAAGTAAGCTTCCATCCGGCGTGTGTGTGTGTGGGCCGGCATTGTGTTCCATACGGAACCCGGAGCCAATTCGGTGAGTCCCATTTGCAGTTGGTTCGTGCCGCCGCCTTTCACTTTCTCCAAAACGTCTTTTACGATTAACTGGTTGACCACACGGTCGTTGCTTTCTTCCAGCTTGCCGTAATGGTCAGAGATGCCCAAAACGTATTTCTTGGGGTTGGCCTTCTGTAACTTTGCATCAGTCGTAATCAACTGGGTGATGAATTGCTTATATGCGGGAGCCGAGTTGATGTAGAATTTGGCGGGTTTGGCGGGATCGTTGCTCTTGAAAGTAACTTCTTTATTGCCGCAACCTACGTAGAGAGCCTCTTTGTACTTCATTTCGTATGCTTTGCCATCTACAGTTACCACACCGTCTCCACCGATATTGATTACGCCCAATTCGCGGCGTTCCAAAAAGTAGGTGATTTCCGGTCCGAGTTCATGGAACTTTTCCAGTTTCAGAACCTTGTTTACCGGCATCACTCCACCGTAAATCAGACGGTCATACAGGGTATACGTGAGGTTGATTTCATCCGGAGCCATGACTTTGTCCATCATGAAAGCACTGCGCAGGCGTTCGGTGTCGTAGTGTTTGACATCCTGCGGATGGCAGGCGGTCTGTACTTTGTAGTTCATCTGGGCGTTCGTCGCCAGTGCGCCGAGGCCGAGGCAAAGAGCTAATGCAAATCTTTTCATTTTCTTTCTGTTTTTGATTATGTGATGTTAGATTCAAATGCGTGGTATGCGTCCGCGTCTTAGTACTTCTTGCGGACGATGGCACGGCGGTTGAGGACAGCCAGTCCGAGCGTGCAGACCACGAGGACGGCCGGACCCACATATTTCACCGTGTGTGTCAGGTGGAAGATGACCCATGCCAGCGGACTGGAGGCAAAGTCGAGCGCGCCGCCCTCGAAACCTTCGGGGATGGCCACGGCCGTGTCCTTCGTGATGTTGAACACATCGTGTGCCGCACTGGTGAAGTAGGGCGCGAGGTTCGTCACGAAATACAGCCCGATGACCATCATGATGAGGCCGATGATGAACGTCTTCACCACATTGCCGTTCGTGATGGGCAGGATTATGGGGAACACGTAGAACATGCCGGCCAGCGAAGCCAAAGGCAGGAACTGGTTGCCCGGCAGGACGACGGCGAGGAACAGCGTGACGGGGATGAGCAGCAACGATACGACGAGTGTCGTCGGGTGGCCGATGACCAAGGCCGGACTCATACCGATGTGCAGGCCGGCATTCTCACCGAATTTGCGGGCAATCATCTGGCGCGTGGCATCGGAAATGGGGCGCAAGCCTTCGATGAACAGTCCCGTGATGCGGGGAATCAGCTCCATGACGGCACCCATCTTGATACCCAGTCCGAGGATGCCCGGAATGCCGTCCACCAGTTCCTGCCCGTTCTTGCAGGCCAGTGCGCCGATGCCGCATCCCACCAATACGCCGAGGAAGAGCGGTTCACCCAGGATGCCGAATTTCTTCTTCATGCCCTCCGCGTCGATATACAGTTTGTTGAACCCCGGAATCAGGTCGAGTGCCTTGTTGATGAGGATGGCGAAAGGCATGAACCCTTGGCAGAAAGGCTGCGGGATGGAGATGCCGTCCATCTTATCATAGAATTTCTGGAATTTGGGAGCCGTATAGTCGGCGGCTATCAACGTCAGGATATAACAGATGACGGCGGCGAAGAAACCCCATGCGATGTTGTCTATCGTGTAGTAGACCATCGCGCCGATGAAAGCGAAATGCCAATAGTTCCACAGGTCGATGTTGACGGTCTTTGTCGTTTTGGTGAGGAGCATCAGGATGTTCACTCCGAGGCATACGGGAATGATGAATGCGCCTACCGATGTGTTGTAAGCCACGGCGGCTGCCGCAGGCCATCCCATGTCGAACACTTCGAGGTTGAGATCGTAAATCTCCACCACTTTTGAGAGCGAAGGGCTGAGGCTGCTGGTGAGCAACGCCGTAATGACCGACAATCCCACGAAACCGACGCCCACGTAAAGGCCGCTTTGTAAGGCTTTTCCGAACTTGATTTTGATACAAACGCCCAGTATGGTAAAGATAATGGGCATCATGACTGCGGCCCCGAGGCCGATGATGTAACCGAATACAGCTTCCATATTCCTAATTTTCTTGGTATTAATTCGTAAATGATTAGGTGCGGCAAAATTAAATAAAACTATTGGTAACGCAAACAGAATTGAGAAAAAAAAGATGGGAAAGGGAAAATAAGGCGGATGAGGCAGGACGTGAAATACTGACAATATGTCAGCCTTTTACGCATAAGCGACGGGTCGTAAAAGGCTCAAATAGAGAGGATATGTTAAATTCAAACCGGTATAAGGCCCGTTTTATGTATTTATGACGCATTTCTTTTGAATCCGGGGACTTAATCTCATGAGATTGGAATTTCGTTGGGCTGAAAGCGGAAAAAGTTTTGGAGCAGAAAAAAATGGAGTTGTCCGCTTGTCGGCCGGAAACGGTCTTCCGCGCGGCGGAAAAGGGGGCGGTAAACGGTGTAAAAGGGAGGGCAGAAGGGCTTTTTTTGATTTATCTGACGGATTTCCGTGCGCCAAATCCTCATGCTTTTTGTCACGGGAAAAGGCTGACGGATGTCGTTTGCATGCGGGGCATGCCGCATGACGGTGTGGAGAGGGTGTCTTTTTGTAAGCGAAAACCTCGCCCATGGTTGCGGAATGTAAAAACGCCGGCTTGAAATGCCGACGTTTTTTGTCCCCTCGCCCGAATAAAGAGGCGGATAGACGATTCTCGTGAGGTTGGCCTGACATTTTGTCAGACGAAACATTCCGGTTCGCGACGTGCACTGAAGTTCTGGTGCAACATGGCGGTATAAGGGGTGTCGAAAGTGCGTCCGCCCACGGGACAGAACTTGACGCAGGCACAGCATTTGGTGCACAAGTCCACACGGGTGGCAGAGCGTCCGTCGGCTATGGTGATGGCGCCGGTGGGGCACCAGTCCACGCATTCTCCGCAACCGTAACAGTTGTCGTTCACCACCGGGGCCTGCTGTGTGGAGGGGCCAAGGGTCTTGTAGGGTACGTTACCCTTCATCGCGGGCGCAGTCACGAGGCTTTCCAACGGGCTGTCGTAGGTCAGCGCGAAGTCACGTGCATCCGTGGCCGGAGGGTGGGGCAGGTTCAGTTGGTGCAACAGGCTGTCGTATGCCTGCGCCCCGAAAGCGGCGGCCTTCTGCAAGTCGGCGGCATCGGGACGACCTTCGGCGACGGGCATGCCCGGACGGCTGTAGGAGTGTTCGCCCACGAAAGCCGCACCGCAGAGGGGCGTGAACCCTTGGGCGTGCAGGAGGTCGCGAAGCTGTACCAAGGCATCCTCGTAGTCGCGGTTGCCATAGACCACCACCGGAATGGCGATGCTGTTTTCCGCCCGCAGGCGGGCGATGCGCCGGACGGCTACCGGGGCCACAAGTCCCCCGTAGACGGGGGCGGCCACGATGCAGATGGCGTTGCGTACCGCAATGGGCGTGTCGGCGGGGTCGGTGGTCAGGTCGATTTCCTCACGGCGTGCGATGTGCGTGCCGTCGGCGATGGCGCGTGCGATTTTCATCGAAGTGTGCGTGGGCGAGAAACAGGCCACGCAAAGCTTGTCTAACTGCATGGTTTCCTCCTTCCTTTACATTTCCGAGATTTTGTAACCTTCTTCGGCCAGTACGGCTTGCAAGTCCTCCAAGGGCTTCGCGCCTCCCGAAAACTCGATGACGGCCACGGGAGGGTCTAAGGTCACGGTGGCGTTGACGCCCTCGATACTGTTCAATGCTTTTTCCACATGCATGCGGCAATGGTTGCACATCATGCCTTCCACTTTATATTCTTTCTTCATATCTGTATAGGGTTTTGAAATGTCGGTTTCTTCGTGTCGCAGTCCAGCCCGTTTCAGCCGCAGGCTGTTCGTCACGACGCTCACGCTGCTCATGGCCATGGCCGCCCCGGCAATCATCGGGTTGAGCAGGAAGCCGCAAAGGGGGTAGAGGGCTCCGGCGGCCACGGGTACACCTATTATATTATAGATGAAAGCCCAAAACAGGTTCTGCCGGATGGTGCGTACGGTACGGGCGGACAGCCGGATGGCCTCCGGAATCCGGGTCAGGTCGGACGAGATGAGCGTCATCTGAGCCACATCCATGGCGATGTCGCTGCCCCGTCCCATGGCGATGCTCAGGTCGGCGCGGGCCAAGGCGGCACTGTCGTTGATGCCGTCGCCCACCATGGCCACGCGATGCCCTTCGCGCTGTAAGGCGGCCACGAAATCGGCCTTGTCTTGCGGCGACACCCCGGCGCGGTAGTGCCGGATGCCTGCGTCGTCGGCTATCCGTGCGGCAGCGGGGGCCTGGTCGCCCGTGAGCATATAGACTTCGATGCCCATGGCCTGTAGTTCGGCCACGGCTTGGCGCGAAGTCTTCTTGATGCGGTCGGATATGGCGGCCACTGTCCATGTTTTCTTCGTATCGGCAAAGTAAATCACCGTTTGTCCGGTGGCAGACATACGTTCGGCCGTGCGTGTCAGGCGTTCGTCTGTCGGGATGCCGTTCCGTTCCAGCAGCTTAAGGTTTCCGGCATAATACGTTTGGCCTTGGCATACCGCCTTAGCCCCCATTCCCGTCAGGCTTTCGAAGTCCTGCACGGGGAGTTCCCGTCCTTGGATATGGCCGACGACGGCTTCGGCCAAGGGATGTTCCGACTGTTTTTCCAGACTGAAGAAAATGTCGGGCAGGCCGGCCGGACAGTCTTCCGCCCACGTCATTTCCGTCACCGTGGGATGCCCTTCCGTGACCGTTCCCGTCTTGTCCAACAGGATACTGTCTATCTGCCGCGCGGCCTCCAAGCTTTCAGCGTCTTTGATGAGGATGCCGTGTTCGGCTCCCTTGCCGATGCCCACCATGATGGCTGTCGGCGTGGCCAGTCCGAGCGCGCAGGGACAGGCGATGATGAGTACGGTGACCAAAGCCAACAGGCCGTGCGTGAAACCGTCCGACGGGGCGAGTGCCCACCACAAGGCGAACGAAAGAAGGGCGATGCCGATGATGGTCGGTACGAATATGGCCGCGATGCGGTCCACCAACCGTTGTACGGGGGCTTTGCTGCCTTGTGCGTCCTGCACCATGCGGATGATGTGGGCCAGTACGGTGTCGGCTCCCACTTTCTCGGCACGGAAACGGAAAGAGCCCCGTTGGTTGATGGTGCCGGCGAAAACGTGCGACCCTTCGCGCTTGGCTACGGGTACCGGTTCGCCGCTCAGCATGCTTTCATCGATGTATGAACTGCCCGCGACGATGGTGCCGTCCACGGCAATCCGTTCGCCGGGACGGACGGAGACGGTCTGTCCCCGTTGCAGGTCGTCGATACTGATTTCACGTGTTTCCCCACGGTCGTCCACGATGGTGACCGTACGGGGTTGCAGCCCCATGAGCTTGCGGATGGCCGTCGAGGTGCTGCCCTTGGCTCTTTCTTCCAAGAGCCGTCCCAACAGGATAAAGGCGATGATGACGCTCGACGCTTCGAAATAGACGTGAGGTTCTACGCCCCGTGCCGTCCAGAACTCCGGAAAGAGCATGTTGAAAAGGCTGAAGACGTAGGCAATGAGCGTGCTGTTCGACACCAAAGTGTCCATGTTGGCCGTGCCGTGCCGCAGTTGCCGCCAGGCGTTGCGGTGGAAATCCCGTCCCAACCAGAGGACGACGGGGGTGGACAATGCCCATGAGATGAGGTCGGCGTATGGCGTATGCATGAAAAACATGCCGATGACGGCCACGGGCAGGGCGAGGATGATGGCCCAGACGGTGCGTTGCCGCAAACGTCGGTACTTCTCGTCGTGCGCCTGTTCCGCCCGGTCTTCCAACTGTTTGCGGTCGTCACCCACCAGCAGGTCGTAACCCGCAGCCTGCAAGGCCGCTTTCAGTTGTTCGGGGCTGCACTGTGCCGTGTCGTATTCCACGGTAGCCGTGGCCGCCGCGTAGTTGACAGAAGCCGTGCGCACCCCTGGTTGTCCGTTGAGGGTCTTGTCCACCCGTGCGGCGCAGGCGGCGCAACTCATGTCCAATACGGGGAACGTCCTTTTTTCTATGTGTATTGTATCCATTGTGTTTATCGTATCTATGGTTGTAGGGTACAAAGATAAGTACAGGGTCTGCAAACTGTCTTACAGAATTATGGCTTCTTTTTATATGTTTTGGTGTGAGTGTTATATTTTATCCAACGGAATGCGTGCCCGCTCTTTCTGTTGCCGGTATTGCCGTGGAGTATATCCGGTCTGTGCCTTGAACTGGGCACTGAGGTGGGCGGTACTGGAATAGTTCAGCCGGTCGGCTATTTCGTTGAGGGTCAGTTCACCGTAATCTAACAGTTCCTTGGCGCGTTCGATTTTCTGGGCGATAAAGTATTTTTCGATGGTCGTGCCTTGCGTTTCGGAGAACAGCTTGCTGAGCGTACCGTAATCGTGGCGGCACTCCGTGGCGAGGTATTGCGACAGATTTGTCCGCAGGCGGTTGTCCTGATGGTGTACGAGTTCGATGATGAGACGTTTGATATGCTCTACGGTACGGATGCGCGGGTCGTCTATCAGTTCGAATCCCAAGGGGGCGAGGGCTTCGCGCAAGTCTTGGCGTGCGGTCTCCGCGAGAGGGGCGGAAAGTTCGGCCCGTCCGAGTTCGACCGACAAGGGTGTCAGTCCGAGACGTTCCAGTACGCTCCGTACGACCATGACGCAACGGTCGCACACCATGTTTTTGATGTATATGTTACGGTCTGTTTCCATAAAAACGTGAAGCCTATAATGCACAAAGATAGCGAAAGGCGAGCGCAGAGACAAATGAAAACGAAGTTTTCCGGTTTGGCTATGCCGAGCCGCATCCTGTCTTCGTGGTAACAAAGATAATGCAAATAAGCGTAGCGGCGAGGATATTTGTCGTATCTTTGCGCTGCCAAAACATAAAAATATGAAGAACGGATTGTTGGAAGACGGATGCGACCCGATGGGGCAGGCCATCCGTGACTATTATGAGACAGGCCGGGCCGGTCGCCTGCGGGTGTTCTCCCCGCAGTTTGACGAAGATGAGATGCCGGTCGGCACGTTGTTCCGTGAAGAGGAGGATATGCCGCCATTGGAACGGAAAGCTTTGGACTTGTGTCGCGGACGGGTGCTGGATGTCGGTGCCGGGGCAGGCTGCCACAGCCTGGCCTTGCAAAGGCGCGGGTTGGACGTGACGGCGGTGGACATCTCGCCGTTGTCGGTGGACGTGATGCGTCGGCGCGGGGTGAGGCAGGCTTGGGAGGCGGATGTCTTCGACGAGGCTTTCGCCGGATGTTACAATACGGTGCTGATGCTGATGAACGGTTCCGGCATCATCGGGCGGCTGGAACGCATGCCCTTGTTTTTCCGTCGTATGAAGCAACTGTTGGCACCCGGCGGTTGCGTGTTGGTGGATTCCAGTGACTTGCGCTATATTTATGAAGACGAAGACGGCGCGTTGGACATTGACCTGAATTCCGATTACTACGGTGAGTTGGATTTCCGGATGCAGTACAAGCGAGTGAAAGGCGCACCTTTCCCGTGGCTCTATGTGGACTTCGACACTTTGGCCTACTATGCGCAGGAAAACGGTTTCCGTGCGGAACGGTTGCAGGACGGGGAACATTATGATTATCTGGCGCGGCTGTCCGTAGCGTTATAAATACAAGAGACGGCCTCCTCGCGGAGACCGTCTCTGACCAACCTTCCTTACCTCGTCCGTAGATGGAGAGAAAACGGATGGGCAAGGCTTTTTGCGGGATTACATTCTTCCTTGTTATTGTTTTGCACCTTCTGCAATGGTGAACGTCATGTCTACGTGGTCGTCCTTCATGCCCGTGATTTCACCCCACGGAGAATCGGCACTGATACGGATGGTTACCGTATGGGCGGCATCGAACCCTGCTTGTGTTGCATTTAGGTCGAACGTAACCACGCCGGTCTTCGAGTCAACAATGACATATTTGTCTTTGTAGCCATCAACTTTTCCAGTATTCGGGTTGACGATAGCGAATGACGGTGCAGTCATGCCGTATACTGTTGTTGAGAACGGATCTACACTGAACTTAGACTTCCAGTTACCCTTGTCGTCTTTATCCGTCGGCACTATGGCACCATTTTCCCATATAGTGCGTCCGGCAATGTCAACCCACTTGGCACCAGTGGACACATTGTAAGTCTTGGACAAGTCGGTGACGCTCATGGCCATTTCGGTCGGGTTCGTCCATGTTCCGCTCAACTTTTGTACGCTGATCTTACAGTAGGTTTCGGCAATCTTCTTGCCGTTGTAATCCAAGTAGATTACCAAGTCGACAACGTCACCCTTATATTGGGTCTTGTCGTAGGTGAGTGTTCTATTATTGTCATCGTAAGTAACGCCCTTGATAGTTGCATTGTCCTTGATTCCGACAACGAGTTTGAAGCCAAAGTCGTTAGCTTGTTCGTTCAATTCATTGTAGTTGGCGAACAAATCTTTAGCGTCGAAGATATTGTTCATGCTAGCCACAATGTCGGTCGTGCCTTCTTCCCATTCAATCTGTGGAGTGTATTCGATGGTCTGTCCATCTTGGTTCCAACGTACCGGGTTCTTCTCGATTGCGGAAACAGGATACTGCATGTCGCTGACTTTCACCTTGATTACGTAAGAGTCGGTTTGCGTAGTGCTGGTACCTTCGGTAGTTTCCTCCTTCAATGTGATGTCGAGGGTCTGGGCTGTACCGGTATTCAGTTTGCCGGGAACGACAATGTACAAGGTGTTGTCGTTTTCAACATTCTCAGCTTCAGTGTCTAATGTTAAGATGTCTGCACCGGTCATCAGGCACAAGCTATTCAAGTTTGTCGGTTTGTTTTCTTCGACAAGTTCATTGAAATCACCGCGAGACAATTCAGTCTCCTTGATGATGGCATCCATTTCCCCGGTACTCAAGGCGATGTACTGGTTGTTCTGGTTCCATATCAATGTCTTAGGTTCACCTGCTACGGTATGCTCTACCACACGGCGGGTAACCGTCACTTCTTTGTATGCCGGAGCTTGGAGTTCGATTGAACCTAACGTGACTGAAGCGGTGACTGTAACCGTACGTCCAATCATGGCGTTTGATGCGTCTGTCATGCTCAGTACGCCGTTTTCAACCTCGAACCACTCTGTATTATCAGCCGTACATTTGTACGTAATAGTCGTCGGAACACCGTATTCATCAATCATGTCTTCTACGATGGGGGTATTAGATGCATCGTAACCTACGACCTTGCGGCCTGCAGTGTAGTCTATCGTGCTCTCGCTGCTGTCTGGATTCTTGTAAGGCATGGTCGTTTTGTCTTGGTTGGAGTTTGTGACGGCAATGGTTTTCACTTTGTCCGTTACTCTCGTTGCCGTAAAGTAGGTCGTGGTCAGTTCGGTATTATCCTTTGCGCCCGTACTTTCTTCACCTTCTTCGGCAGTTTGTTCCACAGCCTTGATGACAGCGCAAACAGCCCATACCTCATTGTCCTTTATTTGAGTTTCTACGGTGTATTCTATAATACCTGCATCTGCATCTTTCAATCGGGCTTCTCCAACAGTAACCAATTCAGAGAAGTTTTTCTTTTCGATTTTAGTTCCGTCGAAAGTCAAGGTATATTTAGGGTTATCCCCTGTGAAGTCCTTGGCTTTGGAGGCCGGAGACACGCGGAACTGAATCGTGTTGGATTTTGTGCTTTGTGCTACTTCCTCGTATTTATCATCCTCGTTCGCGGCCGTGCTGTTTTTATTGTACACTTTCAGCACGGAAGACTTCAACAAATAGCCTCCTTCTTCGGTAGAAGTAAGGTTCGGGATGTACACCACGCTTTGAATCATGTCGAACTTGGCCATTTCGGCTTTCAGTGCGTTGAATTGTTCAACCAAGCCCGGGTCGCTCGGGTCTACGCCCGGCGTTTCGCTGCCGCTGCCCGTCAATGCTTCTTGTAGCTCTTTGATGTCTTGGCAAATGTCGGCAAAGCTGCTGTATCCCGTGCCGGTCAGTAATTCGGTCACGATAGTGTTCTTCCATTCTTCGAGGGCGGCCAGACGGTAGAGGATGCTTCCGGCTTCCGTTTCCTTGCCGATTTGTTGTTGCAGGGTGGTGAGTGAACTTACCGTGGTGGGCAATGCCTTGATGGCTGCCAAGATGGCCGGGTCGGAAATGGTCGTAGCCGCTTCTTCGCTGATTTTAGCTATCAGGTTGTTGATCTGGCTTACGTTTGCAGTCAGTTTGGCCAATTCCTGCCCGTTGTTCTTAATCCATTTCTCTACTTCCACCAAACGGTTTTCTACGTCTGTAAGGTTTGTTACGGCCGTATCCAATTCAGACTTGATGCTGTCCACGGTAGCTTGGTCGGCTTTGTCGGCAATGGCTTTCTCCAAATCGGTACGCAGGCTGTTGACCTTGCCTTCCAACTCAGTCTTTTGTTGCTGAAGGTCGCTTTGGGTCTTATCCAAATCGCCTTCTATTCCATTTACCTGTGCGATCAGTTCGCTGACCTGAGAACTCAATTCGCCGATTTTGGTGATGTCGTTCTCTGTGATGGCTGTTTGGAGTGCAGCCACGGTTTCCTGTAAGTCCTTCACGGCCTGTGCGTCGGCTTTGCCTGCTGTCAGTGCGTTGATGTCCTCCTGTAGGGCGGCTTGAGCTTCTTGCAAGGCTTTCAGGGCTTCTGCGGTTGAAACATCTACCGTTTGTTTCAATGCGTCTACTTGCGATTGTAGATTGGCAATGTCGTCATCGTAATCTGAGCAGCCGACCCAAACCGGGGAACTGGCAATCAATGCGCAAAACATCGCAACACTAATAAACTTCTTCTTCATAATAAAACAAATTAATTAAAAAATATATGTTCTCTACTTTCCTGTTTTTAGAATCATATTCTTTTCTCTCTCTATGCAAGAGGTGGAAAAAGGGAATGTAGGCCTATCTATTATATGTGAGTCATAGTGCTTTAGAACCATCTTCCAAATCTGTTCTTTCATGTTTTTTTAGTAAATCATTTGTTTTTTCGAGAAAAAAAGACCGATTATTTTGTGGGTTTAAGTATTTTATCTACATTTGCATCGGATTTATCCACCTCTTGCATAGAGATGGAATAATAATATTGAGGATATATTGCTGAATAGGAGAGCGTTGAAGTTTTTGTTGAAGACTGCCTGATTCGTTTCTTTATTTTACTTCTTCTATTTGCCGTTTCAAATATTTTTCTTGTTGCAGCATCAATGTTGCGGTGGTCCAGCGAAGTGAGATAGATGGAAGTGGTCTTTTCATTGGAATGCCCCATAGATTCGCTGATGACGTGCATCGGGATATGAAGCTTTAAGGCTTCCGAGGCCCATGAATGCCTCGGGACGTAAGAGGTGAGCGTGGCTTTCTCTCCTAACAATTCGGATAGCTTTTTTAAATTGAGATTGTATGTCCGTAAGGCTGAGTCGTAAACGGACTGTCGGAATTCTGTGGTTTTCATTACAGGGAAAAGAAAGTCCGATTGGGGAGAGGCGTATTTATTGATGATGGTTCTCATGATTCTGTCTACCTTGACAGAGAGCAGGCGTCCGGTTTTACTCCGATAATAGGAGAGGCGTCCGTTTTGCAGATTTTCCTTTTTTAGTTTGGCGAAGTCTATGAAAGGCATACCTTGTGCGAAAAAGCAAAATACAAATGTATCGCGACTGAATTCCATACTTTTATTGAGCTTCTTATATTGCATGAGTTTGATGATGACATCGATGTTTACAGCCCGTTTTCGGGTTTTGTCTACTCCCGTATAGACGTTGCCGAAGGGGTCTCGAAGTTTCAGATTGAGCATGGCAATTCCTTTTTTATAGGCCGCATGCAATGTGCGGATATAAAAGGAACTGCTGTTTTTGGTGATACCACGTTCGTGTTGTAGGTAGGTTTCGTAAGATGCGATTAATTCTTCGGTGATAGATTCGAAGCTCACAGAGCGACAGTAGCCTTTGGTTTGGAGGAAATGTGTAAAGGAACGCAGGGATGATTGGTAGTTCGCAGATGTTTTGATTTTGTTGCGCATCTTTTTTTCTTGGATTTGATTTTGCATGAAAGACAAGAAGTCGGCTTTCTTGCTTTTACAGATTGTTGATTTCTTCATTTTACGATTTTTTGTGTAAGACAATACTGTGTTTTTTACTTTATCTTGCAGAAAAAAACAGACTGCCTTTAGGTGACAGTCAGATGGAGGGCGGATAATATAAAAAAGAATCCTTCTTGCCGGATGAATTCCATGCAAGAAGGATTCTTTTTTTAGGTAAAGAAATAAAAGAGCCTTGTTTAGAACAGCTTTTCCGGGTATTCTCCTGCTGCTACTAAGGAGGCGATCTTTTCTACTGTAGCTTCACGGTCGGCAGCGTATGTTACACCGAACCATTTGCTGGTAGTGTCGAGCACTTCTACCGTAGCGGTACCTTCGTTGATGAGCTTATTCACCATCAGCGGGATGAAGAACTCGGCTTTCGGATTTTCCATGTTCTTCGGATTGCTCAGAAACTCTTTGAAATATTCTTCGCTATGCTGGAAGTAGTCGGGAGTGAAGCCCCACATGTTCATGCTGACCGGTACGTTCTCTTCCAACGGAATCCATTTGCCTTCTTCGTCTTTGTAGCAGATAGGACCGTCCACACGCATGATTTCCGTACGTTCCACCACATCTTTCAAGTGATGATGGTTGTCGTACATGCAGACACCACGTGCAACGGAGCCGTTTTCGCTGAGCGTATTGCAGCAACGGAAGCCCACCATGGCGTATGTATTTTGGCAGCCTTCCGGCAATTCGCTCAGGAACTTGCCGATGGTGGCGAATGCGTCGCGGCCGTAGAAGTCATCACAGTTGATGACACAGAACGGTTCTTTGATGACATCTTTACCCATCAATACGGCATGGTTCGTACCCCACGGCTTTACACGGCCTTCAGGGCACGTAAAACCTTCGGGCAGTGCGTCCAGACTTTGGAATACCAACTCAGCCGGAATCTTTCCTTCGTATTTTGAAAGGATTTGTGTGCGGAATTGTTCTTCAAAGTCTTTGCGGATGACGAAGACAATTTTGCCGAAACCGGCACGGATGGCATCATAGATAGAATAGTCCATGATGGTTTCGCCATTCGGACCCAGCCCGTCCAATTGTTTCAAACCGCCATAACGGCTGCCCATACCGGCAGCCAATAAGAAAAGTGTAGGTTTCATATTCGTTCGTTTAAAAAGTTAAATATTTACGTTCTGTATTGCAAAAGTAGCTTTTTTATTTGAAAAAGTCGTGTTTTCGGCTTCTTTTTTTAAGCTCTTTGAGCTGTTTGGGAAAACAGGAGGGGCCGTCCGTGCTACAGCCCGTTTTAGAACGGATAACCTACGGCAAAATGGTATCCCAGACTGTCTTTGAATTTCGGCATGTTGTAATAGCCGCTCTTTCCTGTGTCGTAAGGAGCGTGAAGTCCCACTCCGACATCGAAACGCAATACGAGGAAATCGAGGTCGCAACGAATGCCCAATCCGGTGCCTAAAGCCAAGTCTTTGCCGAACCTTGAAATGTCGAACGTTCCTCCCGGGCGGTTTACGTCTGCATCCAGAAGCCAAACGTTTCCAGCATCCAGGAATACGGCTCCGGAAAGCATAGAAACGATGGGGAAGCGATACTCGGCGTTCATTTCGATTTTGAAGTCTCCCATTTGGTCGATATAGGAATAGGCCGACGCGCCCGGAATATAGCTACCCGGCCCCACGCCGCGGACGGTGAACGCACGGATACTGTTGGCACCACCTACGCTGAAGAGATCGTTGTAAGGAGCTGCGGTAGAGTTTCCGTAACTGAATATCACGCCGGTTCCCACTCGCGTGGCGATACTTGTACGGGGGGTAAGGCGGAATTCTTCTCTGAACTCAGCCAGAAAACGGATATACTGTGCAAAAGGCACGTTGAAAAGTTTCTTGTCTTTTTGGTTGAACGGTTTACCGAAAGCGGCGTAAATACCGGAAGTGATGTTTCCGCTTTCTTTCACTTCAAAGATGAAAGTACGCGGATTGCGTGCCTTGCGCGGACTGGAATAAGTGAAAGTGTATCGCATGGAAGGAACGAACTGGTCGCGCATACTTACGTAGAGTGCCTGGTTGACGTTCATGATAGAGTCGAAAGTGGCGGTTGTACTCAACAGTTCGTCGTAATCCAAGCGGAACGGGACGAATTCGTGTTTGATTGTAGGACGCGCTTGGTAAGTATAGGCCGCCCGTGCGCTCAAAGACACCATGCCGAAATAGTTGGCCCGGTTCATCCATGTAGCATCCAGTACAAACGAGGTGCTCGTTTTGGCGCGTCGGGAGAACTTACGTGCCCCGGGAAATATCAGTCGGGGATAGTCCAACGACAATGAAGTACCGTATTCGTAGGAGTTGATGACGGAACTACGTCCCTGTACGGTGGAGTTGGTTTGCCATTCGTATGATCCGTGCACTTCGAATTTCAGCTTTTCCGCTCCTCGGAAAGCATTGCGTTTGGACATGCTGAACGAGAGTCCCGGACCGATTTGCCCATTGCTTTTAGAGGTTACCTTTGTGGTGAACTCCCCGTCGTAGGGTTTGTCCAGAATACCGGTGATTTCGATGTCGAGCGTATCGTTGAGTGCGGTGGTATCACGCGGAACGTATTTCAGGTTTACCGTGCTGAACACATTCATTTCCGAGAGTTGCTGTTGTACGAAGCTCATAATGTCCTGTCGGTAGAGCATGCCTTTCCGATAGAACAGATTACGCCGGAGGGCACCGAAGCGCAAAGGGATTTTGCCTTTCTTTCCTCCGTCATAATATAAGGTGTAATCGCGAAACTGTAGCGTGTCGGTCAGTTCATAAGAATCATTATTGAACAGATTGACGGTGGTCCGTCCGAGGTAATACCTTTTGTTGGCCGATGCGGGAATACCGTCGGCCGGTACGACTTGCAGTTGTACGAATCCCGGACGCTGTATGGTATCGGCACGATAGGTGATGTATTCCGGTTTGTAGTAGAAATAACCGGAGTTGCGGAACATGTTATAAATACGGGTTCTTTCGGCATCGAGATTGATTACGCTGAACGGATCACCGCTGAAAAGGGTACGTTGCCGGAACGTTTCCCGTATCAGGCTGTCGCCCACAGCCGGAAAGCGCAGGTAGGCAATGGAGTCCAGACGAAACAGATTGCGCGGTCTGACGGTATAGCTGATTTTGGCCTTTTTGGGGTTCTTTTCCGGTAGGATTTCATAGTCCACGGTACCGTTGAAATAACCGTAGTTCCGGAGTGTGTTTTGTGCTACGAGTGCGCGGGTTTTAGGATTGACGGTACTGATGAAGACCGGAGTACCTGCAAACGTATCGAATAACCATTTTGCGAAGCGTGACTTCTTGCCCACTAAAGCGTTGTATATCCACAGTCCGGTGGGGAACGGAATACGGTAGGACGAACTTCCGAACAGAGCGTTGTTCGGGGCGTAAGCCAGTGCCGCATCCACTTCTTCCTTCGCCGTTTCATACGCTTCTTCTTCGATACGTTGCACGGCGGCGATGGAGTCCTTTTGCTCCTGAGTCAATTCCTCTTTCCGTTTCAGCACAGACAAATCTCTTTGTGTGAGTAAATCGTCTACAGCTTTGTAAGCATCGGCCAGAGAGGTAATGACTCCTTCTTCCTCCTTTTGTTTAGCTTTTTTCTTGGCTTTCTTTTTCGACTTTTGGCCATAGTCTATTTCCTTGATACCGGTGTACAAAACCTCTTCTTCGGGAAGGTTCTTGGTCGTTGAGCACCCTGCCGCCAGACCGCAGCACAGGATCACACCACAATATATCTTCAGTCTTGTCTTCATCATTTCTTCTCTTTTTCGTGTTGAGGTTCATTCTTTTTTCTGTTCTTGAAGATAAACAGTTCCCCTAAGCGTGTCATTTTACGCCTCAGTACGAGACCGGCTCCCATTTCGGTGATTTCGCCTTCCAACAAAGACTCATAACTCTTGTCATAGAATAGGGTGACGTAACGTGTGGCACTCTTGTCCAAGCGATATTCTAACGATACATTATCTATCAACGACTGGCCGGTGTTTTCCACATTCTCGCCCGTGGACACCTTACCACCCACGATGATGCTCACCCGGTTGCCCCAGAAGCGTTTGGCAAAGCGGAATGAGTAATCCGTGCGCTCCGTTCCTTCGGCCGTAGTTTCCTGGTCTACGCCGAGGCTCAAGTCTATGGTTTCAAGAGCCTTGCCTGCAATGTTGGTGATTTCGCTTTGTAACAAGGCGTTCAGGGCATTGGTCGTAGAGAATCCTCCGCTTTCATTATCTCCCAACAAGTACATGCCGGTGGCCAACATGGTGACGGCCACTTTCCCGCGCTCCTCTATCGACATGGCTGCGAGTTGGTTCTGTACGGTCATGTCTTCAGGGGCTGCGATGGTAAACTCCAGTCCCATGTTTTCCAACGTACGCGTGATGGACAGCCCCACTTCGAAGGAAACAGTGCGTGGGGTATCGTTTTCCGTCACGGTGGCACGCATACGTTCGGACGCCGAGATGTTCAAAGTAGGATTCAGGATAGGCCCGTTGAAATCCACATAACTGCCCGAGGCGATGGTGAATGTCTTCAAAGGGATAACCGGAAGTGAGTATTTCATTTCTCCGTTCAGCACCGTATAACGTCCGGTGAGCGTCAGTTCTCCCTGCGGAGTATAGTTCATGGTCAGCTCGCCGCCCCCTTCCAGATCAACGTATTTAGAGCGGTCGGCACTCAGCAGGCAGTGTACCTGTGTACCCTGGTCTATGCTGATTTGCATCATCACGTTCATGTTCATGGGCTGTACTTCTTCCTGGGTAGCCACGGTCGTAGTATCGCTGAAGTCTACAAACGTGACCAGGCCGCTCAACCGGTCTTCCGATGAAAGCGGAGTGTCTTTCAGCACGTACGTCACGTCGGTGCTTCCCAATACCCCCAAACGTCCGTTAATGTTGATATTGTTCAGATTCCCGGCCATCCGTGCATTGACATCCACGTACACTTTTCCGTAGGCCGATGCCTGTTGGGTGCGTTTGGCGTTGATGAGTTCGAAGTTGGATGCATTCATTTTCAGGTCGAGCAAGATATTATCGAAGTTGGCGAAATCCACCGTTCCGTCGAACACGAGCGGGTTCTTTCCTGTGGAATATACGTTCAACTTGTCTAAATTCAGGTGGCTTTGCCTTACCTTGATGGTATCATCCTCCAGACGCAGGTTCAAACTGTACTCGGATGACGTTATTTTCATGGCTTTGGTGGCCAGCCATCCTTCTACGACGGGCCGGTCGGTCGGGCCGCTCACCTTCATGCAGCCGTCGGCCATACCGCCTAAAGCCGCCATCTGGTCCGGGACAAAACCGTTGGCCAACGACAACGGGAAGTCTGCCAAATCCAAGTCCGCCTCTATCGTTCCGCTTTTACCGTTGTCTTTGTAAGCTCCTGAAAGCGTCAGGACTTCTGCTTCGTTATGCGAAATACGTGCATCTACGAAATGCGTCCCGTCGTTGTTGGGCAGGTAGACCATTCCCAGGCCGATATTGCCCAGCGGTGCATCTTCGTACGCCATGTCTTTCACCGAGACGTCGGCTACGACGGACAGGTTTTCCTCCGTTTGTATCAAGTGGGCGTCGGTTTGCATTAATCCGGAGATGCGGGGAGCGTACGGAATGACAGCGGTCAGTTCTTTTAGGTTTACATGGTTCAGGTTGACAGACAGGTCTTGCAAGGCTTCCGGATTGGGCGTCGAGTAAATCCTGGCTCCCGTTCCGTCGTCGGCGAGCATATTCACATCCGCTTCCACCCGCCTGTCGTTCCCCAGGAATATGTAGTTATCCTCGTTGATATCGAATTTTCGATAGGCGATAATCGGATGAATTTGTGAGAACACAATTTTGATGCCATTGTCTTGCACGTCAGCTCTCAGCCCCAGATCCACTCCTTTTTTACGCTTGTCGTCCAGATAAATCAAATTGATTCCCGCTCCGGTGGAGTGCAGATAAGCATTCAGCCGGGACTCGAATACGAATTGTTTGTTCTTGGGGCCGTTTCGCACCCGTCCGTCCATTTTTACGCCGGTCGTATCCTGAAAGATGTGCATCTGTATCGTATCCAGTAAGATGCCTCCTGCATTCATCGTGTAAATATGGCCGCCTCCGTTCAGGCCGATTTCGGGGTCGGCATTCAGGTTCAGCTTCAATTCGTTGAGAGAGTAGCCCATAGCCGTCAGATAGTTGGCCACGGGGTTGTTTTTTCCCGACACCATATTGAGCGTCATGCGTGGCAGGAAAATCTTGAGTGAGTCCTGATTCAGATGCCGGCGTTGCAGTTGCTGGTCGGCCACAGCCATGAATTCTTCGCTTTTTTTCATCAGCGTCTCATATCCGTCGCGGCCGTCAAGATGCAGTTTGAAGTCACCGGCCGAAATGTCGGCATACGTAGTGTCCGGGAGAGCCAGTACGTTCAGGGATAAATCTTTGGGAAGGAATACCGAATCCTGCATTATGAGAGAGATATCCGATACCGTTCCGTGTACCGTATGAGCGTTTTTCAGGTTCGTACTGCCGTCCATGTGCAGGCACATGCCGGCCTTGAACGGTTTGTCAGTCAGTCGCAGGGCATACAGGTCGATGCTGCGCATATCCATACTGAAAGTCAGGTCGGTATTATGTCGGCTCAGCAGCGCGTCGATTCTGGAACGCATATCCAATAGCGGGTTATGGCTGTCGAGCGCGACGTGACCGTTGCCTTTTTGTAATCCGGCATCCAGTTTGATGTCACTGAGATGCAGTTGTCCGTATTGCAGGCTTTCTAATGTCATGTCGGCCTGCATCCGGGTATGCCGGCTGAAGAAATCCGTCCCGACGCCCTTGGCAGATGCCGTGAGGGACAGGCCGTACAGGGAATCTTTGGGTAAGAAATGATGGAGTTGCAGGTCCTTTATGGACAGTTTCGCCTGGTAGGCCATGCGTGCCGCGTCGAATCCTCCTTTTACTTGCACGTTTCCTTTTCCTTCCCTTAAACGGAGGTCGGCAGTGTATTTTTGTCCGTTCAGCCCCACATTCCCGTCCAGTCGCATTGGGGGCAGGGCTATGTCTTTCAGCGCCTCTTCTCCGGCCAATGCCCTCGCAAAATCGAGATTGCGTGTACGCAGGTTCAGATTCACGTGTCCCGACCTTCGTACGGAGTCCGCCAACCGGAACATCTTTCCGTCGGCTTTCAGTTCGAAAGCGCCGGCCAGCCGTGCTTCTACAGTCGTGAGGTTCAGCGTATCCAGATTCCCGTCGGCCGACAACCGTAAGATGACGGGGGAGTTGGGATAAGCCTTGACAAAGGCCGGGGGCAATCCTCCGGCAAACAATAATACGTCCTGTTTGCCCAGTTCTCCCATAAGCCGGGCGGACATTTTTCCTTGGGGCTGTTCGGCTACGGCGGAAAGGTCCATGTCAGCTTGTGTCCTGATGTAAGAATCCGGGGTGCGAAGTACCAGTCCGGGTACATGCAGAGAAGTGGAATCCATATTGAAGTGTCCTGTCAGTGAACGGATTTCCAGACCGCTTTTTTCTTTCATGTACGTTTCGCGCAAAGCCAGTGAAAGCCCCAAGGCGTTTCCGTCGAATGTGATACTGTCGATGCCCAGGCCGATGTCCCGAAGTGCGATATGGTTGACATCCAGTCCTTCTGCGGTTTTCTCGTATGGCAGGTCGTAGAATAGCGAATCGGCCTGCAAGTCGAAAGTTTCCACCGTGTACAGGGCTTGTCCTAAGTCTATGAGACCGTTCCGCAGGGCTGCCGTAAGGATTCCGCCCGAAACGGTCATACTGTCGCCCGGCATGCTGAACCGTACCCGGGTGCGTGCCAGATCCACTTGCCCAAGGGCGATTTTCCAGTTCACCGGCGAACTGGCGGTCGTGTCTTCCGTCGTGGAATCGGTCAGAGCGATGGCCACGTCGGCATCCGAAAGCAGGGCCGTATTCACCGTCACCATTTCCTGCGGGATTTCTATACCGTGGGAGTTTACGAAGAAGCGTCCTATGCTTCCCTTGATTTCCACCCCGGCAATCATGGATTTGGTGTTGACTGCGGCACGGGTCAGTTCGATGCCTTCCACGTCAATTTCCCCGTGGAGCAGGGATGCGAAACTCAAATCCACGCTCAGACGTTCCACATCCAGCAGACTGTCGTCCTGCCCGTCTTTTATTTGCACGTCCTGCAAGTCGATATCGAAAAGGAAGGTCAACCGCAGTCGGCCTATATGCACTTTCATACCGGTGGTCTCAGACAGATAGGCCGTAGCCTTGCGTACGGCAAAATCTTGTATGGGGGGAAGATAAAGCAGTGTAGCCGATATGAAGAATAGTATGATAGGGGTGAGTAAAATGCCGATTACCCATTTCAGGATTCTTTTTTTCATAATCTCAGTTATAGTGTACTACAAAGGAACGGCTTTTTTTTGAATTCGGGAGGATTTTTTCACAAAAATAAAATAAAAACTCCGTGAATTCATTATTTTTGCAGGATAATAATCGTCATCCGTCGGTTGCATGAATTTGAAAAGTATGATTTATATCGCGTGCTGCATGGCTGTAATGTCTTGCGGTCCGCAAAAGAAGAAAGCAATGGAAGAGACTGAAGTACTGATAGAAACCTCTATGGGCGACATGAAGGTGAAGTTGTATAACGATACGCCCAAGCATCGTGATAATTTCATCAAGTTAGCCCGTGCGGGGGCGTACGACAATATTTTGTTTCATCGTGTCGTACGAGGCTTTATGGTGCAGACCGGAGACCCGGCCCTCAAACCCGGGGGAATGAAACCGGCCGTGGATACTGCGGCCTACCGTTATACGATTCCGGCGGAAATCCGTTATCCGCGCCATTTCCATAAGAAAGGCGCATTGGCGGCAGCCCGTATGGGGGATGACGTGAATCCCGAAAAGGCCTCCAGCGGTACGCAGTTCTATATCGTGACGGGGAAGACCTATACGCCAAGTTCGTTGATGGAGCTTTATTCGGCCATTTACCAAAGCCGGGTGGATACGCTTTACGAGGAACTTTCGCGAGGCCATCTCAAGGAAATGTACCTGATGCGCCGTCGTGGCGAAACCGAAAAGTTGGAAAGCCTGAAAGACTCTTTGTTGCATGAGGCGGAAGCAAAGGTGGCCGCCCATCCGCCTGTGCCGTTCGACGAGACGCAGAAACAGGCCTATACCACAGTGGGCGGTGCGCCCCATTTGGACGGAGAATACACCGTGTTCGGCGAGGTCGTGGAAGGACTGCAAGTGGCTGAGGCCATAGAAAAAGTGCGTACGGCAAAAGAGCGCCCTTTGCAGGAGATTGTGGTACGTAAGGTGACGGTTTTGGAATAGCCGTCAACTGTATTTCACGTATCCTAAACGCGTATATTTCACGCCCTGACTCTCGTAATGTCCCATGACGCGGGCGGAAAGCGTGATTTCCATGCCGGGCGAAAGCTGGCGGCTGAAGCAACTCAATGCTTTGGGCGTCTGGCTTCTTCCGGCCGCTTTTTCAGTGAAAGTATAACGGTTTCCTTGGCTGTCTGCGGCCAGAATGCGTTGGTCGATATAAAAGTCCGGCTTGTAAGTGTCCACTTGCTGTTTGACATATAAGATTTTCAGTCGGAGGGCTTCCAGTTTTTCTCCTTTCTCCCCGACGTAACGGCTGGGCGAACGATAGGCGGGCCGTCGCGGGGGACTGAGTTCCGCGTGTACCACGGCAAAACATTGTGCGGTTTCTTTTAGTTTCAGGAGCTTTTTCTTTTCCGGTTCGAAGCGGTTGGCCATCCACAGCACGTAGTTCGGGTCGATGTAGTAGACTTCCGCGATGCGTTTGCCCCGGTATTTTCCGAAAGTCAGCGTGTCGTAAGTCTGTTCGTAATAAGGAATGAAAAAAGTATTGTCCACCCACTTCAGGGTTACCTTGCAGTACTTCAGCAAGTCCATGGCTTTGCCTGCGGCCATGACGAATGTATCGGCCAGCGTACGGATAAAGAGGGGAGGGCGTTCGTCTGCGAATATGCGCCACAAGGCATAATACCGCCGGTAAGGTGTAGCGATGCTGATGGCATAAAAACCGTTTTCGGATGTCCGTCCGGAGTTGAACGTCGCGACGGTAGCCGTGACGCGTGCCATGTCCGTTTCCGGAATCGGTTCGTAAAATCGTATGTTGTTCTTGATGGCTCCTTTCTACGGCATGTATCACCGTATGCAAATATACACAAAAAAGAAATCATTTCCAAGCGATTTCGTGCGAAATGGAGGGCGGGAAGTTGTCATTTTGTTACTTTTCGCATTTCAATTCGATTATGGAAAACCGCTTTCAGCTCTCTCTTAGGCGTCTGTTTTGAATAAATATTCATATCTCGAGCCGATTATGCAATGATATTCCGTATATATACAATTTACCATGAGGAAGAAAATTTTTCGTTTGCAGGCGAATGAAAAATCATTTGCCGCAGAACGGTTTCACAGGGTGGATAAAAACGGGGACGAATGCCCAGGAAAGGGTGGAAAGATAGGAGGAAAAGTCCGTTTTTTCCTCTATTTGGAGACCGGAAAGTGTCGTCATCCGTGTGTCGTTTTGTCATGATGGCCGTACGGGTGCTGACGGGTTTCCATGGGGATGCGGACGGTTGGGCATGCCAGATGTCCGAATGAAAGCCGGACCGGGTACAGGCTGACTTTTTGTTGATGGGTAAACACGCGAGAATGGCGTATTTGCACCGATTGTCCAACAGGGCAGCAAATACGCCATTCTCGTATGCTTGGATTTGACTTTTTGACAGAATGTCAAGTCCGGTAAGGAGGTCGCCGGAACTGCTTTCTACCGCTTGTCCCCATGAGGATGGTTGAGGGTTTGTTGCCGTTGCACCAGTACCTCGGCACATTGGAGCATGGCAAAACCGTATTGCTTCATGTCGCGGAAAACAGGGTCGTCTTCGGCTGTCTGTACCGTCATACCCTCCGTGCGGTATCGGATTTCCTGCTGCGTGTCCGGAAAGTAAAGGAACAGGCGTGACGAGTCCCTCACGCCGATGAGGTTGTCGGCCGTGAAATACATATAAGGACGCTTCTCTTTCAGCAAATCCACACCGAAATCGTTTTGCACGTAGCCGATGCCTAACAGGCCTAAAAGTGTCGGAGCCAAATCCACCTGCCCGCCGTAAGCGTCCACGATGCGCGGAGCTATGTCCCGCCCGTAAATCATGAGCGGGATGTGGTTATACGATTGCGGGCTTTCGCATTCGGGCGTGCCCACCAGTTTGCCGTGGTCGCCCAAGAGGACAAACAGCGTATGGTCCGCCCAAGGGCGTTTGAGGGCGTCCGTCATGAAGTTCCGGATGGACCAGTCGGCATATTCCACGATTTGTTCTTCCGTCGTCCGGCTGCGCGGATGGAAGTAGGACGGGATGATGTAAGGCGGATGGTTGCTGATAGTGAGCAGGACGCTGAAAAACGGTTGTCCGCTTTGGGCTTGCCGGTCGAGCACGGGCAGGGCGTATTGGAACAGGAAGTCGTCTTGTACGCCGAATCCGTTGACCACCTTGTCCGCCGGGTAGTTTTCCTGCGAATAAATGTCGTCGAAACCGTTGGTACGGAAAAAGGCGTTCATGTTGTCGTATTGCGATTCGTGCGTCATGAAGAACATGTTATGGTAACCGTTTTCTTTCAGTACGGTGGGCAGGCCGGAGTAGACCGGAATGACGGAGCCTTTCATGGCGTTGCGCTTCATCATGGCCGGGAACGAATAGAGCGAGGAATACATGCCATGGTTGGTGTGGATGCCGGATGAATAGAAATGGCTGAAACTGAGCGATTGTTGCCACAGACTGTCGAGGAAGGGCGTAAGGCTGGTTTCGTGACCGAAAGTTTGCATCAGGTGAGCCGACATGGACTCCATGAGGATGACGACCACGTTCCGGCGTGTCGGCAGGCTGTCGGCTTCCACGCGGCGTGCGATGGGCGAGATGCCGTCCATACCCTTCCGTCCGAGGAGGGTTTGCACGCGGGCTATGGCTTCGTCTTCCGCCATGAGGTGCAGGAGGCGGTTTTCCTTCCGGTTGTCGTCGATGGCACTGGTCATCAGGTTGAATACCGGGTTAATCCCTAATTGGTTCAGGAAGGCATCATTGCAGTAATACGCCTGGCTTACTTTTATGGGGTTATAACCCCGCCGTCCGCGGATGCCGAAAAAGCACAAGCCTATAAGGGCGGCTCCGGCCACAAACGTAAAGGCGGCGCCCTTCCATCTGTTTGCCGGGGGCGCGGCGTTCCGGCTTAAAAGGAAGAACGTGCGCGACAGCCGGAGGGTGATGTAGGCAAAAGCTGCGATGGCTGTCAGTCCCAAGGCGATGGGAAGGTAATAGGACGTTTCGCCGAATACCATTCCCGCCGTGGTGCCCGCGTAGTCGAACCAGTTGAATATGGAGGAATTGATGGGCTTGAAGAAGTAGGCGAAATAAGGGATATTGGCTGCGGAAATGATGAAACACAGCGAATAGAAAAAGATGAAGAAGAGCGCAGAGGAGCGGTAAAGCCAACGGGCGGTGTAGCCGAACCATCCGGCTATCCAGAATACCGCCAACGGCAGCAGCAGGATGTAACAGGCGATGACGTTGTCGAACCAGAGGCCGCGCAGGAACGCCACGCTTTGCAAGGCATAGTCTTCCGATATCTCTTTCGGGAAATCATAGTCTGTGGCGATAAAAAGCGCGACACGGAGTCCGAAGAAGAACAGCAATGCTACGAGATGTACACTTAAAAGGTAACCTATCGAGCGGATGAAACGCCCGGCAAAAAGTCTTTTCATCATGATGACGAGGATGTTAATTTTCTGTAATTGGTCGCGAAATTAGGAAAAAAGATTGTATCTATATAAAATCAGCCGCTACTTTTTTCTTTTTAAAAGTTGAAAAATGCTTTTTGCCTTGGCAGAAAAGAATTATCTTTGCGTCCGTTATTATAAATAAGTTTGGGAGCGCGTGCGAGGAACGCGAAAAACACTTCAACTATGGACAAGAAAAAGATAATCATCATTGCTTCGGTCGTAGTCTTGCTCCTTTGTGCGGGATTAGGCTACATGGTCTATTCTTACATGCAGGAGAGTGCGGAGAAAGAGGAAATGCTGAAACTGGCGGAAATGGACAAAAGGGAGATGGAAAACGAATATGCCCGCTTTGCCCAGCAGTACAGCGAAATGAAAACGCAAATCAACAATGATTCGCTGATCGCCCAGTTGGATAAGGAGCAACAACGGACGGAAGAGTTGTTGGCTGAATTGAAGCAAGTGAAAGCTACTGATGCGGCCGAAATCATGCGTCTGAAAAAAGAATTGGCCACGTTGCGCAGCATCTTGAGAAGCTATGTGCATGAAATAGATTCGTTGAACCGGGTAAACGAACAGCTTCGTAGCGAGAACCAACAGGTGAAAGCCCAGTACACCCAGGCTACGCAGACTATCACGAACCTGTCTACGGAAAAGGAAACGCTGAGCGAGAAAGTGGCCATCGCTTCCCAACTGGATGCCACGGGCATTTCTATGGTCGGACAGAACAAGCGTGGGAAGAAGGCCCGTAAAGTCAAGGATGTGAAGAAGTTTGTCGTCAGCTTTGTCATTGCGAGGAACATTACGGCACAAGCCGGAAACCGGAGTATTTATGTGCGCATCACCAAACCGAACAACGAAGTGCTGACGAACGGAGGAACGTTTGTCTATGAGAACCGGAACTTGGAGTATTCTGCTAAAAAGGATATCGAATATAACGGAGAAGCTACGTCGGTGACGGTATATTGGGACGTCAATGAGTTTTTGAGCAAGGGTACTTATCGCGTGTCGGTTTTTGCCGATGGGCATAATATCGGAAACGCAAGCTTCAACTATGAGAAGTAGAAATGTTGAGGAATGTGCAATATGTACGAAAATAGGTTAAATCATGAGGATTTGACCTATTTTTGTTATACTTTTGCATCGTTGCCTATGCAATTTTCAGGTGACGATCAAGCGGAATATTAAAAACAGACAAGATGAAAAGACTTTTTGGCTTTTTGATTCTCGCGGCTTTTTTCAGCATGTTACACGCGCAGCGTGTGCTCAGCCTGGATAGTTGCCGGAATATGGCCATTGCAAACAACAAGAGCCTGCTGATAGCCAAAGAAAGGATGCGGAAGGCGCATTATGACCGGAAAGCGGCATTTACCAACTTCCTTCCGGATTTTTCGGCCACGGGAACGTACATGTATTTCAGTGATGAAATTTCATTGTTGAACGACGGGCAGAAATCGGCTCTGAACCACATGGGAACCTCGTTGCAGCAAGGGTTGACGCAGGCGGCTACTCCTATCATTCAGCATATCGCACAGACGAACCCCCAGTTGGCGGCTTCTTTGCAGCAGGCCATACAGAGCGGAAAACTGGACGGTATGTCCACGGCTTTAAACCAGTTGGGCAATGAACTGACGGATGCCTTGCGGACGGATACCCGTAACATGTGGGCCGGAGCTGTGACACTGATGCAACCTTTGTATATGGGGGGTAAAATCAGGGCTTATCACCGTATCACGAAGTTTTCCGAAGCATTGGCGCGTACGCAGCATGATGCCCAGTTGCAGGATTTGATTCTCAACACGGATGATGCCTATTGGACAGTCGTGTCTTTGAGCTATAAGAAAAAGATGGCGGAGAGCTTCCTGGACTTGGTAAACCGTCTGGACGGTGATGTGGAGAAGATGATACGGGAAGGAGTGGCTACCAAGGCGGACGGATTGACGGTAAAGGTGAAAGTAAACGAAGCTGAAATGTTATTGACTAAGGTTGACAATGGTTTGGCTTTGTCTAAAATGGTGCTTTGTCAGTTGTGCGGTATGGATTTGGACACGAAGTTCACGCTGACGGATGAAAATCGCGAGTTAGCGAGCGCAGAGACAAGCTCGCTTGCCTCTGCCGGGCGTGAGCGATTTATGCAAAGCCGGACGGATTTGCAAGTGTCGGAGACGGTACCCGATGATGCCGTACAACGGGCGTGGACTAATCGTCCGGAATTGAAAAGTTTGGATTGGGCTCATAAGATATACGAAGACAAAGTACGGGTGGTTCGTTCGGAAATGCTGCCTTCGTTGGCTTTGACCGGTGGGTATTTGGTTTCCAATCCTTCATTGTTGAACGGTTTCGAGAATAAGTTCCGTGGGATGTGGAACGTGGGCATCATGCTTTCCGTGCCTATTTTTCATTGGAATGAGGGTATATATAAGGTAAAGGCCGCCAAAAGTGAAGTCAATATCGCCCGTTTGCAGCAGACCGAAGCGCAGGAAAAGATAGAATTACAGGTCAATCAAAGTCTGTTTAAGAATACGGAAGCACAAAAGAGACTGGCTTTGTCGGAGAAGAACATGGAAAAAGCGGAAGAGAATCTCCGTTATGCCGATAAGGGATTCAAGGAAGGAGTGGTTCCCGTGACGAATGTCATGGAAGCCCAAACCGCCTGGCTTTCCGCCCAGTCGGATAGGATTGATGCACAGATAGACTTGAAACTGGCACAGACTTATCTGCAAAAGGCTATGGGTACGTTAGGCCCGGGATTATAATGAGAATGAAACCTTGACGATAATAAAATGTAAATGGATGTATGGAACTCAAGAAACAAAATAATAATGTGATATGGGCGTTGGTAACGCTCGTGGTGATCATTGCGGCCGTGGCTGTGGCAGGCATGCTTCTGTTGGGGCATGACGATGAGTCGATTCAGGGACAAATGGAGGCGTCTGAATATAGGGTTTCCAGTAAGGTGCCGGGTAGGATATTGCATTTCTATGTGAAAGAGGGCGATCACGTGAGAGCCGGGGATACGCTGGTCGTATTGGAGGCTCCGGATGTGGCTGCCAAACTGTCGCAGGCCGAAGCAGCCGGTCAGGCAGCTCAGGCGATTAAAGAGAAAGCCGACCGCGGGACGCGGGCAGAACAGTTGCAGGGGGCATACGAGATGTGGCAAAAGGCGAAAGCCGGTCTGGACATCGCTGAGAAGTCTTATCGTCGGGTCGACCGTTTGTTCGAAGAAGGAGTGATGAGCGCGCAGAAGCGTGACGAGGCTTATGCGAATTACCAGGCGATGAAAGCCACGGAACGCGCCGCGCGGGCACAGTACGAAATGGCGCGTAACGGGGCACAGCGTGAGGACAAGGAAGCGGCAGCCGCACAAGTCGCACGTGCGAAGGGGGCGATTGCCGAGGTGGAGTCTTACATGAAAGAGACTATATTATTGGCGCAGATGGACGGTGAAGTCTCCGAGATTTTCCCCGAAACGGGGGAATTGGTCGGTACGGGAGCGCCTATCATGAACATTACGATGCTGGACGACCGTTGGGCGACATTCAATGTGCGTGAGGATTTGTTAAGCGGTTTGACCGTAGGAAAAGAATTCACGGCGTACGTGCCTGCTTTCGGTAAAGACATCAAACTGAAAGTGACTTACATGAAGGACCGGGGAACTTATGCGGCATGGAAAGCTACCAAAACCACCGGACAATTCGACCTGAAAACGTTTGAGGTGCGTGCGGTTCCGGTGGGAGTGAAGGAAGTGCTTCGTCCGGGCATGTCGGTCATCATCAAACGATAAGGAGGCAACGGGCATGCAGGCGTCTCATGGTATAACAGGCATTATGGTGCGTGAGTTACGGCGGCTGGTTTCCCGGCCGTTGTACCTTTGTTGTATGGTAGCGGCTCCACTCCTTTGTTGCCTGTTCTTTACCACGCTGATGTACGAGGGGTTGCCCAAGGATATGCCCGTGGGAGTAGTGGACGAAGACAATACGTCCACTACGCGGGAAATATTGCGTAACATGGATGCTTTCAGCCAAGTGCACCTGACAGAAGATTATGCTTCGGTCAGTGAGGCGCGTCGAGCCATGCAACAAGGTAAAATTTATGCTTTCTACTATATCCCGGAGGGCACTACCGAGAAGATTCTGTCGAGCCGGCAGCCCACGGTGTCTTTTTATACCAATAACAGCCTGCTTATTGCCGGCTCATTGATATATCGTGATTTACGTACGATGTCCGTATTGGCCAATGCTTCGGTCGGCTTGCAGACGTTGCAGGCCAAAGGAATGGACGAGCGTACGGCTATGGCCTTCTTGCAACCGATCGTCATCGACACGCACGCCTTGTCTAACCCGTGGCTGAACTATTCGGTTTATTTGAACAATACGATTCTGCCCGGCATCTTGATGATTATGATATTCATGGTCACGGTCTTTGCCATCGGGAGCGAAATCAAGGAGGGTACCGGGAAGGAGTGGTTGGCCATGGCGGACAACCGGATGTGGAATGCTCTCGTAGGCAAATTGCTTCCTCATACGGTCATCTTTTTCTGCGTAGCCGCAGCTTACGACGCTTACCTTTATGGCATATTGGGGTTCCCGTGCCATAGCGGTATCGGTCCGCTGTTGTGTGCCGCTTTTTTGATGGTGCTGGCGTCGCAGGCTTTCGGAGTGTTTCTCATTTCTGTCCTGCCCACGTTGCGGTTGGCTCTGAGTGCCAGTTCGTTGTGGGGCGTCGTTTCGTTCTCCATTTCGGGTTTTTCGTTTCCGGTGATGGCTATGCATCCGGCTTTGCAAGTACTGAGTAATTTATTCCCGTTGAGGCATTATTTTCTGATTTATGTCAGTCAGACGCTGAACGGCTACCCGATGGTTTATGCTTGGAAGCCTTATTTGGCTTTGTTGTTGTTCGTTTTACTTCCGTTGCTATTGCTCAAGCGGTTGCGTACGGTCATGTTGAACTATGATTATATACCTTAATCTGTCATGAGAACGATAAAAGAATTGCATATCCTATTCCGTGAGGCTGTCAGTGATACGTTTTTTATATGGCGTAAGGAAGCCGGTCGCGTGGTGCGTGACCAGGGAGTACTGATCTTTTTTATTCTGGTACCGGTACTTTATCCCTTGCTCTATGCTTTTATTTATACGGGAGAAACGGTCAGGGAAGTTCCTGCGGTCGTTGTCGACGGGGCGAATACGGCTTTCAGCCGCGACTTTGTCCGCAGGGTCGATGCTTCTCCCGATGTAAAAGTCGTGGCGCGGACGGGAAATATGGAAGAGGCGAAAGAATTGATGCGCCGCACGAAAGCGTATGGCATCATCCGTATTCCGGATGATTTCAGCCGTAAGGTCAACCGGATGCAACAGGCGTATGTCGGTTTATACTGCGACATGAGCGGATTGCTTTACTACAAAGCACTGCTGACGGCGTGTACGGACGTGTCTTTGGATATGAACACCGAATTGCAGATCAAACGGATGGGGAATACCACCGTGCGGCAGGATGAGGTGTCTACCGCACCTTTGTTGTACGAGAGTGTGGCTTTGTTCAATCCGACGAACGGGTTTGCCAGTTTCCTGATTCCGGCTGTGTTGATGCTGGTCATCCAGCAGACGCTGCTTCTGGGTATAGGACTGATAAACGGTTCTGCCCGCGAACGGGCTACGTTGCATACCCAACTGGTTCAAGGGACAGGGAGAGGTACGGTGCGTTTGGTGTTGGGCAAGGCACTGTGCTACCTGATGCTGTATGCTTTGGTGAGCGTGTGGGTGTTGATTGTAGTGCCACAACTGTTCCATTTGGCTCAAATTCCTCAGGCATCCGACTTGCTGGCGTTTATGGTGCCTTATTTGTTGGCATGTATATTCTTTGCCATGACGTGTTCCATTCTGGTGTACCAGCGTGAGACTTGTATGTTGATATTTGTATTCACCTCCTTGCCCTTGTTGTTCATTTCGGGGATTTCATGGCCGGGAGTGGCTGTGCCCGATTTCTGGAAATATGTATCTTGGTTGGCCCCTTCCACGTTCGGCATCAACGGTTTCGTACGTATCAATACGATGGGGGCTTTATTGGAGGATGTGACATTCGAGTATGTCGGCCTGTGGATTCAGGCCGGAATATATTTCTTGACGGCTTGTGCGGCTTATTATTACATGATAGGCGAGAGCCGGAAAATCGCGAGTAAGCGAGCGCAGACCGAGCTTGCTCAGGCTCTGCCAAGCGAGAGCGATTTATCTAAAAAGGCGGAATCATTAAACTAATCCATATTCATGAAAAAGTTATTTCTGATGGTCATGGCCGTTTGGGCCGGACTTGCAGGGACGGCGGCTGCACAAAATCTTCTTTCTCCCGCCGAGGCTACGGTTTACGAAGGTGACAAACTGGCAGACGAAGGCGCATGGTGCTGGTTTGCCGACCCGCGTGCGTTGCATTATGAGAATGCAAGCGGTACGATAAACAGCAGTTATGTCGGTTATATTGACGTGCATGGGGCTGTGAAGGCCGTGCAGTATGATTTTTTGAAGGGAAGGAGGTCGGAAGTGCTGATACGCTCTTATTTCCAACCGGACGACCATAACAATCCGACGTTTCTGGTACTGCCGGACGAACGTGTCATGATATTCTATTCGCGGCATACCGACGAACCCTGTTTTTATTACCGTATTTCCCAAGTCCCCGGTGACATTACGACGCTGGGTGAAGAGAAGAAAATCCTGACGAAAGACAATACGACCTATCCTTCTCCTTTCATATTGTCCGACGATCCGGAGCATATCTACTTATGCTGGCGCGGTATCCGTTGGCATCCCACCATCGCGCGGTTGTCGTTGCCGGATGAGAACGATGAAGTGCAGATAGACTGGGGGCCTTACCAGATGGTGCAGTCTACGGGGGCGCGTCCGTATGCCAAATACTATTCCAACGGGAAAGACCGTATCATGTTTACCTATACGACCGGTCATCCGGATAACGAAAATCCGAACTGGTTATACCTGAATAGTGTCAACATCAGGACTTTGCAACTGGAAGACGTGCAGGGCCAGGTATTGTCAACCATTGCCGACGGACCGTTTAAGGTGAACCGTACGGAACAATATGCCGTAGATTACCCGGTAGCGGTCGTGGATCATACACCCGGTGTGCGCGACTGGGTGTGGCAGGTGGCTACCGACAAGCAGGGGCATCCGGTGATAGCCATGGTCAAAATCAGTGGAGACAAGAAGAAACACGATTACTATTACACGTATTGGGACGGACAGGCCTGGAAGGAAATCTTCTTGGCGCATGGCGGAGGGCATTTCCACCAGACACCGGATATCGAACGTTGTTACAGCGGCGGCATGGCCATAGATCCGGCACATCCCGAGGTGGTGTATTGTTCCGTGCCCGTCAGCGGGGCGTTCGGATGTGTGTATGAGATTGTCAAGTACACGGTGGATGTCCGCAGTGGGGACGTGAAGGCAGAGCCTGTTACCCGCCATTCCCGTAAGAACAACGTGCGGCCTTACATTCTTCCGGATTCCGAAAGTTCGCCTTTGCGTCTGGCGTGGATGCATGGCGACTATTTCGATTGGATTGTCAGTTCAGCCCGTCCGGGGTATCCCACATCCGTTTACGGCGATTTCCGTTGGGAGGAAGAACCGGTGGACCTGAAAAACGGGTGGATTGCCGGAGAATGCTTTGGAAGCGGCACGGCGTGGATGTCGGGCAAAACGCAAAAGGTGGATGTGCCGCGTGAATGCCGGAAAGGCGATTTCACGTTGTTCGTGGCTGTGGAAGCAGGTGACGAGCCTTTGCACGGAACCGTTTGCCGGGGGGGGAATTGGTCGTGGGAGGCTGATTCCGCTTCGTTCAAACCTTGTTTGACGATAGGGAAGCAAACCGTCAGGAGTTGTAACGTATTGGGTACGGCTGACAGTTGGTTGCATTATGGGCGCGGGACGAATGGCAAGTGGTACCCGGTGGAGCCGTATTCCCGCTTTACGTTGGCCGTAGTGGCCGAAGGCGGTCGTTTGACCACGTATGTCAACGGCTTGGTAGACCAAAGTATGGAGGGCGATTGTGATTTGCGTGACTTGCTGTTGGGCGCTTGCAATGGCCGTATCGGTAGCTATGCGGTGTACCATCGTGCTTTGAATCCTGCAGAAATCGCCCGTTTGGATTCTCAATGTCGTTAAGTTCCGCTACTTTAAAATAAAGCAGGATACGGTTCGGCGTAGTCAAATTAGAAAAACTTCGTTTTTATTTGTCTCTGCGCTCACCTTTCACTACTTTTGTAGCAAAATTATAAAGCATTGGTATCAGTTGAGAAATTAAGAGTGGAGTTCGGGGCGACCCCGTTGTTTCAAGACGTTTCGTATGTCATCAATGACAAAGACCGTATCGCCCTTGTGGGAAAGAACGGGGCCGGGAAGTCCACCATGTTGAAGATTATAGCCGGACTGCAACAGCCCACTTCGGGAACGGTGGCTGTTTCCGGCGGTTCCACCATCGGCTATCTGCCGCAGGTGATGGTGTTGAGCGACGAGCATACGGTGCGTGAAGAGGCGGAACAGGCTTTTTCCCATATCAGCCAAATGCAGGAACGGCTCGACCGGATGAATCAGGAACTGGCAGACCGTACGGATTACGACAGTGAAAGCTACATGGCTCTCGTGGAAAAGTTTACGCATGAGAGCGAGCGTTTTCAGATGATGGGCGGCATGAATTATCAGGCCGAACTGGAACGCACTTTGATGGGGTTAGGGTTCGCGCGCGAGGATTTTGACCGTCCTACCCGTGAGTTCAGCGGAGGATGGCGTATGCGTATAGAGTTGGCCAAGTTGCTGTTGAGGAGACCCGACGTGCTGTTGCTCGATGAGCCGACCAACCATCTGGACATCGAGAGTATACAGTGGCTTGAAAATTTTCTGGCTACCAAGGCCAATGCCGTCGTCTTGGTGAGCCATGACCGTGCCTTTATCAATAATGTAACCAACCGTACCTTGGAAATCTCCTGCGGCCGCGTGTTCGATTACAAGGTAAAGTATGACGAGTACGTGCGGCTACGCGCAGAACGTCGCGAGCAGCAGCTTCGTGCATACGAGAACCAACAGAAAGAAATAGCCGACATCAAGGAGTTTATCGAAAGGTTCCGCTATAAACCCACTAAGGCCGTACAGGTACAGAGCCGCATCAAACAGCTTGAAAAGATGGTGCCGATAGAGGTGGATGAGGTGGACAACTCGGCTTTGAGGCTGAAGTTCCCGCCTGCCTTGCGTAGTGGCGACTATCCTCTGATTTGCGAAGGCGTGAGAAAAGCATACGGGGAACATGTCGTGTTCCACGATGTGGACTTGACCATCAAACGCGGCGAGAAGGTGGCGTTTGTCGGAAAGAACGGCGAAGGAAAATCTACCTTAGTCAAATGTATCATGGGTGAGATTCCTTTCGAGGGGAATTTGAAGCTGGGGCATAACGTGCAAATAGGTTATTTTGCACAAAACCAGGCGCAACTTTTAGACGGAGAACTGACGGTGTTCGACACGATAGACCGTGTGGCCAAGGGAGACATCCGCTTGAGGATACGCGACATATTAGGAGCATTCATGTTCGGCGGCGAAGCTTCCGAAAAGAAAGTCAAGGTGCTGTCGGGAGGAGAACGAAGCCGTTTGGCCATGATTAAACTCTTGCTCGAACCCGTGAACTTCCTGATTCTCGACGAACCTACGAACCACCTGGACATGCGTTCCAAAGACGTGTTGAAGGATGCCATACGGGATTTCGACGGGACGGTAGTAGTCGTAAGCCACGACCGCGAATTTCTCGACGGTCTCGTCTCCAAAGTGTATGAGTTCGGCGGGGGAGTGGTCAAGGAGCATTTGGGAGGTATCTATGACTTCTTGCAGCGTAAGAATATCGAATCTTTGAACGATTTGCAGAAACCTTCACTTTCCACATCTTCGACGATGGTTTCTTCTGTGGAGGAAAAAACAGGGGCTTCCAATCGGTTGAGCTACGAACAGCAGAAAGAACAACAGAAAAAAATCCGTAGATTGGAGAAGGCGGTGGAACAGTGCGAAGCCCGAATCGGGGAGTTGGAGGCCGCAGTGAAAATGCTGGAAGACCAACTGGCCACTCCGGAAGGGGTTGCCGATGTTTCGATCTATGAACGTCATGGCGCGTTGAAGAAGCAATTGGACGAGGCTGTCAATGCGTGGGAAGAGGCTTCGTTGGAACTTGAAGAAGCACAATCTTGAATATTCTACAAATACTATCTTAAATGAATGATAAAATGAAACTAAAGCAATTTTTCCCTATGCTGGCCTTTGCTTCTTTGGCATTGGCAGGCTGTGGCGGATCGGTTTCCAAGACGGGAATCGAACTGAGTAATTTGGACCAGAAGGCAAAGCCGGGAGATAATTTCTATCAGTATGCCTGCGGCGGTTGGATCAAGGCTCATCCACTCACGGGCGAGTACTCGACTTACGGGAACTTTGAGGTCTTGATTGAGAATAATAACAAGCAGTTGCGCGACTTGATAGAAGCCATGGCCAAAGGACAGCACGAAGCCGGTACCTTGGAACAGAAAATCGGTGATTTGTATAACATTGCCATGGACAGCGTGAAGCAGAACAAGGAGGGTTATGCCCCTATCCAAGCTGACTTGGAGGCTATTGCAGCCATCCAGGACCGCAAGGAAATCATAGCCCAGATGGCTAAACTCGGTAGTAAGGGGCTTCCCGGTTACTTCGGCTTCTACATTGATGCCGACATCAAGAACAGTAGCATGAACCTCCTTCAAATCGGGCAAGGCGGTTTGAGCCTCGGTGAGAAAGAGTATTATCTGGACAATGATTCGGCCACGGTGCATGTCCGCGAATCGTTCAAGGCATATATGGAGAAGATGTTCACCTTGTGCGGCTCTACTCCGGAAGAAGCCAAACGTAAGATGGAGGCCGTGATGGGCATTGAAACCCGTATTGCCGTTCCTTCTTATTCGGCCGTGCAGCAGCGTGATCCCGAAGCCAACTATCATAAGATGACGTATGAGGAACTGAAGAAGGACTATTCCGGAATTGATTGGGATGTATTTTTCAGTACGATGGGTATTCAGGGACTGAAAGAAGTCAGCGTAGGACAACCCGAGCCGATTCATGAGGTGGAAAAGATATTGGCCGAAACACCGGTGGAAGACCAGAAAGCTTTCATGGAATGGAAGTTGATCAATTCATCGGCTCCCTATCTTAGCGACGAGTTTCGGGCTTGCAGCTTCGATTTCTACGGACGGGTAATGAGCGGAAAACAGCAGGATCGTCCGCGCTGGAAGAAAGCCGTGGCTACCGTGGAAGGCGTATTGGGCGAAGGGTTAGGCGAGAAATATGTAGAGAAATACTTCCCCGCAGCAGCCAAAGAACGTATGGTGAAACTGGTGAAAAACCTGCAAGACGCTTTGGCTGAACGTATCAAAGTACAGGATTGGATGAGCGACGAGACGAAGAAAGTGGCTTTGGACAAATTGGCATCTTTCTATGTCAAGGTGGGCTATCCCGACAAATGGCGCGACTATTCGGGCTTGGAAATCAAGGACGACAGTTACTGGGCCAACATCGTGCGCAGCAATGAGTTCGATTTGGCATATGTCATAGACAAGAAGTTGAACAAGCCGGTCGACCGTGACGAATGGTACATGACTCCGCAGACGGTGAACGCTTACTATAACCCAACGACCAATGAAATCTGCTTCCCGGCCGGTATTCTTCAGCCGCCGTTCTTCGATATGGAGGCCGACGATGCTTATAACTATGGAGCCATAGGTGTGGTTATCGGCCATGAGATGACGCACGGATTTGACGACCAGGGCCGTCAGTTCGACAAGAACGGAAACCTGACCGATTGGTGGGCACCGGGCGATGCGGAACGCTTCGAAGCCCGCGCCAAAGTGATGGAGGATTTCTTCAGCAATATAGAGGTATTGCCCGGTTTGAAAGGGAACGGTGCTTTGACTTTGGGCGAGAACCTGGCCGATCACGGTGGTTTGATGGTTTCATATACGGCTTTCCAAAATGCAATGAAAGAGAAACCTTTGCAGACGGAAGACGGCTTTACGCCCGAACAGCGGTTCTTCCTGGCTTATGCGAATCTGTGGGCCGGAAATATCCGTGACGAGGAAATCCGCGTACGGACGAAGAGCGACCCCCATTCATTGGGACGTTGGCGTGTGGACGGTGCATTGCCCCATATCGACGCTTGGTATGAGGCTTTCGGTATCACTGAAAAAGATTCGATGTTTGTGCCGAAAGAAAAGCGCGTGACGATTTGGTAAGCCATTCGGCGCAGGCATATATTTTTTTGGCAAGCGGAACGATAAAGATTCTAAATCGTTCCGCTTGTTGCGTTAAAATGGTAGGCGTTTCAGTAAGATTTTGCTAATTTTGCGTGGTCATAGAAACGATAAAACCGATTATACATGCCATTAAATTTACCAGACAGGCTTCCGGCCATCGAGTTGTTGAAGAAAGAAAACATCTTTGTCATCGACAGTTCGCGAGCCTCTTCGCAGGACATCCGTCCGTTGCGCATTGTCATATTGAACCTCATGCCGTTGAAAATTACGACAGAGACCGATCTCGTCCGGCTGTTGTCCAACACGCCTTTGCAGGTCGAGGTCTCTTTCATGAAAGTGAAGGGGCACACGTCGAAGAATACGCCGGTGGAGCACATGAAAGCTTTCTACCGTGATTTCGAGCTGATGAAGGAGGAGAAGTTCGATGGTATGATTATTACCGGCGCGCCTGTAGAACATCTTGACTATGAAGAGGTGAATTATTGGGATGAAATCAAGGAAATTTTTGATTGGGCACGCACCCATGTCACTTCCACCCTCTACATCTGCTGGGCTGCGCAAGCCGGCCTGTACCATTATTACGGCGTACCCAAATACAAGTTGGACCGGAAGATGTTCGGCGTTTTCAAGCAATATCCGTTGGCTCCCATGCTACCGATATTCCGCGGTTTCGATGATGAGTTTTATATGCCGCACAGCCGCCATACGGAGATCCGCCGCGAGGACGTGCTCCGGGTGCCTGGCCTTGAGGTCATTGCCGAATCTCCTCAGTCCGGGGTGTGCATGGTCATGGCGCGTGGCGGACGGGAGATTTACGTCACGGGACATGCCGAGTACTCCCCCTATACCTTGGATACGGAATACCGTCGCGACTTGGAGAAAGGCTTGCCGATAGACATGCCGGTGAACTATTACTGTCACAATGTGTCGGAGGAAGGACCGTTGGTGACATGGCGTGCCCATGGAAACCTGTTGTTTTCCAACTGGCTGAATTATTACGTGTATCAGGAAACTCCTTACGATATTAATAGTATCCGATGATCAGACAAAGACCAGTAGAGCTTCTGGCTCCGGCCCGCAACGTGGAATGTGCCATGGCGGCAGTGGACCACGGGGCAGATGCCGTGTATATCGGAGCTTCCCGTTTCGGGGCAAGGGCATCGGCGGGCAATTCCGTGGAGGACATCGCCCGCGTAGTGGAGTATGCCCATACGTTCCGTGTCAAAGTGTACGTCACGGTCAATACGATATTGAAGGACGAGGAACTGCCTGAGACGGAAAAGCTGGTGTGGGCGTTGTATCGCGCCGGAGTGGACGCGCTCATCGTGCAGGACATGGCTTTGATGGAACTCGACCTTCCGCCCATCCCTTTGCATGCCAGCACGCAGATGGACAACCGTACACCGGAGAAGGTGAAGTTCCTCCACGGTTTGGGGTTCAGCCAAGTGGTGTTGGCGCGTGAACTGTCTTTGGCCGAGATTCAGGCCGTGCATGCGGCTTGCGACGTGCCGTTGGAGGTCTTTGTACACGGGGCACTCTGTGTCAGTTACAGCGGACAGTGCTACGTGTCACAGCATTGCTTCGGGCGGAGTGCCAATCGGGGAGAGTGCGCCCAGTTCTGCCGGTTGAAGTTCGATATGGTGGACAGCGACGGGCGTATGATAGAACAAGGCCGCCACTTGCTTTCCTTGAAAGACATGAACCGAGGGGCGGATTTGGAACGCTTGTTGGATGCGGGCGTGACTTCGCTGAAAATCGAAGGACGTCTGAAGGACGTGGCATACGTGAAAAACGTGACTGCGTGGTACCGCAGCCGTTTAGACGAAATCTTCAAACGCCGTCCGGAGTACCGCCGGGCTTCATCGGGGCAGATCTCTTTGGCGTTCACACCCTGTTTGGAGAAAAGTTTCAACCGCGGATTCACCCGTTATTTTCTGGATGGCCGTACACCTGATATTTTTTCATTCCATACGCCCAAATCGTTGGGTGAAGAAGTGGGGACAGTGAAGGAAGTTCGCGGGAAGTGCATCATCGTGTCCGGAGTCAAGCCGTTTGCCAACGGTGACGGACTGTGCTTTTTGGACGAGCAGGGCAACTTGCAGGGATTTCGCGTGAACCGGGTGGAAGCCAATAAGATTTATCCGGCGGAAATGCCGCGTGTCCGTCCTCACGCCCGTCTGTACCGCAATTTCGACAAGGCGTTCGAGGACGTGCTGTCCCGTCCGTCCGCTGTCCGCAAAATCCGGGTGGAATGGACGTTGGGCGAGTATGCCGAGGGTTTCACGTTGGAGGTGCGCGACGAGGACGAGGTGTCGGTCGCCGTGGCTTTTCCCTATCCCAAAGAGAAGGCACGCAGCTCGCAGGCTGAAAACATCAAGGTACAGTTGTCCAAGTTGGGAAATACGCCGTTCGAGGCGGACGGAGTAAAGATTCGTCTCCTTTCCGACTGGTTTATCCCTTCTTCCGTATTGGCCGATTGGCGCAGGACGTTGGTTGGGCGGTTGTTGTCGGCACGTAAAATGAATGAGCCGCGAGAGGTGCGCCTCCTTCCGACGGCCTTTACACGCAGCCGGGATGAAAAGCAAGGGAAGGCTCCGGTGCGGTGGGTTCCGGAAGAGGTGACGTATCTGGCCAATGTGATGAACCGTAAGGCGGAGGATTTCTACCACCGGCAAGGAGCTGTGCGCATCGCTCCGGCTTTTGAGGAACGGGAACCTGCCGGTGCCGTGCTGATGTTTTGCCGCCATTGCCTGCGTTACAGCATGGGGTGGTGCCCGCGCTATGGAGGAGGGAAGTCCTCCTTCCGGGAACCGTATTATTTGGTCTCGTCCGACGGACGTCGTTTCCGTTTGTCTTTCGACTGTAAAGTCTGCCAAATGAAAGTCTGTGCCGATGCGGAAGAGTAGCTTTTTTCTGATTTGCCTGTTGTTAGGCAGTTTGTTGTCGGCCGGTTGTTATTACCAGAAGCCCGATTATTCCGACGAATGGGATTTGACGGAGAAACGGAAGGATTCGCTTGATTTTGAGGCTTCCCATCATTATAACCGGAATTATAATTTCGTGGTGGTGGGAGATTCGTTGTGCCTGCAAACCGTCCATCCCGTCCATAATCCTGTGCATGCCGGTGTGCCGGAAGACACCGTGGCTGTATTTGCGGACGACCGCCTCGTCGTGGCTGAAGTCATGATTGTACCGGAGGACTCGGTGGATTCGGTTTGGGTGAAAGTAGCCCGCGACCAGTCTACCATGGGGTGGGTGCATGAGCAGGATTTACTGGCGCGGGTCGTTCCGGATGATTCCATTTCGCGGTTTATCCATGCCTTCAGCAATACGCACCTGATATATTTCCTATCCGTTTTAGGCGTGCTGTCAGTGTTATGGTTAGTACGCCGCATGCGTCGCAAGCGTTTCCATATCGTGCATTTCGACGATATCGGAAGTTGTTATCCTACCTTGCTTTGCCTGACCTTGTCCGGCGCTGCTACGCTTTATGCAAGTATGCAGAATTTTGTGCCTGATACGTGGACGGAGTTTTATTTCCACCCGACGCTCAATCCTTTCGGATTGCCGTTTATTTTGGGCTTGTTCGTGGCTTCCGTGTGGCTGATTGTCATTCTGGCCATAGCGTCGGTGGAAGACGTTTGCCGACAACTTCCCTTTCAGGAGGCCATGCTGTACTTGTTTGCCTTATTAGGAGTATGTGCCGGGTGTTATCTCTTCTTTTCGCTCACCACGTTGTATTATCTCGGCTATCCTTTTTTCTTGTTTTACGTCGGTTGGGCGTTGCGGCGTTATTTCCGTTATGCCCGTTGTCCTTACGTTTGCGGACGTTGCGGGGCTAAGCTTCACAGCAAGGGGCGTTGCCCGCGTTGCGGTGCATGGAATGAATAATCGGTTCACCCTGTTCGGGGCGGGTCAGAAATGCAGGCTGACATCCACTCCGAACTGTAACGGATTGCCCCGTTGTCCGAATTTTAGGTTGCGAGTGGTAGCGGCCGAAGTAAAAAAGAAAGCGTCGTAGTCCGTATCCGTCAGGTTTTTGCCCCAGATATCGATGCGTACGGAGCCGAAATCCAAACCGGCATGGGCGTTCAACAGTGCGTAAAACGGCTGGTGGAAAGCGTTGTCCTCGCTCCAATAGATTTTTCCGGCTCCCGTGGTATTCACACCGAAGAAGTAGCTTTTTATCTTATGGTGTTCCAAAGGTTGTTCGTATTCCACACCTGCCGCGAGCGTGTGCATGGGGACAAAAGGCACATGGTTTCCGTCATAATTCACCGCCTCTTGCGCTGTTTCCGTCCGGGCTTCCTGCGCTTCATAGCGTTTGAATACGGAGTGCGTGTAGCCGTATGACGCATGCCACGTCAGGCGGTTGTCCAACCATCCGCCGCGCAGTCCGATTTCCGTACCGCAACTCCGTCCCCGTCCGGCGTTGACCATGACACGCCCCAATCCGCTGCTTACGAATTTGGAAATCTGTTGGTCGTACACGTCCATGTAGAACACGGCGGCATCCAGTTGTATCTTGCCGTCCGAGAACGAGAAGTGTCCGCCCGCCTCATAATTATAACTGTATTCCGGTTTGAAGCGGGTTTGTGCCGGCGTTCCGGAAAACTCCTCCTGTGGAATTTGGTGGACAATCATCTGTTTCACGGCTTCCGGCATGTGGTCGTACATCGGTCCGTCCAACGTCTCCGCCGTCTTGTTCTTGACGGAGCGCATCATCCGGCTTTTCAAATCGCCTTGTACCAGGTCGCTGAACATCTGTACGTTGTACCCTCCGCTGCGATAACCCTTGCTCCAGCTTACGTACACGTTGTTTTGCGCCGAAAAGTGGTATTGCAAAGCCACTTTGGGTAACCACTGCACGTAATCGTGTTTTAAACTGCCCCGGAAACGGCTGTCGTCCGACAGGCCTTCGAGGACGAGCGGCATCATGGGAGAAGTAAGCTCTACACCGTAGTCCATGCGGCCACCGTAATCGTAGTCTAATCTCATCTTTTCATATTCCACACGCAGGCCGGCTACAAGGCTCAGCCCTTCCGCCCCGAACAAGTCGTTGAATGTGCTTTGGTGGAAAGCGGCAAGGTCGGTGGTCGGGGTGTCGAAAGCCCCGTCGGCCACATAGGGAGAGACGGGCATGTCCAATGTAAGTCCCATTCCCATCGGGCTGATGGCTGCATTGGCCTTGTCGAACACGGTGTTCATGAACTCACGGGTCAGGGATACCGGACTTTTCGTACGTAAAGCCTGGTGCATGGCGTAGATTCCGCCGGTCCATTCCCAACGGCGGTTGTCGCGGCTTTTGAAAGTCAGTTCTTCGCTCCAGGAGTTGATGCGTTGCTTTTGTGTCAGGCTGAAATAGTCCGCGTCCGTGAAATCCTGATCGAGCGTCATGTTGTCGTTCAGGTTTTGGTAGGCCGTGACGGACGACAGGATAAACTTGTCGGCGGTATATTGTGCGTTGAGGCTGCTGTTCAGCAGGCTTCGGCGGTAGAATGAAGGACGGTTGTAGAGGATACGCCCTATACGGTCGGGACGAGACTCTTCTCCTTCGGTGACACCTAAATAGCGGTAGGGATAACCGTGATCTTCACGATACGAATAATCGGTAGAGAAGTCCAGCTTCCAGGCCTCTGCCGGAAGGTAAATGACACGTATGCGTCCGCCTCCCGTTTCGCTTCCTCCTACCGTTTCATGCCGGGTGACGTTTTCGAAGAATCCTTCCGAATGCTTATAAAACCCGCTCAAGGCGTATGCCATCCTGTGGCTTGTCTTTTGGTAATGCGATGCCGACAACTGGTAACCCTTGTCTTTTACCGAAGTCCCCAAGCGGATGTCCGTGCCCTGATAATGGAACGGGTTGCGGGTAAACACGCGGAGCAGGCCGCCCATGGCATTCCGTCCGTACAGTGTGGCCTGCGGGCCGCGCAACACATCCACGCGTTCCACGTCCAGCAATTCAATGTCGTAGGCACTTTTGTCGGCATATCCCACGTTGTCTACGTACAATCCTACGGCCGGGGTGTTGATGCGCGAACCGATGCCGCGGATGTAAGCCGCCGAGGTCAGACTGCTGCCGTAATCCGGCATGTAGAAGTTCGGTACGAAAGCCGAAAGTTCCTTCAGCGAAGCAGTATGTTGGTCGTCTAATGCCGTCCGGTCGAAAAGGGAAACGGCGATGGGAGCCTGCCGTAACTTGCCGGTTTCTTTGGGAGAATATACGATGACCACCTCTTCGATGTCTTTTACCCGTGCGCTGTCTTCTGCCGTTTCCTCGATGGGGAGCGCGTATGAGGGTACGCCCGAGAGGAATAATACTGCTGATATGATACTCAATCTGTCCATCCGTGGTTTTTGTTTCGGGATGCAAAGTTACGATGAATCGTCGGGTGGGGCAATCCTTATTTATTAGGATTTTCCGCCAGGGCATGGTCTCTCCGTGGGAGAGAATAAAGTCATGTTTGTATGTTCTTTTCTTTACACTATGAGCCAATATACCCCTGTTTATTCTTGTTTTTTCCTTGTTTTTTAGTCTCAAATAGCTGTTAATAAGATTATATTTTTGTTTCCAACTTTAAAACAAACTCCGCTTTGTGTGCATTTTCCTCCCTTTCTCCGATTTTTATGAAGAAGAAAATTTTTCATTCGGCTGAGAAAACATTTTTTTTCTCCGCAGAAATCCTGATTTTTCTCCGCATGAAGCGGAACGTTTGGGAGCCAAACGGGATAAAAATGTGCTGAAAACCCCGATTTTTCTTCTAATTGATGGAGAATGGGATACAAAAAACGAATGTCATTTTGTCAGCAGAACGTGCCGCAGGTTGACACATGGCAGCACGCCTTGCGGACGAAATCTGCCCGGACCGTACAGATTGCAGGTGTGCGGAAGCAAAAGGGATGCAATGTGTTTTGCGTCCGGCGCGTGAGAATCGCTCCGGTTCCGCCGCGCCGGGTTTGGGGTGGAAATACGCGAATCTCGGGTAAGGTTGTGTGGGGACAAAGAGATGGTGGCATGAAAGTTTGTTTAATGTTTTGCTTGAGTATAGTACTTGTTTATGAAAAGTGGTCTTAAAGCTAAAATAAATGCCAAAAATCCGGCCTTCAAAATACGATGCAAATTCTTTTTTTGACAAGAAAATCATAACTTGTACATATTCAGTTAAATAACGAATTTTCAATATCCCAAAATGCAAACTCAAATATTTGGAATTTGCTCAAAAGCATGCTTAACTTTGCGATGTGAGAATTAAATATATGTCGAACATGAATAAAAGTATTGCCTATGGAATGATACATGAATGTAATGGTAGAGTATAGAGCAAACTGGTATTTAAGAACTAAAAAATTAAAACGATGAAAAAAGCAAAATATATTGTAGCAGTCATATTGTTTGTGCTTTGGGGACAAGTGGGTTTGGCTCAGGGTGGGGTTGCTCCAAAGTCCGGGGAATCATTGGACAAAGAAACTGGTTCTTCTTTCTGTCCCCTTGATTCGATACCGGATTGGGTAAAAGAGAAAACAACCCCCAAAGAGTACGAATTGTGGAAAAAGGCATCCCGATATTACCAAGTGGATTATTCCGTATTGCAAAAAGACTTGTCCAAAGACCAGAAACGCAGGCTTTACGAAAGTTTGGAGGAAGCCTGTGAAAAGATGGAAGTTTGCGGGAAGCAGGAAGGGGTGGATGAAATGCTCACTTTTGCGCTACCTGCACCAATAGATTCCACGATCGTGTGGAATACATGCAGTTACGTGAAAATAGATGAAAATCTGTCTTTCAGGAAGATTGAAGGAATCGTGTTCCATTCGAAGGACTATCCCGAAGCCCAAGTGAAAGTGATTGTGTGGTGCGTGTACGACAAAGCCAAAAACAGCGTGCAGGTCATCAAAGAAGATATGCAGAAAGCAGGGCAGGCCATCGAAGTGAATGGTTCCCATACTGTCGGTTATGACTCGGTGAACGGTCGTCTGTATGGTTCTTGCGGAGGCTCTTTGGTATATTGGGATGAGCATAAGGCTTATCAGAGCGAGGATTTCTACAAGGGATATAACATCCCTTTGAAATAAGCTTCTTGCTTCACTCCTTTCAGATACGGTCCGCCTCGATGTACCCGTTCATGACCGCATAGATGGTGAGACCCGATACGGAACGGACATTGAGTTTCTCCATGATGTTCTTGCGGTGGGAAATGACAGTTGTGGTGCTGATGCACAGGCGGTCGGCAATTTCCTTGTTGGTCAATCCGCGCACGATGAGCGTGAGTACCTCGATTTCACGGGTGGAAAGGCCGTTGGGGTCGCCCGGAGAAGTACTTGCCAGATGAGGGCGGTTCATATTTTGCGGGAGGTGTCGGCCATGTGCGTGTGCGTGCTGTTGCAGTTGTAGCAAAGCACGTACCATGCTGTCTTCGCTTTGGTAGATGTTCAATGTGTGGAAATGCGAGGTTTGAGGGGTACCGGCCGCCCCGTTAGTCAGCACGATGGTCTTTTCTTTTCGCTCAATGAAGAATGCGCTATGTTCCAAAAGGGTTTGGGCCGAGATAAAATAGTGGAAATACATGTCCGGTGTGTCGCGGACCAACTGCTCGAAGCTGTTGAATGTGCGGACGGTAGCTATGGGCATCATCCGTTCGATAAGTCCCCGCAGCCCCATGCAGGTCAGTGTATTGGCGTCTATTATGGCTATTTCGGGGGATGGTTTCATGTTTGCAGGATGTATTCCGAGGCAAAGTTACTAAAACTATTTATATAAAAAGGAAAGGAGACGAAACAAAATTCTCCTTTCCTGAGTAGATGTCATCTTGTATATTTCCGTTTAATGGCGCAATTCATAAAAAGCCTCGTCTATGTGACGGGCGCGGTTGGGAGTGATGTCTAACTCCATATCCTCCAAAAGGATAGCTTTAGGCGAAATGATACCAAGACCTTTTCCTCCTGCGGGATCAAGGTTATAGACGTTCTCTTCTTTTGAAATGGCATGCATGCGCTTGAATTGTTCGCGTGAAGGAGAGTTGTAGTTTCCTTCTACAAGTTCTTCCTTGCCGGTGCTCAAGTCTACGCGAATCAACGCGTAGGGCGATGTCCTGTTCTTTCTTATGATGTAGGTGTGTTCCAAGCCCGCTTTTTTGGCCGCTTTAAGAAAACGTTTGTAAAGTTTGCTATAAGGGACGGGGCGGTTGGACGTGACACGGAAAACACCGGCTGTGTAACGTGTTTCCAAGGTCCGGCTTAATCCGTCGAAATGTTCGTTGCCGGTTGAAGCCGGACAGCCCAAGGAAGGTGTCCTGCCCGTCAGCATGTGCTTCAGTATTCCTTTTTCTATAATGGGCAAAGTCTTCGGTTTCGTCCCGTCCGCGTCCACTTGACGGTAGCCCAACAGCTTCACACCATTATAAACGGAATCGTTGCCCAATTGGCATACCGATAAGGCCGGGGGAAAGACCTGTTTACCCAGATAGCGGTGTTTCCGGTCTGATTGGTTCCGGATAGAGATCCAGTATGAATGGGAGTAATCGGCAATCTTCTCCGCCAACAGCTCCATGGCGGCATCGTCTTCGTATAAAACCGGGCCTATGTACAAATCTTCCACAGCCTTGGCTCGGTTTTTCTGTTGCATGTATTCAGCAAATCTGTGCAGCTCGCCTATGAGCGCGTCTTCGGACGGAAGGTCGTTGATGCCACCTACGTGCAACCTGTAATACTCGGTCTTTACCTCATTGCCGTCTGTTTTTATGCTGGCACGCGCGGTAATGTGGAATGCGGTGTCGGGTTGCAGTATTTTTTGCCCCTCAGACGTGAGACGGTAATAGTCCACACGCTTCTGGTAAACTTTGACACAATGGTTGAACAGTTCCGGATAGTCTGAAAACACCTTTGACAGCCGGTTGGACAGTTGCTCCATATCCGTCACGGGACAGGGAATCGTGAGTGCGGAAGGGCCTATCCACACGGCAGGAGGCATTCTCTTGAACTCCGGCACAACCGCATTGTCCGCCGGTTTAGGGTTTTGTTTCAGGTGCGTCCTCTTGTTGTCAAGCCTTTGGACGGCACCCTGATAAGCTATTTCGCTTTTTGACCGAAAGGCATCGCGGATTCTGTCATATCCGATTTCGTCGGGAATGTTTTGCGGGTGATGCTCTACGCCAGTGTCGTTTGTCACAAGCGAATCGCCCAAAAAAATATGTACGGAGATACTGTTCTTGACATTTCCTTTTCTTTTGTTGACGCATACGCCTCCGGACGATTCCGTTCCGGATGTGTGTTTTCGTTCCAAAACATAGTTGACAAACAGGGGGACGGTGTTGTGTCGGGTTGCCAGTTCATGGCATACATGTGCCATCTCGTCCTCCATGGCCTTGAAGATGAGGGAACTGTCAGCCATGGCTCCCGTGTTTTCAGCCTCTGTCGTCTTCAGCGGGCTTATAAGGTCTTGTTTGCTTTTTATGATGGCTTTCTGTCCTTGGGTCTCGATTTGGGACACATAGACCATGGGCGATGTGCCCGAGACGGGGATGGAGCCGGATTCGGAACCGCAGAACCCGGTGAACAGCTCGCTTTCTCCTCCTGCCGCCTTGATTTGCGAGAACATGGACAAGGGGGTGCCTATCAGCGAGACACCCCGTACCAGTTGGTCGTCCCGTCCGTCGGCAAACACCCGGTAGACTTCAATCGGACTGACATTGAACGCATTGATGGCATTGGCCTTTCCGCGGGTCGTAAATCCTCCTTTTACCGTGCGGAAGTAATAGCCGTATTCTTTGCCTTGACGTTTTAACTCCTCTATCAGTAGGTTTCTCAGTTGTGTTTCGGAATAAGGTTCGGTCGTTTCTACGATGAGATTGGATTGGCGGGGATTCGGGTCACGGTCGTTGGCCGCACGGCCGTGCCCGTTGCTTCCTGTGAATTCTTTTACGGGGGTTCGGCTCATCAGGTATTGCCGGAGATAACCGTCTTTCACGCAGTCCACACGCTGCCCTTTTACTCCCTCGTCGTCGTAAAGGTAATGGCCGCTCAATGCTTTTCCTTGGTATGTGGTCAACGTAGGATCCAGATACAGTTGGAAAGAAGCAGGCAAGATGCGTTGGTTCAGCATTCCGCTGATTTCGTTGTTGACCGATTCCCTGCGTTTGCCTTCCAGACGATGCCCGAGCACTTCGTGGAAGAATACGGCACTGGCTTTGCCGGAAAGAATGGCCGGGCCGGTATAGGCTTCTGCCATGGGAGCCTTGCTCAGAGCTTCGGCACGTATGGCCAGGTCCCGTACCTTGTCTTCCAATTCGGTCGGAGTCGGCAAGTCTTTCTCTGAATAGGCAAAGATGTCTTCATATAGCGGACAGGTCGTCCCGTCGTCCGCTTCTGCAACCGCTTCCAACATCAGCCGATAGGCTTTACGGTTCTGTGCTATCACGGTTCCTTCCGTATTTACGATGGTGGTACGTTGGAGGGAATAGTCTAAAAAGACCTTGCCCGAAGTCAATTCGTAGTCTTTGAATAAGCGGCTGGCATCATTGATATATTTTTGAAACCTTTCCTTGTCTATGCCGGTTTCCGCCTCAGAGTATGGTCTTTCGTAGTAAGTTTCCACAGCCGACGGGGCAAATGTCGGCACAGAATCCAGTTCCGTGACGTTTGTCTTTTGGCTTGCCTTCATTTGTTGGTAGATTTTCACGGCTGCTTCGTAACGTTCCAATATCCCGTTCCAAACCACTTCTTTGATGACCGGTATGGCATCGCAGTCCAAAGGTAAGCTTGTTGACGGACGTTCGTATGGAAACCTGCTACTGGGTCTGTTTTGAGCCAGATAGGCAAAGTTGTCCAAGTCCGGGCTTCCTACCCTTACTTGTGGAGTGAGGATGCGCGTATGGTTCTCGTCCATTGAAGACAGCCCGAAATCACTGCTTAGGAAAAGCCGCTTATTGTCGACGACCCTGAGCGATATGAAGTATGCCGGAGTTTCCTTGTTCTTTAGTTTGTCAAAATAGAATTGTACTTCGTTGCGCAACACGTTGACGAGCGTATCGTGAGCATAGCTTTCGGCATGGGTGTTGCATACGAATGATATATAGGAGAAAACGAATAATAGCAGATGTTTCTTGTTCATGGCGAAAAGGGATAAAAGGTTAAAGACCATATTCGTCAGCAAATGTACATAACATTACTTATAATTGCAAACAAATCTTTATAGTTTTGTGGTAGAAGTTTTCTCCTACCGGATGGTTCAGGATTTTCCGCATACCTACCCCCGGAGTTTTGCAAAAAAGATCCTTCATCCTTCAGGTCATATGGCAATCCTTTCATTACCTTGTGGTTATGAGCTGAAAGATGTTTCAGGCATCTTTCAGCCACGCTTCATTTCGTTTGGCTGAGAATGAAAAATCGTTTGCCTGAGATTGAAGAATCATTCGGCTGAGAACTTTTTACCGCTTTCCGCAATGAAAGAAAGCTGAAAGATGCCTGAAACATCCTTCATTCCGTAATATATTATATCACAATCTGTTATCGTATAACCTGAAGGATGAAGGCTCTTTTTTGCAAAACCTTGGGGAGTGTGTGGGGAACCGGATTTGTGGATGCCGGAGCACCTATACGAAAATAGGAGGAAAAGCATGCTTGCCTTTTCTCCTATCTTATTTTCTTTTTAAATTGGTTTTCAAACTAAGGTGCATTGCACTTAACATGCTGCACCGGCATTCAGGTTTTTGTTACCGAACAACATTGAAGTACTTGAACCCAAGAACTTACCGTTGTTCTTCTTTGAACCCATTGCAACTGCCATAGCTACTACGACCGCTGCGATAATCATTAATCCTGTCATAATCTTTTTTCCTTTCTTTTTAATCTAACAATCTTTTACCTAAACATTGCTCCTGCACGGAGCTAAATACCTAAAAACTAAATATCTTTTGTTCCTTATGACACTACAAAGGTACGGCTATTCTCCCTGCAAAACAAGTAAAAGGTCATTTGTTATCATTTAAATGCCCTTTTCTTGATATAAATCAATGAAAAGACCTTGAGATACTGATTTTTTTAATAACTTTGCAACGTTTTGTTCCGCCCGGCCTATGGGAAAGCCCTTTCAGGCCGGTGGATGAAAAGGGAATCGGGTGGAAATCCCGGACAGTCCCGCTGCTGTGAACTCATTGTGCGGTTTGTTTCAAACCTCAAGCCACTTCCTTATTATAATAAGGTGGGAAGGCCAACAAGCCGGAGTAAGTCAGAAGACCTGCAAAACGTAGTCATGCCGGAATCTCCGTGGGATGGGAGGAAGGTGCCTTGAGTGAAGAATGAAGAATATAAATGGGCGTATACAAGGAATCTCATAAAATGAGAGGATGGTTGCTTGTGTCATTTTGTATGGAGGCTGTGTTCGTGCTTGCACAAAATGATGCGGATAGCGTGGATGTGGGGCTACAACAGATGAAAGGCCTGACGGTGACCGAGAAGGTTTTGCCTGCAGCCGTACGTTCGGGTGCTCCTGTGCAGACGCTTGATAAGGCGGAACTGGAGCGTATGGGCGTGTTAGACGTGTCGGATGCCGTACGTCATTTTTCGGGAGTGACCTTGAAGGATTATGGCGGCGTGGGAGGGTTGAAAACCGTTTCCGTACGCAGTCTGGGTGCGCAGCATACGGCCGTGCTCTACGATGGTGTAGCCATAGGGGATTGCCAGTCGGGACAGGTAGACATCTCCCGTTTCTCGTTGGATAATGTTTCTTCATTGACGTTGACTATCGGGCAAAGCGACAATATTTATCAGACAGCACGCATGTCGGCTGCTGCAAGTGCATTGAGCATCGAAACGAGCCGGCCTGATTTTGAAGACCGGGATTTCAGTCTTTCGGCGAAGGTGAAGACGGGGTCTTACGGTTTGGCCAACCCGTCATTGTTCTATGCCCATCGGTTCACATCGCGTTTGTCTTGTTCTCTTTACGGAGAATATTTGCGTGCCGACGGGAATTATTATTTTACGATGATGAACCTGACCAAGCCGATAGAAGGGAGGCGTAACAATAGCGACATCGGGGCATACCGTGCGGAGGTGAATCTTTTTGCCCGTTTGACGGAACGCCAGGATTTGGATGTGAAAGGGTATCTGTTCGATTCCCGTCGCGGATTGCCCGGCAGTGTGGTGTATGACAACCCTTATGCGGCCGAGCGGCTTTACGACCGAAACTATTTCGGACAGTTGAGGTATGAAAACCGTTTTTCGGAGAAGTGGAAGCTGAAAGCTTCGGGCAAGTTCAATTATAGTTGGAATAAAGATACAGACAAGAAGGCTGCCGGACCGACGGAAGACCGTTTCAGGCAGACGGAGACCTACCTGACCGCCACGTTGTGGGCGATGCCGGTGAAAAACCTTTCTTTTTCGTTGGCGCAGGATTTTGTCTATAATGATTTGGCCACGACATTGGAGGAGTGCCAATACCCGGAACGTTATACCAGCCTGACGGCCTTTTCTGCACAATATCGTCATCCGCTTTTTCAGGTGACGGCTTCCTTGCTGAATACGTTCATTACCGAACGGGTGGCTTTAGGGCGGGCGGCCGACGACCGTAAACGGCTTTCCCCGGCGGTGAGCCTGACGTGGCGGCCTGTGAAAAAAGCAAGTTGGCGTTTGCGTGCTTCTTATAAAGACATATTCCGTGTCCCGACTTTCAATGACCTCTATTATCTGCTCATTGGGAACAGCCGCTTGCGTCCGGAAAAGACGCGCCAATGGAACGTAGGGACAACTTGGGCCGGACGTATGGGGCGTGTGGCGGATTACGTGAGTCTTTCCGTGGACGGCTATTATAATGAGGTCGACGACAAGATAGTGGCGGTGCCTACGATGTTCGTGTGGAAGATGTCCAATGTCGGCAAAGTGGAGACGTATGGCGTGGATGCCAACCTTGCTGCGGAATGGACTTTGGCGAAAGCCTGGAATCTGGGGATGACCGCTGCTTATAGCTTCATGCAGGCGGAAGACGTGACGAAACGCAGTAGCAAGTTGTGGCGTCATCAGATAGCCTATACTCCGAAGCATTCAGGGGCTGGCGGTTTGGTGCTTGAGACCCCTTGGGTGAACGCGGCCTACAATGTGGCATGGTCTGGCGAGCGTTACCGCTTGCCCCAGAACAAGGAAAGCAACTTGATTGACGCGTATGCCGATCATAGCGTCTCTTTGTACCGGATGTTCCGGTTCAAGGGGCATAAGTTGCGTTTGCAGGTCGATGCGGCGAATCTGGGGGGGAAGAACTATGAGGTGGTACGTTACTACCCCATGCCCGGACGGAATTTCAAAGTAGCGATAACATATTCATTATAAACTTTTAAAAACGAAAAAATGAAATTGAATTGGTGTAAATTGGCCATTATGGCTTTGGCGTTGGGTGTTTTCACTGCTTGTAGCGAAGATGACGAACCAAACGGTGAAGGTCCGGGTACGGAAACCGGAGGAGGTGACGATACTACCGGTGGTAGTGGAGACAATACAGGTGGAGAACCGGTTGTTAGTTTAGGTGCTTATGTGCTGAATACCGGAAATTGGGGTGGAAACGATGCCGGTATCCAGTTCTTGGATTTCCAAACCGGAGAGTTGAGTGAAGACCTTTATGCGGCTGCCAATGGTGAAGGGCTTGGCGACTTGGGGCAAGACCTTTGTGTGTATGGTTCGAAAATATACGTGACGGTGAGCGGTTCTTCCAAAGTTGTCATCATGGACCGTAAGTGCAAGGTTCTGAAATCCATTCCGGTGGCTACCGAAGACGGTACTCCGGTTGAACCTCGCTACATGGCAGCGTGTGAGGGGAAGGTTTATTTTACAGCATACGACGGGACGGTTTCCCGTATCGACACGACTTCCATGGCCATCGATGGCAAACTGAATCTTATAGATGCAGGGGCACAAACAGGTTATGACCATCCCGAGGCTATTACTTCTGCCAACGGCAAACTGTATGTCAATATTTCGGGGTATTCAAAAGGAAAGTGGTTGGCAGTGGTTGATGCAGCCTCTTTCACCAAGCTGAAGGATATTGAAGTAATGCTCAATCCGTATACCCAGTGCATCACGGCAGAAGACGGGTATGTATACTTCGTGTCCAATGGCAACTATGCAGGAAGCCCGTCCTTGACTCCGGACCAGTATATTTACGGTACGATGCAACGTCTCGATCCGGAAACAGACCAAGTGGAACAGGTGTGCCACGCCACTTATATCGCCAATGACGGAGACAAGATGTACATCCTTTATTCAGAGTATTACTTGCCCGAGGTAGCTCGTGCGTATGTCCGTGATTTAAAGACCGGAGCGGATAGCGAGTTTATCGATATGGCAGACTTACAGAGTGCCAACGGTTTGGCTGTTGATCCAGCATCTGGCGATGTGTATGTGTTTGACGCACCTTACGGTGCTGCTTCCGACGTTCATGTTTACGGTGCGGACGGAACGTTGAAGCGTACGTTCGAGGCTGGCATGTCTACGTCCAAGATGGTGTTTGTCACAAAGTAAAGTGATGAAAGGAAAATACTTTTTTCACTGGTTGTTGGCCGTCCTGCTTTTTTCCGCTTGCGGAAGAGGAAGCAAGATGGCTTCCTTTTTGGGCGAGGGCGGCGACACGTTGGATTTGAAGTATGCGGAGAACCTGAAGATTGTGTCTTACGACGATTACCGGGTGGCTACGCTGAGAAATCCGTGGGATACGTTGGAAATACTGCACACGTATGTGTTGGTCGGGCGCGACGAGCCTTTGCCCGACAGTCTGCCGCAGGGGACGGTCGTACGCGTGCCGTTGCAGAAAGCCGTCATTTATTCGTCTGTGCATTGCGGGTTGATGGAAGAGTTGGGGGCACTGGCTGCCGTGGGCGGAGTGTGCGACCTCCGGTATATCGACTTGCCCTACATCAAGGAGGGATGCCGCACGGGGCGTATCGCGGATTTGGGCAGCGGGATGAATCCGGACATCGAGAAGCTTATGGCGTTACATCCCGATGCCGTGATGCTTTCTCCGTTTGAAAACAGTGGGGGATATGGCCGGTTGGGCAAGTTGGACATTCCCATCATCGAATGTGCCGACTATATGGAAACCTCTTCGTTGGGGCGTGCCGAATGGATGCGTTTCTACGGCCTGTTGTTCGGTAAGGCTGCCGAGGCCGATTCTTTGTTTGCCCGGGTGGAAGCCGATTACCTCCGGTGGGCCGGTAAGGTGGCCAACATAGAAGACAAGCCTACCGTGTTTGCCGATTTGAAGTCCGGCGCCACGTGGTATGTACCGGGAGGGCGCAGTACGGTAGGACGGACGTTTGCCGATGCCGGTGCCGACTATGTTTTCAGTGATTTGAAGAACAGCGGCTCGTCTCCCCTGAGCTTTGAGACGGTGTATGAGAAAGCGAAGGATGCCGACATTTGGCTGATTAAGTACAACATGCCGGAGGATAAGACCTATCGGGACCTGAAAAACGATTATGCACCATACGTCGGATTCCGGGCTTTCCGTGAACGGCGGGTGTACGGCTGCAATACCGGGAGGGTGCCTTACTATGAAGAAACGCCCTTCCATCCCGAATGGTTGCTGGAAGATTTGATAAAAATATTCCATCCGGACGTGGCAAAGACGGAAGGTGGCAGATATTTTCGTAAATTAGCGGACTGAAAAAGATGATTCCGGTGGAGCGTAAAGGATATGTGTGCGGAGGAATATTGGTCGTCGTCATTTTTGTGTTGGCGGCGGCTAACCTGCTGCTCGGTTCGGTGGACATTCCGGCCGGAGCGGTCTGGGGCGCGTTGACGGGTGGGACGGTGGAAAACGAAGCCTGGTCGTTCATCGTGTGGGAATCCCGCGTGCCTTTGTGCGTGACGGCCTGGTGCTGTGGGGCCGCCTTGGCCGCCTCGGGCCTGATGTTGCAGACGGTGTTCAATAACCCGTTGGCCGACCCGTCGATTTTGGGTATCAGTTCGGGGGCAAGCCTCGGGGTGGCCTTGGTCATGTTGGTCGGAGGCGGAATGGTGTCGGCCGGCACTTTTTCTTTTTCCGGCTTTCTGGCAGTGGTGGCCGGTGCTTTCGCCGGTGCCGTGTTGGTCATGGGGGTGATTCTTTTTCTTTCCACGCTGATACGTAGCAGCGTCATGCTGTTGATTGCCGGCATCATGATGGGCTATGTGGCCTCGTCGGCCATTTCCTTGCTGAATTTCTTTGCCACAGCCGAAGGCGTGCACTCTTACATGGTTTGGGGGATGGGCAACTTCGGAGGCGTTTCGTTGGAACAACTGCCGTGGTTTGCGGCTTTCACCTCACTCGGGTTACTGATGTCCATCCTGTTGATTAAGCCGTTGAACGCCTTGTTGTTGGGAGAACGTTACGCGGAGAACCTTGGAGTGAACGTGCGTCGTACGCGCAGCATGTTGTTGGTGGTTACGGGAATCCTGACGGCTGTGGTCACGGCTTTTTGCGGTCCGGTGTCGTTCATCGGGTTGGCCGTGCCGCACGTGGCCCGGTTGTTGCTGGGCACGTCGAACCATAATTCCTTGTTGCCGGTGACGTTGTTGAGCGGCGGGGCAGTGGCCTTGCTTTGCAATTTGATTTGTATCCTGCCCGGCGAGGCGGGACTTCTCCCCCTGAATGCCGTGACACCCGTGTTGGGTGCGCCGGTGATTATTTATGTCATTGTAAACCAACGTAGAATACAATATTTTAATTAATGGGAAAGCAGATAGTGCTCGAAGGAGAAGGGATTGCTACGGGATACCGTCAGGGAAAGCAGGTGGCGGAAGTGCATCAAGGGTTGGATTTCTGTCTGTCGGGGGGCGAACTGACCTGTTTGTTAGGATGCAATGGAGCCGGAAAGTCCACTTTGTTGCGTACGTTGGCCGGCATGCAGCCCCCTTTGTCCGGCCGTCTGGAACTCATGGGGAGGCCTTTGGAGGCTTACAGTGCGCATGAGCGTTCCAAAACCATCGGTGTGGTATTGACCGACCGCATGCAGGCAGGCGGGCTGACCGTTTACGAACTGGTGGCTTTGGGGCGTCAACCGTACACCGGTTTTTTCGGACGTTTGACTTCTGCCGACAAAGCCTTGGTATGGCGGGCGTTGGAAGAGGTCGGCATGGGCGGAAAGGCGCGTCGTTATGTGGCCGAACTGTCCGACGGGGAGCGTCAGAAAGCCATGATTGCCAAGGTGCTGGTACAAGAATGCCCGTTGATTCTCTTGGACGAGCCTACGGCTTTTCTGGATGTGGAGAGCCGTATGGAAGTGATGCGCCTGCTCCGGAAACTGGCGGTGGAAGAACACAAGGCCGTTTTGCTTTCCACGCACGATGTGGATCAGGCTTTGGCCATGTCCGACCGCTTATGGCTGATGACGCAGGAACGCGAGATGCTGTGTGGGACGACCGAGGACTTGGTGCTGTCGGGGGCGATGGACCGGCTGTTTGGTAGCACGTCCATCCGTTTCGATGCGGTTCGCGGCATCTATGCCCCGGAGAACCGTAACAGCCGAGTGGTTCGTCTGGAAGCTGCCGATGAGGCATTGCGTTATTGGGCACAGAACCTTTTGGTGCGGCATGGTTTCCGCCCCGTTGCGCCGGACGAGGGCGGAGAAGGGGCAGCGAGCCTTGCAGTCATCAGTCCGCATGACATGGTATGGACACAAAACGGAATCTCCTCCCGCTTTTGTTCGTTTGCCGGACTGGCTGAAATGTTCCGCCCGTCATGACGAACCGGCATCGGGATGGTAAATGGGCAAAGTGTCAGAATGCCAAAACGTCAGTGAGGGGGTGGTGAGAATGGCGTATTTGCGTCCGGAGGGAAATACGGTGTGAAAATACGTGTTATTTTGGAAGTCGAGGTTGTACACGGAGAAAGCTTTCGCGGTATTTTTACCGTCTTTCTGAAAACGAAAAGCGAGCATTGGGCGGTGGAAACTTTTAAGGGAGTAAGTGAGGAGGAAAGTAAGTTTGCATTTTGTTTTTGTTCTTAGGGAGATAGGAAAGCGGCAGTTAGAGAAAAAATCCTGTTTTAACCCATTGTTTTGAGTGCTTTCCGGTGTGTTTTTCAGCGAAAAGTCGAGCATGAAACGTCAGTCTGCGGAGAATGGAAAATCGCTTTCAGCCAAACTTTTTTCCGTTCGCAGGAGAAAAATAGGGAAAAATGGGTGGAAATGACGGATAAAATCAGTTTTTGGGCTGCTTTTTTAACTTATGCCATTTTAAATGGTACTAAAGTTTCGTTTTTGTTCAAGCGGAAATCGTGGGAATACTTTCTTTTTGCAAGTAAAAAGTGTTGTATATTTGCTATTTTGTTAGTCTCGCGTGGCAATATGAAAGGTGTTCCTATTCTTATCGGTATTGCTTGGTATGCCTTGTTTGTTGATGGTCAGTGCACCGTTGGATAGCAAGTTTTGATGGTATGTTTTCTGGGATTGGGAGATATTTTCTCCCGCATTTTTATGGTCACTCCGGAAAAACTCTGTACTTTTATCCTTTCAAAGAACAGGGAAAGGCTATGGCAAAGGATAAGACCGTCTATGTGTGTGCGAATTGCGGACAGGAATCACCGAAGTGGGTGGGGCGTTGCCCTGCGTGTGGGGAATGGAATACTTTTAAGGAATTCACTGTGCGTAAGGAGGGTACGTCGGCCATCGCGTCAGGAGGATTCCACCAGGCGTTGCCGGGGGAACCGTTGCGTAGGCGGCCCATTCCCGTGGGACAGATTGTGACCGATGAAGAACCGAGGTTGGACATGCACGACGAGGAACTGAATCGCGTATTGGGCGGCGGGCTGGTGCCCGGCTCATTGGTGCTTCTGGGTGGGGAACCCGGCATCGGGAAGTCCACGTTAGTCTTGCAGACCGTACTGAAGATGACGGACAAGCGGGTGCTTTATGTCAGTGGAGAGGAGAGTGCGCGGCAGTTGAAGTTGCGTGCCGACCGTTTGGTGCCAAGGGCAGGAGGAAAGGCGGACGGACGGGAAGGGTTCTTGTCCCGTTCGTCTTGCATGGTCGTGTGCGAGACTTCGCTCGACCAGATTTTCCTGCACGTCCGTAACGAGCAGCCGCAGTTGGTGGTCATCGATTCCATACAGACCATCATGACAGAGGCCATGGACAGTTCGCCCGGCAGCATCTCGCAGGTGCGCGAGTGCGCCGCGCTGTTGTTGAAATTCGCCAAGGAGAGCAACATCCCCGTGATATTGATTGGCCATATCAATAAGGAGGGGACACTGGCCGGCCCCAAGGTGTTGGAACATATCGTGGATGCCGTGTTGCAGTTCGAGGGCGACCAACATTATATGTACCGCATCCTGCGCAGCATCAAGAACCGTTTCGGCAGCACGGCCGAGTTGGGCATCTACGAGATGCGGCAAGACGGTTTGCGGCAGGTGAGCAATCCTTCGGAACTGTTGCTCACCGAGAATCACGAAGGACTGAGTGGCGTCGCCATCTCTTCGGCCATCGAGGGCGTACGCCCCTTCCTCATCGAAACGCAAGCCTTGGTCAGCACGGCGGCTTACGGCACGCCACAACGTTCGGCCACCGGTTTCGACCTGCGCCGGTTGAATATGTTGCTGGCCGTGTTGGAGAAGCGGGTAGGGTTCAAACTGGCGCAGAAAGACGTGTTCCTGAACATAGCCGGAGGATTGAAAGTGACCGATCCGGCCATCGACTTGTCCGTCATTGCCGCCGTGTTGAGCAGCAATGTGGACACGGGCATCGAAAGCGGCGTCTGCATGGCCGGGGAAGTCGGCTTGAGCGGCGAGATACGTCCGGTAAACCGTATCGAGCAGCGCGTGGCGGAAGCTGCCAAGCTCGGTTTCCGGCAAATGATTGTCCCGCGCCACAACTTGCAGGGATTCGACACGTCGAAACTGAAGATAGAACTTGTCCCGGTGCGGAAAGTGGAAGAGGCGCTCCGTGCGCTTTTCGGTTAAACGAACAGATAACGATAAGGATATGATAGAAGAATACCAACTCAGGGTCTTGCCGGAAACGGCAGCCAACGAGCAGGCCTTGCGCCGTTACGTCGCCCGCGAGAAAGGAAAGGACGAACGGACGCTGACGGCCATACGGGTGTTGAAACGCAGTATCGACGCCCGTCAGCGCACGATATTCGTCAACTTGAAGGTACGGGTGTATGTCAATGAGCAGCCGGAGGACGATGAATTTGTCCGTACGGCATACCGGAATGTGGAGGGATGTCCGCAGGTGGTTGTGGTCGGTGCCGGTCCCGGCGGACTGTTTGCCGCCTTGCGCCTGATTGAGGCAGGGTATCGTCCCGTCATCGTGGAACGAGGTAAGAACGTCCGCGACCGTAAGTTGGACTTGGCCAAAATATCGCGTGAGCATAAAGTGGACAGCGAGAGCAATTACAGTTTCGGGGAAGGCGGCGCAGGAGCTTATTCCGATGGAAAGCTGTACACCCGGAGCAAGAAACGCGGGAACGTGGAGAAAATCCTGAATGTATTCTGTCAGCACGGAGCCAGTGTGTCCATCCTGCAAGACGCCCATCCCCACATCGGGACGGACAAACTTCCGAGAGTCATCGAGAATATGCGCAAGACGATTCTGGACTGTGGGGGAGAAGTGCATTTTGAGACCCGTATGGATGCCTTGCTCATCGAGAAAGACACGGTGGTGGGGATAGAGACGAACACGGGGAAGACCTTCCGCGGGCCGGTCATTTTGGCCACGGGGCATTCGGCGCGTGATGTCTACCGTTGGTTGCATGCCCATGGCGTGGAAATCGAAAGCAAGGGCTTGGCGGTCGGTGTGCGTTTGGAGCATCCGTCGCTTCTCATCGACCAGATACAATATCACAACCGGAACGGACGGGGAAAGTATCTTCCGGCTGCGGAGTATAGCTTTGTGCAGCAAGTGGAAGGCCGCGGGGTGTACAGTTTCTGTATGTGTCCGGGCGGGTTCGTCGTTCCGGCAGCCAGTGGTTCCCGGCAGACGGTGGTCAACGGGATGTCGCCCAGCAACCGTGGGTCGAAATGGAGCAATTCAGGCATGGTGGTGGAGTTGCATCCGGAAGATCTGGAGGAGAAATCACTGGCCGGTTTTATGGCTGTTTCCGGTTTGCAGCCGGACGTGCGGCATCCGTTGGCCATGATGTTCTTTCAGGAAGCGTTGGAAGAACAGAACTGGCAGCAGGGGAATTGCCGACAGACGGCTCCCGCGCAGCGGATGGCCGATTTCGTGAACGGGCGTTTGAGTTACGACCTGCCCGCGAGTTCGTATGCTCCCGGACTGGTGTCCTCGCCTTTGCATTTCTGGATGCCGAAGTTCATCACGGCACGATTGGCAGAGGGCTTCCGCCGTTTCGGCAAAGCCTCCCGTGGTTTCCTGACCAACGAGGCCGTGATGTTAGGAGTGGAGAGCCGCACGTCGGCACCCGTACGTATCGTGCGCGATGGGGAAACTTTGCAGCACGTGCGGTTGAAGGGATTGTTCCCGTGCGGCGAAGGTGCCGGATATGCCGGAGGCATCGTGTCGGCCGCGATGGACGGGGAGCGTTGTGCGGAAGCCGCGGCTGCTTACCTCGGGAGTTAGAAATCCACTCCCAAGGTCATGGTGAGGTTGCCCGTGCGGATGTGCCCGTCGAAGTCGTCGTAATGGTATTCGCTGTAGTTACGTCCGGCAATGTTGAACAAGCCGATGTCGTATCCCATTTCAAAGTAGAAGTTTTGGAAAGCCATGCCGCAACCTACCCGTATTCCGGCATCGAAGCGTTTATAGCGGTCGGCTCCGAATGGGTCAATCTTGGTACGGGAATCGTAAAGTTTGGTCGTTCCGCCTACGCCAACGGCCATGAAACCTCCGAAAAACGGTTGCACGGTGAAATCGTCGGCGTTGGTGTTGAGTTTGTATTTCAGTACAATGGGAATTTCCAGATACCTCATGTAACATTTCTTAAACTCGACTTCCTCCGTGGCTTCTATTTCCGTGCCCTTTTCCGTGTAAATCAATCCGCTCTCCAAGAAGAAGGGTAGTCCGTCGCCCAGCTTGTTTCCGTAAACCAATCCGATATGATAACGCGGCAACGGATTGGTCTGTGCTTCTCCTCCTGTCCCTTTGTATCGCACCGTAGGGACGTTCAGACCGAAACGCAGACCGAAGTAAGAGCTTCGTCTGTAATCCCGCCAACGGCTCGCATATACGGGTTCTCCTTCATAGAAATCCTTTCCGGCGCTTACCGGCATGGCGGTCAACAGTAATAAGACATATAGAAGAAAAGTTTTTTTTGTCATGTGAGTGTATGCTTAATATCGATGATTTATTAGGCAAAAATACAAATTAATTTTATTTCATAAGCCTTTTTAGATAAATAATTGCTATTTTTGCGGATGTTATACAACGATAGAACAACTTTGAAATATTAAGGTCTCGGAGCGGTCGAGACAGGTGTTGTGGGCCTGCATGCAAAGAGATCCAATTCTGAAAACGTAGATATGAAAGTATTAAAATTTGGGGGAACATCCGTAGGTTCCGTAGAAAGCATTCTGAGTGTTAAAAAGATTGTTGAGGCTGAAAAGGAGCCTGTGGTTGTCGTAGTATCTGCATTGGGCGGAATTACCGACAAGTTGATTAAAACATCCAAGTTGGCTTTGGCCGGAGATTTGTCTTACCAGTCTGAGTTTGATGAGATTGCCGGGCGTCACCATCAGATGATAGAAGCCGTAATTCCTTCCGGAGAAAAAAAGGAACGTTTGTTGGAGACCATCGACGCCTTGCTGGATGAGTTGAAAAGCATTTATCAAGGCGTCTATCTTATCCGTGACCTTTCGCCTAAGACGTCTGCTGCCATAGTCAGTTATGGGGAGCGGTTGTCGTCCAATATAGTAGCCGTGTTGATAGACGGAGCCAAATGGTTCGACTCACGTACCTTTATTAAGACTGAGATTAAGTCGGGACGTCAGTTGCTGGCATCCGATTTGACGCACGAACTGGTCAAACAGGCTTTTGTCGACTTGCCGAAAGTCTCTTTGGTTCCGGGATTCATTTCCACGGATGCCGACTCCGGAGAGGTGACGAACTTAGGTCGTGGAGGGTCGGACTATACGGCCTCCATCATTGCTGCGGCGTTGGATGCTTCTTTTTTGGAAATATGGACGGATGTGGACGGTTTCATGACGGCCGACCCGAAGGTGATTTCCACCGCTTATACCATCAATGAGTTGAGTTATGTAGAGGCTATGGAGCTTTGCAACTTCGGTGCGAAGGTGGTTTATCCCCCTACCATCTATCCGGTTTGTGTAAAGAATATTCCGATTCTTATCAAGAATACGTTTAATCCTTCGGGAAAAGGCACGGTGATTAAGAGTGACATCGCCGAAGACCAGAAGCCTATCAAGGGTATTTCCAGTATAAACGGAACGACATTGATTACGGTTTCCGGTTTGTCTATGGTGGGAGTCATCGGCGTGAACCGTCGTATTTTCTCGGCGTTGGCCAATAACGGCATCAGTGTGTTCCTTGTGTCGCAGGCTTCTTCGGAGAACAGTACGTCCATCGGTGTACGCGATGCGGATGCCGATGCGGCTTGCGAGGTTTTGAATGCCGAGTTCTCCAAGGAAATAGAGACGGGAGCGATGTACCGGATGACGGCGGAAAGCGGTTTGGCTACAGTGGCCATCGTGGGCGAGAACATGAAGCACACGCCCGGCATCGCTGGTAAGTTGTTCGGAACGTTGGGGCGTAGCGGCATCAATGTGATTGCTTGTGCGCAGGGTGCTTCGGAGACGAATATCTCTTTTGTGGTGGACGGGCTGTTCTTACGCAAGACACTTAATGTCATCCATGATAGTTTTTTTCTTTCGGAATACCAAGTCCTCAATCTTTTTCTGTGCGGAGTAGGGACGGTGGGTAGTAGCTTGATTGCGCAGTTGGCGCAGCAGAGTGAGAAATTGAAGAAAGAACGGGGTTTGAAGCTTAAGGTCGTGGGTATTGCCAGCGGGCACAATGCGATGTTCGACCGCGAAGGTATCAGTTTGGAGAACTGCCGTGAACAGTTGGCGCATAGTGCGCCGAGCGATTTGAACCGCTTGCGTGACGAAGTGATAGGAATGAACATCTTCAATTCCGTGTTTGTCGACTGTACGGCCAGTTCCGATGTGGCCGGGCTGTATCAGGAATTTCTGGAGCATAACATCTCCGTGGTGGCGGCCAATAAGGCTGCGGCCTCTTCCGATTACGCCACTTATCAGAAACTGAAATCCACAGCCCGTAAGCGTGGGGTGAAGTTCCTGTTCGAGACGAATGTGGGAGCCGGCCTGCCCATTATCCGTACCATGAACGATTTGCTGAACAGCGGGGATAAGATTTTGAAGATAGAAGCCGTATTGAGCGGTACTTTGAATTTCATATTCAACAAGATTTCGGCCGACGTTCCGTTTAGCGAGACCGTGCGGCTGGCCAAGGAAGAAGGATATAGCGAGCCCGATCCCCGTGTGGATTTGAGCGGAAAAGATGTCATCCGTAAGTTGGTGATTTTGGCGCGTGAAGCCGGTTACCGTATCGAACAGTCCGACGTGGAGAAGCACCTGTTCGTGCCCGATTCGTTTTTCCGGGGTACGTTGGATGAATTTTGGAAGAACCTGCCTTCCCTGGATGCCGATTTCGAGCGGCGGCGTAAGGTATTGGAGAGCGAAGGAAAACGTTGGCGTTTTGTTTCCCGTTACGAGAACGGCAAAGCCAGTGTGGAACTGTGTGAGGTAGGACGTGAACATCCGTTCTACACCCTCGAAGGCTCCAATAACATTATCTTGCTGACGACAGAGCGCTATAAGGAGTATCCCATGCAGATTCAGGGATACGGAGCCGGGGCCGGAGTGACGGCGGCCGGTGTTTTTGCCGACATCATGAGTATTGCCAACGTATGACAGATATATAATTAAGGTAAGGAGATAAAGATGAAGCATATTATTATACTGGGCGACGGCATGGCCGATTGGAAAGTTCCGGCCTTGGGCGACAAGACGCTGTTGCAATATGCCCATACGCCTAATATGGATTGGATAGCCCGCATGGGACGCAACGGATTGTTGCAGACCGTGCCGGAGGGATTTCATCCCGGTAGCGAAGTGGCCAATTCTTCCATTTTGGGTTACGATCAGCACAAGGTGTATGAAGGACGCGGGCCGCTCGAAGCGGCCAGTATCGGAGTCGAACTGGCCGATGACGATTTGGCGTTGCGTTGTAATCTGATTTGCATTGAAGAAGGTAAGATAAAAAACCATTCTTGCGGACGGTTGGAGACGGAAGAGGCGGATGTGCTGATTCGTTTCTTGCAAGAGAAGTTAGGTAACGAGCACATACATTTTTATACGGGTGTGCAGTACCGCCATTTATTGGTCATCAAAGGCGGAAACAAGCATCTGCATTGTACTCCTCCGCACGACGTGCCGGGTACGCCTTTCCGCGACTGTATGGTGAAGGCCGAGGTGCCTGAAGCGCAGGAAACCGCAGACTTGCTGAATCGCCTGATTCTGGAGTCTCAGAGGTTGTTGGCCGACCACCCGTTGAATATCCGCCGGATGAAGGAAGGCCGCGATGCGGCCAACAGTATTTGGCCGTGGGGCGGCGGCAACCGTCCGGCCATGGTTCCGTTGACGGAGACTTATCCTCAAATCAAAAAGGGTGCGGTCATTACCGCCGTAGACCTCATACGGGGTATCGGACGTTATGCCGGTTTGCAGGTCATAGATGTGGAAGGGGCTACCGGTTTGTACGATACGAATTACGAAGGCAAGGCGCAAGCGGCGATAGAAGCCTTGAAAGACGGTGATTTCGTGTATCTGCATGTGGAGGCGAGCGACGAAGCCGGTCATGACGGAAACGTGGAATTGAAGTTGCAGACGATAGAGAATCTGGACCGCCGTGCCATCGGACCGATTTTGGAAGCCGTGAAAGATTGGGAAGAACCGGTGGCCATCGCCGTGTTGCCCGACCATCCTACGCCCTGTGCCCACCGTACGCATACGCCCGACCCTATACCGTTTGCCATTTACTACCCTGGCATAGAGCCGGACAGCGTACAGACGTTCGACGAGGACGCAGCTAAAGCCGGAAGCTACGGGTTGCTTCGGGGCGATGAGTTTATTCGTGAATTTATGAAACATTAATCGACCATACTTTATGAAATATTATAGTACGAACGGTAAGGCCGACCGCGCTACGCTTCACGAAGCCGTAGTGAAAGGCCTGGCGAGCGACAAAGGTTTGTTTATGCCCGAGGTCATCCGGCATCTTCCGGAGTCGTTCTTCGACGAGATACAGGACCTTTCTTTTCAAGAAGTGGCCTACCGCGTGGCGGACGCTTTCTTCGGAGAGGACGTGCCGGCCGATACGTTGAAACAAATCGTGTACGACACGTTGAATTTCGACTGTCCGGTGGTGAAAGTGACGGAGAACATTTATTCCTTGGAACTTTTCCATGGTCCCACGTTGGCCTTTAAAGACGTGGGGGCGCGTTTCATGGCCCGCCTTTTGGGATACTTCATCAAGCAGGAAGGGTGCAATCAGGTGAATGTGTTGGTGGCTACTTCCGGCGACACAGGGAGTGCCGTGGCCAACGGTTTTCTGGGTGTGGAAGGCATCCACGTGTATGTACTCTATCCGAAAGGCAAGGTGAGTGCCATTCAGGAATGCCAGTTTACGACGTTGGGGCAGAACATTACCGCCCTCGAAGTGGACGGCGTGTTCGACGATTGCCAGGCTTTGGTGAAAAACGCTTTCATGGACGAGGAACTGAACCGCCACATGAAACTGACGTCCGCCAATTCCATCAACGTGGCCCGTTTCCTGCCGCAGGCATTTTACTATTTCTACGCTTACGCCCAGATGAAGAAGCTCGGCAAGGCCGACCAACTGGTGGTATGCGTGCCGAGCGGAAATTTCGGCAACATCACGGCCGGACTGTTCGGCAAGGTGATGGGCTTGCCGGTGAAGCGTTTCATTGCAGCCAACAATGCCAACGACATCTTCTACAATTATTTGCAGACGGGAGAATACCATCCCCGTGCGTCGGTGCAGACCATCGCCAATGCCATGGATGTGGGCGATCCCAGTAATTTTGCCCGTATTTACGATTTATACAAGGGAAGCCACGCGGCCATTACGGCTGAAATCAGCGGGGCGACTTATACCGACGCGCAGATTGCCGAGACCGTGAAGGCTTGTTATGAAACGAACGGTTACTTGCTTGACCCGCATGGAGCTTGCGGCTTCCGTGCTTTAAGCGAGGGGCTGCGTGAGGGCGAATGCGGTGTGTTCCTCGAAACGGCACATCCGGCCAAGTTCCAGGCCACGGTGGAGAATATCATCGGCGGTTCGGTGGATATACCTGAAAAGTTGGCCGCCTTCATGAAAGGGGAGAAGAAGAGTATCCCGATGGGCAAGGACTTTGCCGGATTCAAGGCATACTTGATGAAACAATAGTTTTATCGTTTGTTGAAAACATCGCGTCCCTGTATGGCCTGACGTTTCCCCGGAAACGTGCAATGGCATACAGGGACGCGATGCTTTTTTTGAAAGTCATTTTCTTCATCTTTTGTTTCTGTTATATTAATAATGTGTATGGCGGCGGATTATTTCCATCCTTCGCGCCGTATTTTTTCGTTCAGTTCCGTCACGATATCCTTGTAGTCGGCACGGCGGCCGCAGGCGCGTATCTCTGTGAGTGGGTATTTGTCCACGATGCGTTCCATCATCTCCTCGCGACTGGGAGGTGCGGCCAGCCGGATATATTCCTCGTAGGTATAAGAGAGGAAAGCCACGGTGGGGCCAATCCCCCGGTTGTCCAACCAATAGCCCCCTTCGAGCGGAGTCGGCAAGGCGGGCTTGCCGCCCCGTTGCAGGTCTACGGGATCGGGATAGGACACAATACGGGTGCGTTCTTCATTCATCAGTACGGGCACTAACTTGGAGTAGTCCTTTTTCATTTTATAGATGTACACCACAGGTGACGACACGCCCGCTTGGCTCGTGGCGGTGCCGTTTATGGCTACCGTCGGCCTGTGAGTGGTGGAAGCCGCGTCAACCCGTCCCGTTTCATGCCGGCTTTCCGAGGAGGAATGACAGGCTGCGAGCAAGGCCGTTCCGGCCATCAAGGCGCAGATGCCGCTGTGTCTTTTGGGAAATTTCTGTTTCATCAGGTGTTTTGGGATTGAAAGTAGAATAATCATGCCGCAAATATAAGGATTTATCCTTGCGAAGTAAAATATAATGAAATAAAAGACAGGAAAAGAAAACAATAAACTGCTGATTACTGACATTTTGTCGTTTTCTGCGCCAATAATGTCAGTTGAAAAAAAGAGTGGGTGCTAAAAAGGATTGCACAATTTTAAAATCAGTCCGTATGGGCTTAAAAAGGTTTTCAAAAGTTTAATCCCGGACGGTCCGATGAAGGTGTGGAGTTTCCGGGTACGGGGTTTGTATTTTATTCAGTCGGACGGGGCAACCGACAGGAAGGCCGTCCGGAAAGAAAAAATGAATGTATAACTTAAAAGATAGGAGATGAAGATTATGTCACCGATTAGAAAGTACAATGGTCAGAATTGGTTACCGAGTTTGTTTAATGACTTTTTCGACAATGAATGGATGGGCAAGGTGAACGCCACGGCACCGGCTATCAACGTGATAGAAAGCGACGCAGACTATAAAGTGGAAGTTGCCGCTCCGGGTATGACGAAAGAAGATTTTACCATCCATTTGGGCGAAGACGGAGAACTGGTTATCTCGATGGAGAAAAAGAACGAAGTGAAAGAGGAAGACAAGAAGAACAAACGCTATTTGCGTCGTGAGTTTTCTTACGCCAAGTTTCAGCAGGCTCTGGTTTTGCCGGATGACGTGGAGAAAGACAAGATCAGTGCAAACGTGAGTGACGGAGTATTGAACATCACGCTTCCGAAACGTACTCCGGAAGAGAAAGCAAAAGTGAACCGTGTGATTGAAATACAGTAAGTAGTTCTTTTCGCGTCCGTAAGCGTTTGATGATATGGAGGTTGTCCTTGGTAAGACAAGGGCAACCTTTTTTTGTGTTTCCGAGACAGGCAAATGGCGCTCCACGTCTATGTTTGTCAAACTTCCGGAAGGCAGACACGTATGGACGGAAGGGGTGATTTCGTTCGGCTGAGAACGGAAAATCGTTTGGCTGAGAATGAAAAATCGTTTGCAGCAGATTGAAAAATCAATCTCAGTAGATTGATTTTGGACTTGCAAGATGTTGATTTATAGTGTGGTGCGTTTTTTGCAAGAAAATGCGGATTGTCAGATAAAAAGATTCATTTTTATTATCACGGGTTTTGCCTTAACTTTGCGGCATAATCATCCATGATTTGTCCATGAGAAAATTACATCCTTTCATGTTGGCCGGTACGGGGAGCGACGTGGGCAAGAGCGTGCTGGCAGCAGCTTTGTGCCGCATTCTCCGGCAAGACGGTTACCGTCCGGCCCCGTTCAAGGCACAGAATATGTCGCTCAATTCGTACGCCACTCCCGAAGGGTTTGAGATAGGGCGGGCGCAGGCCGTGCAGGCCGAAGCGGCCGGCATACCGTGCCACACGGACATGAATCCCGTGTTGCTCAAACCGAATTCCGACCATACGTCGCAAGTGGTGCTCAACGGGCGGCCCGTGGGCAACAGTTCGGCTTACGACTACTTCCGCCGGGGCGGACGCGAGGAGTTGCGGGCGGCGGTGTGTGCGGCGTTCGACCGGCTCGCCGTCCGTTACAACCCCATCGTGATGGAGGGAGCAGGCAGCATCGCTGAAATCAACCTGTGGGACCGCGACATCGTGAATATGCCCATGGCCCGCCATGCCGGGGCCGACGTGTTTTTGGTGGCGGACATCGACCGGGGCGGGGTTTTCGCTTCGGCTTACGGTTCCATCATGTTGCAGACGCCTGAAGACCGTCGACGGATAAAAGGCATCATCGTCAACAAATTCAGGGGCGACCGCCGGTTGTTCGACGACGGCGTGCGGATGATGGAGGACGTGTGCGGCGTGCCGGTACTCGGGGTGATACCTTATTTCCACGACATACAGATTGAGGAGGAGGATTCCGTGGAACTGGAGCAGAAGAACGACCGTGCCGCAGCGGGACGGGTGAACGTGGCCGTGGTGAAGTTGCTCCACCTGTCGAACTTCACGGATTTCGACCGCTTGGAACGCGACGGCAGGGTGCACCTGTATTACACCGACCGGGCGGATGAGTTGCAGAAAGCGGACGTCATCGTGTTGCCCGGCAGCAAGAGTACATTGGACGACCTGCGCGAACTGAAACGCAACGGCTTGGCCGAGGCTGTGGTACAAGCCGCCCGGAGCGGCAAGACCGTCATGGGGATTTGCGGAGGCTATCAGATGATGGGCACGGAGGTAGCCGACCCCGATGGGGTGGAAGGCACACCGGCACGCTTGTCCGGTCTGGGGCTATTGCCCGTGCATACGGTCATCGGCCGGGAGAAAGTGACCCGTCAGGTGGAGTTCCGTTTTCGCGGCTCCGAAACGCTATGCCGAGGGTATGAAATCCACATGGGCAGGACGGTGGCCGACGAGGCGGGGAAATCCTTCGTCCCCTTGAATCGGTTGGCGGACGGGACAGCCGACGGGTGTTACGTTCACGACCGTTGCATGGGGACTTACATCCATGGCATTCTGGACAACCCTTCTGTCTTGGATTTCCTTTTGGCTCCTTATACGGAGGGGGCGGCCTGCGGGATCACGGAGGACTATGCAGATTACAAAGAAAGGCAATACGACCTTTTGGCTGCCCATGTGCGGCGGAATTTGGATATGGAGAAGTTCTATCGCATCTTGTCGTCAGAGGAGGTAGAGTAAGATGCCCGTCAGGACCATCAGGATTTCCGCACGCCGGTTGACGGCCACGGCCTGTTGCATGTCGGTTGTGGTGAGTGGGCGCAGGCGGTTTCCGATGTACGGTTTGAAACAATACTCGCCGAAGTAGTGGTGCGACCCGCCGAAGCGGCAGTCCAGTATGCCGGCCAATGCCGCCTCGGGGTAACCGGAGTTCGGGCTGGCGTGCATCCGTCCGTAGCGGCGGATGAAGCGCAGTTCTTCTTTCAGGTTGCGGGCGCTTTTGCCTTGCCGGAAGGGGATGCACGCGGCCAACGCCATCAACAGGGCGGTGAGACGGGCGGGGAGGTAGTTGGCGGCATCGTCTATCCGGGCGGCTGCGCGGCCGAAGTCCTTGAACCGTTCGGTGCGGTAGCCGAGCATGGAATCCATGGTGTTAATCATTTTATAAGTCAGCATTCCTGGGATGCCGAGCAGATAGAGCCAGAATAACGGGGCGATGACACCGTCACTCAGGTTTTCCGCCAAAGTTTCCAAAGCGGCGGTGCGTATTTCCTGGTCGCTGAGGCGGCTTGTATCCCGTCCCACGATGCGGCTCACTTGCCGCCTTCCTTCTTCCAAAGAACGGTCGGCGGCGCGGAACACCCTGCGCACTTCCCGGATGAGCGTCGTGCCTGCCAGACAGTAAAAGATAAGTATGCCCGTCACAAGATAATACAAGTAAGCTCCCCCGGCCTCCCATTGCAGGCAGGCTGTCCATAAGGCGGCCAAGGCGAGATGGGCGGATAGGAAGAGGGTGCAGAGCGTGGCGACGGTCCAGAAAGTCCCTTTGGCACGCCGGTGGTCTCCGTGGTTGGCTTTCCGCTCAAAAAAACTGATCCAGCGGCCGAAAGCCACTATGGGGTGCGGCAGCCGGGCGGGGTCTCCGGCGCAAAGGTCCAACCCCCATCCGATAAGTAAAGGAATAATGCTGTGCATGGGCGTGGTTATATGGAAAACATCCACTCTCCGATGGCGGCCAACAGGCGGTCGTCTTCTTCGGGAGATTGTACGGCTATGCGGAAGTACCGTTCGTCTAATCCTTCAAAATTGCCGGCATCGCGGATGAGCATGCCGTGCGTTTCGGCCAAGTAGTCTTTCAGTGCCGAGGCCTTTCCCATCCGCAGCCGGGCCAACAGGAAGTGAGTTTCCCCCGGCCAAACTTCGGCTATGCGCAGGGCTTCCAACTGTCCGGCCACGCGCACCCGCTCTTCTAATAGGGATTGCAAGTCGATGCGGAAGTCTTTTTCGTGCTCCGTCAGGAAGAGGGCGGCTTCCAGTGCCAACGTGTTGACCGACCACGGCATTTTGTTCCGTCGGATACGTGCCGTCCATTCCTGCCGGGCGGTCAGGTAGCCGACGCGCAATCCCGGGATGCCGAAACGTTTCGTCAGGGAATGGAGCAATATGACGTTGGACCGTGTGGCGGCTTCATGCGGAGAAAACAACATGCGTGGGGTGAAATCCTCATAACTTTGGTCTATGACGAACAGGACATCCGGATGCTGCGCGGCCAGCCGTTTCATCTCGTCGTGGGGAAGGACGGACCCGGTCGGGTTGTTCGGATTGCAGATCCACACGATGTCCGCATCCTCCGGCAGATGGTCGGTGGTATAGATGGACCGTACCTGATGGCCGTGCAGGCGGCAGGCATCCGCGTATTCCGAAAACGTGGGGGACAGGATGCAGGAACGCCGTCCGGAAAAAGTCTGCGCAATCAGATAGATGGCTTCCGTGGCTCCGCTCGTCAGGCAGATCGATTCTGCGCTTATCCCCATCGCTTGGGCCAGTTGGCTTTCTACGGCATGCGGTGACGGTTCGGGATAGGAACGTACTTGTTCCCAACAGTTTTCCAGATGCCGGAATAAGGGAGCAAGCGACGTATGGTGATATACATTGCTGCTGAAGTTCAGGGTTATCTTGCGGCCGTACCGGTATGAGTCGTCTCCGTGTCCGTTGAGCATGGTGATTCCATTTTGGGGCAAAGGTACGTAAAAATGATAAGATATGAGAGGAAGAGGGAGGATAAAAAACGGGGACGTGCATTCACTGCATGTCCCCCGTTGGTCTTAGCCATGAAAAAACTTCTGTGTGTTAGAAGTTATATCCTAATTTGACCATAAACTTGCTGGTCTTGGTCTTTTCCGTGATTTCATTGAAATCGAGAGCATAACCGATACCCACGTTGAACTTGCTGATGTCGAGTGTGGCTCCGATTTGCCATCCGAATTGTACACGGTTCCATTTCCAGTCATCGGAACCATATAATTCGTTTACGTCGTCTTTGTCGAATAAGTTATAGCTTTCGTCATATTCGTAATCGCTTCTGTCAATGTAGTCTTCAAATTCTGATGGAATATTAAGAGTGAATTCTTCCTTTTCTTTTGCCATTAGATTTATACGCAGATAGAAACCCGTGTAAGGCTTGATGGCCAACTGTTCGTTGATTTTTACGCCATAGACTAAATTTATGGGTATGTTCAAGCCTAATTGTGTGATAGAATTCTTGGATTCATATCCGACCGTATAGCCATAATATTCATCTGATTCGCTTTCACTGTCGCTATGTCGTGAGAAGTTGATTCCTATGCCGGTTTGGATGAATAAAGGTAATTTCTTGGTTATCTTAAAAGCATGTTCGTAATCAACGGAGAATCCATTCATATCCAAGTCGTCGGGGTCATCGAAGTCTTGGTTGATGAATACGCGGTCGTATGAAAACCGCAAGCCTTTCCAAGCTTCTACGTCAGAAGAGGAGGACGATGAACCGCCGCCGTTCATGAACTGTGCGAAAGACATTGTAGAGCAACCTAACAACATCGCGGTCAATAAACACTTAAACTTTTTCATAATCTCTAAATTTTGAAATGAATAAATCTATGATTTAACACTAATAATTGAACGTCATACGCCAAATGTTGGCTTTGGCCTCTTTGTTGCCGCGCTGGGACACGAAGTAGATGTAGCGTCCGTCTTTGCTCCACACGGGGCTGAGGTCGTCTGCGGCATGGTAGGTGAGTTGGGCGAATCCGGTTCCGTCTAAACGTGACACGAACAAGTCGGTATTGTAATAAGAAAAAGAGCCGGTTTCTATTTTACTGCTTCCCACGAACAACAACCATTGTCCGTCCGGTGAGATGGAAGGAGAGGTGAAGTCGCGATCGGGTTGCGAGACGATACACTCTTCCACGCCCGTTTCGTAGTTGACCTTCCATATCTCGCTGTATCCCGCAGCATTGGGGCGCACGCAGATGAATGCCGGTTCGCCTTTGACGGGGTAAGGGTTCAAGCCTTGGGAGTAGTTGGCTAAAAAGTTGTTCTGCATGTCGTGGCTCCAAATGCTGATGCTTTTGTTTTCCTGTCGGGCAAAGAATATCAATTTCATGTCTGCCGAATAAATCGGGGAATAGTCCATGTTGCCGGACGTGATTTGCCTGCATACGAAACCCTTGTCGGCAGACGTTTGGAATATCTGGTTGGTCTTCCCGCGAGCCTCGGAGAACACGATTTGCTTACCGTCGGGTGAATAAGAAAAGTCCAATACGGCTGTGCGGTTGGTCTTCTGGATGGAAGAGCCTTGTTTACTCAAATCTTTAATGAAGATATTGGTCGTGTTGTTGCGGAAAGACAGATAGGCTATTTGGCTTCCGTCTGTGGAAATATCCAGGATGCGGTTGGAGAACCAACCGATGCCTCGGTTGCTTCGTTTGACTTCCGGCATACACACGTAATCCGTGGTTTGGGAGATTTGGGTGAAGTCGGTTCCCGATTCCTCCGGAACGGACACTACCGAGTAGTCTACGCTTTGAGCCATAGTCGATTCACAAGCTAAAGCGAGTAGCAAAACCATACTATAAGGTTGTATTCCGAATCTCATATCTGTGTTTTCTTCTTTAGTTTAAAAGCATTGAACCTTATTATCAGGTTCTGTTTCTTCTTCTCAAAAATGTATATCTCTTCATAAGAGAGCAACTCCGGAACGTTTTATCTTCTTTTACAGCATGATATATTCCTCTGAAAAAAGGTATTTCTTAACTTTCTCAACATTTTACGCACATAATTTGTATTTTATTGAAGTATAATTTTGTATTATACAATCTTTTGAATATTTTTGCATTAAATAGTTGCTCTCTTATGAAGAGATAAACCGTGTTCCTGTGTAGTCTTTCTTTTCAATCATTGTTATTTTTTGGTCATTAGGGATTTATTTGTTTCCTTTTTGTAGGATTGAGAAGCTTTTTTCTCTGAAATCTGTTCGGGATAGGTTTTATTTTACTATATTTGTATAAGGTACAGCGAATGTACCGATATTGTTCAATTTAAAAACTTAAATTATGAAAAAAATCTTTTTAATGTTGGTAGCGGCTCTCATGGTGGGAACGGCTACAGTGAATGCACAAATTTGGGGTGGTCAGTTGATACTCCGTGGTGGTTTTGCCGCTAACAATTTCAAGGGGGACAATACGAGAGGAATCGACATGTTGCCAGGGTATAATTTCAGCCTTGATTTTAATAAGAACTTCTATAAAGGAGCATATTGGAATACAGGCGTAATGTTTGGAACACGCGGGTTCGACGTAAACCATAGCGATGCCAAATTCCGTGCCCATAACCTCAATATTCCTCTTACGGTGGGTTATAAGTATAATCTGACGGATAACCTTGCGGTGGACGGCCGTTTCGGAGCTTTCTTCGGCGTGGATATGGCTGGAAAGATAGATGATGGGAACGGCGATGACGTGAAGATTGGAGATATTGAGGATTACAAGCGTTGCGATGGAGGTCTTATTATAGGAATGGGTGTGTGGTACAAACGAATTAATATAGACTACACCTTTAAGCGTGGGTTTGGAGAAGTATGGGAAGACGGTCCTGCAGGAGCCGTAAACCACATGATTCGTCTGGGTTACGCATTCTGATTTAGAATTAAAGAATATAGATGTTTTTGTTCTTTCTGCGGCTTGCGCTTGTGCGCAGGCCGCTTTTTTGTACCTTTGCGGAAAGTTTGGTTTAATGGAGGAGAGCGAAAGGATGACGAAAATTACTACGATCGTTTTTGATTTGGACGGTACGTTGCTTAATACGTTGGATGATTTGGCAGACAGTACGAATTATGCCCTGGCACAGTTCGGATTTCCTACGCGCAGTGTGGAGGAGGTGCGTCGTTTCGTGGGTAACGGAGTGCGCAAATTGATGGAACGCGCCGTACCTGCCGGTACGGATAGTGAAAGGTTTGAGGCTGTGTTCGACTGTTTTAAACGCTATTATGTGGAACATTGCATGGTGAAGACTGATTTATATCCGGGTGTTGCAGATTTGTTGCATGAACTGAAAACAGCCGGTTATAAGATTGCCATTGTGTCGAATAAACTGCAAGGCGGGGTGGATGAACTTTATCGTCATTATTTTCAGGATACGGTACAAGTGGCTGTAGGAGAACGTGCCGGCGTACGTCGCAAACCGGCTCCCGACATGGTGGAAATCGCATTGCAGGAACTGGGGGTGGAAAAGGACGAAGCCGTTTACGTAGGAGACTCGGATGTAGATGTGGCTACGGCTGCCCATGCGGGGCTTCCGTGTATTTCTGTATTATGGGGTTTCCGCGACCGGGATTTCTTGGAACGAAACGGGGCCGTCCGTTTTGCGGACAGCCCTGCTGATATACTTGGTCTGTTGGAATCCATTTCCCGACTGTGAATCCTCCGGAAGTTGCAAAAGGAAACGGTATTCGTGGAAATATACCCTTCTGTTCTTTTGTTCTTCTGTCTGAAAGATGCCTCCTGAGGTAGTATGTCTTTCTGCTCTTTTGGCTAAAACGTAACTCCTCGGTAATATGTTTCCCTGTCTGAGCTCCCGGGTCAGTCCTCGAGCGAGTAGTCGATCGTTGTTACGACACGTACCTGTTTGATATAAGGTGTGTTCGGATCTCGGTTCTCGATGGAGAACTGTCCTTGGTAGGCGCGTTGTATGCTTCCCAAACTGCTTTCCGAGTCTTTGGCAAACTTTTCGGCAGCCGTACGTGCATTTTTGGTGGCCTCCTCTATCATCTTCGGTTTGATATCGTTGAGGCTCGTGTAATCGTATGTCACGTTGTAGCGGTAATCCCCGGAAACGATGGCTACTCCTTGTTTGAGCAGTTCGCTTTGTTCGTTGATGAGACCTCTCACCAAATCTACCTGTTTAGAGGTGACCGTGACGACCGTGGTTACATTGTAGCGGTAGGGTTGTACGGTCGTATTATAGCGTTCGGCTTTGGTGTCGATGATTTCTGGGGCGTTTACGTTGATTTCATTCTCCTTGACCCCTTTGCTTTTCAGGAATGCGATGATTTTTGCATTGGATTCCTCTATCTCATTATAAAGGGATACCATATCGTTTCCCAAGGCTTTATAAGTCAGCGGCCACGTAACCTTATCGGCTTTTACTTCCATTTCGGCCAGTCCTTTGACGGTTACTACACGGCTGCGGGATGAAAACTCACTGAGGCCATTGCGTACAAATACGCCGGCCAATGACAGTCCTACGGCCAAGATAATGGCCTCTATTCTCCAATTCTTCATACGTTAAAGTTTTAATGAATACAATCGTAAGAAGCAAATATAGCTGATATGTGATGAATATGGCAAGAAGAAGTATGAAAAATCCTAAATACGCCCGAAACTTTATTTTCTTTCACTTTTGTTTGTGAGAAGATACGTTTATCCGTCAACTGTCTTTTTATGGTATGAAATATCCCATCTGTATTCCGACCTTGTTAGAAAGCCGGATACAGATGGGATTATGGTGCATTGCGGAAGGTGTTTAATAGAGGTCTTCACCGAGTCCTCCGGCTCCACATATATCTATCGGAACCAATTCCATGAAGTCGAGGGTAAAGTCAGAGGTTTCACTACTGGTCAATACGGAGCGCAAGCGTACGGTGTGGTGGGTATTGGCTTTTACTTCCACAGTACATATCTTACGGCGCAGTAAGTTGCATGAATTATAATAAAGGGTACAATTACTTGCATTATATCTCGGAATATCGTTGCCGTCGTTACCGAAGAACACGCTCTTAGGCGCGCTATAGTAGCCGTTGTTTTTCATGATGCGCGCGTTTTCTTCCAGCTCTTCCGTTGTGTAAATACCGCTTGAGTTTTCATCTTTGTTTCTCCAGCCAGCCCACCCGTTGTAGAGACCGCCGATTCTTCCGTCGTTACCGAAGATGCGCATGTCCATGGGGAGGCCTTGGGGGATACCGTCTACGTAGACTTGTCCGATGCCGCGAGATTCCAAGGCTGTATAGCCCAAGCGTAGCTCGTACGTGCCGGGTGGGACGTTTGGTAGCCGGAACGTTACGTCGTAACTTGTTCCTAAAATACCTACTACGTCTCCTCCCATATTGGACCATTGGATGATAGGGCGCTCTAAGAAAAATATGGTATTTTCACCAAATGTTACGTTGTCCAAATATCCGGGTGGAAGATACCAGTTGTGTCCTCCGCCTTCTGTTCCTTCTTCGCTATTGTCTCCGGCATTGTATCCTTGTGTGGGATTGCCGCAAAGGCGGATGTTGTTGGTGGTGAGTTCGGGCCAAAGAGTCAGTACATCTATGCGTATACGCGTGTTCATCACTTGGTTGCGCATAGTCTGGTCGTAAGCCAGAACATCGTCCACGTAATAATACGCTACGTTTAGTGAGAAATTGTCGGCATTTTCAGGGATTGTCAGATGTGCCCCTCTGATACGTTCGTAATTGTTGTAAACACACGCTTCGCTGTGGTTGATGTAGAAGTCGCGTTCGTATTCCACTGCCGGATCGATTGTACGATATACTTTTTCCAGTTTGATGGTGGAGAAATCGAGTAGCGTGCTAATCCATTCCGTGGGGTCAGCGTAGGCTGTGTAGATTTGCCAGCAGTTGATGAGTTTGGCCGTACTGGTGAACAATCGGTCTAGGATATGATAGGAGAGGAACATGTTTAGCGGGTTATGTCTGCTTTTCAGAGAGGTTTTGTTCCAATACAGTTCTTTGTATGTTTTACCGGTAGCGGGATCTGTCTTATCCAGTCCGAAGATGCTGGCGGAAGTGTAGTCTGCGTACTTTTCTGCGGCCAGGTCGTATAGAGCATCTATCTTTTGGTCCATGGTCATACTTTCATTGAAACGCTCCCCATATCTTTCGTAAAGGACTTTATCGGGTACGATAAGGAGGGTAAAACCTGTGTATCGGTGGTCCGGTCGTTTGCCTATGTAATCTTCATTACCGATACGCATACTTTGGGTGAAAGGGGCATAGTTGTTCTTCCATACTTCGTAGTCATCGTCACGGTAACGTGACAGGGAATCGAGCAATGCAGTCCGCTTGAGGGCTTCGTAGAAGATTGTGAAATCTTTGTGGTTCTCGTCTAAGAGACTGGATCCCAGGCTCGTGTTGGGTACTATCACTTTGTCCACGGGATGTACGACCCCGTTTTCCACGGAGTCGTTTTTCAATTCGTTGATGATGGCCGTACGCCGGTTGATGACGCTGAGCGTCATGCCGTTGGCATCAACTGTGTCACCATTCGTTACGATAATTACGGGTAGGTCGAGTTGATTGCTCTCCTGATGGGTTTCAGCAAGATTGTATGTGTATAGAGTCCGTTCCACCAGGCAGGCTTTAACGAGCGTGTCGCAGAACGAAGCAGGTATATCTTCAACGGATGTATATCCTCTCTCTTTCAGGAAGTCCTCTACTCCGGAGTTTACGGGAGGAAATAGTGTCCGCGCTCCGCGGCTTGCCAGCAAGTCCATTCTTCCGGCTCGTTCTACGATTCGCCTGAATTGGCTGAAATCTTCATGGTTCTTCAAAAAGTCGCTCATCATTTCTCCGGTGAAGGTGTAGTAGCTTTCGGCTGAGAGGTCATCATTGCAACTGGTGGACAGACTCATTTGCATGACCAATAACAAGATGGTGCAAACAGACAGCCAAGATTTGAATTTGTTTTCCATAATCTTGAAATATTAAAATTAGATACATATAGTTTTAACATCTTACTATATGCAAAAGTATAAAAACGCTTTTGGGACTGATAGGATAATATTATCTAAAACATGGATAATAAATGCAAAAATAAAATGGCTATGTGGTTAGGGAGAATAAACTTTTTAATAACATAAAAGCCGTGCGCTTACGATGGAAAGTCGTAAGGGCGCACGGCATATTGCTTGTTTGTCTACAGAAATACTATTGGGTGCCTTTTCAGTAGGTCCGCTTTTGACAAATGCCTGCGGGCTTGGATTTCTGGTTTGCTAATAGAGGTCTTCACCAAGTCCTCCGGCTCCACATATATCTATCGGAACCAGTTCCATATAATCGAGGACGAAGTTTCCGCTTTCACTGCTTGAAAGCACGGAACGCAACCGTATGGTATGATGGGTGTTTGCTTTTACTTCCACGTTACAGATTTTACGACGCATCAAATCGTTCTGGTTATAATGAGTCACACAGACACTTGCACTGTATCTTGGTGCGTCGGTTCCGTCGTTATTGTAGAACGCACCCTTGGGGCCGCTGTAGTATCCGTTATTCTTCATGACACGTGCGTTTTCTTCCAATTCCTCAGAAGTATAGATACCGCTGGAGTTTTCTTCTTTGTTTCTCCAGCCTTTGAAGCCGTTGTAAAGACCGCCGACTCTTGCGTCGCTGGGGCCGTATCGCATATCTATAGGGATACCTTGAGGTACGCCGTCCACATAAACCTGTCCGATTCCGCGGTCGGCCAAGGCACAATAACCTAAACGCAACTCGTAGGTACCGGGAGGTACGTTCGGCAGTCGGAAGGTCACGTCGTAACTCGTACCTAAAACACCTAATACGTCTCCATGCAAACTCGACCAATATACGATGGGGCGCTGTATGAAGAATGTGGTGTTTTCGCTGAATGTGGCATTCTTTAAGTAACCAGGCGGGAGATAATAATTGTAGCCTCCGGCTTCGGTTCCGTCTTCGCTGTTATCTCCGGCATTGTATGCTTGCGTAGGATTACCGCACAGACGGATGTTGTTGTTGGTCAGTTCCGGCCACAACGTCATAAAGTCGATTCGCATACGGGTGTTCATGACTTTGGTACGCATGGTTTGGTCGTAGGCCAACACATCGTCTACGTAGAAATAAGCTACATTCAACGAGAAGTTGTCGGCGTTTTCAGGAGTCGTCAGATGGGCACCGCGGATACGTTCATCGTTGTTGTATGCGCTGGCATGACTATGATTGATATAGTAATCACGTTCGTATTCTACCGCAGGATCGATTGTACGGTAAACCCGTTCCAATTTCATTGTAGAGAAGTCCAGCATGGTTCCGACCCATTCCGTCGGGTCGAGATAAGCTGTATTGACTCCCCAACAGTTTACCAGCTTGGCCGTACTGGTGAACAATCGGTCGAGGATATGGTAAGACAGGAACATGTGCAAGGGATTGTATTGGCTCTTCAAAGAAGATTTGTTCCAATAAAGTTCTTTGTATGTCTTTCCTTCGTTAGGATCCACTTTGTCCAGTCCGAAGATGCTGGCGGAAGTATTGTCGCTATATTTTTCTGCAGCTAAGTCATACAGGGCGTCGATCTTTTCATCCATGGTCATGCTCTCGTTGAAGCGGTCGCTGTATTTCTCGTAAAGTACTTTGTCGGGTACGATGAGAAGCGTGAAACCACTATACCGATGATCGGGACGTTTGCCCACATAATTCTCGTTTCCGATACGCATGCTTGGCGTGAAGGCGGCATAATTGTTTTTCCACTCTTCGTAGCCGTCATCGCGGTAACGCGACAAGGAATCAAGCAGGGCTGTTCTCTTGAGGGCTTCATAGAAGATGGTGAAATCTTCGTGGTTCTCATCCAAAAGGCTGGCTCCCAGACTGGTGTTGGGTACTAAAACTTTGTCTACAGGATGTACTACTCCGTTTTCCACAGAGTCGTTTTTCAATTCGTTGATGATGGCGGCACGCCGGTTGATGACGGTCAATACCATTTGGTTGGCATCTACAGTGTCTCCGTTTGTCACCATAATCAGGGGCAAATCCAACTGGTTGCTTTCCTGATGTGTCTCAGAGAGATTGTAGGTGTACAACGTTCGTTCTATAAGACAGGCTTTTACCAACGTGTCGCAAAAAGAGGCCGGAATGTCTTCGACAGAGGCGTATCCTCTTTCTTTTAGGAAAGCTTCCACTCCGGAGTTTACGGGTGGGAATAGCGTGCGTGCTCCCCGGCTGGCCAGCAAGTCCATTCTTCCGGCTCGCTCTACGATGCGTTTGAACTGGCTGAAATCTTCACGGTTCGCCAAAAAATCACTCATCATTTCACCGGTGAAAGTGTAGTAACTGTCGGCCGCAAGGTCGTCGTTACAGCTTGTGAGAATTCCACCCTGTCCTATTAAAAAGAGGATGGCGCAGATACATGGGGTAATTTTGGATAGGTACTTCATGGATCGAATAGTTTTATTAGGTTAATTCTATTTGTTTTCCGAATGCAAATGTACTAAAGAAATATATATAATATTCATTTTTCCTGTTAAAAATGGAATTGCCTCCTAAAAAAGCAAAAAAAGCCTATCCTCCATTGTCAATAATGGAGGGTAGGCAGGTCGGTGTACCCTTGTGGCGGGCGGCAACGGCTTCGTAGGGGGCGTCAATAAAGGTCTTCTCCGAGACCTCCGGCTCCGCAAATGTCTATCGGGACTAACTCCATGTAATCAAGCGTGAAGTTTCCGCTTTCGCTACTGGTGAGTACGGAACGTAAGCGTATGGTATGGTGGGTGTTGGGCTTGACTTCCACATTGCATATTTTACGACGCATCAAGTTGTCTTGGTTATAGTAAATGGTACAAGTGTTTGCGCTGTATCTCGGTGCGTCATTTCCGTCATTTCCATAGAATACGCTTTTGGGGCCGCTATAGTAGCCGTTGTTCTTCATTACACGGGCATTTTCTTCCAGTTCTTCTGTGGTGTAAATACCGCTGGAGTTTTCTTCTTTGTTTCTCCAACCTTTTCCTCCATTGTAAAGTCCGCCAACTCTTGAGTCGCCCGCACTGTAACGCATGTCCATGGGGATTCCCTGTGGAATGCCGTCTACGTAGACTTGGCCGATGCCGCGGTCCACTAAAGCACAGTACCCCAGACGGAGTTCATAAGTGCCGGGAGGTACATTCGGTAGCCGGAACGTTACGTCATAGCTTGTTCCTAATATGCCTAAAACGTCTCCCCCCATGTTGGACCAATATACGATGGGGCGTGATATAAAGAATGTGGTATTGTCGCTGATAGACACGTTCTTCAGGTAGCCAGGCGGAAGGTAATAATTGTAGCCTCCGGCTTCGGTGCCGTCTTCGCTGTTGTCGCCACTGTTGTAGGCTTGCGTAGGATTACCGCATAGGCGGATGTTGTTGTTGGTCAGTTCCGGCCACAGGGTCATGAAGTCAATGCGCAAACGTGTGTTCATTACCTTGTTACGCATAATTGGGTCATAAGCCAGAACATCGTCCACGTAATAATACGCCACGTTTAATGAGAAATTGTCGGCATTTTCAGGAGTTGTCAGATGTGCCCCTCTGATACGTTCATAGTTGTTGTAGGTACACGCTTCGCTGTGGTTGATATAGAAATCCCGTTCATATTCCACTGCGGGGTCAATCGTACGGTACACCTTTTCCAGTTTGACGGCAGAGAAGTCGAGCATCGTGCCCACCCATTCTGTCGGGTCTGCATAGGCTGTATTGATTTGCCAGCAGTTGATGAGCTTGGCCGTGCTGGTGAACAGGCGGTCAAGGATATGGTAGGAGAGGAACATGTTCAACGGGTTATGCCTGTTCTTCAGGAAATTTTTGTTCCAATACAGTTCTTTGTATGTTTTACCGGTAGCGGGATCTGTCTTATCCAGTCCGAAGATGCTGGCGGAAGTGTTGTCTGCGTACTTTTCTGCGGCCAGGTCGTACAGTGCATCGATCTTCTGGTCCATGGTCATGCTTTCGTTGAAACGGTCGGGATATTTTTCGTACAGAGCCTTGTCCGGTACGATGAAAAGGGTAAATCCGCTGTACCGGTGGTCCGGTCGTTTGCCCACGTAGTCTTCGTTGCCGATGTGCATGCTTTGTGTGAACTCTTTATAGTTGTTTTTCCATATTTCGTAGTCGTCGTCACGGTAACGTGACAGGGAATCGAGCAGGGCTGTCCGCTTGAGGGCTTCATAGAAGATGGTGAAATCCTGGTGGTTCTCGTCCAACAGGCTTGCTCCCAGGCTCGTGTTGGGTACTATCACTTTGTCCACGGGATGTACGACCCCGTTTTCCACGGAGTCGTTTTTCAATTCGTTGATGATGGCGGCACGCCGGTTGATGACGCTGAGCGTCATGCCGTTGGCATCAACCGTGTTACCGTCGGTCACGATGATTACAGGCAAATCAAGTTGGTTGCTTTCCTGATGGGTCTCGGACAGGTTATAGGTGTATAGCATCCGTTCCACCAGGCAGGCTTTAACGAGCGTGTCGCAGAACGAAGCAGGTATATCTTCAACGGATGTATATCCTCTCTCTTTCAGGAAGTCTTCTACTCCGGAGTTTACGGGAGGAAATAGTGTCCGCGCTCCGCGGCTTGCCAGCAAGTCCATTCTTCCGGCTCGTTCTACGATTCGCCTGAATTGGCTGAAGTCTTCATGGTTCTTCAAAAAGTCGCTCATCATTTCCCCCGTGAAAGTGTAATAACTGTCAGCAGGGAGTTCGTCGTTACAACTCGGGAATAAAGTCGTTAGCATGAACGAGAGCAACACCGTACCCATAGATAAGATTGGTCTGATTTTATTTTTCATAACCTTAAATTTTAATATGCTAAAAATAAAAATTAGATTAATATAGTCCTAAATTTCTTTATACAAAGGTATAGAAATAAACATCTCTAAAGTAGGATTATGTTATTCAGAAATTGGATAATAAATGCAAGAATTGGGAAGGGGAATCAGAGGGACTTCTTTCCCATACGCTCCTCTCTAAGAGTTTTGCAAAACAGTCTTTCATTTTTCAGGGTGTATGATAAATGTTTGTTATATTGTGTGTTGTGGACTGAATGAGGCTTTAGGTATCTTTCAGCTTTCTTTCATTGCAGAAAGCGGTGAAAAGTTCTGCGCCAAACGTTTTTTCAATCTCAGCCGAATGATTTTCCGTTCTGCGCCAAACTAAATGAAACATGGCTAGAAGGTACCTGAAACATCTTTCAGCTCGTAAATGTTAGATTATGAGTGTCTTACTACGCATTCTGAAAGATGAAGGAACTTTTTGGTAAATTCCTGTGTAGGGGGGATGTATATAGCCTGTAAGGGGGGATATGTTCCATTGATGACTTGCTGTTTCCCAAAATGGAGTTAAGGGCTGTGCCCGGACCAAACGGAAGCCGCACACTTGCGATAATGAATCGCAAAGGTGTGCGGCGTTTCGTTGTTTGAAAATTTTTACAATTTGATGGTTTGTGCTTTTCCGTTGTAACGTACGGAGCGACTGAATTGGGGCGGCTCTTTGTCACCCGAAGGGGATTGGCGGTTCACTACGAGGATACGGAAGTTGCGTTTCTTTAGCATGCCTTTGTAGTCGCCTTTGCGTTCCCCGATGGTCAATGTGCGTGCAGCATCGTCCCAATGGAAGCGTATTTGGCTGAAAGCCCCTTTCTCGTAATTGTAGTTGTCGCCTTCGTCTTCATAGAGCGTGAAGTCGGCATCGGCTCCCGGATAGACACGGATTTCCAAATTGTCCCACTTCTTTTCTGACGTATATTGCACGGCGGGTCCGAAAGGCAGGATGGAACCGGCTTTCACGTACACCGGCATGATGTCGATGGGGCAGGGCATGGAGACCGTTTGTCCGCCACTGTGCATTTCGTTGGTCCAGAAGTTATACCATTTTGCGCCTTGCGGCAGGTAGACTTCCACGTTCTTTACGGCTTTGGCCACATCCGGTACGGACGTGAATCCTTTGTGTGCGCCTTTGTCGTAATACGTATAGAGAGAGTCGGTGACGGGCATGACTAGCAGGTTACGGCCGAACATGTATTCGTTGTCTACGCGGATGGCCTTCTTATCGCGGGGGAAGTCCATGACGAACGGGCGCATGATGCTGCCGCTGGCTTGGGTTGCTTCGCCACAGAGGCTATATATATAAGGTAAGAGGCGATAGCGCAGTTCTATGAATTTTTTCTGTGCGTCGTAGGCCCAGTAACCTTCTTCTCCGAACTTATAAATCTCGCTTTCCATGGGAGAGGAACAGTGGTTGCGCATGATAGGCATGAAGCAGCCCCATTGCATCCAACGCACTTGCAGTTCCTGCATGGCAACGTCTTTCCAATTGTTACCGTATTCCCAGCCGAAGAAACCACCGATATCGGTATTCCAATAAGGTATGCCGCAGAGGGAGTAGTTCAGTCCGCCTGCGATTTGTTTGCGCATTACATTCCATTGGGATACAATATCGCCACTCCAGCAGAAAGAACCATAGCGTTGTTGTCCGAGGTAGGAGGAGCGAGTCATGAGAAACAATCGTTTGCTGTCCGATACGGCACGTTGGTGTTCATATACGCCTTGGTTGCTTAAGAGGGGGAAAGCATTGTGTACACTACGGAAAGTGCCGTCTGCTGTGGGAAGACTGAATTCTTTCTCGCCCATGTCGAAGCGGTCTGGTTCTGTAGAATCGGTCCACCATGCATCTATGCCCAAATCATAGAGGTTTTTCAAATAACGCCAATAGAGGTCGCGTGCCTTAGGGTTGAATGGGTCGTAAGGATGCACACCGGCATTGCGCGGCCAAGTCTCGAATTTCAGTAGTGCATTCATGGCGTCCAATTCCTTGTATTGCTCTGTCCAAGGTCCGAAGCTGGCCCAGACGGAAATCATCAGGTGGGCATTGTTTTTGTGCACGTATTCCACCATTTCTTTCGGAGTCTTGATGCGTGGTTCCGGGTATTTGGCATTAGGGTCTTCACCATTCGGCAAGTATTTCATCCATGCTTCGTCGCCCATTTTGTTGATGTAACGCGGATTCATGAACTTCATGGCATTCCAGTTGGAGTCGCATCCCCAATATTGCCAGTCTTGCACGATGCCGTCCAATGGTACGCCGAGTTCACGGTGTTTGTCCAACACTTCGCAGAGTTCATCCGGGCTTTTGTAGCGTTCACGGCATTGCCAGTACCCCATAGTCCAAAGCGGAAGCATGGTGGCTTGGCCGGTGAGATCGCGTATGCCGGCAATGACACCGTCTTGCGTACCGTCTTTATAAATAAAGTAATAGTCGCTCATGTAGCCCACCTCGCTATTGAAACTTGTTTCTTGAGGGGTGTCGGAGAACACAGTGGGAGACGGGTTGTCCCAATAGATGCCATAACCTTTTTCTGAAGTGATGTAAGGGATGCACACTCGGGTGTTTTCGTTACGCAACGTCAATTCCTGGTCGCGTTGGTTCAGTTTGCCGGTTTGTTGCTGCCCAAGGCCATATAAAGTTTCATCGGGGCTCATCATGAACCGTTGGCTGACGCGGTAACTGTCATACGGCCCGTCTTTGCACGGAATGAAGTTTGTGCCGAATTCTTTTTCCTGCACTAATAAATTGCCTTGGACATCCTTGAAAGTGATTTTTCCCGAATTCTTGTCCATGACGACTTCCATATTCCCCGTCTTTATGGACAGATTGCCTTCTTGTTCCGTGTAGGACAGGTTTACGTCTTCCGGGGTTTTGATGACGGGATAACTTTTTTTGTCCGGGAGGTGACGGGAAGGATACTTGATGACACGTACGATGTCGTCGGAGTAAAAACGTATTTCTTCCGTAACGTTTTGGGTGCGGATAAAATTCTTGGCTCCGTCCTGAGTCCGTTCTACGTCTTGGGCATGCAAGCCAGTCACGCAAGCTATGCCGCAAATTACTAATAAGGTTTTTCTCATGTTTGGTAAACTTTTAAGTTTAATGTTGACGGGGCAAAGTTATGCCGAAACAAGCAGAACTTGGTACCAACTATGTTGAAACATGTGGTAATTATGTTGATTCTTGCTCTTTTTCTATGTATTCTGAGGGTTTGCAGCCGAATTCTTCCTGAAAGCACTTGCTCATATAACTGGCTGAACTGAATCCCACTTGTTCCGCTATTTCCGCCATGTTCATTCCGCCTTTTCTGATGAGATCGGCAGCCCGTCTCAGACGTATGCTCCGGATAAACAGGCTGGGCGATTTGTCTATTAAAGTATTTAACTTTTTATACAATCCGCTACGTTCCATACATAAGTCCTTGCTAAGTTGTTCCACTGTATACCCTGGAGTGTTTAGATGGGCTTCTACCAACTCTACAGCTTTATTTAAGAAATCACTATCTGTGGAATTGATGGGTGGCTCTTCTTTTTCTTGGGGGGGGCAAGCACGTGTAGTGGCTATTGAAACTTGCTGTTCATAGTTATCGCATCGTTCAATAAGGTGTTGGATACGTAGAAGTAGAATGTCTTCTTTGTGGCGACGTAGGATACGGCGTTTGGTTTGGCGTACATATAAGCGTATTCCGGTAACTGCCAGAAATAGGAGCAGGAAAATGTAGGTCGCGTATGCCCAACGACTAAGCCACCACGGGGCGTGAATTATGAATGTAATCTCTGTGACAGGACCGTTCCAAATACGGGATTGTGTGGATGCCATAACTTCCAGACGGTAGTTTCCTGGAGGAAGAAGGGAAAATGCCAAATGCAAGTTGCCTTTGTGGTCTATAATACCGCCGTTTGATTGTGGGTGGACTACATGCCATGTGGAATCTCCACTGTGGATGAGACGGTAACGATAATATGTGTGAGTGGGCCAGGCATAGTTCAGGGAGGAGAAGTCGAAGCCGATGTGGTTCTGCCGGTAATTGAACTCGAAATGCTTGACGTAGGGAGGGGCTTGCGGAAGAAGAGAAATAGAGTTTATGGAATCAGAGGGGGTGATGTGTATTGGTTCTCCGTACAAAGACAAACCGATAAGGAGAGGGGAAAAGTCCTTATGGGGAATTTCCACGCTGTCAGGATGGAATAACGTCCAACCGTCCACACCTCCCATTAGTATACGACCATCCGGTAAGGTTTGTACTTCTTGGTTACGGTATTCTCCTTTGAGCGTGCCGTCTTCGTAACGGTAGTTGGTAAACCATGCCGAATCTACTTTTTCGTTGATAGACATACGGGAAATACCGTCGCTGGTGGAAACCCATATTTGCCCGTGTGCATCTTCTGTAATGGCATGGATGAAATTGTTTGGCAATCCGTCTTCTGTATAGAAGGTACGGAAGCCAGTTTGACAGGGGAGGAATAGGCGTAACCCGTCTGGGGTGCCGGCCCATGTGCGTCCTTTCCGGTCGGTATATACGTCATTATAAGATTGTCCTTGGAATATAGTCGGATGTTTGTAGGGGATTCCGTTTTCTCCTTTGGTATGGGGAGCGAGAGGTAATTCTTCAAATGTGGGGGTGGAAATGAATTTGAAGCGCTCGGGGTGCGTATAGAGTATGCCTCGGTTTCCTGTACCTAACCAAATACCTTGTTGACGGTCTTGGTAGATGGTATTGAGGTCGGTTTGTAATTGTTTACCGTCGGTTGTGCGCAAGCTGGATTGGAAACGGGCTTTGCCCTTCGGTAGGCTTATCGACCAAATGCCATTCAGGCTGCTGATATAAGCTATGTCGTGGGAGGGGACAATTAGCGTATGCAAGGGACTGTGGGTTTCTAATAATAGTCTCCAGGTACGTGATTGGGGGGAAAAGACAAATAAGCCGGACTTCTTGCCGCTCCGGACCTGGTAAAAATTTCCATCAGGTCCTTTGACAACGAGTGAAGTGCGGCTGTAATTTGTACGTTCGTTCTCAGGATAAGCCGCTTTACGATAAAGCGGTTTACCTTGGTTTTGTGAATAACATATTACTTCGCCGAAGCTGAAAAACAAGTAAATTCGATCGTTTGAAACCTCAACGTCTTGCAGTTCTCCGGCATCTTTCGGGAGAAGGAGATAACGTTTCTTTTTAGCTTCCCAGATGCCTTTGGGCGTGACCAGCCACAGGTCTTTTTCAGAGTCTACGAATAAGTCGGTCACTTTTTCCCGTATACCTGTTTCGAGGAATACTGTCTCGGGATTTTTGAGGTATTGTTCATGTCGTAGGTCAAGACACCATACTTTGCCGTATTCTTTGACCCAAAGCCTGTCGTGATGGCCTGCATATACATGGTAATGCCCGTGATAATCCTTGATGGCATATACATCGGAGTCGTTCCGGTGGATGTAATGGAATCGCATGCCATCATATAGGTTGATATTGCCTAAAGTGGTGAAAACCATTCGTCCGTCCGGTAATTGCAGGATATGTTGCACTTGATTGTCGCTTAGGCCGTCTGAGGCATCCAGGCGGCTGAAGGTATAAGGCATTGCCATCATGGACAGATGCACGGACAAGCAGACGAGTAAGATGGAATAATGGAATATATGTTTCATGATTTTCAGATATTGATTTTCACTACGCCACCGTAGGATGTCAGATGTTTGAAACCGTCTTCCAACGGGATGGTACCGGCATACACTTGGGCACAAATCAGTACTCCGCCGTGGGCGAAGACAGCTACACGCCGGTAGTCTTTCTTACGCAGTTCGTTCAGAAAGGCTGCTACACGGGCGTAAAGGTCGCGGAACGATTCCCCGCCTGTGGTCGGTTGGTTCAGGAAATCGTCGTACCAAAGTTGTAACCGTTCGTCGATGATGTCGTCGAAACGTTGCATCTCCCAGTCGCCCATATTCATTTCTTTCAGCCGTCCGTCCCGTTCAGCATCGGGATAACCGCAGAATGCGGCCAATTTGGCCGCGCGGCTGAGCGGGCTGGTGTACACGTGGTCGAAAGTGAGGCCGCCCAACCGCAGCCGGGTGGCAGTGGCTTCGCGCCGGAATGTGGCACGGAGGGGAACGTCCGTAAAACCGTAGCAAGTGCCGCGTGGGACGTCTACTGAGGTATGTCGGGCTAAATAGATTTCCATGACGGGATTATATAAAATGGTAAAGTATGACAATAGATAAATAGAAACTCAACTCACAGAGCAAAACCAAGGCACCGCAACAGTCGCCCGTATAACCTTGCAACCGACGTTTCATCCAGCCGGTGAGCAAAAGTTCCGTTACCGGAGGAACCAGAAAAGCCCAAAGAGGGAAAGCGGTCGGGCCGGACAGGAGCCACATCACGCATGGGACAAGGGCGAGCAGGCAACGGAATATGTGGCCTGCGGCTGCTTGCTTATTCCAGACTGAGTAAACGACACCCGTTTTGGCTTGTTCCGCCGTCCGGGCGTAGGGCAGTTGCAGGATGATGAAACTGCTGCATGCTTTGGCATACACGTCGGCTGTGAAGATTATGGCCGGAGCCATATAAAGCGGCAGGGCCGAGATCAGACTGATTAGCAGTCCGATGTAGAAGACCAGCCCCAGGACACCATACGTACCGATATGGGAATCCTTCATGATGGCCAATGTACGTTCGCGCGTAGTTCCTCCGCCGAATCCGTCGCAGAAGTCGGCCAATCCGTCTTCATGCAAGGCACCGGTAAGCCACAGGCGTATGCCTATCGCCGCCAAAGCTGCCGTTGCGATCGGTAGAATCCCTGAAACAAGCCAGAAAACGAGGGCGGCCGTACCTCCCGTGAGCCAGCCTGCGAATGGCCAGTAGTCCACCACGTGTTTGAAACACTCGGCGTCCACTTGCCGGATGCGCCAGAAAGGCAGGCGCGTGAAGAACATCAGTGAGGCCCATAGTCGGTCTGTCATAGCGGGATGCGGGATTAAAAATATTTGGTAATATGAGCGTTTTCGAAGTTGTTCATTTCGTTGAGCATGCGGACAGCGGATTGCAAGAGCGGATAAGCGCACAAGGCGCCTGTACCTTCACCGAGGCGCAGTCCTATTTGGAGCAGTCCGCGGGCATGCAAGGCTTCGAGCATCCGCCGGTGTCCGGCCTCGTCGCCTTCGTGGCAGAACACGGCATAGTGGCGTATGGCCGGATAAAGCCGTGAGGCCATCAGCATGCAGGCCGTCATGATGAAACCGTCTACCAGAATCACCATGCCCAGTTCGGCGGCACGCAACATCGCACCGATAGCCGCTGTCATTTCGAAGCCGCCGAACCAACGAAGCACTTCTGTGGCGTATCGGGGCGAACGGATATCGGTGTCTTGCAGGTCGGGATGGTGGTCGCGGAAACGCTGTACCGCGCTTTGCAGGATCTCGTATTTGTGACGGATACCGGCATTGTTCAGTCCGGCTCCTGCCCCCACGCACATTTCCAACGGCGTGCCGGTCAGTAAGTGCATCCAAATGGAAGAAGGAGAGGTGTTGCCAATTCCCATTTCGCCTATGCTGACGACGTTACAGCCCCGTTTGTGGCATTCTGTCACCATGCGGGCACCGGTTTCTATACATCGGTCCGTTTCCTCTTCCGCCATGGCTGCTTCGTGAAGGAAGTTCCGTGTACCGCGTGCTACTTTACAGTCGATGATACCGGGATAGGGATGCAAGTCGTAGTCCACCCCCGTGTCTATCAGGAAAAGTTCGAAACCGTGCTGGCGGCAGAACAGGTTCACCCCGCCTCCTCCCCGGCTGAAATTAATCATCTGTTGCCAGGTGATTTCGCGAGGGGATATGCTGACTCCTTCGCGTTCGATTCCATGGTCGGCACCGAACAAAAGGTGACACGGATGACGCAATTCCGGTGAGAGCGTGTGTTGTATCAGACCGATTTGCAGGGCCAATTCTTCCAACCGTCCCATCGACCCCTTCGGCTTGTTCAGGTTGTCTATTTTGTTTTGCAGGACAGGACGTAAAGCCTCGTCCGGAGTCGTAATTCGGAATGTTTTCATGTTCATTTGATTTTTACAGGAATGCCGCTCACCATCAGATAGACCTCATCGGCCTGGGACGCTACGAATTGGTTAGTCCAGCCCAACAAGTCGGTAAAGCGGCGTTGCACTTCGTTAGTCGATACGCCGCCCATCCCGATTTCGTTGGTTACGAATATAAAAGTCGCCTCCTGCGAAGTGAATCGCAGGAATTCTTCTTTCACGGTTTGCAGCGTCTCCTCTACTTGCCGGATTCCGGCTTGAGCCTGTCGGCTTTCCACGGTGTCGGAGGGATTCGGGACCGGAGATCCCGGCTGCGGCGTATAGTCGAAAAAGAAATTCGTGGTCCATAGTGTGACACAATCCACCAGTACCGTCCGTCCCGTCAGGTCGTGACGGCTCAGGTATTTTTCTTCCTCGATGTTGGTCCATTGCGCTCCTCGCCGTTCGCGGTGGATGCGTACGCGTTGGCGGAACTCCTCGTCCCAGATGCGTGCCGTGGCCATGTAAACAGGTTGTTCGGACAGTCGCAGTGCCAACTGTTCGGCATACACGCTTTTACCGGAGCGTTCTCCCCCTGTAATCAGAATAATTCTTTTCATGTTCGCAAAGATAACCATTTATTTTCCTTTTCATGTCCGTGTTTGTTATAAATCGTTTCCTTGTTTAAAAAAAGCCCAACCGTATGTCCGGATCTGTACAATGGAAAGTTGGACATAACGATTGGACTTTAGGTTTTCAGGGGTTTTTATTTGATGTTTTCCCGGATACGTGTCAGGTAGCGGTTCAGTCCTTCTTCGTCGCGCTCGTCGATGATGTGGATGAGGTTTTTCAACTCTTCACGGATGCGCTCCACGTGACTTTTGGTACGCGGGTTGAAAAGGATTTCCCGAAGGAGGCAGTCGTCTTCGCTCAGCACGCCCTGGGCTATTTTCAGATGGCGTTTGAATGTCGTGCCCGGTGCATCCTGATGTTTCATCACCGCAGCAAAGGTGAAGGTCGACACGAAAGGAATACTGAGCGAGTAGGCCATGGTCTCGTCGTGTTCCTCGAACGAATATTCGCAGACATGTAGTCCGAGCCGACTGTATAAGTCACGGAAAAAGATGCGTCCCATATAGTCGCCTTCGTTGATGACGATGGCGTTCTCGTGGTTCAGGCTCCCCAGATTGGCAAACGTGGGACCGAACATCGGGTGTGTGCTGACATAACGCATGCCTGCGCCTTCATAAAACTCCTTGAATCCCGTTTTGACGGACGAGATGTCGCTCAGGATACAGTCTTGAGGCAGGTGGGGAATCACTTGCCGGAAGACATCCAGTGTATATTTCAGCGTCACGGCATTGATGACCAGTTCGGGGCGGAATGCGTCTATTTCGTCCATCGAGGTGAAACGTTGCGTATTGTACATGAACCGCAGCCGTTTGGCGTCGATGTCATATACTGCCGTCTCATGGTCGAAACTCAGCAAGTCCACGAAGAATGAGCCCATTTTTCCGGCTCCTAAGATGAGTATTCTCATGATGTTTGTTCTTTCTGTCCGTGCTTACTTATTAATGATGTCCATTTGTTGACGTACGCTTTCCTCGTGGATGGCTTCATAGATTTTTTTCACGAACTCGGCATCCATGCCGCACAACACTCCTTGCGCTCCTCGTTTGTCGAGAATCTCGGAGTAGCGTCCGGTTTGCACGACAGCCATGTCATGTTCCTTTTTGTAAGTCGCGATTTCACGGCTCACACGCATTCTGCGGGTCAGCAGGTTCATCAGCTCGTTGTCCAGTTCGTCTATCTGTTTGCGCAGGGCCGACAGGCTTTCTGTCATTTCCACATTCTCGCGTACCACCAGACGGTCGAGTATGAAGTCGAGCACATCAGGCATGACTTGTTGTTTGGCGTCGCTCCATGCACAATCCGGGTTACAGTGACTCTCTACTATCAATCCGCTGAATCCCATGTCCATGGCCTGTTGGCAGAGCGGGGCAATCAGGTCACGGCGTCCGCCGATGTGGCTCGGGTCGCAGATGACGGGCAAGTTGGGGAAACGGCGATGCAGTTCGATGGGGATGTGCCACATGGGAGCGTTGCGGTAGATTTTCTGGTCGATGCTGGAGAATCCGCGGTGGATGGCTCCCAGACGTGTGATGCCCGCTCCGTTGATGCGCTCCAAAGCACCGATCCAGAGTTCGATGTCGGGATTCACCGGGTTTTTGACCAGAACCGGGATGTCCACACCTTTCAGAGAGTCGGCCAGTTCCTGCATGGCGAAAGGATTGGCCGTAGTGCGTGCTCCGACCCAAAGCAAATCCACTCCGGCTTTGAGAGACGCTTCCACATGCTTGGGCATAGCCACTTCGGTGGATACCAGCATGCCGGTTTCTTCCTTGACGCGTTGCAGCCAGGGTAATGCGGCCTCGCCCATACCTTCGAATCCTCCCGGCTTGGTACGCGGTTTCCACACACCGGCACGGAATATTTTGAATCCTTTTTCGGCCAGTTGTCGGGCGGTGGTCATGACTTGTTCCTCGGTTTCGGCACTACAGGGGCCGGCGATGACGAGTGGTCGCTTGTTTTCGTTTATTCCCGGAAGGTTCAGGGAAGTTAATCGTAAATCGTCCATATCGTTATGTTTTTAATTCTATGCTTGTTGGTGTTTAAAATACTTTTCGGATGCGTTCCAGTGCTTCGGCTATTTTCTCTTTTTTGGCGCAAAGCGAAATCCGGATATATCGGCTGCCGTTACTGCCGAAGATAAATCCCGGCGTAATGAAGACCCGTGCTTCGTGCAGAATCTTCTCCGTAAGTTGTTCCACGTTGTCGCAACTTTCCGGGATGCGTCCCCAAAGGAACATGCCCACTTGCGTCGGGTCGAAAGTGCAGCCCAGCGTGTGCATGATTTCTTCGGCCAGTGCCCGTCGTTCGGCATACACATGTATGTTGGCCTCTTCGTGCCATTGGGCGTCGTTCCGGTAAGCGGCGGCGGCGGCGAGCTGCATCGGGCGGAAGGTTCCCGAGTCGATATTGCTTTTCACTTTGAGAATCCATTTCACGAATTCCGCGTTCGTGGCCAACATGCCCACACGCCAACCCGGCATGTTGTGGCTCTTGCTCATAGAGTTGAACTCGATGCAACAGCGTTTGGCACCGGGGACTTGCAGGATGCTGAGCCGTTCGTGGTTCAGGATGAAGCTGTATGGGTTGTCGTTCACAATGACAAGGTTGTGGCGCAAGGCAAAGTCTACCAGTTTTTCGTACGTCTCGCGCCGGGCGTTGGCACCCGTCGGCATGTTGGGATAGTTGGTCCACATGATTTTCACGCCCGTCAGGTCCATTTCTTCCAAGGCTTTGAAGTCGGGTTGCCAGCCGTTTTCGGGCAGCAAGTCATAATAGGTGATTCGTTGGCCGAGGATTTTGCTGAGTGACGTATAAGTAGGATATCCCGGATTGGGCACCAGTACGCGGTCGCCCGGATTGGCCAAGGCTAGCGTGACGTGGAGGATGCCTTCCTTGGAGCCGATAAGCGGCTGTATTTCGCAGGCCGGATCCAAGTCCACGTCGTACCACCGTTTATAGAAATCGGCCATCGCCCGGCGCAGTTCGGGAATACCCGTCGTGGGTTGGTAGCCGTGTGCGTCGGCATGCCGTGCTTCTTCGCACAGCGTTTCTATGGTTTGAGGTGAGGGCGGCATGTCCGGGCTTCCGATAGCCAGGCTGATGATGTCCTTGCCTTCGGCGTTCATGCGTGCCACCTCTTTGAGTTTTACTGAAAAATAGTATTCCTGTACGGAACTCAGCCGTTCGGCCGGCTGTATGCGGAAATTATATAGTTTGTCTTCCATCTTGATATTCTCCTAATATTTTGAGTTCTTTGGTCAGTGGGGTAATGGCATCGATGCTTTGTGAATAGCGGGTATAATCGTCGAAGCCCAAGTCTACGTAAAACATATATTGCCATTCTTTTCCCACGAGGGGGAGGGATTGTATTTTGGTCAGGTTCAATTTATAGAAAGAGAGTATGGACAACACCTGCGAGAGCGAGCCTTCTTCGTGGGGAAGGGTGAATACCAGACTGGCTTTGTTGGTCTGACGGATATCGCGCAGCAGGTTGGCGCGTTGCGGTTGGCTGAATACCAGAAAACGGGTGAAATTGTGTTTGTTGGTCTCGATGCCTTCTTCCAATACTTTCATGCCGTACAGCGGGGCTGCGAATTTGGAACAGATGGCGGCTTGTCCGCGCAGTTGTTCCCGGCTGATGATTTCCGCCGAGCCGGCCGTGTCCTCACCTTCCACGACTTTCAGACGGGGATGCCGGGCCAGAAATTCGCGGCATTGCATCAGGGCTACCGGATGGGAATGTACCTCGGTGATGTCCTCCATATTGTCGTCGGGGAGGCAGAGCAGGCTGTGGGAAATGCGCAGCTTATGCTCGCCCACGATGGTAAGTCCGCTGTCGCAAAGTAATTCGTAATTGTGCAACAGGCTGCCCGCAATGGTATTTTCGATGGCAGCCATGCCGAGTATCGTACTGTCGTCCTTTACCGTGGCAAAGACTTCTTCAAACGTGGAGCAGCAGATAAGCTCGATGTCCTCGTTGTGGAAGAAGTAATGGGCTGCCATGTCGTGGTACGACCCTTTGATACCTTGGATTGCAATTCGTTTCATTGTTCTTGTTTTGTCGTTTTCACAAAAAAGTCCCGCTTCGGTGGGAAGCGGGACCTCATGTTTTATTGGGTTAGTATAATTCTCTGTTTGGTACACATACGAACTCCCGCTTCACTTTATGGCTAAAGTAAAAGTAAAAGAAGAAATAAAAATATGTGTTGAATAATTCTTTCATCTTCGTATTTCTGAATTTGTTGCAAAATTAGGGATTTTTTCATTCCCGGCAAATGTTTTCACCGCTTTTTTCCTCTTAAACGGGAAAAATGTGAAAGAATACCTGATTTTGATTACATTTAGAAACCGTAAGGATTGCGGTTTTTGTATTGTTCGTTCATCTCTTGTTCTATGTTGCTGAACTGTCCTTCAAGGGCTTTGGCGGCCTCCGGCGAGGTCTCCAACGCTTTTTTCAGGTCGTCGGCCGCCCCGGCTTTGTCGTTGAGCATCAGTTTGATGCGTCCGCGTTCTTTGTATCCTTTGCTGAAGTCCGGCATGAGTTCTACGGCTTCGTCCAGTGTGGACAGTGCCCGGTCGAGCTGCCGGTTGGCGGCGTATGCCGTGCTGAGCCCTACGTATGCCTCGCCCATCAACGGGTTTTGCGTCTTTACCTTATTATAATAGGTAATGGCCGTGGGGGCATCCCCTTGTTGCAGTCGCAGTGCGGCCTTCAACATTACGGCTTCTTCGGATGCCGGTTGTGCCTTCTCGTCCTCGAGTAAGTGGTCGATGTCGGCCTCGGCCTCTGTCAGGCTACCCATGCCGCGGAGAATTTCAGCCCGCAACAGGTAAACTTCCGTCAAATGTCCGTCCTGCACGATGGCCTGTGTCAATAGGGCCACGGCGTTCAGCTCGTCGTGCAAGGCATGTTTGGCTTGGGCCGAGCGGTAGAGCGCTCCGGCATGGCCGTTGTCGATTTGCAGGGCAGCCCGGCAGTCTTCGTCCATGCGCGTATAATCCTGCATCATTTCATCGGCACGGGCCATGGCCAACCACACGCCGATATGGTCCGGCAGTTCTTCGGCCAGTTTTGCCAAAATGTTCCGGGCTTCTTCAGCTTGTTTGTCGGAGAGCAAAGCCTCTGCCAGGTAACTCGCGGTTTCGGTATCGTTCCGGAGGGCGAGTGCTTCCCGGAAACAGCGTATGGCGTATTTGACCTCTCCCATTTTACGGGCGCGTACACCGTCATATTTCAGTACGTCGAATTCCCGTTCACGGCGTTTTTCGGCTTTTTCTTCCGGAGATTCTTCCCGGCCGCCGAACAATGTTTTTAGAAATCCCATTTTATTCTTATTCTTTTATGCGCACAAATATAGTGAAAGGCGAGCGCAGAGACAAATGAAAACGAAGTTTTCTAATTTGGCTCTGCCGAGCCGCATCTTATTTTCATGGTCGTAAATATACTAAAATTGCTTAAAATAACGTACATTTGTACGATAAATCATGTTTAAGCGTTTATACTTTACTAAGTTTGCTTTTGGAAAAATAAATGGAATATGTGTGGAATTGTCGGATATATAGGTAAGAGAGAGGCTTACCCCATTTTGATAAAAGGACTTAAACGTCTGGAGTACCGTGGTTACGATAGCGCCGGTGTGGCTTTGATCAGCAATTCGGGTGATTTGAATGTGTATAAGGCGAAAGGCAAGGTCAGCGATTTGGAACGCTCGACGGAAGCAAAAGACGTGAGCGGGCATATCGGTATCGCCCATACGCGTTGGGCCACGCATGGTGAGCCGTGCGCCGAAAACGCCCATCCCCATTACTCGGCATCGGGCAATCTGGCGTTGATTCATAACGGTATCATCGAGAATTATGCCACGTTGAAGGAACGTTTGCAACAACGTGGCGTGAAGTTCCGCAGCCAGACGGACTCCGAGGTGTTGGTGCAACTCATCGAATATATCCAGGTGAGCAATGACCTGGACTTGTTGGGTGCCGTACAAGTGGCCCTGCATGAGGTCATCGGTGCCTACGCCATCGCGATATTGGACAAAAGGCATCCCGAACAAATCATTGCCGCACGCAAGAGCAGTCCGCTCGTGGTGGGCATCGGGCGCGACAATGAGTTTTATCTGGCCTCGGACGCCACCCCTATTGTGGAATACACCGACAAGGTGGTGTATTTGGAAGACGGAGACATCGCCGTCATCCGTCCCGGAGACGAGCTGAAAGTGGTGGATATGGACAACACGCGCATGCACCCTACGGTGAAAACGGTGGACATCAACCTCGGCCAATTGGAAAAGGGAGGCTATCCGTATTTTATGCTCAAGGAGATTTTCGAACAGCCGGATTGCCTGCTTGATTGCATGCGTGGGCGTATCAATATAGATGCCGACAACGTGACGCTTTCGGCGGTCATCGACCATAAGGACAAGCTGTTGAGCGCGAGCCGTTTCATCATCGTGGCGTGCGGTACGTCGTGGCACGCGGGGCTTATCGGCCAACAGCTTATCGAGAATTATTGCCGTATTCCCGTGTACGTGGAATATGCGTCGGAGTTCCGCTACCGCAATCCTGTCATTTTGCCTACCGACGTAGTGATTGCCATATCGCAGTCCGGCGAGACGGCCGATACGTTGGCCGCCATCGAACTGGCACGTAAGCAAGGGGCTTTCGTGTTCGGTATCTGTAATTCCGTGGGGGCCTCCATCCCCCGGGCCACGCATACCGGGGCTTACATCCATGTGGGGCCGGAAATCGGCGTGGCTTCTACAAAGGCGTTCACGGGGCAGGTGACGGTGTTGGCCATGCTGACACTGGCTCTGGCCAAGGCGCGCGGAACGATTTCCCAGGATGAATATGTCAAGATGGTGCGGGAACTGGTGGCCATACCCGAGAAAATGAAAGAGGCGTTGCAAGCGAACGAGCAGATTGCCCAAATGGCCAAGATTTTCACCTATGCACACAACTGCCTCTACCTGGGACGCGGCTACTGTTATCCCGTAGCGCTCGAGGGAGCCTTGAAGTTGAAGGAAATTTCCTATATCCATGCCGAAGGGTATCCGGCAGCAGAGATGAAACACGGTCCCATCGCGCTCATCGATTCGGAGATGCCGGTGTTTGTCATCGCCACACGTAACGGGATGTACGAAAAGCTCATCAGCAATATCCAGGAGGTAAAAGCCCGTCAGGGACGTGTCATTGCGCTCGTGACGAAAGGCGACACGAAGATACGGGAGTTGGCCGATGAGGTGATCGAGTTGCCCGAGACGATGGAATGCTTCGACCCCTTGGTGGTGTCCGTTCCCTTGCAGTTGTTGGCTTATCACATCGCCGTGTGCAAAGGCAAGGATGTGGACCAGCCCCGCAATCTGGCCAAGTCGGTGACGGTGGAGTAATCGTATTCCGGCTTTTCCCGTTTTCGAGCCTTTTCGGGAGAAACTTATATACAAAAATCAATCTGCGCCAAACGTTTTTTCAATCTCCTTTGATTGATTTACCGTTTGGCGCAGAACGTTTCATCATTCTCCGCAGATTGATTTTGAGGATTCAAGTGATTGAAAATCAGGTTGGTTTTTGAATTTCTGAATCTTTACGTTTTTTCGGCCTTGGGCAGGCGTTTACGGCTTGTTCTTCGCACGGAAAGCCATGTTTTTCCGATATAAATCCTTTTATGCCCACCGGTGAACTGTGTTGGGCGCGTACACATCGTTAATTTTTGTTCTTCTGTTTGCAAAAACGACAGACTTTTACGAACTTTAATGTGAAACCGGATGGCATTTCCCCGTGGTAGAAGGCAAGGAAATGCGGAAGCGGTTCTTTAAAAATAATCACAACCTAAAAAACTTAATTTACAGTTTGAAACATGAAGAGGAAAAGCTTATTGTCAATGTTGTGGCTATGCCTGTGGACTTTTGCGGGCAGCGGGCAGGCTAAAAGTGTGTCCACACGCATTAATTTGGGGGAGACTCCATGGAAATTTACGAAAGTGGTGCGTCAGGAAATCAATTTGGCGAAGGATGCGCAGGTATTTCTTGACGGAAAGGCCGTTTCTGTGGTTCACGACGGCGATGTCCACTCGGAATGGAAGCCGGTGAATGTGCAGGAAGGAGGTTTTTGGACTGTGGACTTGGGTAAAGCCGTCCGCCTGTCTTCCGTGAAATTGTGGTTCGACACAGACCGGACGAGATTTGCGGAAGTCAAGTTGGAAGTATCTGCCGACGGTAGCAACTGGCAAACCCTTTCGGAAGGCAAAAAGCTCTGTGTGCTTCATAAAGAGGGCGACTTCACGACTGTGGGGCATACCGGGACGGTGGGGTACACCGAGACGGTGACGGCTACTTATCTGGATTTGTCGGTCAAGGCCACGGCCCGCTATGTGCGTTTCTCCGGACTGAAGTGCAAGGCCGAACAGGGGCAGGACGTGCCTGTGACGTTGAGCGAGGTGGAAGTGAATCCCGAAACGGAGCAGGATCAAGGGCAGGCCGAGGCCATGGCTTCGCTTTCGTTCGATGATACCGGATGGCAGACGGTAGGGATTCCCCATTGCTACAATGAGCAGGACACCTACCTGAATACCAGTACGGGTGAACGTTGCTGGCGCGGAGAAGCGTGGTACCGTAAGAAAATAGCCATAGACGGTAAAGACCGCGGCCGGATGTTCTTCTTGGAGTTCCAGGGAGTGAACATCGGGGCGGCGGTGTATGTGAACGGTACGCCGATAAGAAGCAATACGAAGGTGGAGCAGCCGGAAGCGGTGACCCATGTGGGGAGCGCGCTTCCTTTTGTAGTGGACATCACGCCTTACCTGCGTTATGGAGAAGAGAACCAGATAGCGGTAAGGGTGTCCAATGCCGAGGGTACGTTTTTCACTTGGCCCGGTTTCGGGACCAACGAAGGCTTCGGTCAGGCCATGGGAGGTATCGTCTGCCCCGTCTACCTGCACAAGAAGAACAAGGTGCACATTCCTTTCGATTCTTATTCTCCTATGGGCAAGTGGGGGACTTACTTCGGGACGGTGTCGGCTACCAAAGACAAAGCCGAAGTACGTTTTCAGGTGAACGTGGAGAATGCGGGCACGGAAGCGTGCGACGTGGAACTGCGCACGTATTTGAAGGATGCGAAGGGCAAGACGGCCTTGGCTTTCAAGGATACCCGCCGTGCCGCAGGCGGCCAGACCGTATTGTTCGACCGTACGGGAGTGGTGGAGCGTCCCCATTTGTGGTATCCGATAGGGACTTCCGGTACACCTTATTTATATACGGTGGAGAATGAAGTTTACGTGAACGGACGACTGGTGGACAGGCAAAGCCGTCCGTGGGGCATCCGGCAAATCACGTGGGACGAGGATTTTTGCTATGTCAACGGTGAGAAATGTTTTTTGCGCGGCTTCGGTTACCGGAACAATTACCCGGGATTGGGGGCTGCCGTTCCTACGGCTTTCTGGTGGAACGATGTTGCCCGGATAGCCCGGTGCGGCGGTAACACGCTGCGTGTAGGGCACCAACCGCCTTTCCCTGAAGTGTTCGAGGCTTGCGACCGCTACGGCATCTTGTTGGTCGTCAACAGCGGCGACAATGAATGGGCATTGAAGGACGAACCGGCTATTACCTATAAAAGGGAGTACGACCGCGATGTGATGGTGACTTATCGCAACAATCCGTGCGTGGTCATCTGGGAGTCGAATAATGGTTTGGCGTATGATGGGGAGAAATATCTGCCGTCTTATACGTTGGAGCAGGTGAAGAAATGGGATTACATCCAGCCGCGCCTCGTGCAGAACCGCGACGGTTATCCTCCGGAGTGGGACAAGGACGAACCGGTCGTGATAGGCTACACGAACCGTTATGAGAAGGTGGAAGGGAGTCCTTCGTGGAACACGGAAGTCTACGGGACGAACTGGTCGGGCTTGCCCAGTTGGTGCATCGCCCGTTTCGACTACGATAATGAAAAAGAGTTCTCGATGGACTATGTGGAGAACTATTTCGACAACATGGACAAACGCGCATGCGGATGGATCAACTGGATGTTGGCCGAGACGTACGGGGAGGGGTACACCATTTACCTCAACGGCATGCGTAACCAAAAGAGCCTGGGTTCGTGCGCCATGGACGGCAACCGCTTCCCGAAATTGCTGTACCGGATTTTCGAGAAAGCCGTTTGGGTGCCTTTCGACGAGCGTCCCGGTGTGGCCTTGCAGAGCCATTGGAACTTCCGGGGATTGCAGGACGTGGATGCGTGGAGCAACTGTCCTTACGTGGAACTTTTCGTCAACGGGGTATCCCGTGGGATTGTGGAACCGGAGGCACGGACGCGCCGCTGCACGTGGAAAGGCATCCTATGGGAGCCGGGTACGGTCAAGGCCGTGGGGCTGGACGAACGGAAACGTCCCGTTTGCGAGGATGAGATCGCCTCTGCCGGCGAGCCGTACGCTTTGGAAGTGGAAATCGAAGAACCGGCTCCCAAACCGGACGGGGAAAGATTTGAATTGAAAGCCAATGCTTCGGATGCTTTCATCGCTACGGTGCGCGTGGTGGACAAGGAAGGGCGTTGGTGTCCTTTTGCCGACAACCAGTTGAGGTTTGAAGTGGAAGGCGAAGGGGTGTACAAAGGCTCTTACAATTTCTATGTCACGGAAGGAAAACCTTTGGAATACCATGCTCCGGGCGATACGGAGTTGCAGGCAGAAGGAGGTTTGATGCGCGTGGCGGTGCGAACGACATTTAATCCTGGAAAAATTACGGTTAAAGTCTCTTCAGACGGGTTGCGCTCCGGAGAAGCTTCCGTCCGGTCGAAGAAAATTTAAGCATGGCGCGTTCGGAAAGATGTAGCCTTCCGCTCCTGTTTGCAGGAGCAGAAGGCTTTTTTATGTTTAAATTGTGCCGGACAATGGAATATATTCTATATATTTGGGCAAAGAATGCAAGGTGTGAAATTTTTAAATGGAAAATATATGGCGAAAAGCGTAAAAAAGTATATCGAAGAAAATGAAGCCCGTTTTTTGGAAGAGTGGTTCAGTCTGATTCGCATTCCGAGTGTGAGTGCCGACCCGGCACGTGAGACAGATATGGTGGCTTGTGCCGAACGTTGGAAACATTTGCTGTTGGAGGCCGGAGCGGATGAAGCCCGGGTAATGCCTTCTTCCGGAAATCCTTTGGTGTATGCGGAAAAGCGTGTGGGCTTTGATGCGCCTACGGTTTTGATATACGGCCATTACGATGTGATGCCTGCCGAACCGTTGGATTTATGGAAAAGCGCCCCTTTTGAGCCGGAAGTGCGTGACGGACATGTTTTTGCCCGGGGAGCGGATGACGATAAAGGGCAGTCTATGATTCAACTGAAGGCTTTTGAATATATGGTGCGGGAAGGACGTTTACGCCATAACGTCAAATTCATATTGGAAGGGGAGGAGGAAATCGGGTCTCCCAGCCTGAATGCTTTCCTGCAGGAACATCGTGAGCTGTTGGCCTGTGATGTGATTTTAGTGAGCGACACCAGCATGCTCGCGCCCGACCTTCCTTCGCTTACGACGGGACTGCGAGGATTGGCTTATTGGGAAATCGAGGTGACGGGGCCGAACCGTGATTTGCATTCCGGCCATTTCGGTGGAGCGGTAGCTAATCCTATTAATGTATTGTGCAGTTTGTTGGCTCGTATGACTGACGAAGACGGGCGCATCACCATTCCGGGTTTTTATGATGAAGTGGAAGAACTGTCGGAGGAAGAACGTCGGATGTTGTCTGAAATTCCGTTTGATGAGGAACGTTATAAACAAGCTATCGGTGTACGTGCTTTGAAAGGAGAGAAAGGATACAGTACGATTGAGCGGAATAGTTGCCGTCCGTCGTTCGATGTGTGTGGCATTTGGGGCGGTTATACGGGAGAAGGTTCTAAGACCGTGTTGCCGTCTAAAGCCTATGCCAAGGTGTCCTGCCGTTTGGTTCCCCATCAGCAGCATGAGAAGATTTCCCGGATGTTTGTCGATTATATCGAATCCATAGCTCCGGACTACGTGCAGGTGAAAGTGACTCCTATGCACGGTGGCGAAGGCTATGTTTGTCCGATAACCTTGCCGGCTTACAAAGCTGCGGAAGAAGGTTTCACCAAGGCGTTTGGGCGAAAGCCGTTGGCTGTGCGCCGTGGTGGCAGTATCCCTATCATAAGTGATTTTGAAAAGATTTTGGGAACAAAGACTGTTTTGATGGGATTCGGTTTGGAGAGTAACGCTATTCATTCGCCTAATGAGAATTTTCCGTTGGATATGTTTCGGAAAGGTATTGAGGCTGTGGTGGAATTCCATGAATCCATGACGCTTTGAACACGTGAGACGTAAGCCTGGACGATTTCATATATGGGTATGCGGGGAAAAGGACGCGATTCAAACGTCGGAATATATTAAATATAATAAGGTGTAAATTAATTCGGTTGATTTTTTTCGATTTTTATTGGTGAAACGCTTGGCTATTACGGTAAAAGTGTCTATCTTTGCACTCGCTTTCGGGAAGCAAGGCCTTGTGAGGCCGCGCGGAACGGGGGCAGAAGAAAGAAGAGTTCATTGAAAGTCTTACATAAAGAGAGAAAGTAGTACAAGAGCTTGGATGGTTTTTGGGGAGGACGTTGTTCTTCTTCGAGGTTATCCAAGGGTAAAAAAGAAACGAACCGTCATGATTCCCGTGTATGCTGGCCATATACGGGGGTGTGAAAAGAAACGAGATAAACGGGTAAGTCCAGGGAGTCCGGAAACAGAACAGATGCTTTTCCCTTATGGGTGAAGGTTAAAGATATTCTACAATGAAGAGTTTGATCCTGGCTCAGGATGAACGCTAGCTACAGGCTTAACACATGCAAGTCGAGGGGCAGCATGGACCCAGCTTTGCTGGGTTTGATGGCGACCGGCGCACGGGTGAGTAACGCGTATCCAACCTGCCCTTTACTCCGGGATAGTCTCCTGAAAGGGAGTTTAATACCGGATGTGTTTGTCTTTCCGCATGGGAGCGACAAATAAAGATT